>Ga0134121_10000323_pt1 | contig 56351 bp, 56 predicted proteins | sample KB301_FD_96463 | JGI IMG/M metagenome (GOLD analysis project Ga0134121, IMG submission 96463) | Terrestrial soil microbial communities without Nitrogen fertilizer from Kellogg Biological Station, Michigan, USA - KB3-0-1 | ecosystem: Environmental > Terrestrial > Soil > Unclassified ...
AGATTTCACGGCCTGTCTTCGCATCAAGCGCGATGAGGAACGCGTCGCCGGCTGCGAAGAACACCTTGTCTCCGTAGAGGCCGAGACCGCGGGTTGTCTGATGCAGGACGCGCGCGCCTTGCACCGGCGTATGTGTGTAACGCCACAGCAGCCGGCCCGTTTTGGCTTCGACGGCCATCACCTGATAGCCCGGCGTCGAAACGAACATGACGCCGTTGTTCACCATCGGCGGCGCTTCGTGACCGTTGTTCTGTCCCGTAAGCAGAACCCACTTGAGTTGAAGCTTGTCGACGTTCCCCCGCTTGATTTCATTGAGCGGACTGTATCCCCATCCGTTATACGTACGGCGAACGGACAACCAGTCGCCGTCTTCCGGGTTCTTCAAACGTTCGGCGGTAACGGGCTTGTAGTTCTGCAGGACGGTCGGAATCGGCGCGGAAGCTTGCTGGCCGCCGCGTCCGCCGGCCCCGTCCTGTGGCGCGCCAGCCGCCCCGGGAACCGGAGGTAGCGGGGGTGCCTGTTGACTGGTTCCGCTCTGAGAAAGAAAAAGAAGTGCCAGAACCCCGATCGTTATAGCCGCAGTCGTTCTATTCATTGAAGGCCTCGTTTCATCAGTGCGTCATCGTCATTAACTTCAGAAATAGTGTCAAGCGCGATTTAGGTTTTGCCGGCGCGCTCCGAAATCTTGCGATGAAGTTTGGCAAGCTGGCTGCAGTACTCCTTGGAAGACTTGGAAGGAGAAATCCTATGCAAACCTGGATGATCGTTGTCATTGTTTCCGTTGTGGTTTTAGCGGCTGCGGCTTGGATCATTTATGACCGGCGCCGTAGCAAGAGACTTCAAGACCGTTTTGGGCCTGCATATGACCAGACCGTCTCGGAAATAGGCAATCGCCGCCGCGCGGAAGCTGAGTTGGAAGCGCGCGAGCATCGTGCGCGGCAACTGCGTGCGCGGCCCCTGAATGCTTCGGATTACGAGAAATTCATGTCGGAGTGGAAGCTGTGTCAGGCGCAGTTTGTTGATGATCCGGCTGGCGCTGTGGATAACGCAGACCAACTTGTTGCCCAGATCATGCGCACCCGCGGCTATTCCGCAGATACTCCCCATGGGTTGGTGACCGATATCGCCGCGGCGTATCCGCAGCATACTGAACGGTATCGACAAGCCTGTGAAATTGTTGCTCGCCACCGCCAGAGTCCGGTTTCAACGGATCAGTTGCGAACAGCATTTCTCCATTACAGGGCCCTGTTTGACGAATTGCTTGGAGGTTACGATGAAAAACTTAAACGAGCGTCTTAGGACAGAAGACACCCAAGCCGAGCCGATTCCATTCGAGAGCCGGAAGCCGCAACCGGAAAACCCGCAGTTGCCCTCGCCGAGCCGCCCGGTTGAGAATTTCCAAACCCGCTGGGATGGGATTCAGACTGGTTTTATCGATGACCCTCGCGTAGCTGTCAGAAATGCCGACGCACTTATCGAGTCGGCGATGAAGCAGATTTCCGAGGGATTTGCAGCCAAACGAGAACATCTGAAAACGCAGTGGGATCGCGGCGAACAGGCCTCCACAGAAGATCTCCGGCTGGCGCTGCAGCAATATCGGTCGATTTTTTCCCATTTGAATTCGATGCTGGCCGAATGGCAAGACTTTGAAGGCCGACCGTAGCCGCGGCTGCGGTCGAGGATTTGGCCGCGGATTACACGGACAATGAGGGACAGAGAGGGGTTTCGGCAGCGCAACTTCGTCGGCGGGAACTAACGTTGCCGAATTTCCTCTCTGTCCCTCATTGCCGAGTGCCCGCACGAACGGAACTCTAGTTGATGATGCGAGTTCTTTCCACAATGAGGAGCTTGCGCGAGGCCTTGTTGTAGGTCACGAACCGGTCGGGACTCATGAACGCGGGGAACGCCAGTTGACTGCCGTCTGACGCATAGTAAATCGGCTTCTTCTCGTTGCGTGCCAGATCCGAAAGAAAGATCGCATCGACGCTTTTGCGAGTCTCAGGGTCCTCAGCTCTGGACACGTAGAGAATAAACCGGTCGTCCGCGCTGAAGTCCGCTTTACCGGTGACGGACTTCGAATCAAAAACCTGTTCGCAGTCTTTTGCATCCGAACCGATTCGGAAAACTTTCATAGTCCCTGCATGACTGCCTGAGAGATAGAGCCCGGTCTTGGATATCATCGGAATCGAAATTTGCTTGCCCTCACAAACGGGCCTCCACTCCCGGACGGGGCTGATCGTCGGCTTCCCATCCGCCCGATAGACGCTTTCGTAATCGCGGAAGATCAGTCTCGTTGGATTGGGGGAAGAAGAGACCGCCCCGAGCACCCGATACGTGGAAGAAGCGGGCAGAAGTCCCATTGACGGATCCGTCACCAGCCCTGGATCCTTCAACAGCTGCACCAATTGCGACGGGTCTGCGGTCGTCAGAATGTCGCTGACGGAAAACCAGGCGAGTCCATCGAATCCCAGGAGTGTGATGAATTGGTTATCGGGAGACGCTCCGGGCTCTCCCCAGTCGTCATTTGGAAGATCGAAGGATCCTTGCGTGCGGAGATTCAGGAGAAAGCTGGGCGTGGAATTGCCGCTAATGATGAACTCCGTGCCGTATAGCGGCTTGAAGAAATCGTTCATCGGCCGCGGCGGCGCGACCGTGCCGGATACGCGGAACGTCTCCTTCCAGGGCAGCTTAAGCAAGTCGGATATCACTGTTACGTAGCCGTCCCGGCTCTTGAAACCCTCAATCCGGCTCCCCACGACTTTATGATTATTGGAAACCACGACCGACGGATAGTGGAGTTGAATGCCCAGATCCCGCAGTTCCCGGCTCCTTTGATAGCGGATCTGAGCCCCGGTAACCGCTCGTATATCCTCCTCGGTCGACGAGGGGTCTGCGAGAAGGATGACCTGGGCATGCAACTCCGCCGCTGCGCTTCGGATTTCCTTCAAGCCGTTGACCGAGAGCGGCATCGCAGTCGAGAAGGAATAGAACAACACGCGAGATTCCTTCTTCAGGGCCATCTGATAATCGTCGTCGGTAAAATCCTGAACACCCTGAGCAAGACTGAGAGCGGGCACGAGAAAGAAGAAAAGAATGATTACCTTCTTCAGCGAGTCGCTGTCTGCACGTGTCATCACAGTCTTTCCATCTCTATGCGTTCCAGTTCCAGGTCGACGTGCATCGATGCGGATCGCGCTACGATTTCGAATTTCATCAGGTCCCGTTCGTTCGTGAAGCTAACCTTCTGCTGATAAGCTGCATAGGGAATCGACGTGACCCCGTACCCGAAGCGTTCCACGACCGTGAGTTCCAGCGGAGACCGTGTCGCGCCGATAAACCGGATGTCGTAACGGCCCCTGGGCAGGTGCCAATAGGGGCCATGGAAAATCAGCGCTCCAGAAGGGCCTGTTCCCTGGATCACAACACGCCCTGAGGTGTCCACGCGGTGGGACATCACGAGGTTCAACTGCGCCGGATAGATACTGAAAAACCCACGGCTGCGCCGGGGTTCGACTCGGTCGCTTCGCGCCGCCAGGTAGTATCCCGACGTCGCCATGAACTGATTCCGGTCGGCAGGAACCAGAACGTAGGGCGGCTGAACGAGGTAGATCGCAAGGCCCAGTTCTTTCATGAACGCATAGGTTCGTTCGTGCCTGCCGTCGGTTGTTGCGCCAAGCTTTTCGAATAGAATCTTCACCTTACTGGCGGACCTTTGGAGGAGCTTCCGCATTCCGTCCAGGGCGGCACACTCATTGCCCTCCACGTCAAGCTTGACGATGTCGCATGTGAAATCCGGCGAAACCACATCATCGAGCCGATGAAACTCACACGAGATTTGTTCGGCATAGGCCTCTGCTGGGCGTGCAGGTGTGATCGTGCCGCCCCCGACGCTGAACTCCGGGACATAGAGGCTCTCCCTGGAGTTTTTGTCCGAAAGGCCTGCCTGCCGGGCCTCTGTAACTCCGGCACACCCGTTCAGATAGACATTTCGCTGCAGCAATTCGAAAAGGCGCGGATGCGGTTCGAACGCAAGAACCTTGCCGGTTTTGATTCGAGGTGCGAGGCGTATGGTAAAGACGCCGATGTTTGCACCCGCATCGATGAAAACCGTACCGGGTTCCAGGAAACTGCGAAGAACCCAGATGTTTTCCTCCTCGTATGCGCCGCCATTGATCACATCGGCCGCACAGCCGAAATCGTCCTCGTTCACGTAGATCGGCGTTTCGTCCAGGAGGTAAGTCAGCGACGTCCCACCACCGATCCGAATCGAAAGACGGTTCTTGATGAATTCCAGTTCATTGAGTACGCGATCGAGCTTTCGTTCAATGTCCTTACTCATAGATTCTCTCGATGCCCATGGCAGGAATTGTACTCCGAGCTCAACTGGACAATCGCGGCAGTCCGGAGTGCATAGTACAATCCCAACACTATTTCATCGGTGGACGCGGAATTCATCTGCGGATTCCCATATTGGCGAAGGAGAGACAGCATGCTGAGCGGATTGATCTGGGCAGTCCTCATAGGCCTGATCGCAGGTTGGCTGGCGGGAAAAGTCATGAAGGGCCGTGGTTACGGCGTGCTGATGGACATCGTACTCGGAATCGTCGGCGGCGTGATCGGCCGCTTCATGTTTGGGTTGCTCGGACTGTCGGCGTGGAGTCTGATAGGCTCGATTATCGTGTCCTTTGTGGGCGCCGTGATTCTGATCTGGCTGGTCCGGCAACTGAAGTAGTTCCAGTCGTCAAGACTCGCGCGCGATGTCCAGCGTATCTCCGCCGCGCCGCAATGAATCCTCCAGCGAATCGATTCGGGCCATTTTTGCTAATTCGGGGACGGTCACCAAATTCGCCTGCGACTCATTCCATGCCCAGACCAATCAACGTCGCTGGATTTCTACGTCACTCGGTCTCATTTGTAGAAGTCCGGGTAGAAGACTCTAACCGGGTTTTCAACACTTTCCGGATCTTCCGGGGCTTTACGTGCTTGTTTCGCTATCTCCGCACGATAAACCTGAAGCTTCGGAACGAGGCTGTAGATATCGCTGGTATCGAAAACTAATGTGCGCGATTGGTTGACGTCGAAGGGCAGCCGATCGGCCTTTCGAATCAGTTGCACAACTGGTAGGCGAAGAGCATGCCGAAGTGCTACCTCGTAGAATACATTTGGATTTAGATATGACAAATCTGCGATGGCAACCTTGCATGCTTCAGGTGCTCGAGCACCTGCGTCATTATCATCCCTGGTTCACCAATTTGATCGGCTCGCACTGCGGTCAACCCGAGCTCGTCCAGCGTTGGCTGAACAAGAGAGGACATGAAAAGATCCGAATGCATTCGCTCCTGACTGCCGCCATGAAAGTTACCGTAGATGCCCAAAGACGCGTCGAATTACGATCCCCGGGGGACAGTTTTGAAGCCTTGTGAGTGTGTGAGTCGCTGGCTGGTGATTTGGCCTTGTCCCTTTTTTGCCGGCCCGGTTACCGTCAGGTTGTACGTACCGATTCCGTCGAAACCCGAATCGAAACTTCCAACGAGAATCAAGTAAGTACCCGTTGTGGGGACAGTCACGTTGGTGATCGCTGCACTCGTCAAGCCTGAAGTGTTGCCCAGGACGGCTCCTGAGGGCGACCGCAGACGAATCCACGGTCGGAAATCGTCGGTCTCGCTCGTTTCGCTGATATTCAAGGTGATGTGTTCTCCGGCCGTCGCCGAGACGGTCCAGACATCCAGATCGCCCTGGGTGATCGTACCAGGCATCGCCGCGCCGAGCGTGACGGGACCGCCTTGATAGCAGGAGAAACCACGATGGGGCCTGGCGTCTTCGTCCACGTCAGCTGATAAGTCCCGGTGCCATCAAGGGAGGAGTCAAAACTCGACACCAGGACGAGATATGTACCGGTCACGTTCGCTGCAACGTCAAGCTCGGCGGCGTTTGTGCCGGCTGTTGAACCCAGGACAGCGCCGTTGGGGGCCCAGATGCGGATCCAGGGCCGGAAGTCGTCGTTGTCGACGACCTCTCCAATATGGACGCCGATGCGATCCCCTTGCTTGGGTCGCTGTGAAAGTCCACACGTCGAGGTCGCCCCTGAGAATCTCTCCGGTTTGGAGCGCGCCGTTGGTCAGCGCTCCGCCCTGATCACCGGGAGAGACTGTGACAGGCCCGGGCGTGGTGGTCTCGGTCAATCGATAGGTCCCAGTTCCGTCGAAGCCGCTGTCGAAGCTGGCCACCAGAACCAGGTAGGTGCCGGTTACGATCGCGCTCACCTCGAGTTCGGCCGCGGCGATGCCGGAGGTGTTGCCCAGGACAGCGCCGCTGGGCGCCCAGATGCGGATCCACGGCCGGAAGTCGTCCGTTTCGGTAACCTCGCCGATATGAACGCCGATCCGGTCTCCAGCTAAGAAGACGGAGATGTCGAAGACTTCTCATTTGGCCCTTCTGGTTCTGAGGAAACAACCGCACAATCGCGCTTCCGAAGACAAAGGTGTCGCGATTCAAATCTCCGAGTCGTCACGACTCGCGCGCGATGTTCAGCGTATCGCCATCGCGCCGCAGTGAGTCCTCCGGCGAATCGATCCGGGCCATTTCGAGGTGGACCCACTCTATCGCCCGGTAGTTCAGTTCTCCGAGCAGCAATACGTAGGTCAGGATGAAGCATCCATAGATGGTTGATCCTTGCAGAAGCAGCAGCACGCCCGGAATGAGCGAGCCGAAATACCAATGCCAAAGCTGATGCAGGAGGACGGATTGGTGTTGCAACTCCGTCCGGCAATACCGCGTGTATTCCTTCCAACCCCCGCCTAACGGTGCTGCGCCCGGCGCGCCCCGCTTATGAATGATCCACGCCACATATACTGCCCCGGCGATAAAGATTCCGGAAGCCGCCTGCACGCGCGGCACACCAGCAAAGGGAAGACCTAACGTAAGCAAGCCAATCGCCGCGGCCGCCGCGAGATTGGCCCAACTGCTCCATTGGCGGATCTTTATCTCGATTTGGATCGCGTTCCAGCGGAGCCTTTCCATGGTGACCGGAGTTTGCGCTTCAATCTTGCGCGCAGCCTTGAATCGGTGCGGAAACCACGCGCGCAGCACGGTCAGGAATGCCCATCCAATCAAGGCACCTCGTGTGAAGCGATAGGGCGGCAGGAGGAACTCCGGCTTCAGCGCGGCCAGGATCGCCTGCGACACGATGGCCGCCGCGAAGCCGAACGCGATATCCAGGAACGCCGCGGACTGTGCACGCTCCTTTGAATTCGAGTGGGCGTTTCGAAGCAGGAGGACCAGTGCTATAACGGTGGAGGGAATCGCCAGACGTAAGCAGGCTAATGGATCGACCAGCGATGTTGGAGAGTCCATCGACCCCGCCGCGAAGGCATAGAACACCACGAAGGCTTCGAGCAAGGCAACCCGTGCCTGGGTCGTTTTGCGAATTTGCATAAAGAAAGTCCGCGAACCGTAACAGAGTAGGTGGGAAGACAATCCTTGCGACATCAGGAGAACACCTTGGAAACCGCCACAAATCCACCTTAGGTGCGATAAGGCGATGGATACTGTCGGGAATCGTGTTCCGCGATATAGATTCGGCCAAGAGGCTAGTTCGGAGTGCTTGATCTATCGATTCAATGACTTATCTTATGATGGCTGTAACCAAAACTCTGAAACCATGAAACCATACGGCCCAAAACCCGGAGGAGCACTATATGGAGAAATTCCGGTTACGTTTCTGCTGGCTTGTCGTGCTGGTAGTCCTGTTCTGCGCGCATGCCCATGCTACGACTCTCGTAATTCAGTCCGGAAGACTGAAGGGAGCCGATAACGTCTTAGTCGGTAACAGGTTCTACAATGTGGATTTCGTGGAAGGTACGTGTGTCAGCGTCTTTTCCGGATGTACGTCATTTGCTTTCAGCACAGCCACAACGGCTAGCCGGGCAAGGGCGGCACTGCTGGGACAGGTTTTTCTCGATGGAGTTTTGGGCAACTTCGATTCAAATCCTACGCTGACGTTTGGATGCATTGATCCCACCCATTGTCTCGTTCAGACGCCGTATTCCGCCAACGGAGTCAGTGTGAACTACGCATTCGCCGCCAACTACGACAATCCTGTTGCAGACTATGTTGGCTTCGCTTCCCACTCCGTCCTGACGATTGACACATCGTCACCCACAGATGCCGGAGGTTCCCCGGACTCGGTCGTGTGGGGAATATGGACTCCGGTGCCTGAGCCATCGAGTCTCGCTCTGCTCGTGGCACCGTTCGGGTGCCTGGTCTTCTTGAGGCTTTTCCGAAGTCATAAATCAAACGAGGGTGTGGTCAGGCAGCGTTCGCAGTAATCCGGCACCGGCGCAAAAACGCTGTGTCGTGAGCTATCATGTCCGCATCAAGGCCCGCGACAAACCGACGGAGGTCCATTCCCAATGAAAACTGCGGTTAAACGCATCGTTGCGCTTTCTTGTGGCGCTGCCTGTCATGCTCCACTTGGCGGCGGCTCCTCTTCCCAAGGGCAAACCTGAAGAAGTGGGGATGTCTTCAGAACGTCTGCTGCGTATCGAACAGATGCTCGATCGGCGCATCGCAAAAGGCGAGATGTCGGGAGCGGTGGCCATTGTGGCGCGCAAGGGCAAGGTGGTGTATCTCACGGCCAGGGGCGTGATGGATCTTGAGACCAGGCAACCCGTCACTCCGGCGACGATGTTCCGCGTTGCCTCCATGACCAAGCCGGTCACCAGTGTCGCCGTCATGATGATGATCGAGGAAGGCCGGGTGCGTCTGAATGACCCAGCCGTCCCTGAATTAGCCCCCGGGGTTCGAGTAAGCACGGCCCCGAATTTCCAGTCCGTCATCGACTAAGGAGTGCGATCCATGAAATCGACAATACACTGTGTTTTGGCCGCAGCAGGGGTAGCTGCTCTCTGCGTGACCCTTCACGGTCAAGCGATCCCCTACGACAAAATCGAAATCAAGACAGACAAGATCGCGCCGAATCTATACATGTTGTCGGGTTCGGAGAATGTTGATCCAGGCCATCCGGATGGTGCCGGCGGGCGGATCGGCGTGCTCGCCGGGCCAGACGGTATCTTCATGGTCGATTCGCAGTATCTGCAGATCGGCGACAAGGTTCTGGCGGCGGTGAAGGCGATTGACCCGGGGCCCATCCGATTTCTCGCGAATACGCATATCCATCCCGATCACACCGCCGGCAACGCGACGTTCGCGAAACTTGGCGCCGTGATTTTCGCGCGCGAAGAACTGCGCGCCGGCATGCTGCGCACCGCCGGAGGGGATCCAGCAAGACTTCCCGTCGTCACTTACGGAATGGGCGACCCCGTGCGGTTCCGGATGAATGGCGAAACCGTGGAACTGATTCCCGTGCGCGCCGCTCACACTGGCGGCGACACGATGATCCGGTTCGTGAACGCAGACGTCATCATGGTCGGCGATTTCTACCGCAACTTCGGGTATCCGTTCATCGACGTCACGAATGGGGGTTCTCTCAAAGGGGCGCTTGAAGCTCTGGAACTCACGATGAAGGTCGCAGGGCCCAAGACAAAGTTGATTCCGGGCCACGGCACCTACATCAATCGAACCGACATTGTCCCTTACCGTGACATGATTCTTGCCGTGCAGACGAAAGTTCAGCAACTGATTACTCAAGGCAAGACCGAAGCTGAAGTTCTGGCGGCGAAAGTGACTGCACCCTATGACGCGAAGGTTCCCGGCGGACTCCTGCCATCCAACAGTGGCGGAGGTACCAGTGCCGATCGCTTTGTCCGTATGGTGTATCAGCAACTGAAGGACGCTAAGTGAACCCATGATCGAAAAACTAGGGACAGAGAGGAATTCGCCTGGATTCGCCCAACGCCTTTAATGCATGGATTACGACAAGACAGACATCCCGTCCGCATACAACCGAGGTCGTGACCACGGTTCCGCATTCCGGCTGCAGTGGATGAATGTCGTCGCCGCGCAAGTTCAACATCAGTCCGTTCGCCAGGTACTGGACCTTGGCTGCGGGACGGGACGCTTCTCGCAAGGTCTTGCAGAGCAGTTCGAATGCGCTGTCGTGGGGATCGATCCGTCCAGGAAAATGCTGGACCAGGCCCGGGCGGCTTTGCAACATGACAGGGTGTCTTACGTCTGCGCCTGTGCTGAAGCGATCCCTCTCGCCTCGAACAGCGTAGACCTGATTTTTATTTCCATGGTTTTTCACCATTTTGAGAAGCCTCAACTGGCGGCCCAGGAATGCAGCCGCGTGCTGAGGAAGCACGGACGTGTCTGCTTGAGAACAGGCGGCCGCGAGAGGATTTCAGATTACCCCTACGTTCCGTTCTTCCCAACCAGCCGGCCGCTGCTCGAGCAACACCTGCCAACGTTGGAATTTCAACGGCATGTTTTTGAGTCGGCGGGCTTTTTGTCGTTGGCGTCGGAGGTTGTTGTCCAGGAGATCGCTGCCGATCTCTTCGACTATGCCGATAAACTATCCACGAAATCTGATTCGATACTGGTGCGCCTGAAAGACGCGGAATTTGACGCCGGGCTGCAGAGGCTGCGATCCACCGCAGCGACAACTGCCAGCCGGGCTGTCACAGAACCCATCGACCTTCTCGTATTCGAGAAATAGGGAGAGAGTAGTATTCTCGATGGCCCGCCGGGCGAAAACGTTCACATGGAGGAACAATGACTACCAGCTTGGATCGAATCATGGTGACGCACGTGGGAAGCCTTCCGCGCGACGCCGAACTCTCCGACTTACTTGTGCGTCGCGAGGACGGGGAGGCGATCGACCCGAAGCAGATGGGCGAGGCCATGGATCGCGGCGTCCGCCATGTTGTGGAGAAGCAGGTAGCTGCCGGCATCGACGTCGGCAACGACGGCGAGCAGCAGCGCGTGGGATTCCAGACATACGTGGCTCAGCGCATGTCGGGATTTGCCGGGGAATCCAAGCGCCGCCGCGGTCGCGATTTCGAAGAGTTTCCCGAGCTTACCGAAGTCCTGATGCGCCGTTTCCCCAAACGCAGCCGAATGCAGAATGCGCCTGAGGCGCAAAACGACCTGAAGTACCTGGGCACTGCCGCCATCCGCGAAGAAATACAACGGTTGAAGGAAGCCGCCGCGGGAAAATTCCGCGACTCCTTCATGACGGCGCCGTCACCGGGTATCATCTCCAGCACGTTGCTGAATGCGTATTATGATTCACAGGAATCCTACTTGAACGCGCTCGCCCGAGAGATGAGCAACGAATACCGGGCCATCCACGAAGCCGGTTTCATTGTGCAGATTGACGCTCCCAACCTCGCCATGGATCGCGCGATGTTTTATCGCGATCTCTCGGATTCGGAATTCGTCGGTGCCATTGAGAAGCATATCGCCGCCATCAACAAAGGCACCGAAGGTATTCCGCGGGAGCGTGTTCGTCTCCATTGCTGCTGGGGTAACTGGGATGGCCCGCACATCTTCGATGTGGCGCTTGATCTCATTCTCCCGGTTCTTTACCAGGCCAATGTGGGAGCGCTCAGCATCGAATTCGCGAACCCGAGACACCAGCACGAGTATGCCGCGCTGCAGCGGAACCCGTTGCCCGACAATATGGTCCTGCTGCCTGGTTGTGTAGAAACCACCAGCAATATCGTCGAACATCCCGAGGTTGTGGCTCGCCGCATTGAGGAGGCGGTGGCGGCCGTCGGCGATCGCGAGCGCGTGATTGCGAGCGCGGACTGCGGCTTCGGCACGTTCACGGGCCGCGAATGGGTGATCGAGCCGGCCGTATGGCTCAAGCTCCGATCGCTGCGGGAAGGCGCCGACATTGCGACCCGCCGGTTGTGGGGCAGGGCATAGCCGCGCCGGACGCTACGCTCCGTTATTCGTGGCGACGCCACACATTGCCGCGAGCACGTTGAACATGACGGCAAAATCCTTGTCGGCAAAACCCATGCCCCGTGCCGCGGTCAGGAATTCGTTAGCCACCGAAGTGGTGGGCAGCGGGATGTTGAGCGTTCGCCCCATCTCCAGCGCCAGCAGCATGTCTTTCTGCTGCATGTTCACGTTGAACAGGGCTTCCTCCGGTAGTTTCATACAGAACCTCGAGCGATATTGGATCATCGGCGATGCGATCACGCCGTTCGACAGCACTTCGACGGCGACTTCCCGCGGAATGCCGCTCTTTTCAGCGAGGAGTATGCCTTCCGAGTACGCCAGCATTTGAACTGCGAGACTGAGATTCGTCGCGATCTTGCAGATGAGTCCGTTGCCGTTGTCGCCGACATGAATCACTTTCCGCCCAAGGTCGAGCAGCAAGGGCTTGAGCCGCTCGAAAGTTTCCGGCCGGCCGCCGACCATAATCAGGAGATCGCCCTTCTTCAGCGTGACGGTACTTCCGGAAACCGGAGCATCCACCATGTCGCCGCCGCGTGCGCGAACCTTCTCTACAAGACCGCGTGAAGTCGCGGCCCCGACGGTGCTCATATCCACCCAGAGTTGGTTTGGCTGAATTGCGGACAACAAGCCGTTGGGGCCCTCTGCGATATCGAGAAGCGCTGCATCGTTCGAGACCATCGAAAGGATCACGTCCGAAGACCGGCAAACATCCGCAGGCGAATCGGCCCACTTCATCTTCTTTTCAATAAGTGGCTCCGCCTTTGAGCGCGTGCGGTTGTAGCCCGTCACGACGTGTCCCTTCTCAAGTAGCCGCTCCACCATCAGGCCGCCCATCGCGCCCAATCCGATATATCCCACGTTTGCCATCCGGCACCTCCTCTTCCGAGTTCCGCGCCCGAAACTCTACCCTATGCCACCGAAAAAGTTTGAAGATGTATGGGATCGGCCGGAAATGTCGATTCTCCTGGTTACTTCGCTTGGCGACTGTCTCTCGAGCAGGTCCGCTATTTCACGCTCTTCATCCATTTTGAGAATGGGGCCGGTCACGGAGTTGTCCGCAGAATTCGACGCCGGGCTGCTGTCACAGAACCCATCGAGCTTCTCGTGTTCGAGAAATAAGGAGAGAGCGCAATTCCGAGTGAATCGATCGAGCCCGGGCGCTAGACTCCTTGGCATGAGAATGGCCACCGCTTCGATTCTGATCCTTCTGGCGGCTGCACTGGCCGGCGCGCAAACTCCGGACCAGAGTGCCGATTTCAAACTCGCACTTCCCAATCATGCCGGCCAGCTGCGATGGCGTGCTGAGGGATTCAAGATTATGGAGGCATCCGCCAAGCCAAATGGGCAGGAGATCGGCTTTCGTGGCGAGAGGGATTCCGACGGGCTGTCCTTTCTGGGATTTCTGTTCCTGTTTCCCGAGCAGGCGCCGATGACAAGTTTGAAATGCCGCGACGGCATATTGGATCCCGCGAAGAAAGCAAATCCGAGTTTGGCTATTCTACAAACATCGCGTGTCGCCAGCGCCGATGGCCAGCAGATCGAACTGGTCCGTTATGGAACGGGAGGCAATGGCGGAAACACGGTGCGCGCATTCGTCGCCATGGGAGACATCTGCGGCGACCTCGAATTCTACAGCCGTGTTCCGATTACTGCCGAAGACGGTGACCTCAAAAAGATTCTCACAAGTATTCGTTTCACTCCGAACTATGTTCCGCAGTTTGAAGACGCGTTCCTCTATGCCCAGATTCTTTACAGAAACGATATGTACAAGGCGGCGGCTCCGGTGTTCGAGCAGGCCATTCAAAAACTGAAGGGCCGGAACGAACCCGCTCTGAAATCCCTGCAGCGCATGGCGACGGATAATGCCGGGATGGCCTATGGCCTCTCGGGCGATCTTGCGAAAGCGCGGGCTGTCTTCGAGACGGCTATCAAGACCGACCCGGACTACCCCCTCTACTATTACAACCTCGCCTGTGCGGACGCCGAAGAGGGAAAGCTTTCGGAGGCCCGTGGGCATCTGGAGCAGGCGTTCGCTCGAAAAGCCAATGTGATCCCCGGTGAAACGATGCCGGACCCCTCCACGGACGACTCGTTCCTCCCCCACAAGGCGAATAAGGAGTTCTGGAAGTTTGTGGAGACGTTGCATTGAGTCTCGACGAATGACTTCTCAGGTGATCGCGCTCGGCGGCGGTGGATTTTCGATGGAGCCCGACAATTCCGTGCTTGATCGGTACATCCTTCAGCAGGCCAGGTCCGCCCGGCCCAGGATTTGCTTTCTCGCAACGGCGAGCGGCGATGCTGACGGTTACATTGCGCGATTCTACGACGCATTTTCGGGTCATGCCTGCGAGCCATCGCATATCACCCTCTTTAGCAGAACGCCCGACTTGCGCTCGCACATCGCGGCACAAGATGTCGTCTATGTTGGCGGCGGCAACACGAAGAGCCTGCTCGCGCTATGGAGAGATTGGGGGCTGGACAGCATCTTGAAGGACGCTTACGAGTCTGGAGTTGTCATGGCTGGGGTCAGCGCCGGTGCGATTTGCTGGTTTGAGCAAGGCGTGACCGATTCCTTTGCCGAACGCCTTGCAGTCCTGGATTGTCTGGGCTTTCTGAAGGGAAGTTGTTGCCCGCACTACGACGGCGAAGCGGAGAGAAGGCCGGCATTCCACACGCTCCTGTCCGAAGGCGCCGTTCTTCCTGGGTTGGCACTCGACGATCGTGCGGCGGTCCATTTTGTCGACGGTGAACTTAAGCGAGTGATCACATCCAAACCGCTGGCGAGAGTTTATAAGGTCGCCGTATTGAACGGCGTAGTCGAGGAACACACTCTGGAATGCGAGCACCTACCCGCGATTCTGCCGCGTTAGTTGTTTCCCTTCGTTGCCTCGATCGCGATCGGGCCCACGAGCGACGATCCGGCGTTTGGTCCGGGCGGTTGTGCCGGAGCCGGCTGGTTGTCCTGCTGCGTGGTGAGCCGCATTTCGTTCGCTGCCACGCGAACCGTGGCCTGATTGTGGAACGGTAAGGACCCCGGACCCCAGTCTTCGTGCAGGATGTTGAACGTCATCGTGTCGCCCTTGATCTCGAAGTCGTCCAGCGCCGCCATGGTGTAGGGATTGTCACACCGACCGCAGACCATGCCGCGCAACTTGTTGCCCACTTTGCGAATGATGAAGTACTGCTTGTTGATGCCGACTCCAAAGCCCAGCCACACACCGGTCACGTCCGCCTGCGTCAGTTGCCTCCACGGCCCAGGTTGGAGGTACCCACCCTGACCTCCGCCACCACCGGCACGTGGGGGCTGCGCGCCGCCTCCGGGCGCCGGCGGATTTGCAGGCGCACCTGCGCCTCCGCGCGGGGGCTGCGCGCCGCCTCCGCCTCCCCCTCCGCGGGTAATTGCGGGCACGGGGCCATCGCCAGGAGGAAGCTTCGAGACAGGTATCGGAAGAGGGTCCGGTCCGCGCGAATCCTTGATGACGGTCCTCTGGAATTTGCCTCCTCCGGGCGCGCCGCTGGTTCCGGCAATGATCAGGTTTCCCTTGTCGAACCTGGCACTGGCACGATCCTGATAGGCAGTGCTGCCATCTGCCCTCACATGCGTGACGACGAAGGTGATGCCCTCTGCCGCGAACTTGCCATCGATGAAAGCCAGCGTCGTCGCATCGCTGCAATGGGTGCAATAGACTCCGCGGACCTGATCGCCGCGGATGGAGAACTGGTACGTGTGGGGATCACCGGAGTCCGTTCTCCAGCCGCCTCGGTAGTCGTCGGCATTCTGGGCCGCGGCAACCTGAGCCATGCCGAGCAGGGTCAGAAGTGCGATCAGCCTCTTCACGTAAAACCTCCACTAGTTCGCGTCGCGAGAACTATCGCGCGTAGTTGCGGTAGTCTACAGCATGGATAGCCAGTCTCACCCAACCCGAGATGAACGATTTGAAATCTTCCAAAGCAAGCTTGCTTCAAAATCGATTTCGGATATTATGAACGCGCTTTATGAACGATTTTCTCGTAGGCCTTGAAAATACCCGCCTTGGTCTCTTTCTCCGCGAGTCCGATTCCCTTCTAGGATTCCCCGCGATACTGACCACTCATGCGTTCGCCTATTGTTTCATCATGGGGACGAGCATGATTGTTTGCCTGCGTGTACTCGGCTTTGCGAAAAGCATTCCATTGAAGCCCCTGGGCCGATTGTTTCCGGTGATGTGGATCGGCCTGGTTCTGACCGCGCTTACAGGTGTGCCGCTGGTTGTGATGCTCGCGGAGAAGCGGGTGCCGAATCCCATCCTCTGGTTCAAACTCCTCCTGATCCTTGTGGCGACTCCGGTGATGTGGAAGTTCCAGAGGAGGGTGTTTACCGATCCTTCGGTGAATGATAGCAACATTCCGGCCAGCGCCCGCAGGCTGGCAATGTGCCATCTTGCACTCTGGATGTTGATCATGATCTTTGGGCGCCTGATTCCGTATTCGGCAACAATCCTTGGAGAAGGCTACTGATCCTTCTGCTCTGAGTTCTTGTCGATACGGTAAATCGCAACCAGGGCAATCGCACTGACTCCAACCACAATCAAGAGCGACATATAGATGATGCTGAAAAACCTCATAGGTCCTTTAGGTCTTTAATTGAAGAAGGGGAGGAAGCGTCCGTAATACATGACGGCGCAAAGCAGTCCGAACATCCCGATGGCTGCAATTTTCAAGATCCCGGGAGCCCTGTCATCTTCGCGAAGCTTCCACGGTTCGTCAAACATTGTGAAATAGATCAGGGGAAGAGTCGCCACGAGGATTCCCGCAATTTTCTTGTGGAACGTTTCCTTGCCCAGGTAGAGCTGCGGCGAGGCCGCAAAGAAGATCATGCCGCTAACCGTATTGAGCACAAATCCAATGATGGCCATCGGCAACAACCGATGAAGCGCCGAAAAGCTAATGCCTTTCACGATGCCGAGCATTCGGAACATATAGATCAAGAACACTCCAAACAGGAACGCCATTCCCACGTAGTGGATCATCTCGAGAGTCGGCCAGGACCAGGCTTGATCGCTAATCCAGTCTTCCAGTGGGGCGCGCCAACCCACTTTTACCGTCATTGCCGCGTCTGCGGCATCGCGAATCTCCGAATGGCTGATACTGCCTCCGATGTTCGCGGTGATGAGAACGGAAACTACCGCGGCAATTGTCGATATCAACGTGCACATGGTCGTCAGCGATGACGACCTCGCCTGACGCCGGAATTCCCAGAGCCCGAACCAGGCAAACATGCCGGCCGCGGTCATGATAAGCAGAGTGATCATGGCCGCATTCTGGTGCAGTTGAATGATGCCGGCAGAGTACGACGAGTTCGTCGCGACGATCTTCTGCGCTTCGGCGCCGGAGATGTACGTCGGCAGCACAGCCACCGTAATCATCACCAACACGAAGTAGGCGAACTGTTTGACGGGCTCGCTCTTCGTATAAATCCCTGCCGCCAGAAGCAGAAGACCTAAGACCGATCCGAGCGAAGGCACATGATTTATTACGATATGAACATGAGCTAGGTTCATTGGCGGTACATCTTACCAATACCTTGGCCCGAGTCAACGGCAGGATTGAAAAGGCGATTCGGCATTACGCAATCGCCGTCGCCGTCGCCGCCACCGCGTAGTTACAGTCACGTATTCGGGCGGGTGTCCCCTCCTCTTGAGGAGGGGTGGCTGGCCGCAGGCCAGACGGGGTGGTCAAGCACACCGAAGCCTTTCCGCATGCGTGACCACCCCGGCCTTCGGCCACCCCTCCTGGAGAGGAGGGGACCCCGCCCGAATACGTGATCGTAATTGTGATACGCAGGCCTAAGGCAGAGCCAGCCATGGAGGGGCCAATTCGAAAGACCATTCGGTGTTGTCGGGGCTTGTCCATGTTGTCGAAGCGCTGAACAGTGCGATCCCGGGAAGCTGCGTTCCGCCCACTTCATAGAGCGTCTCCGAACCATACTGCGTATCGCCTACGATCGGGCTGCCCATGGCGGAGAGTTGAACGCGGATCTGATGCGTTCTGCCGGTCTCCAGGTCGATCTCGACCTCAAACGTGCGCGGCGCGGGAACGGCGCACCCGGCAGGGTCTACGCTCACTACACAGGGCGCACACTCCAGCCAATGCGGATGGTTCTCGGTGCTGACGGTTTTAGGGCTTCGTTCCGTGGGCTCCATATAGTGAATGTGCCGGCCCACTTTGGGCGGCGAGGTCACCAGGGCTCGATATCTCTTCTTTACTTTTCGTTCGACGAGAAGCCGATTGAACTGGCGCTGAAATTCCTTCGTTTTCGCGAAGACAATAAGCCCGCTCACGTCATTATCCAGGCGTTGCGTGATGTGAAGTGGAGTTCCGAGAGCGGCAGATACTTGATGGAGAACGTTCTCCATCTGGTTATCCACGGTGGCGTGAACCGGAATGCCGGCCGGTTTCTTCACAACCACGAATTCATCATCCTGATGCACGACGGTTGCTCGCCAATCGACCCGCCCGACGGGAAAGCGTTTCGGTCGCAGATGCACACGAACATATTGTCCCGGCGACAGCGATCGATCCGAATTGACCCGCTGACGGTCCTGGTAGACGGCCCCGAAGGAAAGCAACCGCTGTCCCTCCTCGCCTGTCAGACCAAAATGACCCGCGAGGCATTCCATCAGAGTTCTTTCTTCCCTCGCCATATAGTGGCCGATCCGATCTTGTGCCGTGCTTTCCACGGTTACGAGGTTACTTCAAATGGCCCGCGCAGGCCTTACGGACTTGCGCTCACCAACGCTCGGTGGGAGAATCCGCAAGCATGAACAAGACTACCAGAGCTCTTCTCATGTCCCCGATGGTCTGCGCGCTTGCTCTTCCACTTCATGCCCACCATAGCGCAGCAGCGTACGACACCCAGAAGGAAACCAAGGTGACGGGCACTGTCACCGACTACAGATTCAAGAATCCTCACATCTACATGGTGATCCAGGTGAAGAAGGACAATGGATCGACGGTCGCGATGGAAGTGGAGGCGGGCGCCGCGTCCGTGCTGAATCCACTCGGCTTCACCAAAAATTCGGTCGCCGTGGGCGACGTCGTGACCATCACAGGGAATCCCAACCGCACCAACCCCAATGCGATTCTGGGAAAGGATCTTTTCAAGCGCGACGGGACGTACTATCCGCTGAACATTGCTTCGCGCAGTGTCTATGTGCCGAAAGATGAACCTGCCACCAGCATTGCCGGCACGTGGTTCTCGCCGCGCACCGAATTTAACGCATTTCTCGGTGGCGCCAGAGGCTGGGCGGTGACCGACAAGGGAAAGGCCGCAATGGCGGATGTCGGCCCAAAGTCGACGACTCAGAAAGACTGTATTCCGATCGGCGCCCCAGCCCTGATGTTCTACCCTGTCGCGAACACCATCACCGTCCAGCGCGACCGCGTCGTAATGAAAGTGGACTGGATGGACACGCAGCGAACGATCTACCTTGATGGGCGCAAGCATCCACCGGCGACCGAAACGTTCCTGCACGGCCATTCCGTGGGTCGTTGGGAAGGAGACACGCTGGTCGTTGAGACCACCAATTTCAAGGAACACCCGATGGGGCTGTCGACATCATTGCCCGGCAGCGATCGTAAACGCCTGACGGAACGCTTCCGTCTCAGCCCGGATAAGAAAAGCCTGGTGTACTCCGGTGTCGTCGAGGATCCGGTGTATCTGTCGAAACCTGTGGAGTGGACCGGAAGGTGGGAGTATCGGCCCAACATGCCGCACTCAAATCAGAAGTGCGATCTCAACGTGGCGCGCCAGTTCTTGAAGGATTAGGGCCGAGCACCAAAAGGGAGAAATGAGATGAAGTCACTTCCACAGGCCGCTGGCGTTGGTGTGATCCTCGCTGCGTTTATCGGCAACGCCACGGCGCAGACGCCGCCCGCCACAATAGACAGTCTTGTCGGTGCGGCAAAGAATGCTGCCGGGCTCGACTGGTCCGGCACTTTCCTTCGCCTTTGCATTCCGCCTCTTCCTGCGGCGCCAGCCCCTGCCGGGCGAGGTGCCGCAAGGGGAGCCGCGGCGGCTCCGCCCGCCGCCCGCGGAGGGACTCCCGCGAGGGACACATGGTACGCCGAGCCCGCGAAGGTGGCGGACAACCTCTACTTCCTGGGCACCAAGGTCCACAGCTCGTGGGCGATTGTCGGCAGCGACGGCATCATTGTCCTCGAAGCGCTGTTCGACTATGCCGCCCAGGACGAGATCGTTGGGGGCATGAAAAAGCTTGGCCTGGATATTCGCAAGGTCAAATACGTTATCCTCTCGCACGCGCATGCGGACCACGACGGCGGCGCGAAGATGCTGCAAGATGAGATCCCCGGCGTTCACCTTGTGTACGGCGCGGAAGACTGGGACGCGGTGGATCGATCGACCAACCATGCCGGCGGCAAGCCGAAGCGTGACATCGCGGGCACTGACGGTATGAAGATTTCGGTGGGCGATGCCTCGGTTCAAATCGTCACAATGCCGGGACACACTCCCGGGACACTCTCGTTTCTCTTTGAAGCAAAGGATAACGGCAAGCCCCTGCGCATCGCCTACGTCGGCGGCACGGCGATCCCGTTTAATGGCGATGCCGGATACTACGCTACTTACCTGGCGTCGTCGAAGAAGATGGCGCGCGCGGCCGCCGATTTCGGCGCGACCGCACTCATGTCGAACCACAGCGAATTCGACGACGCTTTCTTCAGGGCGCACACGGCTGCGGCCCGCAAGGCTGGCGAATCGAATCCGTACGATGTCGGTAAGGATGCCGTCGGCCGCTACTTTGCAGTCGTCCAGAACTGCACCGAAGCGGCCAGCCTGCGCGCCACCGGTAAGTGATGTTTATTCGGAGCGTCCGAAGTGGAAGACTCCGCCCGTTTGGATACGCACCCCACTGAGGTTGCTGCCGGCGTGGATGAAGCTGTAGTCCACGTGAAGAACTCGCCACGAAAACCATGACTTGAACGCCCTGTCCACCCCACCACCGGCCGCAAAGGCAACCCCATTGTGGCCCGGAATCGTCGAGATTTTGGTGCCCACCTGGGTTGTCACTGCCCCGGTGTTGGCCCCGCCGGCGAGGACCTCTCCGAACGGGGTGAATTTGCCCTTGTGGGTAGCATAGTAGCGGAGGCCAAAGCGGTACGCGGATGTGGTGAACGGGTTGGAATCCCTCGTTTGATGGACCGCAAAGTCTGCGACATAGCTCAGGCGGTTCGATCTATGCATTGCAAGGGAGAAACTACCTCCCCACAGGTTCTTTCCACTCTGGTGCAAATACGAAACCGGATTCAAACCTGCTTCGAATCGAAGAGGCGAACTTTGAGCATGAACAGGTATCACAGCAGCCAGAGCAGCAAGAACGGTCAGGAACACTTTCTTCATTTAATCAATCTCCTCTAAGACTCACACCAAATGGTCCCGCCGATATTGGCGCGTCTTGACCGCAGAAATCAACCCTAGAACGGAGAAATGAGGACGGAGCCACGGAATACAGGACACTGCCGCAGGAAATCAGTTAGGATGCGGCCTCGCCTCGTCCGTGTAATCCATGCCTCGGTATCTCAAGATGCGGGAGATCGTCTAGGCTCGTGACTGTCCGGAGAGGGTTGCTACCAATGTTCGGACGCCGCCACCGTTGCGGTGCTCGCCGAGATAGATGCCTTGCCACGTTCCCAGTAACAACGCTCCCTTTCCGACCGGGATCGTCAAGGTGCTTCCAAGCAGGGAGGCCTTGATGTGCGCCGGCATGTCGTCAGGACCCTCGAGAAGGTGTTCGTAGTGATGCGGGCCGTCAGGCACGAGTTCGTTCAGGTGCTGTTCCAGGTCGCGCCGCACTTCCGGGCTGACGTTCTCGTTAATCGTCAGTGAAGCGGAGGTGTGCTGGATGAACAAATTAAGCAGTCCGATCTCAATCTGGCGCAGTTCGGGCAGTTTCGCCACCACTTCATCGGTGATGATGTGGAAACCCCGCGTGCGTGGTTCGAGCCTGATGATGCGTTGAATCCATGGCATGGGGACTAATTCGGGGACGGTCACCAAATTCGCCTGCGATTGATTCCGTGACCGGCGTAGGTCCAGGCGAATTTAGTGACCGTCCCCGAATTAGTCCCCACTTCTCTCCCCTCAGTACAGGACATCTTCAACCAGATTTGCCATGGTGTTGTTCGTGGCATCCCCGTCACGCTTTGCGGACCACGGCGAGAAGGGATTTGGTGGCTGATTTCATGGTTCCGGGATTCTAGTTATCCCCAGTGTGGACTTCAACTCGTGAATGCTCAGGTCCTTCCATCGTCGCGCGTAGTTCTCGACGGACATGAAGGTGCGCGGGTGCATGCGGTCGACGTAGAGAATAGCGTTGAGGTGATCGATTTCGTGTTGCAGGATCCGAGCGTACCAACCGGTCGCTTCAATCGTCGTCGGTATTCCCTGGGCATCCAGGCATTCGACGCGAACGCTCCGATAACGGGGCACAAGGCCCGTAAACCCCGTCAAACTGAGGCATCCCTCGAAGAATTCCACGTCCGCATCCCCGATTGGAGTAAGCCTCGGATTGATGATCACATGGAAAGGCACCGGCTCCCGTTCGCGTTCGGCAGCCTGCTGGGCCGTAAGATTCCGGGCGTACTCCGGCAAGTCCTCGATGATTGCCAGTTGAATGGCCTCTCCGATTTGGGGAGCCGCAAGGCCTACCCCTGGCGCATCGCGCAGGGTTTCCTGCATCAACCAAATTACCCCTTGAATGTGGTCTGAAGTGATTTCTGGCATAGTCAGCTCGCGAGCCTTCTGGCGAAGCACAGGTTCACCAACCTGGAAAAGTTTTAGGAGCATGGGGAAATTCTATACCTGCGAAAGGAGACGTTCGGCTACTTTGAAATCTTTCGTGACTGTTACTCTGGAACTAGACTCATGGACAACGTGATCGAACCCGCACCAAGTGGCCGCTCAAAATGCCGCGGCTGCGCGCAAACGATACCCCGGGAAGCGCTGCGTTTCGGGGAACGCTTACCCAACCCCTTTGGGGGCGGAGAGATGACGCTGTGGTTCCACCCCGTCTGTGCGGCCTACAAGCGCCCGGAGCCGTTTCTCGAGACACTTGTAGCAACGTCCGAGAAACTTCCCGATCGCCTGCAATTGGAAGAAACAGCCCGACGCAGTCTGGCGCATCGGCGTCTTCCGAGAATCGACGGCGCTGAGCGGGCTCCGAGTGGGAAAGCCAAATGCCGTCATTGCCACGAACCCATCGAGCGAGGGAACTGGCGCATTCGGCTGGTGTTCTACGAAGAAGGGCTCTTCACCGCAGGAGGCTTCATACACCTCAACTGCAGAGATGCGTACTTTGAGACCGATAACGTCCGGGACCAAGTGCTCCACTTCAGCCCGGATTTGAGTGTCGAGGAACGCGAGGAACTGCTTCGCGGATGCGACTCCGTTTCAGATACGTCCTGATTGAAATGTCACTCGACTTCGCCTCCTCAGTCGACCGCAGCGCCTGAACTTGAACTCGCGCGCTTAATCGTCTGCAAAGTAGTCTGAATTGATTTTCTTTACGTCGAAGGTGGGCACCTCCGAGCACAGCTTCTCGTAATCCACCCCGGGGTGCGCAAGTGACCGGAGCTTTGAGTAATAATTGTTTTGTCAGGAGTCTTATCGATGGGGCGTACTTACATCTTTGACTGTGAGAAATGCGGCTATCGAGGCAGGGTTGCGGGTGGGCTCGCGGAAGGCCTGGAACTCAGGGCTCAGACGCTTCTCTGTGTTGAATGTCATTCCCTGCATGATGCCGTCATTGCGCTGAAGGTGCCGGTCAGCGCGGACCACGGGTTGAGCGCGCCACATCTCGAGGACGTCATCAATCCGCTCCAGGTGAACGACCGCGGTCCCCTGCGCTGGGAATCCTTTGGACTCGCTTGCCCGGTTTCCCCAGACCACAAAGTGCAAGAGTGGCGTCATCCGGGGAAATGCCCCCTCTGCGGTTTCTTCCTGGAGCCCAGCGCGCTCCCTTTCCGGGAGTGGAACTGATTCGTCTGTTGGTCGCTCACGTAGAGGTCGACGTTTTGAGGGCTCTCGGGCAGAGACCGTTTTCAGTTACGCTCGTTTGGCGTCATTCGACGGCTTAATCGCGTTAGCATTACGAGCAATGCTCGTTCTTATTGCTCTGCTCTCAGCGCTCTTCCAGCAGGGGCTCCCGACGGGGACCATGGAGGGCATGGTTCTGGGCCGCACTACGAACGGTCCGATTGCCGATGTGCTGATCAAGGCGGCCGGCGATTCTGCTACTTCGTCCGAAGCAATCACAGACTCTGCGGGCCGGTTTATTCTGCGTGACCTTCCTGCCGGACGTGTTCGGATCGAAGTCAGTGCTGAAGGATACTTGTTCGGACTGCGGCCTACTGCCGGCCCGAGTGCCATCGAGAACAATAACCTTCTAAACATCGGCGGAAATCTATTTCCGGGCCGGAGTCTCGGCTTTACCGTGAATCTTGCTGCCGGCGAAAATCTCAAACTTCCGGCGATCCTTGCGAGTCGAGAAGCGGTGATTCGCGGCCGCGTGGTCGATGGCGAGGGGCAGGGAATCCCGCGGGTGCCCGTCACCTTTATTGCGGAGATCACTGACGGTCTGGGACGCGGGCGATTGCTGCCGGAAGTCGGTACGGCGAGCACCGACGAACATGGTGAGTACCGGCGCGTGCTTCCTGTGGGGAACTACTATGTAAAGGCGACGGTAGATCGACCGGACGCCGCAGCGCTGACGGTTTACTATCCGGCGACGACGGATGCTCTCACGGCCGCACCGGTTGTCCTTGGCGAAGGTGCAGAGGCGACCGCCGATATCGAGATCGCGCCTGCACTCGACGTCTACAAGCTCCAGATTTCCGGACGAGTGCTTCCGCTGCCAGGGAAATCTACGTCGACTCCCGTAAACATTCTCTTGAAGACCCAAGGTGCGCCCGCCGCGGCTGCGGCGGATACCGCAGCTAATGAAAAGACCGGCCGCTTCGAACTTCGCGGCATTCAGCCGGGTAGTTACGATCTTTTCGCAAGCGCGACCATCGACGATAAAGAGTACCTCGCCAAAATCCCGATTGAGATTCGCGATCGAGACGTTGAGGACGTGGAGATCCTTCTGCGGCCTGGAGCCGACATCAAGGGGCGATTGGTTATCGAGGGTGACGCAAGCGATCTGCAGCTTGCACGGCCGGGAGCCGGAACAATAAAGATCGCCTTGAACCGCAAGGATGGTTTGTTTGGTGACATCTTCAAACCGCTGATTGACGAAACTGGTCTGGCATTTGCCTTTCGAGACGTGCCTCCAGGGGACTACAGCCTCGCCGTCGGCTTTGTTCCCGATCGCGGCCGCGCACCCAGCCCCGACCTCTACGTTGCAGATATCCGTGCCAGCGGCCGCAGCGTATTCGATAACGGCTTTGAGGTTGGCGTCGATCAGACAGACGCAATGGAAGTTATCGTTGGCACAAATGGGGCAACCATCGCGGGAAACGTTGTGGGCGCGACTCCGAATCAACCTGTAACTGTTCTTCTGGCGATCGAATTCGCGCGTCGCAGCAATACGTCTCTGGTCAAGTCTGTAGCCGGAAACGCCAACGGCCAATTCCAAATGCGCGGATTGACTCCCGGAACTTACAGGATTCTTGCGGCGCCAGCGGGAACCCCGATGTCCCGGGCAGTATTTGAATCTCGCGCCATCACGGTTGTGGTCCAAAAGGGCACCTCGATCAGCGGCATCCAGGTTCCCCTGCTTTCTCCCGGCAAGTAGTCCAGAAGTTACTCCAGGCCTGTGACAGCAATATCCCCTGGGTGTTCGTTTACTTTGATGTTCTTGGGATGCACCGGCAGGCAGGAACGCTGGCCGAGATCGCAAGCCGGTAACTCAGACGGGACATTGCGAAAGGCGGCATGCGCCTGCGTACCCGGTCGGAATACACATCACGCTGTCATGATCGCGGTGACAGTCGTGCGATATGCCACTTGTTCATAGGCGTCGAGCATGCCCTGCAGCGGCACGACGGTTGTGGCCAGCGCTTTAGCGTCGTACTGCTTTTTGTCGAGCATCTCGACGAATCGTGGAATATCGCGCATCGGATTGGCTCCGCCGGCCTGACCCGCATGGTGCGTTCTTCCGCCGATCGCAAAGAGGGCGGCCGATAGCGTGATATTGCCGCGGGGCAGGCTGGTCGTGACGATGTGACCGCCGGCTGCGCACATCTGGTAGGCCTGTTGCAGTGCGAGAATGCCTGTCGGATCCGGACTCGGCTCGAGTTTCGGCATAACCGCGTCTGCGCCGGCCGCTTCGATCACGAAGTCCGGTCCGGCTCCTCCAAGAAGATTCCCCAGAAATCCTCCCGATTCGCGGCCGCCCGACCAGAGGCGGTTGTTTGGACCGTTCGACAGATCGCGCACCCGCTGGATGATATTCGCCTCGGCGTTCGGATCAAGGACGTGCGTCGCGCCAACCTTCAAAGCGAGGTCCCGCCGGGCTTTGATTGGATCGATCGCGATGATGGTCGATGCTCCGGCAATTCTCGCGCCCTGAACAGCGCTCAGCCCGAGCGGGCCGCAGCCCACAACCGCGACGGTAGAGGCGGGTTGCACGAGGGCCAGAGTCGGACAAGTCGTCGCGCCGAGTCCGGCTACGCTCACGCAACTGCACACCATTCCAAGCTCTGCAGCTGACGCCTTGGTAAAAATGGGAACAATCCACTCCTCGTTGGTTACCATCACTTCGGCAAGGCCGCCGATCAGCGAATTGGCATAGACCGCGGTGCCGTCGTTCATGTCGGCGATCGGGAACAGATCGGTCTGGTACATCAAAAACTGGCACATGTCGGCCCGGCCGCGCAGACATTGATAGCAGGATCCGCACTGCGGTGTGCCGGACACGCACACACGGTCGCCTACGCGGACGCGTCTCACTTCCGGTCCGACCGCTTCGACAATTCCGACGCCGCCGTGGCCCTGTATCAGAGCCCGGCCGCCCCCTGGCCCACCCCCTGCGCCCGCCGCACCGCGACCCGCACCCGCTCCAGCGGGAGCTTGCGGAGCGGGTCCCTGACCCCTTCCTCCCGCTGCAGGCGCGGCTCCGGCGGGAGCGGCATTCGCCTGAAGACCCAGCACCGCTCCGACATTCGAGTAGCAAAGATTTGTAGCCTCTGTTCGGACAGCGATCTGCCGGCCGGTCACGGGACGGAGTGTCATTTCCTGCAGCGTGGTTCGATTCGTCCCGCCTCCACGCGTCACCCAGCCGCGAAAACGGCGTGCCGTGATTACCGCTGGAGCCTGGGCCAATATCGATGCGCTGCCTGCAAGCGCTGCGCCCCCTGCTGCGACCGTTGCCAGGAGTCCTCTGCGGGAGATCGTGCCCTTTTTGGTCTTCATGTCGTGCTCCTCTGCCTGCGATATTTGTCGATGCCGTTGAGTTTACCCTTCCAAGTCAGACCTTACTATCCATGACTCGTTCGGGGAATGTCAGGAGCCCAACGGCCCGAGCCGCTTGCCAGAGTCGAAGGTCGAAAGTCGCGAGAGTGACATGTCGCCCGATGGCTTGCTGCCATGCCGCCGCCGAAGCCAACTGTACGGATCCGTACCCTCGAAGATCATGGCTCCAGGCCAGTTCCGATGCGTGCTTCACCAACCGCTCCGTCACACGCGTGCGAATCAAGTCCAGCCAGTTCCCGTTGAAGGAGCGAACGGCCGCTTCGCCCTCCGATTTCTCCAGGACTTGCATCCGAACCGCCTTCCGTAGCGCTGCCACAACCTCAGTACGACTTATCGTAGCGGTGCCAACAGCCTCGGCCTTTCCGACAGCTTCATGTATCTCCGCGGAGCCGTTTTCGGCCAAATACTTCTTCACTATCGCGCTGGAATCCAGGTAAAGAATCATTCTCGATCGTCGAGCAACAGGTCGGAAATCTGTGTTCCGTTGCGGGGATGTACCTTTGGAGGTGAGGGTTGCCACTTTCGTCCGCTCCAGGCCCAAAGTTTCCTGCGGGCGCCTTCCTCGATCGCCTCCAGGACCGAGGCTTCGGCCGGCACTATGCGACCCACAGCCTTGCCACGCTCAGTTAATGTAGTCACCTCGTGAACCTGTTTCGGATGGTCATGAGAGTTAGAGTCCCGTCGGGACAGAGAGCAATTCCGTGCGAAATCGCTCGGACGTCCCCCAAATTCACTGCTTACGGTACTCTTGCATTTGGCCGTTCTAGAGAATGTATTGCCGCATAGGGAATCTCGACGACTACCGCTCCGTGAGCATGCGAGCTGATAGTTTCGCCGTAATCAAATATCAGTCCGGATGAATTAATCGTAAAGTTTGGTGTGACCTCAATGAGGTTCGTGAAGTAGCCGTTATCCGTCAACGATTGTCCTTCCGGTATTCGATCGGTCTTGCGAAGTTGCTGCGTAATCAGGCGCTTCAGTTCCGGTTCGGCCGCTTTGACGAGAATGTCCGAGATTTGAATCTCTTTGCCTGTTGGTTTACGAAGATTCGCATAGCGGGTTGCCTTTGAGGGATGTGCTCCTCCGCCGTATGAATCATTAACGATCTTGATGGACAAGACGTCTTCGGATTCGTAAAGAATTTCGATCGACTCCTCTGAATACCAGCCGGTTCCGCACGTCTCCGGGGTCGTCACCTTCTCGCAGGCCTCGTGCTCTTTGAAAAAGTCTGGAATTCCATCATATCGTAATGAACCTGCGAGGCTGAGAAGTCCGGGCACAGAATCAAGACGATGAGGGCGACAGAAGTCAAAAGGCGATTGCGCATTGTCGCGATCTTACTCCGGAAACCAGTGAGGACACGCATGCGACCTCTGAAGTTTCCGGAGTTAGGCGATTCTAGGGAATTAACAGGAGGTAGTAGCTTTTTTTCCCGGAGCGGATGAGCGCCGCGTTCGGCCAGAGAAGGTCTGAGGCCGTGAGTTTCTTGCGTTCATCGGTTTGGCGGACGTTGTTCAGGTAGAGGCCGCCTCCGGCAATGAGTTTTCGGCCGGAGCCTTTGCTTTCGGCGATTCCAGCTTTCACGAGCACGTCGAGAAGGGGAAGGGACGAGTCCAGTTCCGCGCGGGTGATTTCGCTGACGGGGACCTCACGACACAAGACGTCCAACACTTCGGCTGACGGCGAGGGATTCCATTCGCCGAATAGCAGCTGGCTTGCGGCTTCAACGGATTGGACCGCGCGTTTCCCGTGCACGATGCCGGTGCACTCGGCGGCAAGGACACGTTGGGCTTCGCGCAGCTCGGGTCGTGAAGTCACTGTCTCTGCGAGTTGAGTGATCTTATCCTCAGTCAGGAACGTGAAGAGCTTGAGGTAGCGGACGACGTCTGCATCTGCGGTCTGGAGCCAGTACTGATACATCTGATACGGACTCGTGCGCTTCGCATCCAGCCAGATGGCGCCCGCTTCGCTCTTTCCAAATTTCTTGCCGGACGAGGTTGTAAGCAGAGGGAAGGTGATGCCTTCGCCCTGGCGGCCGAGCATTCGGCGAATGAGTTCCTTGCCGGAAAGAATGTTGCCCCACTGATCGCTGCCGCCCATCTGGATTTCGCAATCGTGGTGCTGGCAGAGATGGAGGAAGTCGTAGGCCTGAAGCAGCATGTAGCTGAATTCGGTGTAGGTGATGCCCTGGTCGCGCTCCTCGAGGCGCGTGCGGATGGAGTCGCGCTTCATCATTTCGTTGACGGAGAAATGCTTGCCGACGTCGCGCAGGAAGTCGACGAGGTTGAGGGGCACTAGCCAGTCGGCGTTGTTGAGCAGCAGGCCTTTGTCGGGGGACGAGAGATCGAAGAAGTTGGAGAGCTGAGCGCGAATGCCATCGGCGTTGGCGGCGGTTTGCTCGGACGTGAGCAACGTGCGTTCGGTGGCTTTGCCGCTCGGGTCTCCGATGAGGCCGGTGCCGCCGCCGATAAGGACGAGGGGCCGATGGCCGTGACGCTGCGCGTGGGCGAGCGCCATGACGGGGATGAGGCTGCCGAGGTGGAGGCTGTCGGCGGTAGGGTCGAAGCCAATGTAAATGGTGCGGCGGCTGGCGTCGAGGAACGCCGGCATGTCGTCGTTGGTGACGGCGTCGAGGAAGCCGCGCCATTTTAGCTCGGAGAAGAAGGTGCTCATGTTGTTAGAAATTGCTCAAAGCCCGACCACCCCGTCTGCGCGTCAGCCCGCTGGCTGTCGCGCAGCCACCCCTCCTCAAGAGGAGGGGACACCCTCGCCGACAGACTAATCCTTGACGACAATGCGTCTTCCCTGGAGTTCACAGCGTCCGGAGAGTATCAGATCGATGGCGTCGGAATAAATGCGGTGTTCCTCGACGAGGATTCTCGCGGCGAGGGACGTGGCATCGTCCGCGGGCAAGATGGGGACTGCCGACTGAAGGACGATTGGGCCGCCATCAAGGACCTCATTGACGATATGGACGGTGCAGCCACTGAATTTTGCGCCGTAGTCGAGGGCTTGCTGCTGGACGTCGACGCCTGGAAAAGACGGCAGCAGGGAAGGGTGGATGTTGAGGATCAGGTTGGGGAACGCCAGCAGCATGACAGGGCTGAAGATGCGCATGAAGCCGGCGAGCACGACGAGGCTGACGTCGGCGGCGCGCAGCGCATCCGCGAGCTCCGTGTCGAAAATCTCTCGCGTCTTTCCCTTGGAAGGGATGCACACCGCATTCAGGCCCCGGTCGCGGGCTCTGGCCAAACCTGGGGCATATTCGACGTTGCTGATGACGATGGCAATCTCCGCGGCTAATTTGCCTGATTCTACATTCGCAGCGATGGCTTCAAAGTTGGATCCCCGACCGGAAAGAAGAATTCCGATCCGGCGATTTCGCGGCCGGATGTTCATGTCCGATAGGTGACTTTGGGCTCGCCGGGAATGATCTCGCCGATGCGGTAATAGGGGATCTCGAGCGTGTCGCAGAACTGTTCGACGTTGGAGAGTTTTACGACGCAGATCATGCCGATGCCCATGTTGGTCGCGCGCAGCATCTCAGCCTGCTCGATTTTGCCGATTTCCTGCATTGCCGTGCACAACGGCAGGATGGGCCAGGAGCCAAGCTGCACCTGCGCTCCGCAGTCCTTCGGAAGTATTCGGTCGAGGTTTTCGGTGATGCCGCCGCCGGTGATATGAGCCAGTCCGTCGATCAGACCCGCGTCCAGGGCTTTGCGCAGGATCGGCTCGTAGTTCACGTGTGGCTTCAGCAGCGCTTCCCCAATGCTATCCGGCAGGCCGGGATACGTCGAGTTTACGTTCAAGCCCGCGATGTCGAAGAAGAGCTTTCGCGCAAGCGAGTAGCCGTTGGTGTGAAGGCCGACCGAAGGCAGGCCAATCAGAATATCGCCGTGACGGATCGATTTGCCGTCGAGAACTTTCGCGCGATCGACGACGCCAACAATAAATCCCGCGATGTCATAGTCCCCATCGGCATAGAACCCAGGCATCTCGGCCGTTTCTCCGCCCAGCAGCGCGATGCCTGCGCCTTTGCACCCATTCGCGACGCCTTCCACCACCGAGACGACAACATCCGGGTCCAGCCTTCCCGTCGCGAAGTAATCCATGAAGAACAGCGGTTTCGCGCCCTGCACCAGGATGTCGTTCACGCAGTGATTCACAAGGTCCGCGCCTACCGTGTTATGACGGTTCATCAGGATCGCGATCTTCAACTTCGTGCCGACCCCGTCCGTGCTCGACACCAGCACCGGCTCTGTCATTCCCGCAAAGTTGCAGGCGAACATGCCGCCGAAGCTCCCGATATCCGAAAGAACACCGGGCGTGTATGTACCCCGCGCCAAGCCACGGATGCGCTTTACTGCCGCATTGGCGTTATCGATGTTGACGCCTGCGTCCTTGTAGGTGATGCCTTTACCGCTCATGAGGTTTTCTTCAGAGATTCTTCCCAGAGATCGAGTTGGCGTTCGGCTTCCTTCGCGTCGGGTATAGCATCGACGAACTCCAGCGGATACTTGCCCGTATAACAGGCCGAGCAGAACTCATTGGGCTTGGAATTCACGGCCTGGAGCAAACCGGCCAGGCTGAGATAGGCAAGAGAATCGGCTTCTATACGCGTGCAGATTTCTTCCAGCGTGTGGTCGGATGCGATCAGCTCTTTCCTTGTGGGAGTGTCCACGCCGTAATAGCACGGCGATATCGTTGGCGGACAAGTGATCCGCATATGAACCTCGGAAGCGCCGGCCGCGCGCACCATCTTCACGATCTTGCGGCTCGTGGTTCCGCGCACGAGAGAATCGTCGATCAGGATGACGCGTTTTCCCTGGAGCATATCGCGCACGGGATTGAGCTTCACCTTCACACCGAAATGCCGAATGGCCTTTTGAGGCTCAATGAACGTTCTGCCGACGTAGTGATTGCGAATGAGGCCAAACGCGAAAGGGATACCCGATTCTTGCGCATAGCCAATCGCGGCCGCCACGCCGGAGTCCGGGACCGGCACAACCAGGTCGGCAGGTACGGGGCTTTCCCGGGCCAGCAGGCGTCCCATTTTGTCGCGGCTGTTTTGAACGGTCCGGCCGAAAACAAGACTGTCCGGGCGGGAAAAGTAAACATGCTCGAAGATACACTTCGATGTTTTCGTGGAAGGCAATGCCTGCACGGATCTGAGATTGTTCCCGCGAATCATCACGATCTCGCCCGGTTCGACTTCGCGTTCGTACTTCGCGTCGATCAGATCAAATGCGCAGCTCTCCGATCCCATAACGTAGGAGCCATTGAGTTTGCCGAGGCACAGCGGCCGGAATCCGTTTGCATCACGCGCACCGATCAGAGCGTCTTTCGTGATCAGAAGAATCGAGAATGCGCCCTGAATCTGGCGGACGGCGTCCTTCAGCGCTTCCATGAGGTCCGGTTGCTGCGAGCGCGCCATAAGGTGAAGAATCACTTCGCTGTCGCTGGTGGACTGAAAGATCGCGCCCTGCTCTTCGAGTTCGTGACGCAGACCGACGGCATTGATAAGGTTGCCGTTATGGCAGAGGGCCACGGGACCATAGGGCCGCATGGTGACCATCAGCGGCTGCGCATTGCTTTCCGAGCTGTCTCCGGCGGTGGAGTAGCGGGTGTGGCCGATTGCGATGGATCCGGTCAGCTTCTCCAGGACGTCTTCATCGTAAACGTCCGCGACATGACCCATGGATTTGTGGAGATAGAGCTGCTCGCCGTCGGCCGTGGCGATTCCGGTACTCTCCTGACCGCGGTGCTGCAAGGCATACAGACCCAGGTAGGCGAGATTCGCCGCTTCGGGATGATTTGCGATTCCAAAGATTCCACACATAGGACACCCCGTATTCGCGCGCCCGCACCGCGGAGCGGTGCAGGGAATGTAGCCGGGGGTAAGCGCGAAGCGCGCAACCCCCGGTAAAGGAGATCTCCAACCTCTCGCACGCCGCAGGCGTGCGAAGAAACTCGCGGTAACATTGACCGGGGGTACCGCTCGCTATGCTCGCTCAACCCCCGGCTACATTCCTGCACCGCTCCGCGGTGCCCACCTCGCGAATACACAACTTATTCAGTGTAACAGCTTCGGTAGCGCCTGCTTCCAGACGCTTTCAAGTTCTTCGATCGCAACATCCACAACGGGTTTCCCGCCGTGTTCCATCATCAACCGGTCGCCGCCGACTCTGCCGATTTCCGTGCATCGAAGCCCGGATCTTTCGGCTCGCCGGACAAGGTCTGAGGCATGCATTGTGCTTAGAAGGATACGCGAGGAGTAGTCCCCAAACAGGTCCTTGCAGGCGTCCATGTACTGAGGAATTCTTGCCATCGCTCCGATCGCGGGACGGTGCAGCGTAGAGTAACAAGATTCGGCAAGCGAGATGGCGATTCCACCATCGGAAACATCGTGCGCCGACTTCACGAGGCCGGCGTGGATCGCATCCGAGACGAAGCTCTGAAGAGTGCGCTCTTCGGTCAGATTGACGCGGCCGATCAGGCGCGTCGGCGTTTCAATCAAGAGGATGGAATCTCCAGCGTCCTTGAAGCTCGAGACCGTAACGTGGTCGAGATTGTCGACGATGCCGACCATCCCCAGTACCGGCGTCGGATAGATATCCCGCTCAAATGTTTCGTTGTAGAAACTGACGTTGCCGCCAGTGATGGGAGTGCCGAAAGCCACGCACGCCTCGGACATGCCGTCCACGACCTCGCTGAATTGCCACATCACTTCAGGATGTTCCGGGTTGCCGAAGTTCAGGCAGTTCGTTGCGGCCAGGGGCCGCGCGCCGGAGCAGACGATATTGCGGCAGGCTTCGGCCACCATGAGCTTCGCGCCCTCGCGAGGATTCTGGGCCACGCGGAAGGCCGGGCCGTCGAGCGTCATGGCGAGGGCTTTTGAGGTGCCTTTTACGCGGATGACGGCGGCGTCGGAGCCGGGCCCCACCATCGTGTTGGATTGCACCATGTGGTCGTATTGTTCCCAGACCCATTGACGGCTGCAGAGATTCGGCAGGGAGGACGCGAGCTTGAGCAATTCGCCGCACGACGTTTTCCCGTCGACGAACTTCTGAATCGTCGCGCCGTCGGTGCCGTCAAGGAACGCATACAACTCGATATCTGAAATCGGAATTTCGGCAGGCGCCTTCAGAGGGCGCTGATAGACCGGGCCTTCGTCGGCAAGCGCGGTGTTCGGAATCTCGGCGTTCACGATGCCGTGCTGTTTCACACGCAGCAGTCCGTCGTCGGTAACATAGCCAACGGTGGCTGCATCGAGTCCCCACTTGTGGAAGACCTCGAAGATTTCTTTTTCCTTCTCTTTTTCCGCGACGAGCAGCATGCGTTCCTGCGATTCGCTGAGCATGATCTCGTAGGCCGACATTGCGGCCTCGCGCTGCGGCACATCATCGAGTTCGAGCTCCACGCCGGTGCCCCCGCGGGCTCCCATTTCGCAGCTCGAGCAGGTCAGGCCGGCGGCGCCCATGTCCTGGATGCCGACGATCAGACCTTTCTGCATGGCTTCCAGACAGGCTTCGAGCAGGAGCTTCTCCATGAACGGATCGCCGATCTGGACGTTGGGGCGCTTGGCGCTGGCGTCTTCACCGAAGCCGGCAGAGGCCATGGTCGCGCCGTGGATGCCGTCCCGTCCGGTCTTCGCGCCGACATAGATCACCGGATTGCCTGTCCCTTTCGCGCGCCCGTAAAAAATCTCGTCCTTTTTGAAAATGCCGAGGGCGAACGCGTTCACGAGCGGGTTTTGCGCATAGCAACTGGAGAAGGCGACTTCGCCGCCAACGGTAGGCACGCCGAAGCAATTTCCGTAGTAGGCAATGCCTCCGACGACGCCTTCCATGATGCGGCGGTTCTGAACGCTGTCGAGCGTGCCAAAGCGGAGGCTGTTCATGGCCGCGATGGGCCGCGCGCCCATCGTGAAGATGTCCCGAAGGATTCCGCCGACTCCGGTGGCCGCGCCCTGGAAGGGCTCGATGTATGAAGGATGGTTGTGCGATTCAATCTTGTAGGCGACCGCCAGTCCATCACCGATGTCGATGATGCCGGCGTTTTCACCCGGACCTTGCAGGACGATAGGTCCCTTGGTCGGCAGGCGTTTCAAGTGGACGCGCGAACTCTTGTAGCTGCAGTGCTCGCTCCACATGACGCTGAAAATGCCGAGCTCCGTGAGCGTGGGCTCGCGCTTCAGGATCCCTTTGATGCGATCGTATTCGGAGTCTGTGAGGCCGTGTTGTGTAAGTACTTCAGGTGTAATCATGAATTCTTTATGTTTGAGAACGGCAGAGGCGGGGCGGATGAGGGATCCGCATGACTGGAAGGCCCGCACCCGGCCTTCGGCCACCCTCTCCCGGGGGAGAGGGCCTCGCGACTACATCGTCCTGTGCTTATCTTCCAGCCCCCGCTAAAGCATTCACCATGGATTCGAAGATCTGCTTGCCGTCAGTGCTGCCGAGGATCTGCTCGCTCGAACGATCCGGATGCGGCATCATGCCGAGCACATTGCGGCCGGCGTTTAGAATGCCGGCAATGCTCTCAAGGGAACCGTTTGGATTCTCGCCGTGATACCGAAACACGACCTGATCTTCGCCGTTCAGGCGCTTCAGCGTTTCCCCGTCGGCGAAGTAGTTGCCGTCACCGTGTCCAATGGGGATGTTCAGGAGTTGGCCTTTCTGCAGCTGGTTGGTGAATGGAGAATTCGTTGTCTCTGTAGAGAGCTGCAGGTACTTGCAGATGTATTTCCGCGTGACGTTGCGCATGAGGGCACCGGGCAGCATCCCGCTCTCGGTGAGGATTTGAAATCCGTTGCAGATGCCGATCACCAATCCGCCCTTGTCGGCAAAACCCTTCACTTCCCGCATAACAGGCGAGAACTTCGCCAACGCGCCCGTCCGCAGGTAGTCGCCGTAGGAAAATCCGCCAGGCAGGATCACGGCGTCGAAGCCCTTCAGCGCCGTGTCCTGGTGCCAGATGAACTCGACAGGCTTGCCGAGAACTTCCTTCACCGCGTAGTAGCAATCGTGATCGCAGTTCGAACCCGGAAAAATGATGACGCCAAATTTCATTTTTGCTCCCATTCGATGCGGAACTCTTCAATGACAGGATTGGTCAGCACTTCCTTCGCCAGCTTTTGAACGACTTCCTTTCCCTTGTCGGTGGGCACGCCGTCTGCGAGAACCACGTCGAATGTCTTACCCTGCCGCACATCCACGACTTCGGACAGCCCCATGGACTGGACGCTGCGTTGGATGGTGATGCCCTGCGGGTCCAGTACGGTCGGTTTCAAGGTCACAATAACGATGGCTTTCATGCAATCTCCGCGGTTTCAGGAAGAAAAAATTGATCGGTATCCGGGTCGAAGTCGAACAACTCGGCGTAGCGTGCCCAGTCGATGACGGTTTTCGTCTGTCGCTCCGATTCCTCCGGCGGAAATGAGGATCCCAGGAACTCCAGGATCACTTCACGGCCGACGCGATGATCGGGGTCCTGTTCGAGTTCCGAGCCCACGCGCTGGACCAGGAGGACATTCGCGAGCATCTGCTGGCGGAAGATCGCTTTCTTGGCATTCTCATCGCCGTCGATCACCCTCCGGCCCAGATCGGCGAGTTCGATATCCCCGCTTCCGATCTTTACGAAGCCGAGCAATTCTGCGGCCTCGGTGATCGGGATGAGGTCCTTCAACTCGAACCTCAACGAATCGCTGAGCTTGTAGATATCGACTTTTCCGCCCTGCTCGTTGAGGGTTTCGAGCAGGCCGACGATCGATCCGATGCGGGCGTTGGGAAGGGTCGGTATGGCCGTTGCTTTCCTGGTCTTCTTCATACGATCAATGAATAGAGCTCATCCAGTTTTTCCTCGAACTGGGGTGACTTTCGTTTACGTGGGCGTGGGAGGGTGATCGGATGATCGCCCACGATCGTTCCGGGCGCTGCAGCCATGAGTAGAACGCGATCGCCCATCAGAACGGCTTCTTCCACACTATGGGTCACCAGAATGATGGTGTTCGTGACAATTTGTTTAGAGAGCCAGATATCCAGCAACTGCTCGCGAAGGTTCGAAGCCGTCAGTGCGTCCAGTCCGGAAAACGGCTCGTCCATGCAAAGCAGTTCGGGTTCAACAGTCAGTGCGCGGGCCAGGCCGACACGCTGTTTCATGCCGCCTGACAGCTCTCGCGGGTAAGCGCGTTCATATCCATCGAGTCCAACCATATCAATGTAGCGGCGGGCGCGTTCGTAGCGTTCAGGCTTATCCAGGCCCCGAGCTTCCAGTCCGAGCGCGACGTTTTCCATCACCGTGAGCCACGGGAACAAAGCGAAGCTTTGAAAGACGAGAGCTGTTTTGGGGTTCACTCCGACGAAGCGGCGTCCTTTGTACAGAACCTCTCCCGACGTGACGTCGCTGACTCCTGTGATTGTCCGGAGCAACGTGGATTTCCCAGCCCCCGACGGCCCGATGACGACGACAAATTCGCCTTCCTGCACAATGAGGCTGATGGGGCCGAGAATGTGGATGCGATTCGGAAACGACTTGGTGATCTCCTTGAGTTCGAGCAGCGGCATCGGAGGGTCTGGCGCGAGACTCGCCCCTTCAGTCGACCTCCCAGTCATCGGTGCATTGTCCTGGACCTGAGACGTCATTAGTAATTCAGCGAGAAGCGCCTTTGCGCGAGATCATAGGCCGGCTGCCACACCAATCTATTCACGATGAGGATGAATAGTACCATAGCCGCCGCCGACACTACGATCAGCTGCAGGTTGCCCGTCACATAGGTTGCGTTAGCCAGAATTGCTCCAATCCCGTTCACAGAATAGGTGCCGCTGAGTGTGGGGACGTACTCGCTGAGGACGAGTGCATTCCAGCCGCCGCCGATCGCCGTCAGGCTGCCTGTGATCAGGCTCGGAAAGATGGCGGGAAGGATTAGCCGTTTCCATCTTGTGAAGCCCGTCAAGCCAAGGGAGTTGGAGATTTGAAGCAGATCCTCTGGAATTGCCCGGATGCCGGCGATCAAATTGAATAACAGGTACCATTGCATTCCCGTCGTTACCAGAAGGATGGACGCCAGGTTCATGTTGCCGCCGGTGCCGATGATCGCCAGGACAAATAACGGGAAGAATGCAGTGGCGGGAATGCTGGCCACAATCTCCAGGATTGGCAGCACCCGCCGGGAAATGCGCTCGCTGCGCCCCACCCACAAGGCGACTGGTAGTGTCCATGCCAGCGCAATGGCATACGCAACCAGTAGACGAAGAAAGCTGAGGAGGAGCGCGAGTGGAACCGCATACATCTCCGGCGCCGGGCCGGTCATCTGCAGTGCGGACTTCCACACCGCCCGAACCAGCAATGCTGCCGCGACTACCAGCAGCGACCAGAAGACCTTATTGCCGTGCCGCGTTCGCTGTCGCTCGAGCAGCAGGCTGATGAAGAACACCATCGAGCGGATCAGCGGCCGAAGAAGCCCGTCCCATAAGGCATGCAGCACATTCGATCGCGCCATGTAAAAGCGAAGGCGTCCGCGGTTGCGGAGTTCCTGGGGCGGGGTGTCGGCCGTGTCGTAAATGAAACGCGCGGACCAGTCGTTCAGCGGCCCCCAGACGACGAGGTGGAACGCGACGATGATCACCACGAGCACCAACACGCCAGAGATTGCGTGACCGTAGTCCTCCGAATACATCGTTGCGGAGAGATAACTGCCCAGGCCGGGAAGCCGGTACTGGATCTGGCCGTAGGTGATGAACTCGCTCGCGATGAGGAAATACCAGCCATTGGCCCAGGAGATCATGCTGTTGTAGGCCAGCTTGTGCATCACGGCGGGAAGCACCACACGCGTCCATTCGATGTAGCCGCGAAGGCCGAACTGTTTCGACGCTAGAAGCAGATCGTCGGGGATCGTCGTCACCGATTCGTACACGGCGAAAATGAGGTTCCAGAGGGCGCTCGTGATGATCAGGAAGATCGCCGCGAACTCGACGCCGAGTGCCGTGTACGTGCGGCCGAAGATCCCGATGAAAAAGAAAACGGCAGCAGGGAAGAATACGAGAACCGGCACCGATTGAAGCACGTCTGCGGCCGGGAGGATCAGCATGTTCCAGCGTCGATTGACTGCCGCGAGGTATCCGGCCAGCAGTCCGATAACCAGGGACAGGATCATCGCCGCAATCATGCGGGCAACGGAGGCAAGCGCATAGAAGGGAAGGTGCTGGATCGAAAGGTCGAGCCTGGGGCGGTCGACGGAATAAACGTGCGGGCTATCCCGGAACAGGACGATCGCTAAGGCGATGACCAGCAGTCCGATGCCCAGATCTACCGGATTGGCTTTTCGCTTCCACATTGTCAGCACCTGAGGGATTTCTTAGCGCTGCATTTTCATAGATACGATCACGCATTCGCGGGCGGGCACCGCGGAGCGGTGCAGGGAATATAGCCGGGGGTAAGCGCGAAAGCGCGCAACCCTCGGTAAAGAAGATCCCCAAACCCTCGCACGCCGCAGGCGTGCGAGGAAACTCGCGTTAACATTGACCGGAGGTATCGCTCGCTATGCTCGCTCAACCCCCGGCTACATTCCAGGCACCGCTCTGCGGTGCCTGCGCGCGAATACGTGATCGTATTTACGAAACACGCCCAAAGACTCTTTCAAAGATGTGATCCACGTTCTTCAGCAGCCGGCTGGACTCAAACACCCGCTCGATATCCCCCACGCTGCAGGCTTTCACAATGTCCGGGTCGCTCAGGACCTTGTCCTTGAATGTGCCGCCCTCGTCCCAGACGCGCATCGCATTCCGCTGAACCATCTTGTAGGCGGCCTCGCGCGTGATGCCCTTCGCCACGAGCTCCAGCAGCAGCTCTCCCGAGTACACAAGCCCGTGCGTCAGCTCCAGATTCGCCGCCATGCGTTCCGGATACACGACCAGCCGCTCGACAAGCGAGGCCGTCTTCTCCAGCAGATAGTCCGTAAGAATGGTCGAATCAGGGAAGATGATGCGCTCGACAGAGGAATGCGAAATATCACGCTCGTGCCAGAGCGCGACATTCTCCATCGCTGCCACGGCATTGCTGCGCAGAATGCGCGCCAGCCCGGAAATCTGCTCCGAGGTGATGGGATTCCGTTTGTGCGGCATCGCCGACGACCCCTTTTGTCCCGGCGAAAAATACTCTTCCGCTTCCCGGACCTCGGTCCGTTGCAGATGGCGCACTTCGACGGCGATCTTCTCGAGCGTCGCTCCAATGAGCGCCAGCGTGGAGATGTAGTGCGCATAGCGATCGCGCTGGATCACCTGCGTGGCAACGCTCGCGGGCGTGAGCCCGAGCTTCCGCAGGGACTCTTCCTCAATCTCCGGCGACAGATGCGCGAACGTTCCGACGGCACCGGAAAGCTTCCCGACGCGCATCGTTTCCGTGGCGTCCTGGAAACGGTGCTCCTGACGGCGCACTTCGTCATACCAGAGGGCCAGCTTCAGCCCGAAAGTCGTGGGCTCCGCGTGGATGCCGTGCGTGCGGCCGACGGCAATGGTCGTCTTGAATTCGTAGGCCCGTCTCTTGAGGACTTCAAGCAACCGCGCGATGCCGCGGCCGATGATTTTCGAAGCATCCACGACCTGCAGAGCCATGGCCGTGTCCAACACGTCCGATGAGGTCAGGCCGAAGTGAAAGTAGCGCGCGGATGGACCGACGAACTCCGCCACCGAGGTCGTGAATGCGATCACATCGTGGCGCGTTTCCAGCTCGATCTCGTTGATCCGATCGACAGAGAAATTGGCCTTGGCTTGGATCTCAGCGGCATCCTCTTTGGGGACGATTCCCCTGGACGCGAGAGTTTCCGTGACGGCGAGCTCGACGTCGAGCCAGCGTTGGTATTTGTTCTGATCTTCCCAGATCCGGCCCATGGCCGGACGTGTGTAGCGCGGTATCATCTCTTAACGGCTCCGCCCTATTCCTTAATGTTTCGCGCTATCCGCGCGGGCTTGCATTACTTGATGGTTTCGCCCTATCGGGCTCACATTCGCTCCGCTCATTACTTGATGGTTTCGCCCTATCGGGCTCACATTCGCTCCGCTCATGCGAAAAGTCTAACAGAGCCGGATTGGCGCCGTCGGCTCCTGTTGATTCGTCATGGTGACGGTCGTTTTGAACCCCCGTTGCTTGAGCGCTCTCAGCGTTTCCTGGCGCGCAATTTCCGGGTGGTTGTTCTTTTCGCTGAGATGAGCCAGCACCAGATGCGAAGCACGCCCGTCGAATTGTTCGCGGATGAACTTGCCGACAGCGTAGTTCGAAAGATGGCCGAAGCGCCCCATCAAGCGTTCCTTGAGAGCCCAGGGATATGGTCCCACACGAAGCATTTCCAGATCGTGATTGGATTCCAGGATCAGGCAGTCCGCATCGAGCAGGTTACGGGCAACGGCATCGGAGAGATGGCCAACGTCGGTGAGTTGCGTCACTCGAATGCCTCCGGCCTTGACGCTGAACGCTACCGGCTCGTTCGCATCGTGGGGAACTGCGAAAGCTGTGATCTCGGCATCGCCTACCGTGAATGAAACTCCTGCCGTGATCGGAACGATCTCACCGCCATGGAGCTCGAAGGCATCGGCTTTCAGTCCTCGCAGGGTCCCCCGAGTGAGGAACGCGCGAACCGGCAAGTCGCCGAGAAGCGGACCGAGCCCGGCACCGTGATCGTTGTGTTCATGGGTGATGAAGACTGCGTCAATGCCGTCCGGATCCTCGCCGATGGCTTCCAGACGCTTGCCCAACTCCCTGCGGCTAAGCCCCGCATCGATAAGCAGGCGAACGGAATCCGTTTTAATAAAGGTTGCGTTCCCGCGGCTCCCACTGCCCAGCACTGATACCGTAACTGCCATTGCCCCGCATTATCCGGACTACTTCGGACAGGTGAGGGGAATCGGGGACGGGGCGCAATTTGTCGAGGGGTTCTTCAGCCCAGGATTTCTTCAATTCGGAACGAGATCTCAGGAAACGCGCGGGGCGAGACGGTCTGGCCATGCTTGAAGATTTCATGCTTCGTGAACGCACCGTTGATCGGCTCGCTGCGAACTTCAAGAACATTCTTGGGGATGTTGAGAATCCAGTATTCGCGAATCCCGGCTTCGGCATAGAGAGGTCCTTTCTCTTTAGTGTCGAAGCGCAATGTTGTGTGGGAGACTTCAATGGCCAAAAGAATGTCGTGCGGCACCGGATGGCTTTCGCCATAGAAATCTGCCCGTGGCTTCAGGAGCAGGACGTCGGGCACGGGTTCGGACATCTCGTCGATCGTTGTCGGATTTTGGACGGCGAGAATAATGGATTTTCCCAATTTCTGCGTGAAGAGACTTGTCAGCCGGTTCACGCACCCGCTATGCGGAGGCTTGGGTGGCGGCATCTCGATAATCTCCCCGCGAACCAGTTCGTATCGCTTGTGGTAGGGAAAGATGCCGGCATCCCACATTCGATGGTATTCATCGACTGTGAAGAGTTTCTTTAGGACGGTCTCCGTGGCGATGCTCAAGAGAATACTCCGGTCGCTTTCCCGCGTCACTTTCCAGGAGGAATGAAGCATTTGAAATACCACCTTCCCCTGCGTGTCTCGTCCCTGTAATCCGCGGCCAAAGTTCCCGTCTCCAGGTTTTCCGCGGATTTCGCGACAATTATTCCGGGAAATCGGCGACTTTTGGCGCTACCACTGCGCTACAATTGTTCGCATGGCGCGTCTGAAACCGATCGCTTTCTTCGTCGTCGTGGCGGCTGCCGCGTTGTTCTTCGTTTTGAGGAAACCCTCCTCCGCCGAAGTCAACGTCGGAGACGTGGCGCCCGACTTCTCGATCAAGGACGAAACCGGAAAGGAACATAAACTCAGCGAGTACCGCGGCAGCGTCGTCTTCCTGAACTTCTGGTATACCACCTGTGAGCCGTGCCGGCAGGAAATGCCGGACATGGAACTGGTCAACCGCACCTTCAGGGATCGCAGGTTCAAGATGGTGCCGATCAGTGTGGACACCAACTTCGACGATGTGAAGAAGTTTTACGGGGACCTGAAGCTCAGCATGCCGATGTTCCTGGATCCCGGCAAGCGGGTGGCCAGCCGCTACAACGTCTACAAGTTTCCGGAAACGTATCTCATAGACGGCAATGGCGTTGTGCTGAAGCACTACATCGGTGGAAAGACCTGGTCGAACCTTACTTATCTCAACACGATCGAGGAAATCGTCAAGAAGCAGGAGACGCCGCAAAGCGCCTCTCAATGAGCGGCTGCAGCCATCAATGAAATGAAGTCTGTTTTCGATGTCGAGCGGCAGGAATTGGCCGCTCTGCTTGCCCCTTCCTATCGAGCCACTCAGATCTTTAAAGCGGTCTATCAGCGCTGGATAGATGCGTTCGGCGAGATGACCGATCTTCCCAAGACCGAACGTCCGCGACTGGCGGAGGAGTGGAAGATTGAGCCCCCGCCGATCCATCGCCGATTCGATTCCATTGACGGCACCCGCAGGTACCTGATCTCTCTCGACGACGGGGAATTGGCCGAGACCGTGTTCATTCCCGAAGCCCATCGCAATACGATCTGCATTTCGTCACAGGTGGGATGCGCCCTTGCCTGTACGTTCTGCCTGACGGGAAAGATCGGCCTCAAGCGGCATCTTTCAGCCGGCGAGATCGTCGGCCAGGTGCTCGTCGCCCAGCGCGACAACCTTTCCCTGGTAGACGCCGGTAACTTCAACATTGTCCTTATGGGCATGGGCGAGCCCCTGCACAACTACGACAACGTCATGAAGGCGATCCGCATCCTGCACGACACCGAAGGCGTGAGCCTGTCGATGAACCGCATGACGCTCTCGACGGCGGGAATGCTTCCCGCAATCGAACGGCTCGCCACCGAACCGGATATCCCGAATCTTGCCATCTCGCTCACCGGCGCCACCAACGAGAAACGGGATGTGCTGATGCCGATCAATCGGAAGTATCCGATCGCGGAGTTGCTGGATGTCGTACGGCGCTTCCCACTAAAACACCGTCAGCGCGTGACGTTCGAGTACGTCCTGTTGAAGGACGTGACCGACTCGCCCGAAGACGCCAGGGCGCTCGTGAAGCTCATCAAGGGAATTCCCGCAAAAGTGAATCTGATCCCCTTGAACGAGGCGGAAGAATTGGAGTACCAGCGGCCTTCCGACGAAACCATCGAGCGGTTTCATCGTCTGCTCACGCAGAACAATGTCGATGCGTTCGTGAGGAAGAATCGGGGGAACGATATCTCGGCGGCTTGCGGGCAGTTGATGAAGAAGTGGGCGTGAGGAAGGGAGTGCGCACGGCGATTAGTTACACAGCCGGTCTTGGCGCTGAAGCTATGGTTTCTGGCAACGGTCCTGGTCGAGGGCGAAGCTGATCCCGAGGTTCCGTCCTGGAACGAAGGCGCGTTCCTTTGGCGCTGCGGATGATCGATATACAGGGGATCACGGATGCTTTGAACGTCGCCTCAGTCTTGCAGTTACGCACGCCTCAAGGAATCGGGAAGCCCGTGACCTAGGGCTTCTTGCCGAAGAGGGCAGGTAAGGAAGCAAACCGCGACCGCCGGATGTCCAGTTCGACTTCTTGTTGCTCTGCCTTGGAGAGTACGGCGAACTCGCCGACCTGTCCCTGGAGTTTGTCGATAGACAGGAAACACGCTTCGCAGTGACCGAGCCTCACAGTTCCATCATCGCTGGCGGAAAGGATAGAGCTGCCGTCGGCGCTGAACTCGACGTGGTTGACCGCCTCACCGTGCCACCGCAAGACCGCAAGTTCCTGAGCCGTATCGACGCTCCACAGCCGGATGGTGGTGTCGGTTCCGCCTGTAACCACCCTGTGTCCATCATGATCGAACGCCACGCCATAGACCGTTCCTGTGTGACCGGCAAGCAGCTTCGACTCGCCAGGGGCATCCAACGACCAGATGCGCGCTGTCTGGTCGCGGCTTCCTGACAGCAACCATTTGCCGTTGTCGCTGAACTGGAGCGCCACGATCTCGCCAGTATGACCCTGAAGCATGATCGGAGGGGCTTTCGGCATCTCTCGATGCCAGAGCGCGATGTTGGTATTGTGGCTTCCAACACCTGCGACCCACCGGCCATCCCTGCTCAGAGCTGCCGCGATTGCATTAGGGCTGCCGCTTTTAAATTCAGTCTTCTTGCCCGGTTCGTCTTTCACCTTCTCGGAACTGAAGCCTTCCCACACGGTGATGACGCCGTCCTGATTAAGACCGAGCAAATCGCCCTCCTTCCCGAACGACACAAGTCTTGTTTTCAAAAGCCAGTCGGGCGTGACGTGTTGCCCGCTGCCGACATCCCAGAGAAAAGCGCGCAAAGCCTGGTATATATCGAATCGCATTCGCGTGGCTGCGAGGAGCTTTCCATCCGGACTCCATGAGGGGTTCCAGACGCTCCATTCGAAACGGTCCTTACCCACTTCCATGGGGGGAACAAGCTCACGCATCGCCAAATCTTCGTTGTTGTCGATTCGAGGATCCATCAGAGTGGCATATTTCTCTCCAACGGCCGCAATATGCAGACCATCGGGTGACAACGACGCCCCAAAAATCCACTGGTCACGCCGGGCAAGGACAAGAGGACGAGTGACCTGCCAGATGCGCACTGTGCCGTCGCTGCTGGCCGTAACAACTCTTCCGCCGTTTCGGCTGATGACCGCTCGATCTACCGAGTCGCGGTGGCCCCGCAGGACAGCGATAGGAGCGCCGGATTGCGTCGACCAGATACGCGCTGTTCCGTCTACGCTGGCCGTCACGAGGAATTCACCGTCGGCTGTGGCGTTGGCGTCGGTGACCCAATCATCGTGCGAGCGTACCCGCCGCTCGTCAGCGGACGCATTGGTCCAGAGGCGTACTTGTTTACCGGAAATGGTGAACACGTTATGGGTCTCTCCGCGGACCGCAAATCGAGATCGAATGACAGATCGCTCGTGCGTTAGAATCCACTTCGCAGCGTCGTCTTTTGATGTAGGTGCAAGCCTCCGGTTTGCCAGGTCCAGCTCCCAGACAATCGCCTCGTGATTGTCGGCGCCTGTGACCAGCAGGTTATCGTTGTCCGGATGAAAATCGATGTCCCGGATGGCAGCTTGATCGCCTTCATGGGAGAATGCTGAAACGTCTGCGCTGTCTGCTTTCGGAATCCAGGGATCGGAGTGCCCAGGCTTCCACACCGCGAGCGCGCCCGACGAATCGCCGCTGGCCACGTACTCTCCACGAGCAGAAAACGTCAGCGCTGTGACCGTCGCGCCTGCGTGTCTTGCCGGAAACTGGGCGAATACAGTGTCCGGTGTTGCAATCTTCCAGACTCGAATCTCACCGTTGTAGCAGCCCGCGGCCACCTGACTTTCATCAGGGCTGATCTGCATTGTGTAGATCGAATTCTTCTCGCTGCACGAGATGGGGACAACAGAACCACCGATCCTTTCGATCTGTCCGTTTCCATCATCCGTCAGGGTGACTACTGCCGTGTTTCCTGCCACAAGCCACGCATTCTGCACTGCGGTCAATCTCGTAAAGACGCCTACGCGCTCGAAGGATTTCGTGTCGAAGACAGACGCCGTTTTGCCGCTCGCCGTGACGAGGCGCGACTCGTCCTGACTCAAGCGGGCGTCCGCAACGGGCCCGTCAAATTCGAGGATGTGTTCCACATGCGCTATACCCAATGTCGCGAGCGATTGCCGGAGCACGTCTTGCGCGCGGACGTTTCCGGAATCCTGCTTGAGGGCGAGGGCAGCGAGCCGCGCGCTCACAGCCGGCCGGTCCATTTTGCTGAGGGCGACGCTGGCCAGTTCTTGCGATCTGGCCTGGGCGATCAGCGTGTAAACCACGAACGCTGCCACGAGCGTCAACGCGATACCGAGCAGTCCGGCAAGCTGAAGAGTGCCCCTCCATCGCTCACGCCTCGACTCCGCTTCGCTCAAGGCGACAAAATCCTCAACGGTCTTCCACTTTGCGGCGCCATCGCCTCCGGTGTAGAGGGCTACCCAATCCCCCGTGGGACGTGCGCCCTTCCGCCACTCCAGGGCCCGCGCCAGGTCCGGGCCGCGCCAAAGGCTGCCCTTCTTGTTCGCGTAGGCCTGCGATGCGGTAACGAGTTGCAGGAGAATCGTGCGCGATTCCGCCTCTGCGTTCGCCCATTGACGAAGGCGCTCCCACTGCCGGATCAGGCTCTCATGCGAGATATCGATTACCGGGTTGTCGGCCAAAGGCACCTCTTCCGGCGGCATCAGAAATGCAGAGTCGGCGCGCCGGAACCGGTTGACGACCTGGCCGACGGCCTCGCGGTCCGTCCCTGTGACATCACAGAGATGGTTGAACTCCAATGGGCGTCGGATTTCCGTTCCCTCGCTGACGCGCTCAGTCAGTGCGCGAAACACCTTTTCGGTCACTGGCTCAAGCGCCGGCAGCGAGAGGTACGTCTCTTCGGCGTGCTTTGAGAGCGCCTGCCTTGCAGTCCCGACCTTGTCGTGCTCGTAGTCCTCGAGATCGATGGCTCTGCCGCCCTCGCAGGCACGAGCCCATTGATTCCACGTGCGTGACAGGACGTGCTGCATGACGGGAAGGTCGTCGAAGCTGTCCGACACGTCGTTGAGCAGGCGCTGCACGAGTCGCGGCGCGATCGCCGCGTGCCGCACTTCAACGATCGGCTTGACGATGGCTTCCTTCCGCTGCTCACGAGTGAGGCGGGGCAACAGATACTGCCCGCGGCTGACCAGTTCGGCCAAACCTCGGAAGTCGGCGCAGAATCCCAGCGAATCGGATCGCAAGGTGATGACGACCTTCACGGGCGACTCGGAATCTTCGGCAGCGTTGAGCAAGAGCTTGATGAAGGCGCTGGCTTCGTCGGGATCGGACATGCGGCGGAATCGAAATATCTCCTCGAATTGATCGACGACTACCAGCACACAGGCGGGCCGGCTCACACCGGCGAGTTTCACAGCCTCGACCAAACCGAGCCCACCCAGCCGAAGCCGGCCATACAAGGTTCCCACTCGAGCTTCGCTCGTATTACCGCGGCCGATGACGGGAGAAAGTTGCTCGGCGAGATTGCCGATCGGGCTGTTGCCTGGCCTCATAACGGCCGCGAGCCACTCGGTGTCGCTCGCCCTGCCGTCAGGCTGCTTCAGCGCGTTCAAGAGTCCTGCCCGCACCAGGGAGGATTTCCCACAGCCAGACGAACCCGCGACGGCAACGAAGGACACTTCGGTCAGCCGCGTAACGAGTTCTTCGATTTGTTCCTGGCGCCCGAAAAAGCGATCGGCTTCATCTGTCGTGAAGGTCCGCAATCCGGGGAATGGATTCAGTCCAATCAGTTCGTCTGCGCGGCTCATCGGCTCCTCGGGTTCCTGTAGAGCCGTACCAATTCGGACTCCAGTTTGTCCGATCCAAGAATCGTGAGGGCTCGAGTGGTTCGGAAGGTTGCTTTTTCCGGCGAACCCGGCGGCGCCGCGTATACTTGCAGGTCGTCCTTGACGAACCGATCCGCCAAAGCCTCAAGAGACAGCACATCTCTGACCCAATCCTCAGATTGAGCGCCCCAGAACACCACGCACGTTTTGCAATGAGCCAACGTTTTTGACAGGGTTGAGGGATCTTTGGGACTCGTTCCTTTGAATACGATTCTTCTGGTCTCGAGGCCGATTCGGTCTATCAGGAGGGCACTGATTTCAGCGGTGGCCATCAGGTCGCCCTCTTCAACCACAAGTGCAACGTCCTGTGATGACTGGGCGGACGATTTCCGCTGTTTCTCCAGCAAGTCGTACATGTGCGTTTTGAAATCCTCGAGACTCCCCACCGAATACTCCACACCCTGGTTTGCGAGATCCCTCTCGATATGTTCGATAAGAGACCGTGCTTCGACGGCTGTATCTTGCGCGGGCTGAATCCAGATCAACGGCGCGGGCTTCGCTCCGCGTTTCATGGCCTCAAGAGCACTATCGAGCTGCAGGCGGGCCCACTCGTGCGTGTCAGGCTCTATCGAAGTGGTTCGGGCGATCTGGTGGACGGAGATCTGTGCCTCATCGAGATCGGTCGCCAGCTTCTGCGCGAACTTGCCCACGTTCCACAGGTACTCTCGTTCCGGCACAACGCGATAACCCCGCTGCTGCAGGTCGGAGCGCAACTGCATCCGCTCGTTCTGAAGTTCCGGTCCGACGGTGGCAACGTAGATGGTGCCCTTCGTCTGTTTGCTCGCGCTTCCCTTGAGCTCCTCAAGATCGTCCATTAACTGCTGGGCGAGTCGCTCCAGCGAGGTCCAAAACTGTTGCGCGGTGCTTGCGTCCTTTCCGAGTGTGAACTCCGTAAAATAACCGTCACGCTCGAGCCGGAAGAACTGGTGATGGTGAATTTCGGCGATCTCCTCAGCGATATCGTCGTTCTGCCGGGTCGGGTTTTTGAGGACGGGTACCATCCGTCGCAGCCCGGACTTGGCGGGTTCCTTCAAACGCTCGAGAAACTGTCTCAACTCGCTTCGGCAGACGTCGGAGTCGCAATACGTTCTGGAAATGATCGCCAGGAAAATGGCTGCACTGTCGAGCGCGTCCGCGATTTCCGGACGCCACTGGTCGCCGGCTCGAACCTCGGCCGTGTCTCGCCAGAACTTGATGTCGCCCACAAGTTCGCTCAGTCGCGATTTCAAGTGTTCACAGAACGTGTCCACCCACCGATCCTCCTGCTCATTGGAGGAGTGCCGGTAGCTGATGAAAATGTCGTTATCGAATTGTGGCAGGTAGCCCATATTCTTGGCCTCAAAGAGTCGTCAGTCTAACGTTCAATGCCGCCGATGCAAATAAGAGGAAACTTATTTAATGACATGGATTCTAGCCAAAGCTTCGAGCATTTTGACTGTAACCCTTTGAGGGGTGCTGCGGCTCAATTCATCTCGCCGGAGCAGACCGCATTACTGCGGGGCGTAGCGGGCAAGCGTGACGTCAGCGGCAGATCGTGGTTCCAGGAACTTGTGGCGAGCCGCTGACGGAAGTCAGGACAAACGCGACAATCATTTCCGGGTTTGTCGCGATAATTGGAGACTTGGGGGTAGCTGAATAAGTGTCCGGTGTAGTCGTCTATGACGTGCTATCCCTGGAGGCGGTTAAAACGGATTGTTAGCGACCGGTATCGAGTTCCCTTACGGTACGGTTGGTGCGGTTCTCCTGCCGACCACGCCTTCCCAGACCAACTCGTTGTTGGAGCGGACGATCTTCTGCATCAAAAGTTTTGCCTCTTGCGGGTCTCGTGAAAGGGCCCCGGTGATGGCAACCTTTTCGCCAATCTTCAAGGAGGCAACATTAATTCCGGCATCCCGCAATGCAGTGATTCCACTCCATTCGATGCCCCATTTCTTCGTATTGCCGGCGGTATCCTGGACTTCGACAAGCAGAAATGAATGAGGGTTGCGAATCGTAAAGTCCACGACCGTTCCCTGGATCGTTCTGCTTTGGTCCATGACATACGTTCCCGCGAAGGAGTGGTGGCTGAACGCGACCGTCGAGAACAAAAGCGTGGACACCGCGATAAGTCCGAAAAGTCTCGTCTTCATCAGTAGGTCTCCTTCAGCCATTGGAAGATGGCGTCGGTGAGCTGCTTCGACTGAATGACTTGTGCGGTCCCTCCGGCCACAGGTTGAGCCAGCACGCGAAACGGTTCTTTGGCGTATTGCCTGACCTCATTGCCTTCCGCGACATTAGCGGCGACAACCAACACGGAGTGCGGGTGGAAATCCTGAGCGCTGCCCGCCATCTCCAGAGCTTCCTTCAGCACGGGCTTGATAGCAACGACGCTGCGCACTTCGCTGAACTTGCCGCTTGAAACCAAAGCGAGATTTGCGCCGATGTCGTAACCCACAATGACAATCTTTTTTGAATCCAGCCGGGGCTGTTTCTTGAGCCAGTCCAGCGCCGGACCGACGTCCTGGGCGAAGTCATGGGTGCTCGATCGCCATTCCGGGCTCGCCGTGATCGGCCGTTGATTCTTTGTTTTGCTGTCACCATGGCCGCGCAGATCGAGCGACATCACCGCCCAACCCTGGGCCACGAACTTCGACTTGAGGCTTTCCCAGACCTTGCGGTCTTCGCCGTACCCGTGCAGCAGAAGCACGGCGGGAATGGGCGCCTGCACACCCTGCGGCATCTCATAGGACGCTTTCAGCTTCACCAGGTCGAAGGTCTGAAGCTCCGGGCCCGAATCGTCCGGCGCGGCGCCCCCCGCAATAACGGCCACATTCAGGTCGAAGCTAACGAGGTTGTCTTCGCGATCGAGGAAGGCGCTGACCGCCTTCTTTTCGGAGACAACACCTCTGAAGTCGGCGCGCATTTCGTAGTCCACATCGGGCGTAAGGCCACGGACAGCGTAGCTGCCCGTTTCGTCGGTAGTTGCTGTTCTGCTGGTGTTGTCCTTCATGTTGCGGATCGTCACACGCGCACCGACGACCGGTTTGCCCCGCTGGTCCAGCACGACGCCATGGATGTTTTTTGTTTTCGCTTCGTTTTTTCGTTTAGCGCCCCCCAGTCCGCGAAGCGTGATCTGGGCTTCAGCGAAGGGCACTGCAACGACTAGAACCAGGATTGCAATCGCAAGCTTCTTCATAATTACTTCTTTGCCAGGAGCTTCTGAATGATCTTTTCGGTGTCTTCGTAGCGGCCTACGCCGGAGTGGCTGAGCTGGATCACGCCCTGCTGGTCGATGACAAAATGAGAGGGCCACACATTGCAGAGATAGTCACTCCAGATGTCATACTTGCTGTCCACGACGACAGGATATTTGATGCCTTTCTTCGTAACGGCCTCGCGGATCTTCGGCACGTCCTTTTCGTAGTCCAGTCTTGGGGTGTGAACTCCAATCACGACCAATCCGTCCTTTGCGTACTTCTGGTTCCATTCGATGACGTGAGGAGTGGCTTCCGCGCAAAAGGGACAATCGAATGCCCAGAACTCCAGTAAAACCACCTTGCCCTTGAGCGCCTCAAGCTTCAGAGGAGCTGTGTTGATCCACACCGGAGATTCTTTAAGCTCCGGGGCCTTTTGTCCGACGAAGGCGTCTTCTTCGTGCTGGGCAACCCTTCCGGGGGCTCCTCCGGCGGCGCCGCTGAAAAGCACCGCCATAACCAGGGTCGTCAACGTGGTTTTTGTGAGCATCGACATATTCTACACGTGCGGCAGCTTACGTGCACTAGCTCGGCCCGTGGACCCTGTGGACCCATCGAACAGCGTTCGTCGAACACAAGCCATGCTTCGCATGGCGCTCGTAAGAGGCCTCGGTCTCCGAACCGCCAACTCCCTGCTGTGTCATTTCCGGAGCCCTGAAGCGGTATTGGACTCTCGACGCGAAGAACTGGAAGCTCAGGGAGTTCCGCCGGAGGTTGCGGACGATCTGCTCTCCCCGCGGGCTGCCGATCGCGCCGAAGAAGAGTGGCACAAGGCACAGACGCTCGGCGTCCGCATCCTCGATATTCTGCATCCCGAGTATCCCAGTCTTCTGAGGGAGGTATTCGACCCTCCCGTCATCCTTTATATAAAAGGGAAAAGCTGGGACGCGGACCTTCCGCAGGTCGTCATCGTCGGGACCAGGCGTCCTACCGGCTACGGCTTGAATTGTGCGGAACGTTTCGCGGAAGACCTTGCGGCGCGAGGAGTTGCAGTGACTTCCGGCCTGGCTCGCGGCGTCGATTCCGCTGCCCACCGCGGAGCCCTTCGCGCCGGCATTACCTACGCGGTCTTTGGCTCCGGACTGGACTTCATCTATCCCAGGGAGAACAAGAAACTCGCGGAAAACACGGAAGAAAAGGGCGCGTTAATCTCGGAATTCCCACTCGGCACACCGCCTTCGCCCCAGAACTTTCCGATACGAAACCGGATCATCGCCGGCATGTCCCTGGGCGTCGTTGTCGTTGAAGCAGCCGAATACTCCGGCTCCTTGATCACCGCGCGACTTGCCCTCGAGGGGAACCGTGAAGTGTTCGCCGTTCCCGGCAACATCACATCTGCAAACAGCTTCGGACCCCACGTTCTAATCCGGCAGGGAGCGAAGCTGACAACGGGTTGGCAGGACGTCGTAGAGGAGTTGCCGCATCCGATTCGCGAGCGCGTGCTGCTTCCGCTCATTGCCCAGATGGAGTCGGTGCCGCAGCCGCAATTGGAGGGTGTGGAGAAAAAAATCTGGGGCTTGCTGTCGCTTCATGATGCCGTTGCGATCGATACGCTGCTTTCCCGTTTGCCCCTTGGTGCCTCCGACATTTATGCGTCGTTGCTCTCCCTGGAGACACAAAATCTGATTCGCCAACTCCCTGGAAACAAATACATTCGGCGTCTTTGAAAAATCTCCGTGTTGCTTTTTCTTGGCTTCCGCCTTATGTAGTTAGCGGGAAAGACGCAGGAATATGGCCGCAAAGAAATCATTAGTGATCGTCGAATCGCCGGCAAAGGCGAACACGATCAACAAATATCTGGGGAAGGATTACGTCGTCAAAGCCTCGCTTGGGCACGTGAAAGATCTGCCCAAAAGCAAGCTGGGCGTGGACGTCGAGAATAACTTCGAGCCGGTGTACGTGGAGCTCAAGAGCAAGGAAAAGGTTATCAAGGAGCTCAAGACCGCCGCAAAATCTGCGGACCGCATCCTGCTCGCGGCTGACCCGGACCGCGAAGGCGAAGCGATCTGCCAGCACCTGAAAGAGCTGCTCGGCGGTGGCAAGGCCGAGATTTTCCGCGTCATGTTCAACGAAATCACACCGAAGGCCATCAAGGCCGCGGTGGAGAATCCCGGCCGCATCAACCAAAACGTGGTCGATGCCCAGCAGGCGCGCCGCATTCTGGATCGGCTTGTGGGTTATCAGATCAGCCCGCTGTTGTGGGACAAGGTTCGCCGAGGCATCTCTGCAGGCCGCGTTCAAACCGTCGCCCTGCGATTGATCGTCGAGCGCGAAAGCGAAATCAAGGCATTCAAGGCGGACGAGTACTGGTCCATCACCGCTCGTCTTGAAGGCCATCAGCCGCCGCCGTTCGAGGCGAAACTCGCGAAGATCAAAGGCAAGACCGCGGAAGTTACGAACCAGGCCGAGGCGGATCACATTCTGCAAAGCCTCGAGGGCGCGTCGTTCAACGTCGAATCCGTCGTCACCAAGGAAAAGAAGCGTTCCCCGGTTCCGCCGTTCACCACGAGCAAACTGCAGCAGGACGCCTCGCGCCGGCTTCGCTTCACGGTGAAGAAGACGATGATGCTCGCGCAGCGCCTTTATGAAGGCATCGAATTGGGCGAAGAAGGCCGGATCGGCTTAATCACCTACATGCGTACCGATTCCACGCGCGTCTCCGACGACGCCATGCAGATGGTCCGTTCATACGTTTCCGATGTTTACGGCGCGCCTTATCTTCCGGAAAAACCCGTCATCTATAAGAGCAAGAAAGACGCACAGGACGCTCACGAAGCGATTCGCCCGACGTTTGTCGGCCGCACGCCCGACGATTTGAAGCCGTACCTTTCCGACGATGAGTACAAGCTCTACCGCCTGATCTGGACGCGGTTCCTGGCCTCGCAGATGAATCCCGCAGTCTATGACCAGACCAGCGTGGAGATCACGGCGAAGGACTACATGTTCCGCGCTTCCGGACGCGTGCTCAAGTTCGACGGTTTCCTCAAGGTTTACGAGGAGACTGCGGACGAAGACGCCAAAAAGCCCGACGACGAAGAGGACATCACCCTTCCCGCGCTCACTCAGGGAGAGGCGTTGCGATCGCTGGGGATCACGCCGAAGCAGCACTTTACGGAACCGCCTCCGCGGTATACGGAAGCCTCTCTCGTGAAGATGCTTGAAGAGAAGGGTATCGGCCGCCCCTCCACGTACGCCACCATTCTCACCACGATCCAGGATCGCGAGTACGTTCTGAAGGAACAGGGCAAGTTCCATCCTACGGAGTTGGGGACTGTTGTGACGACCATGCTCGTACGCCACTTCGAAGAGATCTTTGACATCCAATACACCGCGCGTATGGAAGAGGAACTCGACGAAGTCGAAGAAGGCAAGATCACGTGGGTGGCGGCGCTCGACGAGTTCTACAAAAAGTTCCAGAAGGACCTCAAGAAGGCCTCCAAGAATATGGAGAACCTCAAGGCCCAGGAACTTCCCACCGACCAGATCTGCGAAAAATGCGGCAGTCCGATGGTTCAGAAGTGGGGGCAATTCGGCAGCTTCCTCGCCTGTTCGGGCTACCCTGAGTGCAAGAACACGAAAGAGATCGCAAAGGAAGAGACGGCGGGGCAGGAAGGCGGCGCCGGGGGCGCTGAAGCCGAACCCGAGCCGTGCGAGAACTGCGGCAAGCCAATGGCGCTCAAACGCGGCCGATTTGGCCAGTTCCTTGCGTGCACGGGATATCCCGAATGCAAGACGACGCGGAAGATTACAGGAAGCGGCGGCGCTCCCAAGAAGCCCGATATCCCGCTCGATGAAACCTGCCCGAAGTGCCAGGAAGCGAAGCTTGTCATCAAGGACGGCCGCTTCGGCCCCTTCACGTCGTGCAGCAATTATCCGAAGTGCAAATACATCAAGCCAAAGACCATCGGGGTCCCCTGCCCGAAGTCCGGCTGCGGCGGAGAACTGATCGAGCGTCGTTCCAAACGCGGCAAAGTATTTTACGGCTGCGCGAAGTATCCCGAATGCGATTTCGTATTGTGGAACAAACCGGTTCCCGAGCAGTGCCCGCAGTGCGGCTCGCCATACTTACTGGAGAAGACGACCAAACGCGAAGGCACAGTTCATTACTGCAATGTGATGGAGCCAAAGTGCGGCTACAAGATTTCTGTTGAAACGGCGGATGCGGAGGGAGTCGCCTCCTAACGGCGCCGATGAGCGGCTGCGAATGCAAGCCCGATAGGGCGCAGCGAGTAAGAAGATGAGCGGCTGCGAATGCAAGCCCGACAGGGCGCAGCGAGTAAGAAGATGAGCGGCTGCGAATGCAAGCCCGACAGGGCGCAGCGAGTAAGAAGATGAGCGGCTGCGAATGCAAGCCCGACAGGGCGCAG
>Ga0134121_10000324_pt1 | contig 56312 bp, 57 predicted proteins | sample KB301_FD_96463 | JGI IMG/M metagenome (GOLD analysis project Ga0134121, IMG submission 96463) | Terrestrial soil microbial communities without Nitrogen fertilizer from Kellogg Biological Station, Michigan, USA - KB3-0-1 | ecosystem: Environmental > Terrestrial > Soil > Unclassified ...
CATCGGGGAGAAGGAGGGCGCCAAGGAGCGCATCACGAGCGCCATCTTCGGGCTCCTGCTTGCGCTCGGATCGTACATCATTTTGAATACCATAAACCCGCGGCTGACTTCGCTTGGGGTGACGGTGCCTGCGGTGACGGTGGAAATCGCGCCCGGAGACGAGAGCGCCGAGGCGGGAGATGACGTGCCGGCAACCACGCTGCCGCTCACCGGCGTGACAATACCGAAGGGCTCCGCGCAGCAGCTCGCAACCCAGATCCTTGCCGCGAGCGCGATCAGTTTCACCGAACCGGAGCTTGGCGGCGATCATCCGTCGGGCCCGAAAGAAAATATCCAGGACACCGCAAACGGCATCGGAGCGATGCGAAGCGCCCGGGGGCATTTCGGCGCAACGCGCGTAGCATTAAACGCAAAGATGCTTGCGGGCATGCTTGCGGTCGCGGGCGTCACGCCGATCCAGATCAACGAAATCGCCGGGGCGCGGCATGCGGCCAATTCAAAACACTATTTCGGCCAGGCTTTCGATATCCAGGCATCGCGCGGAGACCTCGCGCGGGCAAAGACGATCATGGGCGCATGCCGGGCAGCGGGAGCCACGCTTGAGATCGGACCGTGCAACGGCAACACCTCCGCAAAGATATGCGCGCTTACGGGCTACAACACGAACAGCGACCACCAGACCCACATCCACTGCGAATGGGGGTCTTAGCAAAGTAGAAAAGCGGACCTGCTTGCCGTATAATAAGGACACGCCCAAGCATACCCATGTCACGCCGCACCATTCTCATTTTAACCGCAGTCATTCTCATCGCCCTCGGCGCATGGGTCTATGTGGCATATAAAAAATCCTCCACGCCGGGAGAAAACGGGGCCGCACCGCAAAGTTTTTTGAATTCGCTCTTTCCGTTTGGCGCAAGCGGCACATCATCGGGTACCGTTCCTTCAGGAGATACCGGAGGCGACGACACCACGGGTACGGGAACTGCGACACCCGCGGTAAAAGCCCTCGTCCAAATATCCGACAAGCTGACTGCGGGCTTTACCGTGCTTCCGCCGCCCGCAACAACGCCGATCCCGGTCATTGATATAACTGCGGCAACCCTTACGCCCCAAGCTCCGGCACCGGTCATTCCTGTCGTGCGCTTCGTAGAGAAAGGCACCGGGTATGTCTATGACGCGGACGCTCTCGGCAACAACCAGAAAAAAACTTCGGGAACCGTGATCGCCCGAGCCGCAGAAGCACTCTTTGGCGACAGCGGAAACACGGTCATCGTCCGCTATGCAAAGAGCGACAACAGGACTGCGGCGACGTTTCTCGGACATATCAACAAGCCGCTCGACGGAACATCCGACGGCACCCTGACCGGGAATTTCCTTGCAGACGGCATTTCTGACATTGCCATATCGAACGACGGCAAGAATCTCTTGTATCTTTTGCCGACGGCGGACGGAACAACCGGACTTTCCATGGGAACAAACGGCGGAAACAAGCGGCAGCGCTTCACCAGCTCATTCTCGGAGTGGCTTCTTACGTGGAGCGACAGCGGCCCCATACTTACCACCAAGGCAAGCGCGCTTGTGCCCGGATATGCCTACCTGGTAACAAGCGCGGGGATTTTTCAAAAGATCGCGGGCGATATAAACGGCCTTACCACGAAGATGAGTCCTGACGGAAAAGTGCTTCTCTATAGCGTATCGGACGGGGAAAGCCTTGACCTGCATATGCTCCGCCTCTCGGGCAATACCGACACCGACACGGGACTGCAGACCCTTCCGGAAAAATGCGCCTGGAACACCGCGAGCACCGAAGCATATTGCGGTGCGGCGGCGAGCATCGCGCAGGCTCCGTATCCGGACGCATGGTATCAGGGGCTTGTTCATTTCAACGATGCCTTCTGGAAGATCGATGCCAAGACCGGCATCACGACCCAGGTCGACACGGGCGAAGGGAATTATATCGACGCCACAAATCTTGCCGTTGACCAGAAAGAACAATATCTCTTTTTCATAAACAAGATCGACGAATCGCTGTGGTCGCTTTCGCTTGCTCCGGCTGTTCACTAAGAAGGCTTTCTGGAAAATGCATAAAAAAATCCGCGCGTGCGGATTTTTTTATGCATTGTATTTATATTTTCGACTCAAGATAGCGTATGACGACGTGGCGCTTCGGGCCGACGCCTTCCGATTCTGTTTCAATGTCTGCCACTTCGGAAAGAAACTCGTGGATGATCCGGCGGTCATGCGCCGGCATCGGATCAACATCGATGCTTGATTTGAAATAGCGTGCGCGCTCCGCCATCATGTGGGCGAGCGTTTTTAGGGTTTCGATCTTCTTCTTTTCGAACCCGTTCGCATCAACGATGACGCGGGGGAGCTTCTCTTGCCCCCGGGCGATCTGCTCCACCATCTTCGTGGCAAGGTGATTGAGCGCATGGAGCGCTTCGGCGTCGCGGCTGAAAAGGAGCCGCGTATGCGGCGATGTGATGGAAAACCAGAGCGTATCCGTCTTTTCGTCGTAGGCGATCTCGATATCCTGTTCGGTATAGCCGAATTTTGCGAGCAGTTCGCCGATATTCTTTTGTATGTGTTCGTGTGCCATAAGCAAGTGCTTGGGTAAAAGGAAAGCCCGCACAAGCGGGCTTTCCTGGGCAGCTAGACGATGGTTCCGCCTTTCATTTTGCGCCTGGTGTAGAGCTCCTGTGCGATAGTAAAGATATTACTCGTAATCCAGTAAAGCGCAACTGCAGCCGAAACCCGGTAGGCGATGATGACGATCATGATCGGCAAGACATAGAGCATCTGCGTCTGCATGGTCTTTGCGAACTGTCCGGTCATGCCTTCGCCTGACGGCTTTCCCTGGCGGCCTTGGGCAAGGACGCCCGTGACGTACTGGCTCGCGCCGGCAATAACGGCAAGAATGAGGCTCTTCTGTGTCAGGTCAAACAGCCCAAGGAAGTTCTGATTGAACGGCGGCACGGCATGAATGAACGGATATGCGGTGACGAGCGTGCTGTCGAGTCCGTGGATGAAGACGAGATAGAGCGCGATGATGACGGGAATCTGGAGGAGCACAAGGAGACAGCTCGAAAACGGATTCACTTTCTTTTCCTTGTAGAGCGCGTATGTCTGCTTGTTCTGCTCCGCTTTGTCAGTGACGGTCGTCTTTATGCGGTTGATCTCGGGCTCAAGCGCCTTCATGCGCATCTGGCTTTCAATCGAACGCTGGGTGAGCGGGAAGAGGATGAGTTTTACGAGAATGGTAAGAAAAATGACCGCCAGGCCGACATCGGATCCCGGCGCGATCGAAACAAAGAGCAAGAGGAGGTTGAAGAGCGGGCGATAGAATATTGTTGTCCAAAGTGTGTGTAGCATGGAGGCATTTTAGCCTATTTTCGGGCAAAAGGAAATCAGCGCGCGCTTTCTTTCTCCTGTCGCTTGGGCACAGGATCCACGCCGGGAGCATGGAAAGGATTGCAGCGAATGATGCGGCGAAGCGACAGCAAGAGCCCCCAAAGAGCTCCGTATTCTTCTATCGCCTCCTTGGCATACTCCGAACAGCTGGGATAGAAGATGCAGGTGGGCTGCCGTTTGCCGAAAAGGCGGGGGATGGACCCTTGATCAGGAGAAAAAGCCTTTTGGTAGAGGGTTATTATCCGAATAAGCAATTTTTTCATCTCTTTTTTTCCGCACCCTTCCAGCACGAAGTCTTCTCAAGGGCTCCGGCGATCTCCGCTGTCATTTCGGGAATTGAAACTTTGGCATCAGGCTTTGTATACGATATGAGAATGGCAGATTCTGGGGATATTCGGGGGATAAGCGGGCGCACCGCGGCATATCCGCGCCGGCGAAGCCTGTTGCGAAGCACCGCCTTTGGGGCGACCTTCTTCGAAGCGGCAAGCGATACCTGGGGACCATTAAGACCCTGAACAATCGCATGCATAACAAGAAATCTCGAAGTTTGCATTCTTCGAGCCTTGATGAGGTGCTTCTCAATCGTCTCCTTCGTGAGCCGAGAGTGCTTAGGAAGCATAGGAGCTTTATACAGCAAGCTTTGCGCGACCTTTTTGACGTCTTTTGGCGAGGATCTTTCTGCCGGATGTTGATTTTGAGCGGACGAGGAATCCGTGGGTTTTTGCTCGTTTTCGCTTTTTAGGCTGGTATGTTTGAGACATATAGGGCCACTATAGCATAAAAACGGCTCGAGACAAGGGGAGGGCCGCGCCGGCGACGGCTTGTCAAACACAACTTGTGGTATGATGTTTCTCCACAGGTTTTCAACAGAGATATGCAGATATATTTCTCGTCGAAAAAAACCCTGACGTATATAATCGGAACCATGGATACAAAAGAACTCTGGAATCATTGTCTGGTCGAGATCGAGGGAGAGGTCTCTAAGGCCAATTTCAGCACATGGTTCCGAAACACCTCTTTGGTCAAAGAGGATTCGGGAACGGTGTTTGTCGGAGTCCCGAACGAGTTCGTAAAAGACTGGCTCTCCAACAAATTCCACAAGCTCATCATGCGCGTCCTCCGAAACGCATGGGAGCACACCCGCAATGTGGAGTACCTGGTCGTAAAGCACGACCCGAAGCATCCGAAGCCCGAGACCGTCACCCAGCTTAAGCCGGACTTCGCAATCAATCCGGAACTTCCGCTCAAAGACCTCTACATCAATAAGGACGACAATTTGAATCCGCGCTATGTCTTCGATACGTTCGTCGTTGGGCCGTTCAACGAGCTCGCCTACGCGGCAACGCAGGCCGCAGTCGCTCGCCCCGGCAAGCAGTACAACCCGCTCTTCATCTACGGATCGACCGGGCTCGGCAAGACGCATCTCATCCAGGCAGTCGGCAACGCCATAAAAGAAAAGCATCCGGGCAAGAAAGTGTTTTATATCACGCAGGAAAAATTCACTGTCGACTACATCAATTCGGTCTCGGCAAACCGCGGAGCGGGAAACGCCTTCAAGGAAAAATACCGCAAGTATGACGCGATCATCATCGACGACGTGCAGCTCGTCGGCAAAGCCGAGAAGACGCAGGAAGAGCTCTTCCATCTCTTCAACAGCTTCTATGAGAACGGCAAGCAGATCGTATTCTCGTCCGACAAGCATCCGAATTTCATCCCGGGACTCGAAGACCGCATGCGCAGCCGCTTCGCGCAGGGAATGATCGTTGATATCACTGAGCCGGAATACGAATCGCGCCTGGCGATTCTTAAGGCAAAAGTGCAGGACTCGGGCATCAATCTCCCGGATGAGCTCGTCGAGTATATCGCAAGCTCTATTGTGGGCAACGTCCGCGAACTTGAGGGGAGCCTGAACGCCATTGTCTGCCAGACGCAGCTCAAAGGCCGCTTCCCGACGCTGCTCGAGACGAAGAATCTCCTTAAGAACAGCATCAAGCAGAAGAAGACCGCCTCGGTGAAAGAGGTGGTAAAGACCATCGCCGATTTCTACAGCGTCGAAGAGGCTTCAATCTACGAGAAGACCCGCCGCAAGGAGATCGTGAAGGTGCGCCAGATCGTCATGTACATCCTCCGCGAGGATTTCAATGTGTCCTATCCGCTCATCGGACAGAAGCTCGGCGGAAAAGACCACACGACGGTCATCCATTCATGCCTGAAGATCAAGAACGATATGAAGAACGATATGCTCATCGCGCAGGAATTGGATCAGATACGCGCGCTGTTCAAATAGATGGGGAAAAGCGATGCGCGTGTGTGGAAGCGGTGTGCATAAAAACGGCTGATCTGGCTTAGAAAAAAAGACGGTGGGGAAAAGAGTTCAGTTACGCACAATTGTATAATACGAAAGACATGCATTTAAGCGCTCAAGCAAACGATTCCCCGTTCTTATCCACATTTCCACAGGCTTAGTAGTAATAGTAATTTATTTATATATGATATTCGAAACCACTGTTGAGAAACTCATTGTTGCAATAGAGAACGCGGATCGCGTCACTGCGCGGAATGCATCGCTGCCCGCGCTCTCGACCATCCTCATCCTCGTATCGGGAAAAGTCGTGAAGATACGCGCAACGAATCTCAGTCTCGGCGTCGAGTTTGAGATACCGGTAAAAGCGGATGCTGACGGCGTGATCGCGATCGACGGCAAGACACTCTCTTTGTTCCTAAGCACGCTTCCTCGAAACGAGAAGATAAAGCTGTCTCTCGGAGAGACCACTCTCTCGCTTGTGGCGGGCAACAACCGAACGACGATCAAGATCCATCCGTATGAGGATTTCCCGACATTGCCGATGGTTTCAGGAACAGAGGTCTCTATTCCAAAGAACGAATTCATCCGCGGGGTAAAAAGCACGTATTTTGCAGCCGCTTCCTCTGACATCAAGCCGGAAATCTCGAGTGTGTATCTTGCTGCAGAGAAAAATACGCTTTTCTTTGTGGCAACGGACTCTTTCCGCCTTGCGGAAAAGAAGGAATCAGTCAAAAAGCCCGTCGAATTTCCTGCGATCATCATTCCGTATAAGAATATTATCGAGATCGCCCGGATCTTAGAGACAGTGAACGACGAGATCACGCTTACCATCAGCGAAAACCAGATTGCTGTCACCGCGCCGAACATCTATATAACCTCCCGCATCGTTTCCGGAAGCTTTCCCGACTACAAGCAGATCATTCCGAAAGAATTCGCCACCGAAGTCATCGTACTCAAGCAGGACCTTCTCAATAATCTGAAGACCGCCAACATCTTTTCCGACAAATTCAACCAGATCACGTTTTCTGTGAGCCCAAGCAAGAAGAAGTTCGAATGCGTGGCAAAGAACACTGATGTCGGAGAATATTCCGGTTTGATCGATGCCTCGCTCTCGGGCGACGACGTGTCGATTGCGCTCAATCAGCGCTATCTCATCGAATGCCTCTCATTCATCCCTCAAGACAGCATCACGATAGGCCTCAATGGCGGCAATAAGGCCGTGGTGATACGCGGAGTGTCCGATGTATCGTTCACCTACCTTCTCATGCCGATGAACCGCTAGCACGGTCCTTGGGCCGCACACGAAGCATCTATGAAAAAAATAAGCGATTTTCTCGAACGGTTCGCAAAGCTTGCTCAGAACAGCGACGATGCGAGAAACGCCGTCGTCGGGGCGCTCCTTGATGCCGGCATCAGAGTGCGGGACACGAAGAACGTGACGATTCGCGGCGCTGTGGCGACGCTCAAGCTCAGTCCGCCGCAAAAAAGCGAAGTCTTCCTCAAGCAGGGAAAGATCATTGCCGCTCTCGCTAAAAATCCGCTGACAAAAAATATCACCGTCGTGCGCTAAAAACCGCCACCGATGCGATCGCATCGGTGGCGGTTTTTCCTGCGCTTAGTTATTGATAGTGATGCTCTCTGTGGCAGAACCGGTGTCGTATATCGTATCGGTGCCGACCGCCATGAGCGTGTTGGCACCGCTTGTCGCTCCAGGCACTTGTTCCGGCGAGAAGGAAAACGTCGGGCTTGCTCCGTTTGCTGTGCCCACAAAAGCGTTATTGAGGAAGACGTCCATCTTTTGGAGCGGATACGGTCCCGTATTGGCTATCCGGACGACGATCGTGTCTTTCCGAGAGAATGCCTGGTTGGCAGCGGGGCTTATGATGGCCACATGCGGAGCGTTTGCCGCAGTGTGGATATCGTCGTAGCCTGCCGGCTTCTGGGCCTCGGTCACCACCGGATATTTATAGGCGTTTTCCGTCCACCAGTTCAGCGTTGCGGTTTCAAAATTGTTGTAGAGAGAAATATCCTTCGGATCTTCCGGGGGACTGTTTCGCGGATCGGTCCTGTTCACCCAATGGAGAAGATCGTGCACGTTCGTGACGATATATTCCTTTTCTGCCTGCTTCGGCGTAAGTTCGGTGGCAAGCTTGCCGGAGACGGTGTCGACGACGAAGCTTTCGCCCCCGAGCCACTCTCCGCGGAGCGCCGGCGGCAGGCTCGCGGCATCCGGATCAGGGTTCGGCTTGTCGAAGGTTTCGTTCGGGTAGCTCTTGAGGACCTCTGCCATGAACGCGTGCCAGAGCGGCGCAGCGGATACGGCCGACGGCATGGAGGTGTTGTCGTTCTTTCCGATCCACACGCCGGCGGTAAGCGACGGCGTGTAGCCGATCGCCCACGAGTCTTTGAAATTGTTCGTCGTGCCGGTTTTCACCGCCACATCCCGATCAGGGAAGTAGAGGGCGGAATTTGCGCCGAAGGTCGGCGTGCGGGCCACGTTGTCCGACAAGATATCGGTGATCTCGAGAGCGACATTCTTCGGCAGCACCTGCATCGGATTGTCCTGCCAGGATTCAAGCACGTTTCCGTCCTTGTCCGTGACCGAGAGTACTCCCGAATACGGATGGCGCACGCCCTCGGCGGCAAAGCCGCTGTAGGCGCTCACCATGTCCAAGAGCTTCACCTCGCCGCCGCCGAGCACGAGCGAGAGGCCGTAGCGCGACGGATCGTTGAGCGTCGTAATGCCCATGTCCTGCGCGGTCTTTACCGCATTCTGGATGCCGACCGTGTAGAGCATGCGCACGGCGGGCACGTTGAGCGAGCGCGCGAGCGCGTCGCGGATCGCGACCGGGCCGCGCCACTTTCCGTCATAGTCGGTCGGCATGTAGCAGTCGCTTGCCTTCGTTCCCGCGTACGGCTTTCCGTACGGGCTGCATCCCGCATTGAATTCCGTCGGCACGTCGAAGAGGACTGTTTCCGGAGTGTAGCCGTCTTTGAATGCCGTCGCGTACATGTACGGCTTGAAGGACGATCCCGGCTGGCGCGAAGCCGTCGTTACGTTGAAGTTGCCGTCGATCTGGGTGTCGAAATAATTGCGCGAGCCGACCATGGCGAGGATCTGTCCCGTCTTCGGATCGATCGAGACGAGCCCTGCATTTTCCTTGTCGATCTGTTTCTTGTCGCCGAGCGTATATTCTGTCACGGCTGTTTCCGCGGCCTGTTGGATCGTATAATCAAGCGTGCTGATCACCTTCAGTCCGCCCGACTCGACGGTGTCCGCCCCGTATTTCTGCTCGAGGTAGTCTTTTATAAAGAACACAAAATGCGGAGCCTTGATGCCCTGGGACTGCTGCGGTTTCCAGGCGACCGTCTCCGCCTTGGCCTGCGCGAACTCGGCGTCGGTTATGAATCCGAGATCATGCTCGCGGGTGAGGGCAAAGTTCTTGCGCACTTCAAGATCGTCCTTGTGGGTGCCGTACGGAGAATAATGCGTCGGCGCATTCGGGATGGCAGCAAGGTACGCCGCCTGTGCAAGCGTCAGGTTTGCGGGATCGAGGCCGAAGAAGGTCTGAGAGGCTTCCTGGATGCCGTAGACATTTCCGCCGTAGGGAATCTCATTGAGATAGATCCCAAGGATCTGGTCTTTCGTATATTCGCGCTCAAGCTTGAGCGCAAGGATGATCTCTTTGAGCTTGCGGACGATGGTCTTGTCGTCGGAGAGCAGGCTTTTTTTGATCACCTGCTGGGTGATGGTCGATCCTCCCTGGACGGCGCCGGCATGTGTGATGTCGGCAATGAGCGCTCGGAGCATGGATTTCGGCTCGATGCCGACATTCTGATAGAAATTCGCATCTTCGATGGCAACCGTGGCGTTCTTTATCGCTACGCCCATGTCGGTATAGGGAATTGAGGTGCGATGCGCATCGCTGCCAAGATCATAGAGAACGATCGCGCCCGTACGGTCATATATCTTGGTCGAATTGACCTCCTTGCGGGAGCCGAATGAGGTGAAATCGGGAAGCTTGACCGTGCTTACCCAGAGGAGAAGGCCGCCGAACACGAACAGGCCGATGCCGATGAAAGCAAACAGGCAATTGCGGATAAGGTGTTTTGTTTTGTGTGAAATTCGCATATAGATATCATACCTCCATGTCTCATTTTAAAAAAGAAGCGCTCGGGGGCTTCTCTTCGGGGAATCTCGCGGAGAAAAGCCAAGTATGCTACAGTACCGAATATATATGAAAGAACCGAACGATCTATTTTCTCGCGGTGTCGCTTCGTTTATCGATCCGGAAAACGCATTCAAGGCGAAGATCGAGGCAAAAGCTGCGGGTACCTACAAAAAAGACATCATCATCAAGCTCGGCATCGACCCGACCCGGCCTGACATCCATCTCGGCCATGCGGTCATCCTTCGGAAGCTTCGGGTGTTCCAGGATCTCGGATGCAAGGTTATTTTCCTAATCGGCGACTACACGTCGATGATCGGCGACCCGACCGGAAAATCAAAGACCCGGCCGGAAGTGACTCAGCAGGAAGTTGAGGAGAACATGAAGACCTATCTCGATCAGGTCGGAAAGATACTGAAGACCGATCCGGAGGTATTCTCATGGATCAGAAACTCCGATTGGTTTCTCGATGTGACCGATATTACGGCTGAGCCCGGCACGACGGTGACCATCAATGACGCTGAAAACAAGAATCACGTCACTGTCGACGGGAATTCATTCATCGGGAAGACTGTGATCTATGAAAACAGCCGCATGCAGAAGACGGTGCTCGGCAAGGGAAATATGGCAAGCGTCTCTTTCACCCGCATTCTCTCGACGCTCCGCCACATCACCCATGCGCGCCTCATCGAGCGCGACATGTTCCAGGAGCGCATCAAAGAAGGCGGCGAGCTCTACATGCATGAGATGCTCTATCCGGTACTCCAAGGCATCGACTCGAGCGTGCTTGCGACGGTCTATGGCGGCTGCGATCTTGAGATCGGCGGCACCGACCAGACATTCAACATGCTCATGGGCCGCGATGTCATGCGCATGAACAAGCAGGAAGAGCAGGCAGTGCTCGTACTCGATATCCTCGAAGGCCTCGACGGCAAAGAAAAGATGTCGAAGTCGCTCGGCAACTATGTGAGCATTACCGATGCGCCGAATGATATGTACGGAAAGATCCTTTCCATTCCTGACGCGCTCATTCCGCGCTACTTCTCCCTCTGCACCTACACGCCGCTTGAGGAGGTCTCCGAGATCGAAAAAGGCCTCGCTTCCGGCTCGCTCCATCCGCGCGACACCAAGATGCGCCTGGCGAGAGAGATTGTCGCCATCTATCACGGCGACGCGGCCGCAGGCGAAGCCGAGCGGGTGTTCGTTGAGACGTTCTCAGAGGGCAAGATTCCGGAAAATGTTCCCGAGCTCACTGGAGAGTATCCGACGATCATCGATGCGATCGTGGCAGCCGAATGCGCTCCGTCGCGCGCCGAAGCCCGCCGTCTCGTGGAAGCGGGCGCAGTGACGCATCTTGAAACTGATGCCAAAATACAGGACCCTGCGCATGCGCCCAAAGCGGGAACATACCGCGTCGGAAAGATCAGATTTTTCCGGATCAAGTAGAACGTTCGCGCTAAATACAGAAAGCCCCGCGTACGCGGGGCTTTCTGTATTTAGAGGTCTGCAGCGAGGTCGTCATCGTCGTCATCCGCATCATCGTCAAGGTCGTCGTCTACGACAAGCGGGACATCATCGGCAAGGAATTCATCATCGGCGTCGTCCGCAAGGGCGCTGCCGGTGAACTCAGGGTCCTCGTCAGAAACGCGTGCCTCATCTTCTTCAAATTGCATAGCTTAAAGGTATAAAAAATTAATTAGCTTCATTTGCACGACCGGTTACACCAACAGTTGTAACAGAACTGGTTTTCATTGGCAATACGGTGCGGGGTCCCCATGTGTGGAAAACCCGCACACCCGTCTCCTTCAAGATAATTTTTTGTACGCAAAGCACGTAAGCGCAACGGCGATCGCGTCCACCTCGTCGTCGATCATCTTTCGCTCCGGCAGCTTGATGAGGCGGGGCACCATGTCCATCACGCCGCGCTTGTCCGACTTGCCGTATCCGGTGACCGCCACTTTTATCTCAAGCGGCGTATATTCGTATATCGGAAGCTGTGCCCGGCTTGCCTCATAGAGCATCACGCCGCGCGCCTCGGCAACGCTCATGGCGGTTTTTGTATTGGTCTCAAAAAAAAGCTTTTCAATCGAAAGCCCTTCGGGGGCATATTCGCTGATCACGCGTGCGACCTCATTGCCAATAAGCGAAAGACGCTCGCCGTGCGATAGCGACGAGGGCGTCTTGAAGCATTCGGAGTAGATGAATGTCTCCTTGCCTCCTGTTTTTTCAAGCACGGCGATGCCGACGCGCTCTATTCCTGGATCGATGCCGAGTATGCGCATATTATTCAGCGTTGGTTATGACTTCCTGGACTTCGTCGTTGGCTTCGAGCTCGTCGATCAGTTTTTCAAGGAGCACGGTGTCTTCTTCGCCGAGCACGATGGTTGTCGCCGGTTTTAATGCAGCTCCTTCTTTCTGAAATCCCCACATGACCGATCCGATGCTGCCGAGGGCGAATCCGTTCTTCGAGAGGATATGCCGCACTTCCTGGGCCGCTTTGTTCCGGCTGTCGGTGAGCACTTCGATGATGAGTCCTGCGCCGCCCGGCCCGTATGCCTCGTAGGTGATCGCTTCAAGGTTCTTTGATTCGGTGGCTTTTGATATGGCGCGCTCAATGGTATCCACCGGCATGTCTGCGGCGCGGGCTTTTTCAATCGCCGTACGAACGGTCGCTGCGGTTCGGTCGCCGCCCGCTACTTTGACCGCCGACGAAATGAGGCGGGAGAGCTTGCCGAAGAGCTGGCTCTTCTTTGCATCGCTTGCACCCTTCGTTCTTTTTATCTGGCTCCATTTATTGTGTCCGGACATATGCCTTAGCTTATATTTTTTGGCAGGGACGCACAAACTTGCATTTTTTATTTTATATTGTACAATAGTGAAAATTTACAACTATGGCTAAACAGCACAAGACCAAAAACAAAAAGAAGCTGGTGTCCCAGAAAGACACGGGGGCAATCATCATTTTTCAACTTGGAGACCCGAAGGATAAGTCGTTTTTGCCGCTCAGCAGGCTGCTTGATCGGCTTATTGAAAACGACTCTCTGAAAGCCAAAAAAAGGAATAAGGAGAGCAGATCAAAAAAAGCCGCTGCAAAAGCTGCTCCTAAACCAAAAAAGAAGTAACAACACGCGTTCACCAAAAAACAAAAGCCCCGCATACGCGGGGCTTTCTGATTGCAGGGCTAATCGATCGGTGTCTCCCGTTCGGCCGGAAAATCAAAGCCGAGATGGCCGTAGGCTTTCTTGGTGGCGGTGCGCCCGCGCGGCGTGCGTTCGAGCAGTCCGCGCTGGATGAGATACGGCTCGATCACTTCCTCTATCGTCGCTTCTTCTTCGCTTGTTGCCGCAGCGATGGTATTGAGCCCCACCGGTCCGCCGCCGAATTTTTCGATGATGATCTGGAGCGTCTGCCGATCGGATTCCGAGAGTCCGAGGTGGTCGATGCCGAGAAGGTCGAGGGCGCTCTTCGTGGTTGCCTGATCGAGGTCTTTTTTGTATACCTGCGCATAATCGCGGCCGCGCTTCAAGAAATAATTTGCCGTGCGCGGCGTGAAGCGCGAGCGCTTGGCGATCTCGGCAACGGCTCCGTCGTCGATGGCGACGCCAAGCACTCTTGCAGAGCGCCGCAGTATCTGCGCGATCTGGTCTTCGGTATAAAACTCAAGACGGAATGTTCCTCCGGAAAAGCGCGAGCGGAGCGGGGAAGAGAGGAGCGCGATGCGCGTCGTCGCGGCGATGAGCGTGAATGCGGGAAGGTCGAGCTGGATGGTGCGCGCGCTCGGTCCCTTGCCGATGATGATGTCGAGCACGCCCGACTCCATGGCGGGGTAGAGCACCTCTTCGATCGTCTTGTTGAGGCGGTGGATCTCGTCGACAAAAAGAATATCGCCCGGCTGGAGGTTGGTGAGGATCGATGCAAGGTCGCCGACTTTCTCGATCGCAGGACCGGACGTTGCTTTGAGCGAGCGGCCGGTTTCTTTTGCGATCAGATGCGCGAGCGTGGTCTTGCCGAGGCCCGGCGGGCCGTAAAAGAGAATATGCTCGGCCGGATGATTGCGCTCGCTCGCGGCCTGAAGGAGTATTTTCAGGTTTTGCTTGATCGATTCTTGTCCGATGTACTCATCAAAGGTTCCCGGACGAAGCGTTTGATCTAAATGAGCGTCATTTTTTTCATTTTGCGGTTCCATATGGTTGAATCTGCTTCTCTGATCGCAGGTTTTGAGCGCTCGGGCAGGGAAGGCCGGGCTATTGACATTTAAATTAGTCTATGCTAGACTAGTAATAAGTTCGTCAATACCCACCCTATCCACAGGGTATGCACACAGTATACCACTTGTTTCCCTTATGCCGTTTTTGGGAATGGGCTACGATAGATATGAAGGTTTGTTCGATTGAAAAGAAGGCATGAATCTCTAAGTGATCAGGTCCTCGGATCGTATAGGAGTTCGTAAAGGACGTTTTGGCCCTCGCGCTCGTTCGCGGGACCGCTGCAGCCATCCTCCGCGCACTCCTTACTTCTCTCACCTGGTTGAAAGAAGGATTATTTAGAGATTTATGCTTTTTTTCTTGCCAAAATGCAGGAAACTCGCTTCGTGTTAAAAGCACACATAAAAGCCTGCGGGCTTTTTGCTCCGCTCGGCTCGTCAGCCTGCGCGAGGCTTTTAACAAGGAGCGAGTTCAGGCAAGAAAAAAACGAAATCTCTAAATTGGGGGGAAGATGAGAGTACGCGACCTGGCGGTCGCTTTTTTCTTGCTCAATTGAAGCGTTGGGTGTAGACTCGCAGCGATTCTGTTCTCGGAAGAATTTATGACCCGGGGTTTTCCTTAAATGGAGTATTTTTGGCAGGCTGCCCGAATAGGCATAAGTTATTGATCAGTGCGCGCTAAGGAAGAGATTCCTTGGCGCGTTTTTTATTCCATAAAATAAGAAATGGCTACTCTTCCGTAAGATCCACAACCGACTGCACTTCTTCTATAGAGGTGATGCCGGAGAGGACCTTCACGATGCCGTCTTCCTGCATATTGAATATTCCCTGGTTTGCGGCCACGCGCTTGATCTCGCGCTCGCTCGGATTGGTCGGAATGATCTTCTCGATCGCCTCATCGGTGAGGATGGCTTCGAATATTCCCATGCGTCCCTTGAATCCGGTTTTGTTGCAGGCATCGCATCCCGGTGCCGTGTAGAGCTTGATCGGCATATCAGCGGTGAGCTTGTAGGCCGCGAGATTTTTTCCGTGGTCGGCTGCGCCTTTGAGGATCTTTCGGATGAGCGTTTCTTCCTCGGGCTTCACCGGCCGCTCGGCCTTGCATACGACGCAGAGCTTTCGCACGAGGCGCTGGGCGATCGAGAGCGAGAGCGCCGAAACCATGATCTTCGGATTCACATCGAGGTCGATCAGGCGGGGAATGACGCCGGCGGCGTTGTTGGTGTGGAGCGTCGAGAAGACGATGTGTCCGGTGAGCGCCGATTCAACGGCGATCTTTGCCGTCTCGCCGTCGCGGATTTCTCCCACCATGATGACATCCGGATCCTGGCGGAGCGCGGCGCGCAGGCCTTCGAGGAAGGAGTATCCCGGCTCTACTTGCGTCTGCGTGATGCCGGTCAGGTGGTATTCCACCGGATCTTCGATCGTGATCATCTTTATCTCCGGGTTGTAGATCTTCCGCAAGAAGGCATAGAGGGTCGTGGTCTTGCCGGATCCTGTCGGACCGGTGATGAGGATGAGGCCGTTCGGCTTCTTGATCTCGGCATCGATGATGGAGAAGAGCTTCGGCTCGATGCCCATGTTCTCAAGATCGACTTGGATGGATTTCGGATCAAGGATACGCATGACGATCGACTCGCCGTATTCGCCCGGCACGGTCGAGGTACGCATGGAGATCTCTGCGCCGTCGAGAAAGATGCTGAAGCGCCCGTCCTGCGCGCGCGTCGTGATCGTGAGCTTCAGTCCCGCGATGAGCTTGATGCGCGAGTTGAGGAGGTGATAGATCTTCGGGTCGAGAAAGAGAATATCGCGGAGCACGCCGTCGAGGCGGTACCGCACGCGCATGCGCTTTTCTTCCGGCTCGATGTGCACGTCCGAGCACTGGAGAGAGATCGCTCCGGCGAGAATGACTTCAAGGAGGCGCGAGGTGGAATGCTTCTCGTGCGCATTCGTGATCTGGTCGACGATGGCCTTTACGTCATCCATCGATTTTATTTTTTTCTGCAGCTCTTCGAGCGTCGAAGTCGAGACGGTCAGTCCGCCGTGCATGGATTCTTCCGCAAAAGATATTTCCTTGTAGCGCGCCCAGGCGCGCTCGAGCGAGGCATGCGACGTCATGTAGGGGACGACGGTGTAGCCCTTGCGTCCGACATCGTCGAGGAATGAGAGCGTGTCGCTGTCTTCCGGCGAGAGCACGGCAATGTGCGCTTCCTTGCCGAAGATCTTGAACGGCGCGACTTTGATGCGGCGGGCTTCGTCTTCGGTAATGAGGCGGAGGGCTTCGTTCTGGATCGTGGTGGCCGAGAGGTCGACGTAGGGGATGTTGTAGCGGGCGGTAGCAAGGACCGAGGCCAAAGCCTCCTCTTCCTGAAGCTTGAATTCTTCGACCTTTCGGTCTATCTTGTCATCGAAGTCCTTGGGCATAGTCTATTTGACGTTGTCACAAAGTGTGTTTTTAAAGCGTCGTAGTAAAAAAGATGCGTTTTGCATTACTCCGGCAATTATAACCCAAAAGGGGCCTCCATGCGATGCCCTATTGACTTTATTTGCGAAGTAGTGTAGAATACTGACAAATTTCAAACCCCGACTTTTCACCAAAAAATTCTTTAAAACAACTAAAACGCAGGATTATGAAGAAAATGTTCACTTTGCTCTGCCTCGCGACTACGCTGGCACTGAAAATCAATGCACAAGAATTCAGAGTGCATTCATTAATGACGGAAATTGGCGATAAAACCAATATCCCGCTGTCGAAGATGAGAAGCTTAGAGTTGAAGAAGAACATTTCTTTTGCAACTTTCCGTAAATTCTCATGTGAAGACATCAATGCAACGATACTCCACGCCGGTTTCGTACTCGGAACGGATGGACAGTATCACGGCTACTATAGTGGTGGCCAGGACGTTGCTATCCCTGTATTTACTGCAGGAATGGCGCGATATGCATGGGACGAGCTGTCCTATGTAGATAAAAAAACCCGTTTCGATACTCTGTTTACAGTTGGGACGACCGGATTCGATACCTTGGTATCATATCCAAGGCCGCAAAACAGCTGGGAGCATCTTATGGTGTTTGACCTTGCAGACATGCCTGGCATGGAAACGATGAAGGCCAAAGGCTGGCACTTCATCATTGTGCTTGCATCGATGTGGTGCGGGAATCTGGTATCGGGCTGTTATGTAATAACAGAACGACCATCAGCTACTGTCACCACAAACACGAATCCTTCGCCTGCAAATGCGCCGCCCCCGAATAATAATCAGCAGGCTCCCGGTAGTAGCACTACCTATAATAGTTACAACTATTACAATACGGAGCAGCAAGGGTATTATCAGGGAACACCGGGCGTTCAGGTTTCATTAGGGTTTGTGATGCAGCAACAAGGCGGATACGGGAGTTACCAAGGGTATACCTACAATGAGGGTTATTACGCCGGGAACAACGGCTACAATAATTATCAGAGTGGAGGATGCCAAAAGAAAAACAGCTGCAATAATAACAATTTTTGCGGCCAGCAGCAGAAGACATGCGGAAGCGGATATGTAGCGCCAACACAGCACTACTGTCCTCCGAAGCAGCAAGCGACGCCACCGCAACAGGTGACGCCTCCGAAGCAAATTACGCCTCCGACTCCGACCCAGATAACACAGGGCGGTCATCCGGACGGTGGTGGTCTCAACAATAATGTTGGGAACACAGTAGTGCAAAATGGAGGCAATCCAACCGGCGGCGCAGGAACAAACACTGGCACCAACGGACAAGGCGGCGGAGGACAGCTCAATCCAAATGTTGGAGACGCTGCCCTTAGCGGCAATCCTGGCGGAGCACAAAAACCCGCTGGAGCAGGAGGAAGAAATGGTACAGCCCCTGTGGCAAACCAGAATCAAAATGCACACCGTTTTGATCAGCAAACTCCCGCTCTGGCAAACAACACTGCTCGCGCAAATCCTATTGCGAACGCACCCGGTGCAAGAAACAATCAGGTTGGCCAACAGCAGATGCAGAATGGACAAAGAACAATGCCGTCCAATCAGGATGCGCATCGTTTCAGTCCGACTACCACCTCGACTCCGGCAAACGGAAATCGCGGCGGTGGAAACAGTCCTGCTATCGCAGGAAGAAACAGCAATCCGCAGCAAGGCGTGCCAAACAATCAAGCTGCGCATCGCTACGAGGCAAACACTCCGGCAGCAAATGGAGCTCGTTCCGCTCCGGGGCAGCAGCAACAGCAGATGCAAACCGGTCAAAGAGGAAATGTGGCATCCAATCAGAATGCGCATCGCCAATTCAATGATCAGCCTACCCAGGGTGCCGCTCCTCAAAATAATGGGAGAGGCAATCAGATGGGTCAGCAGCAGATGCAAAATGGTCGCGGCGGGCAACCAATTGCCCAAAACGATCAGCAGCCGAGTCGCAGAGGCGGTGGTCTCTTCGGTGGAGGCGGAAATCGCGGCGGCGGAGGAATTTTTGGCGGCGGAGCCAATCGCTCTCAGCCCCAAGGAAACTTCTACAATGGAGGCAGCAATCGTGCCGCAGCAAACGGTGGAGGAGGCTATTACAGCAACGCAAGTCGCGGAGGCAGTGGTGGAGGAATCTACGGAGGCGGCGGAGGTGCTGCACGTTCAGTTGCCGGTGGCGGCGGACGTTCAGGCGGTGGTGGAGGCGGAGGTCGCTCAGGTGGCGGACGTCGCTAGCCCGAAGACAAGAGTTCTTTTTTAAACAAAATCAAAATCGCAGCGAACGAAAGTTCGCTGCACTATTTAAGTCTTTAATCGGGTTCGCATTGAAGATTTAAATGGTGGGTCATATCGTAAAACACACCAAGGTCATTTATCAGTATGAAAAATATTAGTATGAAAAAAATATACACACTCGCCATCGGCATCCTCATGCTCGCTGGCTTTGCTGCGTACGCACCGGCTGCGCACGCTGCATTCAACGACGGAACGGCAGGAGGTCCTGACTGTCCGACGACCATGGTCGCAAACGTTAACAACAACACGCCAAAGTCCAACTATTGTTGGCCGAGCACCGTTACGGCAGCTCCGGGCGATGTCGTAAACGCGATCATTTATTATCACAATACGAGCTCGGATACCGCGCACAACGTCACGGTCCGTCTCTCGCCCCGCACCGCGGGCGCTTCATCGGCGCAGACTTTCACCGGCAGCATCACGTCTGATGCAGGCGGCGCTTCAGGCTCGGGCACGGTCACGATCTCAACCCCGCAGACGGTCACTTTCGGTACGGTAACCTGGTACAAAGACCAGAGCTATTCGACGACTCCGCTTCCCGGAGGCCAGACCGGCGCCGAGCTTTTCTCGAGCGGTCTTAATCTTGGCGACGTCCCGGGCTGGGCAGACTGTCCTATCTCAGGAACGGTCCGCAACGCTTTCTGCCACCAGGGATGGCTCATGGTTTCCTACCAGGTAGGACGAACCGCAGTCGTCACCCCATGTAATCTTTCGATCAATGCAAACCCGACCAGCGTCTCATACAACGGCTCGTCGACTGTCTCGTGGACAAGCTCTAACTGTACCAACGTTACGGTAAATGGCCCTGGCATCTCAAGCAATCAGACCTCAGGCTCCCAGTCGACCGGCGCGCTCACGACAAGCGCGACCTATACCGCAACCGGCTACGGCACTGACGGCACGCTCGTCCGCCAGCAGGCTTTCGTCTCTGTCGGCAGCATGTCGCTTCCATGTACTGTCTCCATTACCGCAAGCCCGACCGTAGTCACGAGCGGCGGATTCTCAACGCTCTCATGGAACAGCACCAACTGCACGAGCATCGCTATCTCAGGCCCGAACGTTTCGATCTCGAACACGCAGTTTGCAGGCTCGACTTCGACCGGCTCGCTCTATAGCACCGCAACCTACACCATTTCCGGAAACGGAACGGGAGGCTCGGCTACGCCGCAGTCAGTGACGGTTACGGTGAACCCAGTCGTTTTGCAGCCATGTACGGTCACCGGCGCGCTTACGGCAAATCCGACATCTGTTAATTCCGGAAATTCTTCGACCGTTTCGTGGAGCACATCAAACTGTTCAAGCGTCTCAGTCACCGGTCCCGGCATCTCAAGCTCGCTTTCTTCAGGATCGCAGAACACCGGACCGCTTTACAGCACGGCGACCTATACGCTCACCGCAACCGGAACCAACACGGTCACCCAGCAGGCAGTGGTAACGGTGAACAGCGTTGTCACTTCGAACTGCGCCATCAACAGCTTCTACGCATCGCCAACGCAGGTGAATTCAGGTTCGAGCTCAACGCTCTACTGGAGCACTTCGGGATGCACGAACGTGTATGTCTCAGGCCCGGGCGTCAATTCATCAGCCTACTCAAACTCGATCTCGATCGGACCGATCTATAATACGAATACCTACACGATCACCGCATCATCGAGCGCAAACACGCTCACGCAGACAGTGACCGTTACGGCTTTCAACAACCAGAACAACACGCCGCCGACCGTCACCACGCTTGCGGCAACCAACCAGGGAACCAACAGCGCGACGCTCAACGGATATATCAATAGCAACAACGGAAGCTGCGGCTACAGCTGCGGCAGCACGTACACGACCTACTACTTCCAGTACGGCACAAGCCAGTACTCGATGAACAGCCAGACGCCGACCCAGTCTCTCGCAGGAAACTCGGGCAATGTCTCGGCATACGTCTCGAATCTGCTTCCGAACACGACCTACTATTTCCAGGTCATCGGCTCGAACAGCTACGGCTCGAATTACGGCGGCACGCTCTCATTCGTAACGACCGGCAATACCAACTACACGGCGCTCTCTGCAGTCACGAGCCTTGCGACGAACGTCACCTCGTCTTCGGCCCGCCTCAACGGCTTCATTACCGGTACGGCGACGGGCCCTGTCACGACGTACTTCGAATACGGAACATCTCCGTCGCTCGGCTACCAGACCGGCGTGCAGAACGTCTCGACGAACTTGCTGACCAACTACTTTGACGTCATCAACACTTCGCCGAACACGACCTACTACTACCGCATCGTTGCAGCTTCGGGCGGACAGACCTACCCGGGCTCGACGGTATCGTTTACCACGCCTAGCGTGGCTACGGTTCCTCCGGTAGTGATCACCCGCGTCATCAGCGGTTCGGGCGGCGGATCGGCATATATCTCTCTTTCGATCACCGACCAGTCGGTATCGTTCCTTCCGGGAGATTCGATCAGCTACCTCGTGACCTACCAGAACATCTCTTCAGTCACGCTCTCGAATGCAGTCCTCAATGTCATCCTTCCGACCGGCGTCACCTATCGCCAGTCATCGCAGGGAGTGCTGACGACCAACAATACGGTCGCAGTCGCTCTCGGCACGCTCTTGCCGGGCGCACAGGGTACGGTAAGCATTCAGGCGGTCACTGACGTGAATATCGTCCCAGGCAACAACTTTGTCACGACGGCAACGCTTGCCTTCACGACGCCTTCGAATGCTCAGGACAGCGCTATCGCCTATGTCCTGAACACTGTCGGATCGCGAAACAACCTCGCAGGCCTCGCACTCTTCGGATACGGATTCTTCCCGAATACGCTTTTCGGGTGGATCCTTCTGCTCGGCCTCCTCCTTATCCTCATTCTCATCGCTCGCTACTTCTACCACCGCGCAAACGCACAGCGCCAGGCAGTAGCACCGGTGACCCATGTCCACTACGACACCGTAGCGCCGGGTCAGAATGGAATGAATGGCGGATACCCTGGCAATAACTTGCCTCACTAATAGCCGCTAGAGAGAACGCACGGGCCGCTTCCTTTCGGGAAGCGGCCCGTGTTAGTATCTGGGAAGAAATACCGTATTGCGTCATTCCCGGCTTGACCGGGAATCCAGGCTCGTATTTTTTGTATGAAAAAAACGTTTTCCGAAAATGAAATAGGCAAGGTGGCGGAAGAAATTCTCGCCAGTCTCGGCAAAGAAGAGCGCGCGACTATCGTTGCGCTCGCAGGCGACCTTGGCGCAGGCAAGACCACGCTCTCCCGGGCGATCGCACAGAAGCTTGGCGTCACCGAGAACGTCATCTCGCCGACCTTCGTCATCATGAAGAGCTATCCGATACGAAAGGGCGCGCACAAAAATCTTGTGCACATTGATGCCTACCGGCTCGACTCGCATCATGAGCTCGAAAAGCTCGGATGGGGCGAGCTTGCCGCCGATCCCGAGAACCTCATTCTCATCGAATGGCCGGAAAAAGTCGCCGAGCTCATCCCGACTCATGCGCATCGCATCTTGCTCGAGCACAAAGAGGAAAGCCTCAGAGAAATTGATTTTTAGCCTTGATTGACATAGGGGTGCAATATTGTAATATAAGCAGGAATCAAAACACTTTTATATGAAAATAGGGCATCACAGAATGACGCTGTCTACATGGATAGCCGGCTCGTCATTTCTCCTGGCGCTCATTATTGGAGTGCCGGGAATCATTGGATGGATCTTCTTCAGTACCGGAGATTCCATCTACATAACGCAGTATATCTATTTGGGATATCTCGCATTCTTTTTACTGGTACTCGGAATTCTCATTCCGCTCAGCCGCTGGATCATGCATGTGCTTGAAATCCGGGGAAGCAGTCCGCTTGATGCAATTGCGACGTTCATACTTCCACTGGCGTCTGCAGTGCCTCTTATCTTTCTTGTGCCGGCAACCCTTGCCACGCTCGGATCAGAGAGACTGAAGAAGTACCGCTACAAGGTGTATCATTTTTCCGTATCGATCACCATGTTCCTTCTTGGAGCTTGGATACGATATCACGGTACAAGGAAAAATCGCTGCTTCGTGATGATAACCCACACAGCGGGAATTGAATATGTCGCAGCGTCGCAGGCAATGGGCACCTATCCTTGGAATATTCTTGCGGGGGCTAATTTAAGCACCAACAAAAAAGGATGGAAGAACAAGATTGTTGCCTGGACCATCGGCAAGATCGTTGACGAGTACTCTATTTCCGTTGATCGGGGAGATGACGCTTCGCGCGTACAAGCGCTGAAGCGAGCGGAAGAAGAATATGACGCCGGAAAAAACATTGCTTTCTTTCCGGAAGGCACCCGCTTGGAGATGCTTCGAATCATGCAGGGTGAGACATTGGGATGCTTTAAGTCCGCAATGTTCAAGCTTGCCTTCAAGAAAGGCATCTGTATGCAGCCGCTGGTCTTTGATCTGGCCGCATTTTGGTGCGGAAAGAATGATCCGCGTTTCGGCATTCATCCGTGCCGGATCGATGCATGGTTCCTCGAGCCGGTCGATCCCAAAGATTTTGAAACAGCCAAAGCGTTTCAGGATCATTGCTGGTTTGTCATGAACGAGAAGATGAAGCAGTCAAAACGCATGAAGCAGCTTGTCAAAAGAGCTGCGTAAGAGAAGAATGGAAAGTACCCAAAGCCCCGAAATTTCGGGGCTTTTTATTTTTTCCACACCCTAAATGCTATACTCTCCCTATGGCAGAAAAAGCGAAAAAAGCCCCAAAAAAGGCCTCCGAAAAGCAGAAGGCAAAGCGCCTGGTGCTGCTTGATGCCCATGCCATCATCCACCGCGCCTATCACGCCATGCCCGAATTCTCGAACTCGAAGGGCGAGCCCACCGGCGCGCTCTATGGCATTTCGGCCATGCTCATGAAGATCGTGTCCGACCTCAAGCCCGACTATATCGTAGCCTGCTACGACCTTCCGCAGAAGACCTTCCGCCACGAAGCCTACGAAGCGTACAAGGGCACTCGCAAAAAAGCCGATGAGAACCTCGTCGCGCAGATCATCCGCTCGCGCGAGATCTTCGAGGCATTCGATATTCCCATGTACGACGCTCCGGGCTTCGAAGCCGACGACATCCTCGGCACGATCGTGGAGAAGACAAAGAGCGATCCTATGATCGACATTGTCATCGCCTCCGGCGACATGGACACGCTCCAGCTTGTGGACGACAAGAAAGTGCGCGTCTTTACTTTGAAGAAAGGCATCAACGATACCGTGCTCTACGACGAGGATGCGGTCAAAGAGCGCTTCGGCTTTTTGCCGAAGCTTCTGCCCGACTACAAAGGCCTGCGCGGCGATCCGTCCGACAACATCATCGGCATTGCCGGCATCGGCGAGAAGACCGCGACCGATCTCATCGTCTCGTTCGGCTCGGTGGAGGATATCTACAAAAAACTGAAGAACGGCGAGGATGCGGTCGCTGCCGTTGTGAAGCCTCGCATTGTCGAGCTTTTGAAGAACGGCGAGGAAGAGGCGCTCTTTTCAAAGACCCTTGCCACGATCCGCCGCGATGCGCCGATCGATTTTCATATGCCCGAGCACGGCTTCAAAGAGGCCGTCGATGTGCCGAAGATCGAAGAGCTTTTCCGCACGCTTGAATTCCGAAGCCTCGTGCCTCGAGTGCAGGCGCTCTTCGGCACCGCAGGCGCTGTCTCTGAGGCAAGCATGGAAGCCGAAAAAAAGAAGCAGGCGGAAGAAGATGCCGTCGATCCCGAAGAGGTCAGGAAGCTTGCCTTGGGTCTTTGGCTGCTCAATTCCGATCTCACGAACATCGGCTATGAGGACATCACGCACTACGCCGGCGCGAAGTCATTCGAAGAGGGCAGAGAGAATATCCTTCGCGACATCAAGGAAAAGAATCTCACGTATGTCTATGAGGACATTGAGCTCCCGATCATGTCTCCCGTCGAGGCTATGGAGCGCTACGGCATCAGCGTCGACACGAAGCTCATGCAGGAGCTCGCCGACGAAGGACACAAGAATCTCTCCGCCATCGAGAAGAGCATCTACGGATCCGCCGGAAGGGAATTCAATATCAATTCTCCGAAGCAGCTCGGCGAGGTCATCTTCGACGAGCTCAAGGTGGGCGAGGGCAGCGGCAAGAAGCTCAAAAAGACCGAAGGCGGCGCGCGCTCCACGCGCGAGAGCGAGCTTGCCAAGCTCCAGGGCCTCCATCCGATCATCGACGAGATCCTCCGCTATCGCGAGCTCTCAAAGCTCCTCTCGACCTATATAGACACGCTGCCGGCGCTCCTCGGCCCCGACGGCCGCATCCATGCCACGTTCAACCAGGCGGGCACGACGACCGGCCGCTTCAATTCGGCCAACCCGAATCTCCAGAACATTCCGGTCTCGGACGGCTTCGCCAAGCGGATCCGCGAAGCCTTCGTCGCGCCTAAAGGCAAGACATTCATCGCCTTCGACTATTCGCAGATCGAGCTTCGTGTGGCAGCGCTCATGTCGGGCGATGACTACCTCATCGATACCTTCGAGGCGGGCAAGGACATTCATTCGGCCGTAGCAAGCCGCGTGTTCGGGGTGGCGGAAGACAAGGTCACCAACGATATGCGCCGCACAGCCAAGGTCATCAACTTCGGCATTCTCTACGGCATGGGCGTGACCGCGCTTCAGCAGAATTTGGGCACGGACAGGAAGTCCGCTCAGGAATTCCATGACGCCTATTTTGCCGGATTTCCCGCGATCGCAGGATATATGGAAAGCACCAGAGCCTTTGCCAAGAAGCATGGATACACTGAGACGCTCTTCGGCCGCAGGCGCTATTTCCCCCTTATGAAGAGCCCCTTGCCGTTCATGCGTGCCGGAGCTGAGCGCCAGGCCGGCAATGCGCCGCTCCAGGGCACAGCTGCCGACTGCATCAAGATCGCCATCCGCGATGCCGATCAGGCGCTTCGGAACGAGCGTCTCCTCGATAAGGCGCATCTCGTGCTCCAGGTGCACGACGAGCTTGTGTATGAAGTGGACAACGATGTCGTGCCGCAAGTCTCCGTCCTTGTCGAGAATGTCATGAAGAACGTCCTGCCGCGTGAGTTCCTCAAAGGCAAGCGCCCGGTGCCGCTCGAGGTGCATGTCGCGACCGGCAAGAATTGGGGCGAGCTGAAATAGCAGGAATTTGCTTCCCTTCCTTATCGAGGAGGGGTCGCGACGGGCAGGGACCCGTCGCAGAAGACCTTGAGCGCTCGTACTCGAGCCGCAAGGTATACTGTCCCTGTAAGGGATCGAGGGGTGGTGGTTAAATAAAAATTTATGCAAAAATTAATCCTCTTCACCTCATGCATCGTCGCCGTCATCGCGGACACGCTTCTCGTGTTCTATGCAAAGACCAAGCATCATACCCCCGGATTCCTCATCACAGGCGTCATTCTCATGAATATCTCAGCGCTCGTCTGGACCTACAGCATGCGAAAGGGAATAGAATCTTCCATCGCCATCACGTTCTACGCGCTCTTCACCGTCGCTGCCTGCACGATCGTCGGCGTATTCGTATTCAAAGACCAGCTTTCAACGATAAACACGATCGGCATATTCCTTGCCCTCATTGCGCTCATTATGATCGGACTCTGATTTCCCGGCTTGCGCTTCTTTTTGCCAGTTGGTATGATTTATCCATGGTGAGGTTACGTTTTCATTATTCATATAAAATCGGCCCAAAGAGCATCAAGTAAACCCGCGAAAGCGGTTTTTTTAATGCCAAAATCATGAAAAACGACAAACTACAGCTTTTGGAAACGCTTCGCAGGCACATTGCATCTGTGCAGGGAAAAGTTGCCGAAGAAAGGGAACGGGTCAGTATTCGCGCAAACAAAAGCCTCAGGGAGATTGGCGCCATGCAGCCGGCGGACCAGCCTGTCTATATGCAGCTCAAGGCTTATGCACAGGATCGGATGGAGCAGCTTGATCACTTGCATCAAACGCCGTATTTCACGAAATGCGAGGTGGTTGAAAATGGAACGGGCGAGAAAAAGGAATATTACTTTTCAAAACACCAGCTTTCGGAAGAGTCGATCTATTCGTGGGTGGCGCCGATCGCAATGATCCGGTTTGAAGCTCCCGGAGAAATAACTTATGTCCTTCCGGACGGAGAGAAGAGAGACATGATGCTTGTGAGCAAAGAGCAATACATGATCGTCGACGGAAAGGTGCTGTTCTTTGCAAAAGAAAGCACGGACATGCCGCGCGAGCTTATCTATCAGGAAAATTTCACGACGCGAAAGCATGGTTTCATGCTCCCCGAAATCGTGGCTCAGATGGAAAAGGCTCAGGACAAAGTCATCCGGGCGCACTATCACGGACCGCTCGTGATTGCCGGTCCGGCAGGCTCCGGCAAGACCACGCTTGCCCTCCATCGCGTGGCCTATCTGATGCAAGCTCCCGATACCGCAGCTCTGTATCCCGCCGAATCTATCATCGTCTTTGTGCAGGATAATGGTACAAAAGAATACTTCTCGCAGCTTTTGCCAGGGCTCGGCATTCATCATGTATTGATCACGACGTTTTCCGAATGGGCCCTTATGGTTCTTGGGTTATCCGAGCATTCATATGCGGGCCGGTATGGAAATACCGAAGAGGAAAAAGATGCATATGAATACAAAAAATTGAAAGCCTTGCGCGAGCAGGCGCCGGCATTCGAAAAGAATCCTTATGCCGCTCTGGCAAAAGCCTATAAAAAATATTTCACGGCGCGCGAGACAAAAATATTCCAGCAGCAAAAGGCCGAGATGCAGCTCGACCGCTTTGATCTCGCGATTCTCCTTCGCGCATATATGGAAAAATACGGAAAGTTTGAAACACAGAGGCATATACAGGCGATCGTAAAAGGAAAGCAGCGATCGAAGATCAGAAAGACCCCGATCGCATATTCGCTTGCCGTCGTCGACGAATTCCAAAATTATCTGCCCGAGCAGCTTGCTCTCATCAACCGATGCATAAGCGAACAGATCAAGTCTGTCGTGTACGTCGGCGACACGGCACAGCAGGTATATCTGGGAACAATTAGAAATTGGGCAGAGATCAGAGAGGTGATACCGCACGATCGCGATATCAGGCTCGACAAGGTATATCGAAACACGAAAAATATTCTTTCCTTTATACAGAGTCTTGGATATGTAATCGGCATTCCGCCGGGGATCAAAGAAGGCCCGGCCGTCACTGAAAAAATAACAGGAGATCAGAAGGACGAGATAGACCATATCTGCCGCCTGCTTGCTGCGTACGGAGAGGGAAGCGTCGGCATACTCGCCAAAGATGCGGAGTATTTGGAGCCCTTCAAAAAAGAATTTGAAACATCTCCAAATGTGCACGTGCTTACCATGAATGAATCCCAAGGCGTGGAGTTCGATGCGGTCTGCATCGTCGGCATTGATGAAAAAACCTTTGCATTGCAAGCTATTTCAGACACTACGCCCGAACATATTGCTGAAAGGAAGCGCATGCAAAGGGACCTCCTCTACGTGGCTCTTACGCGAGCCATTACCGAGCTGCATATCCTCGGCAGGCAAAAGCTGTCAATTTTACTCTCAAGCAAACTCTAAGTTAAGGTCTTTCAAAATAGCTCTTTGGCGAGTATAATCGGCTCATATATGGCTACCGAACAGACGGCTCCCAATTCAGGCCTCAAGGTGCACGAGATTCTCGCGCAGGGCTATTTGCTCTACATCGGAGCCATCATCATCGGCTTCGTGCTCGACATCATCCACCCGCTCCGCTTTTCCTTTCCGTTCATGCAGCCTGCCGGCATCGCTCTCATAATTCTCGGCACCGTCCTCATCTTCTGGGCGCAGCGCGCATCGGGCCGCTCGGCAAAGAACCGCAGCGTGCCGAGCCCCGACATGATCTGCAAAGATCACTTCTGCGTGGGGCCGTATGTCTTCACTCGCTCGCCGACGCAGTATGGCCTTGCCCTTCTCGTCTTTGGCCTTTCGCTCCTTTACAGCATGACCTTCATGCTTGCAACCGGCCTCATCGCGCTTCTCCTCGGAAAATTCGTCATCATCCGGAAAGAAGAAAAGCATCTCGCCCAGAAATACGGCGCTCCGTATCTTGAGTATAAGAAGCAGGTTAAATTTTAGATCATATGCTCACCGTGCTTGTCGGAACTGATTCTCTCGCGAGAGCCAAGCGGCTCGAGGCTCTTTCTCTGGGCTTGAAAAAAAACGGCACTGAGATTCAGAGCTACAACGATGTCACTTTCGACCCGGAGGCCATGCGCATGATTGCGGGCAGCACGTCGCTCTTCGGCGGTGCGACTGCCGTCATCATTTCAGGACTCGGTGACAATGCCGACAAGAGAGACCAGCTTGAAAAGCTCATCCCCGTCTTTACTGAGTCTCCGCACCAGTTCATTATTTCTGAAAATGCCCTCCTTGCTCCGTTTATGAAAAAGGCGGCCGCTAAAGGCGCCGCGATCGAGGAGTTCGATCAGAAAGCAAAACCGAAAAAAGCCGAGGCGTTCAATGTCTTCCTGCTCACCGATGCTTTCTCCGACCGCAAGCGCTCGGTCGCCTGGTCGCTCTATCGCGCTGCCATAGATCAGGGCGTCGAGCCGCGCGAGCTCCACGGCAAGATATTCTGGGCGGTGAAGACTCTTCTTGTCGCGCAGACTGCAAAGACCGTAGGGGAGTCGGGGCTCAATCCGTTCGTCTATGGAAAGGCCAAGCGCGCAAGCGCGAAATTCGCTCCCGGCGAGCTTGAAACTACTGCTTTTGAGCTTACTACGCTCTTCCACGAGGCTCTCGTGTCCGGCATAGAGCTCGAGACTGCCCTTGAGGCCCTTATTCTCCGGGCGCTCGGCAAGAACGCCGCTATCGCATAAAAAATTCGACCAACACGCAAAAAAAGAGCCTGGAATGTGTTTCCCAAGTTTGAGACACACGTTCCAGGCTCTTTAGCCTTTAGCGCACAGACAACAATGTAATGTACCGTAGAAAGAGTGAGGAGTAATAAATTATTCCAACTGTGTTTGAATCTTTCCGAGGAAGCGATGATGCCTCTCACAAAAATTCGCGCGCCTTTGAAATGCTCTTTCCGACAGCCAGTCCTGATATTCGTTTTGACCCTAAGTGGGTAACCTCAATACCGGGATGCTCTGGAACTATCTCTTCGGTTAGTATTATACCCCAGGTTGGGGATAGCAAAACCCGAAATGTGGATAACTCCGAAGAAGTGCAAATCCTAGAGCGTGCAGCCGGACTTTCTGGCAAGCGCTGCAAGGGATTGCACGCCGTTTAAGCGCGAGCCGTCGGGGAACGCCCAGACCGGCCAAGTGGTCGCTCCGGCATCAATGCAGGTCTGGCTGACCGCTTTGCCGTCGGGCGTCGAGCATTCGATCACTGGAAGATATTTTGCTCCGGCGTCGAATTTGCGCGCCTGCTTCTGGCAGTCTTTGCACCAGAAGGTGCTGTAGAGTTTGACGTCTTTCTGCGAGAGGCACTGGGCGAAGAGATCATATTTTTCAGAAGTCTGTCCTGCGCCGGAGACCATGCGCATGAGGAGGACGATGCCGATCACGATGACTGCGAAAGCGATGATCCGAACAGCCCGGTTCTTTTGTTTGCTCATATGAAGAAAGTATACACCAGAGCGCTTCCTTCGCACACGGGAAGCCGCCCCGTAGGGCCGTTTCTTGATTAAAAGCTTAATTTATGGTATTTTCGAGGGTACTTGCGTAGTAAGCGCAAGCGCATATGTTGTCCGCTCGTAGCTCAGTTGGTAGAGCAGCTCCCTTTTAAGGAGAGGGTCGTGGGTTCGATTCCCCCCGAGCGGACCAGTATAAAAATGAGCCTACCGCAAGGTAGGCCATTTTTGTTTGGTCCGCTCGGAAGAAGCCAACTGCTTGGCTTCTGTGGGGTGAGCCGCGCCAAGGGAACCCGCTTGCGGGCGGCGCGGTCCAAGACCTTCTTGAGGTATTTTACGAGTACTCGAAGTAAAATATCCAAAAGGTGTACAGGTCCTGTAAGGACTCGAAAAGACTTAAACCTCGAAAAGTACCTGCCGACGTGGTCGGCGATAAGGGTACTCGCGGTCCCGCTAGAATAGTATTTCAAGATTCCTCCCATTGCTCCCTCCTGCTATACTTCCCAATATGACCAAATCTCAAAAAGCACTCACCATATGCATCATCCTCGTCCTCCTCGGAGGAAGCCTGTATCTCGGATGGCTCCATCGCCACCGAGCGCTCCCGTCTATTGTCCCTTCCGTTCCTGCGGAGTCGGTCACCGACACGACAAACCATAGCGCAGACACGGACACAACCCCCGATTACGGACTCTTTGTGCAGACCCAGTTTCAAGCGATGAACAATTATGTTCCCAAAGTGCACTATCGCGATGCGGGGCTCATTCCTTCCGGACAGTATGCCGGCTATCACCGCATTGTCGGATTCCTGACCGAAGATGGTCCTGGCGGTCCGTCAGGATTCACGTTTGCCACAAAAGATTACTCAACTTTCATACTTGATTCGAATACGTATCCCTACAACAGCTATTCCACAGCGCTCGGAGATCTCAATAGTCCGGCATCGATGTTCGACAAACAGAAAGTGACCGCTGTCGCTGATCTTCCGACGGATTTTCCGGCAACTGTTGATCAGGGCAGCTTCGTCCTTGTGCGCGGGGCTCTCATCGACGCTTCGCCGGATGCCGGCGCGAGCACGCTTGCAAGTCCGGTGCCTGGCCTCACATTCTCTTCGTCTGCCGGAATCGCCGGAGGATCATCTCCTGACCAGCCCGAAGAGGTAAAAAAGGGATTTGCGCTTGCTTCGCTGTCGACCGACTTGAAAGCTGCGGATGCATCCGGCCTCGTGTACGCCTATGCGTTCATCACCAAAGAAATGTATGCCCGCCGGCAGAAGCTCGCACAAGATAATTATGATCCGACCGCCTATCAGGATTTCTATATCGGCAGCGATCTGCATATCGGGGCAGCGCACTATTCCGTGTACGGGCAGTTTGCTCCGGGCGGATGCGGCGCAGCCGGAAGCTCGTATGTGCTCTCGGGCGTTTCGGATGCCGACTTCATTCCGGTCGGCACGACCGCCGCAGGGCTTCCGCTCTACAAGCCGAGCGATGTGAACAGCCCGCTCTATCAGGCGGAATATTATCGAAAGATCGGCGTCTACAAAGACTACGATTACTTCCTCGAAATGAATCATCTCGCAAGCGCTCCGTCGTATGAGGAGTATGCGGCCAAGAATCCGGTTCTTCTGTTCAAAGACGCTTGGGGCCGCTTTGTCGTGCTCGGGGAAGTGGAGTATGAGATACCGGGCGGCTGCGGCAAGCCCGTCATCTATTTGTATCCGACGGCACCGACCGCTGTGTCTGTCGCCTTTGCAAATCCCGTCATGCCTGACCGCGCGATTCCCGCATACGCGGGCGGCTGGAACGTAGAAGCATATCCCGACGGCACGCTCAAGGATCTGCAGCCGAAGGCGACTGATTGCAGCGCGATCAGCTATGCGCTTCCCGGCGCCGATTATGCAAAAGACGCTTGTCCCCTGGGAACATATCCATATATCTATTGGTCGGGCAGCGCCTCCGGCGCATATCCCAAACAGGATGCCGGATGGATCATTGCGCGGGGAGATGTGGCCTCGTTCCTTGATGCAACGCTCTCGGACATGGGACTTTCTGACAAAGAAAAATCCGACATGACAAGCTACTGGGTGCCCGCGCTTCTCTCGAAGAACGCTCCCTACTATCGGATCTCATTCATTCAGACAAAAGAGATGAACGCATTCATTCCGATGAAAGTGACGCCGGCGCCCGATGCGACATTCCGCATCTTCCTCGACTGGCAGCCGCTTGCCGAAAAGCCGAAAGCAACGCTTGTCCCCGAGAAGCTCGATCATCTCGACCGCGCGGGCTTCACGCTTGTTGAGTGGGGAGGGCTGCGCCAATAAAAAATCGCCCTGTTTATGACAGGGCGATCAGTTCATTAAGATACGCTTCTTTGGGTTTAGGAGAAGGACATTACGTTGTCCTTCAGAGAGCAAAAAGCATCCAGTATTTTCCGTTCAGTAGCGTTGGTCCTTCTTCCATGGGCGACCTGTCGGATCATGTTTACCATGCCCTGTATTTTTTGCAGATCTACGTCATTGAAATGCTTTGCACGATGAATGACGCCTTGGATCTTGCGCAAATACGGACCAGGGATCGACATCGTTCCATAGAGATGGAGGGTGATGCCGTTGATCGCAACGGGATTCTTCGAAAGGTCATACACATGGCTTTTCCTGTCTTCAACGATAAATCCGGACTCAACGATAAGGCTTCTGAGGGCCTGCCTTTTTTTCTTTCCGATCGGATGATCGGATGAGAAAAGCAGATCGTCGATGTACCGCGTGTACGTGATATCGAATGCATCGCATTTTCTCCGCAATGCCTGGTCGATCATATACTCGCAATAGATGTTGAAAAGATCGGGAGAGGACCCTCCGCCGATAACCAAGCCGGGTGTCGGTTCCCGCATGCAATATTTTTTGAGGAACTTTTCGGCAGTTTGGGCCGAAAGAAAAAGTTCCCTGCTGATATTGCTGTAAAGAATTTCGGCAAGCTTCGGCATGCATACCTGGCTGTAAGCATTCTTCAGATCAAGCGCATACAGATAGCGCTTGAATGTACCGTCTCTGTTTTTGTGCCGCAGGAGAGTTTGAACGACAGATCCTCCTTTGACGCCGCCGCAGGCGCTCGGCATTTTCTGGTGCGTGTACGGCCTCAATTCTTTGATGAGGCACGTGTGGAGGCTGCTCATCGCCGTGTTGGGCGCATGAATGAGGCGCCTCTTTGTTGTCCTGCTCATGCGATTCGTGTCGGTGATCAGCACCGGTTTGAAGCAGGGCCGTGGGCTCTTGCAAGCAAACGATTCTTCGATTTCTGCGATGTTCATACTATGAAGTTTTTAAAGTGTGTGAAATTCAGCAATGGATAAAGGGGTCGTCAGGCTCAATATTTTGCTTGCTGATTGAATGATCGGAATTATTTTCTATGTCCGTCGCATGGCGAAGGAGAACGGAGAATAAGAAATAGACACTGGTCTTATTTGGCCGAAGCCATAAAAACCATATTTGCCACAGAGGATGGCAAAGGAAATCCATTTTGACCATTGAAAAGAAAAACCCGACGATGACCCCTTTATCCTGGCCCTTAGATAGCTAAGAACTACTACTGACCTTGCGGGATTCTAATCTCATGGTGGGGAATAGTCAAATGGCTATTTGACTAAGCACGCTTCGCATTGTAGTGTTAGGAAAAATTTTTCTCACGTTAAAAATCCCCGTTTCTATGTATACAAAAACACGAGTGGCGTACGGAAGGCATCGGTCAAAATTCTATGACCACTATGTCCCGGAAGCGCTCAACAGCAGCAATAGCTATATTATCCTCATTCACGGCGGATATTTCAGGCCGGAGCATGGACTCGAATTGATGGATCCTATGGCATGCGCATACGCGGACCTTGGCTATGAAGTATTCAATCTTGAATATCCCCGCGTGGGCGAAGGCTTCACTTCGGGCATCATGCTTACGACGGTGTTCAAAGCCTTTGACTATATCTGCGGCGAAGCTTCGGCAAAAAAATGCGTTGTCATTGGCCACTCGGCCGGCGGCTATTATGCGCTCATGCTTGCCTTGCGCGATCAGGTGACTCGATTTAGCGGCGGGGGTGCCGGCTCTCGGGTTCCGGATCTGGTAATCGCCCAAGCCCCGCTTACTGATCTGTGGGACGGCCAGGAGCGCGGCCTCTCCGATGACGGGGTCGCAATAAAGAACTTCGTGGATGCGTATACTAATGCAACGGCGAACAAGCAGTACTACGATCTCTTGTCGCCCAGCCATTACGAGGTCCCGATCGGCCGGAAGATCCGCATTGTGCATGGATATGCCGACGACGTCGTGCCTCTCGCGCAGTCGGAAGCATTCGCGGAGCATTCGTTTATGAGCGATGAGCCGCTCCATCGCGTAGAATGCGGCCACTTTGAACTGATCGATCCCGCGTGCAAAGAGCTCTGGGATCTGCAGCTGTCGCTCCTTGCATGATATGCATTCAAAAAGAATAAAAGCCCCGCGTATGCGGGGCTTTTTTGCTGCAAAATATCTGAAGCGGAGCCGGCAAACAAAAAGCCCCCTGTAAAGGAGGCAGTTGTGATGAGCGCACAGCAAGCGCTCAGAGGGTAAAATCTTTAATGGATCCGAAGTAAGAACTTGCCCTAAGTGTATCATTCCCGTGGAAAAAAAGGAACCAAGGAAGCAATAAAGGGATAAGCGCAAGCTTATCCCTTGTAAAATACTTCTTACATGCATACCGGCCTAAAATCCTATTACCCACTTCCTTAAAAACGGCTGAATATCAGCTTGCGTAATGCGGTGCCGCACGAGGAATGCGTCGAGTTTGAGCTCGAAGCTCTTTTTCGCCGCGGCGAATGTCTTCGAAGCGGCGCCTTGCCGTAAAACAATGAATCGTCGCGGATGTGCGAATGCAAATCCTTTTCGAGGCAAGTACCTAAGCGCGATGCTTGTCGTGAATGAAGCGAGTGCTCCCGTTGCCAGGGCAGTGATCCATATGAGCACCGGGTCGCTGAACAGCTTGTGTTCGAAGATGTAAGCCATCGCCACCCAGAAGAGCGTGATTGCGAATGTCAGCAAATTCTGGTAATTTTTCAGTGCTTTTACATACCCGAAAACCATGCTTGAGCATACGATTGTCGCTAGCCACACAACTCCCGCAGGCAGAAGGCATAGGACGGTTGGAAGAACGACAAATCCCCAGATCCCAAATGCAAGAAGGACCGGTACGATGATCCGCAGGACGGACCAAAGAAATGCCAGCGCGATGAATTGCAGCTTGCTTCTCCGCCATTTTTTCCAAACGCTTACAAAACAGCTCTTGTCCTGGAATACCTCGCGAAACCTGTTGAAAGTGAATACGTAGAGAATGAGGATTCCCATAAGATACCCCAAAGTTTTGTTGCCGATCATGCGATCAGGGAATATGTCATATTCCGATCCGAGCAGCCGCGATGGAAGGAATAAGAATCCGGCAGCAACAATAAGGGATACCAGAAATTCAATCCAAAGCGCCCGATTCACCGGGTGTCCGATGAGCGGTCTTGCCAGCGCCCAGAGGAATCTGCCGATCGCGCTTTGTACGCGTTTGGGCAGAGCGTTGAAGAATGCTTCCATCTGTGCGAGTTTCTTTTTTTCAGGCTCCCAATTTATTTTTGGAGCTTTGATCGCTTCTGCTTTCCGGATGATGTTCTTGATATTCGCCAGAAAGTATCCGATAGAACACCCGACGAGCGTGCCGAGAGGGACAAGCCAGGCATATTGCCTGCCGGTGTAATAATAGGCAAACCCGACAATGAGCGTTCCTATAACCCCGCCGAGGAAGGCGGTGAGATGTTTTTTGTAGAGCATGTTAAATAGTTTTAGTTATCTCAACAATAGAACATTGGGATTTCATTGTCTATAGCATGCCTTTAAAAAATAGCCTTTGTTCTATACAATGAGATCCATGCAGCATCTCATATCGCTTATCCACGCGCCGAGCTTTACGGAATATCTCGAGCACTTCACCTACATTGGCGTATTTGTCTGGTTCACTGTCTTTGATTTCATCGCGCCGTTCCCGGACGAGATATCGCTTCTGACCGTCGGCTACCTTGCTTCGCTCGCGTATTTCGATCCGTTCCTTGTCGGAGCGGTTGCCGTTCTCAGCTTTTTGGCCACCGACGCCATTTCGTTCTTTCTTGCCCGCGCCGGAAGTACTGCGATCAAGCGCCGAATGAAGAAGCCGGAGCGGCATTCCATACGCGCGTATGTAGCGAGGAATCTCGAAAAGAATCTTCCGGGCACGATCATCACGATCTGCTTCATTCCGCGCATGCGCCTGTGGGGCCCGCTTGTTGCAGGCTCGTCAGGCATCGCATACAAGAAATTCATCGCCTTCGACGCTATCGGCGTCGCGCTCTTTACGATACTCTACGAAAGCCTCGGCTACTTCTTCGGCGTGAGCCTTTCGGCGATTTTTGCCGAGCTCAAATCCATGCAGACGGCGATCTTCGTGAGCATTCTTCTCGTGCTCGGCCTGATCCTCATATTTATTTCCAACAAGGTCGCAGAGAAAGAATAATATGGAACAGAAAACTGCAATCCTTATTTTGAATAACATCAGAAGCGCCCACAATGTCGGAGCGATATTCCGCACGGCCGATGCGGCCGGCGTTTCCGAAATATACCTTGTGGGCATAACACCAGCGCCGCTCGATCGCTTCGGCCGGGTGCGAAGCGATGTTGCCAAGGCTTCGCTCGGAGCCGAAAAGACGATCCCTTGGAAGCAGGCGAAAACGATCGGTCCGCTGCTTGCGAGGCTCAAAAAAGCGGGGTATAGGATGATCGCGATCGAGCAGTCGGACGATTCCATTGATTATAAAAAAGTGCATCCCAAAGGACCGGCTGCTTTTGTGGTAGGCAATGAAGTGGACGGCCTCCCGGCTTCGGTGCTCAAAAAATGCGATGTTGTGGCTGAGATCCCGATGCAGGGAAAGAAAGAATCGCTCAATGTATCGGTTGCGCTCGGGGTCGCTTTGTTCCGGATGCTTGATCGGTGAGGAGATGCAAAAAGGGCCGCGCGTACGCGCGGCCCTTTTTGCATGCTGCTATTGTCCCACAGTGCCGTATCCCTGCCCGTTGCCGAGCGGCGCGTTCGGCTCTACGAACGGTCCTCTGTTCACGTTCGGATTCTGCGGACCTCCGGAGTAATACCAGAGTATCCAAAGCCCCACGATGATAAGGAGGAGCCATCCGAGCGGAGAGAGCGACCCGCGCTCTTTGTTTATTTTTTGTATCGACATGTGTCTTTCAATGCTAACGGCTAATTCCAAAGTTTCTGATGCACGCTGCAGAAGTGCGCGCTCCTGCCGCCGACCACTGTCCGCAGTATAACACCTTTGCATCCCGGCTTTTTGCACTTTGTGCCGGTCAGACGGTAGGCATTGTGCTCATGGCTGAATTTGCCGCGCGTGCCGTCGATCCTGCGATAGTCGCTCGTCGAATCACCCCCGAAATCAATGCCTTTCTTAAGCACCGTCTGCGTGGCCGAAAAAAGAGCTTTCATTTTTTCGGCAGGGATTTTTGCGACGATGGACTTCGGATGAATGCCTGCAAGCCAGAGCGCCTCGTCGGAATAGATGTTGCCGACGCCTGCGATCACGGTCTGATCCATGAGCACCTGCTTTATCTTCCCATGCTGTTTCCGCGCTATGCGCTCCCTGAATTTCGCAAAATCAAATCCTTTGCCGAGCGGCTCGGGTCCGAGCCCGCCCAAATGCCTGCTCGTATGCGCTTCGTTTGTCGAAAGGATCGTCACCTTCGCGAACTTGCGCATGTCGGAGAGCACGAGATTCTTGCCATTGGTGAAAGTAAAGACGACATGGAGGAATTTGTTGAACGGATCGCGAAGCGCGGCGTTCTTCTCGCCTGCTGCCGGCGCCCATTCGTTTTTCTGCTTGTCGTAAGCATACGAGCCGTACATCATGTGCCCGGTCATCTTCATGTGGATGAGAACGGTTTTGCCGCTGCCCAAGTTGATGAGAATATTTTTTGCGCGCCGCTCGGCAGAGATGACCTTTGCTCCGCGCACGCTTTTTCTGAATTGCTCAAAGAAGGGGAGATACTTGATCGATTCCCGATAGTCCGGCCGGCTGATGCTCGCTCTGGCAAGGTCGGTCCACGCGTCTTTGATGACGAGGCCTTTGACCGTCTTATTGAGGCCGTTCACGGTTGTCTGGACTTCGGGAAGCTCGGGCATGGAATAAGCTTATAGCGCAAAGTCCTTTGGGGCAAGGCCGGAAGACTGTTTTATCCCGTGTTAGAATATGGGCATGATGGAAAAAAGCGAGCCGCTCCAGGGGCTTGAGGAGAAGGCTGACGTACAAAGCAAAGAAGCTTCTGCTTCGAACACGATGCATCCTGCGGCGACGGCGGTCATTGCCGGCGTCATGGCCGTGGCTGCCCTCCATGCAAATGCTCAAAACGCGCCGGCAAATCCGCTCCATGCCAAACTCCATGTTGAAAACAAGCTGAACAAAAAAGCCAAACCGTTCAAGCCGGCGCTCCGCTACGCAGATGTGTCCGCCGGATCATCAATGTCAGACGGAGGAATAGAAATTCCGGAAAAAGAACGGCTCGTTTGGAGAGGGATCGAAGGCGACACGGGGAGCTACAAAGGTCCCGTCTTTGAAGAGATGACCGGTGATCCGAGAGTTTTCATCAAAAACAATACCGAGCATTTTTATCTATGGCTCAAAGAAAAAAAGCATTGGGAGCGCTTTACAAAAGCGCAGTGTTCCTCCTCCTTGTGGTGGGTGAGAGAAAAACCAACACGAAAATTTACTTAACCCGATACAAAGAGAATGGAGAATGGTAAAAGTAAAAATGCTCGAGATACAGCGATATGCCGATTTTGAAGCCGGTGCCAATGACAATGTATATCTCACCGAGCATTTCAGGGAAGTCGACGCGCTTGTCGAAGGCCAGGGCGCGGATCTCCGCCAGTTTGCGACGCCTGAAACAAGATTTGCCGACGAGCTTGAAAATGAGCTGACGTCGCTTGCCGGAGAACTCAAATATAATCCCGATGAGGCATCGCTCCGCGAGTTTGAGGCCAAAGCCGTCAGGATGTATACCGACTACTTTGCCGCAACGGCAAAAAACGCCGCTCCGGGAACGGTCAGATATGTGGATCAAAAAGCGGAAAACCTGCTTCGCCGCATGAAGCTCATTTCCCGTGCAATGGATTTTCCGCCGTTTGAGCGGATGATCTTGGGACGAGGCTCGGTTGAAAGCCGGATGCATTCGAGATAAAAAAAGCGCGGGCATACGCCCGCGCTTTTTAGTTTTTCCCGAGTATTTTCAAGGCTTCCTTGATGCGGGCATTAGTGCCCGCGATATCCAAAGATACCTGCTTGAGCGCTTCGCGCGCTTCGTTCTGCGAGTAGCCGAGCGACTTGAGCGCTTCCACGATATCGCTTTCCGCACGAAGCTCGCCGCGGCCTTCCTTCATGTCTGCATGGGCGCGCATCTTGTCGCGGAGCTCGAGCACGACCTTTTCCGCAGTCTTCCGCCCGATGCCGCCCACTTTCGTGAGGTAGCTGGTGTCGCCGGTGCCGATAGCCTGCCGGAGCGTGTCGGTCGTGGCCACAGACAGAATGCCGAGCGCCGACTTCGGGCCGATGCCCGAGACGCCGATCAGAAGCTCGAAAAAATTCTGCTCGTCCGACGAGCCGAAGCCGTACAGATCGAGAGCATTTTCGCGTACGGCAAGATAGGTAAAGAGCGAGGCGACGGCGCCTTCCTCGAGGCTCGCGAGCGTATCAGCCGAACAGTAGGCCTTGTAGCCCACGCCAGAGACGCTCACGACCGCGTATTTTTCATTGAGCTCTATGACGGTGCCGGTAAGGTGAGAAATCATAGACGAAGTATAAAGGATAAAGCTGAAAGTCGAAAGGCGGTCCCAGCGCCATAAGTTGCAAAAGAAGCGTTTTCTGGTATAGTATGGGAACTTAATTTGAAGTGGTGTCTCGCTTCCGGTTGAGTCTGCTATTTACTATTTTTTCCTAATTACTTACGAAACCCATGCCAATCACCAGTTCAGCAAAAAAGGCCATCCGCGTCTCAAAGCGCAAGAAGCTCGTCAATGACCGCCGCACCAAGAATATGAAGGAGGCAGTCAAGAAGCTCGAGAAGGCCGTCAAAGCCGGAAACAAGGACGAAGCGGCGAAGATGATCGCACAAGCCTTCCAGGCCGTCGACAAGGCCGCAAAGCGCGGCGTGATCAAGAAGAACACCGCCAGCCGCAAGAAAGCCCGTCTCGCCCGCATCATCAAATAACAAAAACCCCGCTTACGCGGGGTTTTTGTTTATCTATCCCGGAAACGCTATACTGTGTCCATATCCGTTTTGTTACAAGCAATAATCACAGCCGAGAGAAACCATGTCTACATTACTCAGCTTCTATGGGCGCGAATGCCCGCATTGCGAAAAGATGGCCCCGCTTGTCGATCAGGTTGAAAAAGAGACCGGCATTGCCGTCGATCGGCTTGAGGTCTGGTACGACGAGGCCAACATGAAGACGCTCGAATCCTATGACAAGAACTGCTGCGGGGGAGTGCCGTTCTTCTACAACACCGAAACCAAAAAATGGCTCTGCGGAGAAGTCTCCTACGAGGAGCTCAAGGCCTGGGCGACGGGAAAATAAGCCATACAAGCTCTCACCCAACACCAGTGCTCCCGGTGTTGGGTTGATTGACAATAAGCACAAAACATGCTATAAATAAGGCAATAAAAACTCTTTACATGGATCCAAAGGAAATTATTGCCCAAGCAATGGGAATCATTAATGACTCGGGAAGTTCCGGGCTGACCAAGTCCATATGCAGGAATTTGTTTGAGCAATCACAGCTTTTGACTCAAAATGTCGGGACTGTGTTCGTAGAAAAAACTGTTTCTACCGGACATAATTTGCTGCTGATGTCGGTTTTTGATGTGAATGATTTGAACGGAGAAATCACTCGCTTGAATCAAACGCTCAAAAAACTGGGTTCTGACATGGAATTGCATTCAGGAATAGGGAAATTCGACAATGGCGAATTTGTCGAGGTCACGTCCTCAAATGGAACTTTCTGGACATCTTTCTGGCTTTGTCGCCCCGGGGAAGGCCAGCAGCCGGCAATTGTCGAAACCAGCTATGACGCATTTCGGGAGAAATAGGGCAAAGAAAAGACGGAAAAAATCAAAGCGGCCAGCTTTCGCAGGCCGCTTTTTTCTTTACTAATTTTCGAAAATAACGTATAGTCTTTCTGCTCAAGAAGCGTTCCGTAAGCAGTTTGAGCCATATGGTTCCGTCGTTCAATGGATAGGACGCAACTTTGCGGAAGTTGTGATGCAGGTTCGATTCCTGCCGGAATCACTCGTATGAAAAAGAGCCGTCTCGCAAGAGACGGCCTTTTTCGTTGAGTGATTCCGAAGGAGACAACTTCTTGTCTCCTGTGCAGGAATCGAAAAGGTTCTCCGTTATATTCTCCAAGCTAGCTTGGAGAATATCGGAAACCTGTACTGACCCAGTAGGGGTCGATACGCGTACCCGCGGTCCTGCCGGAATCGAAAAGTACCCGCGGCGGTAGGCCGAGATTCCTGCTGTTAGCCTAGACGGAATAAATCATTGATTCTTAAATGATCCTTGCCAAAGTGCTATACTGGAACCGCTTACCTAAATATGGCTAATCCAATGGAAAATATGGCCGGGAGTCAGAATGGCCAGAAAGAGAATCTCACTGCAGAAGACATTAGCTCTCTGAATAATAAGGATTTTTACGAGCGGCTGGGAGTTAAACGCAATGCTTCCAAGGAGGAAATAGATGCTGCTTTCAAGGAGAAAGCAAAAAAATACCATCCCAACCAGTTTTCTGACGAGGATGATCAAAAAATAAAGGACACATACGAAGAGATACAAAAATTATATGGCGAGGCAAAAAGCAGCTTGAAGAATGACGCTTGGAGGGCGAAATATGATTCTGAATTAAAACAAAAAGAGACCGCGCAGCGCATGAGGGAAGAAGGCCGGCGCAGAGCGGAAAAAGCGCGTGCGGATGCAGAAAGACAGCAGCAAGAGCAGAAAGATAAGGAGTCGAGCAGGCAGCAAAGAACATCACAGCGTCGACAGGGTACATGGGAGGAAGCGAAACAAGACGAAAAAGAGTATCAACAAAGAACGGCCTATGATCCTTTTTTCGATTTTTTGAGAAAAAAGGGAGAACCCGGATTTAAAAGTCCTTTTTCTCAAGATAAAAATAAGACCGCTCAAGACGGTTTCCAATCCCGCCCTTCTCATGAAAGAAAATCTGAGGGAGAGATAAAAAAAGAGGAAATTCTTGCCAACTTCTCTAAGGCAATTGAAGACAGTTTGAGATACAAAGGGGACGGAGCCCCAGCGGCGATAGAAGATTCTATCGGTGTTTTCCTTAAACTCGGCTTATCCAGAGAGGAGCTTTTGGCAGAAGCAAAGCCGCTCATTCTTGAGCATCTAAAAAAAACAACAGAAAATAATCTCCGTTACAAATATAAGAACGCTCCCCAGCTTGTTGAAAACGATATTTCGACGTTTGCTCAATTCAATATATCCACAGAAGAGCTTCAAGCAAAAATAAAACCGCTTATTTCGAAATACTTATTTAAGGCAGTTGAAGACAATCTGCGGTATAAATTCAAAGAAGCACCCGAGCTTATTTTGAAAGATATGGATTCTTATGTAAAACTCGGCATGCCTAAAGAGGAGTCACTCCTAATGATACGCCGGACCGTCCTTGAATTTTTCGGTCGATCAGTGAGGAATGCGCTTAGATTTTTGTCCAAGGACACCGTCCAGGCTCTTGAAATGGATATTGCCGCCTATAAAAAATTGGGATTCACGAAAGAAGAATTACTCGGAATGAAAAAGAAAGAGAAGACCGCAGAATACAAGAATGCCGCATAGCAGCTTTTGCTGAGCCGATCTGAATTATGGAACAAGCCAAAAACAATAATGAAGAGATAAGACGCCAAGTCCCTGAAACCGACGCCGTATACGCGGAACGGCGCGGTTTGATGCGATTTTCCAGCAGTGATAGAACTTTTGGAAAAGAAGGGATGCAGGCATACGAGCAAGCCATGTGGCATCATTCGATTATTGCAAAAAAGAAAGAAAATTTATTTGAAATGATGGGTGAAAATCAGAATGAAATACAACAAGACGATGAGCTTACCGACAAAGAGCGTGATGACAGAGATAAGGATCTAAGACATTCTTTTACCAAGCTTGCGCTTAACCTTGCTTACGAAGTTGGCCAGCCTGATTTCGACAAGAGCATTCAGAGGCATATTTTTACGGAAGTGCGGAGCATGTTTTCTGTTCCCGAAATACAGGACGAATTACAGAAGCATTTCGGAGGGGATCTTTCGCAGTTCAGTCCGATGAAATTATGCTCAAAAATAAATGACGGATCGATATCAGGCGAGCTTCTGTATGCCGCTGCAAAACGACATGCGGAAAGAATGGAAAAACAACGGGAGCAGCTCGAAGAGATCGGGATACAGGTAAAAAAAGAATTCAAGGAAGCGGTTATCGCTGCAGTGGCCAGAGGCGCATTGCCTAAATCTGCCGAAGAGTCGCTGCCGCGGGTTGACTCCGTTCGGTTCGGATTGATCGATCGACTTCTTTCTCCGAATTCAACAACTGCAGGCACTCATAATGCTTCAGGAAAAATCACTGCAAGCAGCGAACAGCTTCAGCCGGAAGTTCTTGAAACATTGAAAAGCACTTTTTTCCATGAACTGCTTCATGAAATTTCAGGAGTATCCATTACTGTGCCGGTAAATAAGGGCGGCGGTTTTTCAGAAAGAAAGTCAGGCCTCGTTCTCAGTCCTTCATCAGGCGGCAGCCATAAGCCGAATGTGTGGCTCAATGAAGCCGTTACCGAATCTATCAATCTGGAATTATTGCCGATTTCGAATGACAAAGAAGAAGGTGCATACAATGGTTCGTTGGCATATGTCGATGAACGAAAAGAGCTCGACCGTCTTTATGGATTGGGCCTGGAAAAAGAACTCGTGACTAATGCCTATTTTGAGAATTTCTCTTCCGACCAGCCCAAGGAAAAGCGCGGCGAACATTATGCGAAACTGCTCAAGCGCATCAATGAGCTTGAAGGCAAGTTTGGGCATGCCCGCCTGGAAAATAAGTTTATTATCGATCAGATTAAAACTGATATGCAGGATGAAGGAGTGTATTTGCGGGAATCAGAATTCACCGGAAGCGGATTACCCGAAGGTACAAAGACTTTTTCCGTATCTATCTCCGTTGGCGGGAGAAATGAAGCTATCGTCACTAAAAAATTTATGTTTATTGCCGTTCCGATACAGGAAGGAAGTATTTCGATTTCCGTTGAAGATCAGCGCGGGCGGCTTGAGAGTGCGCTGGCACAAAGTAAGGGCGAGTATGGGGAAAAATTACAATACAGTATTTCCCAGTAACGCTTTATTCGATAAGCTTTCTCGCAATCCTGCCGAAACTCAAGCTCTCGCATTTCAAAAGACAGTGCTAAAATAAATCCATGAAACCAATAACAAACATATTCCTCAGCATCGAAGACCGCGCCCGCCGGTATTTCGAAAAAATGCCGTTCATCCAAGCGCTTGTCGCCGGTGTCGGCGTCATCATATTCTGGCGGGGCATTTGGGAATTGCTTGACCGCACGCATGTCTCTCCCGGCGTTTCTATCGTACTCGGATGCCTCCTCCTCGGCGCCGTGGGCGTATTCGTCCAGACATTCATCGGCAACACCATAATCATCAAAGAGGTGAAGCAGGAAGAAAAGATCGAGAAGAAAGCCATGCAGAAAATGGAAGGGGAAGTGGGTACGGAAACAGTCACTCTCGCGCAGCTTTCCGCAAAACTCGACATGGTGATGAAGAAAATAGAAGAGCGGTAGTTTTTTGATATAAAAAAGCCGCCCCGAAAGGGGCGGCTGGAACATTTTAGTGCTGGTTGCTACTGTGCTGCAAGAGGCGCCTTATAAGGACATCCGCCGTCAAAGTGTTCACGGATCTTCTGCATATAGGGATGGGTATTCCAGATCGCCCCAATGCTGTCTCCGTTTCGAATGTTTCCGAGTATCCCGGATTTGAGTTCGTTGAAACTGCCGACTCTTTCCGATCGCGCGACGCATGGCCAGATAATGCCGGAAATATCCACATACAAGCCGAGTATCTGCGTGCAGATGCCTCCACCGTAATACGCGGAGCATCCTTTGCGGACAATGCCGTAGAGCTCGTCTATTTTTGCAAGTTCGAGCCAGAGAAGCATTGTTTCCGAAGGCGAAAGCGGGGTCAGTATTTTTTTTACCGATTCCTGCTCTTCTGTTTTGAACATCGAGATGGCATTTTCTGCCACGAAATGCCCGGATTCGGTCCTGCCCGTCGGAATGAAATCTCCCATGATCGGGTAGACATTATTCTCGCGGCAAAATTGATGTATCGCAGGAAGTTCATGCAGATTGCCTTTGCATGCAACACAATTGATCGAAAGGCGCGAAGGAGATGATGCGTTGAAGCCCTTTTGGATGAGCAGTTCGAGCGCCTTTGTTGTCTGCTCGTGATAGCCGTCCCGCCCTGCCATCAAATTCTGCGTTTGTGCTTCAAATGAATTCATTTTGAGCACGATAGTCACGTCATGTTCAAAAAGAAAATCGATCATTGTCTCGTCGTGAGCAAGCTTGATCCCATTCGTGAAGAGCACTGTTGTCATGCCGTGCGAGAAGATGTATTCGATGATCTCATAAAAATGAAAATCGATCGTCGGCTCTCCTGCGCCTACGATATTTATCGTCTTGGCGCCAAGGCTCGCAAATTCATCGATGATCCGGATCGTTTCATCATACGTAAGCTCGCTCGGCTTTCGCTTTTTGCGTATCGAATTCTTTTCTTCGATATAGCAGTAGGGGCAGTTGAGATTGCACGCATTGGTGAAGTCGATTGAAGGGTTGATCATGATCTTATTTATTACCCCCGCATAAGTATCATGGAAGGGGAAATACCATCCCCGCATGCTGTTTTGTGCGCTCACTGATAGTTCCATATGTTCTGTTTTTAGTGAATTTAAAATTTTGCTGAGTTTATATCTTTATGTCAATAGTGTCAATAGATAAAAACAAAATTAACCTTATTTATCAATATAAAATATACACTTAAATAATTTTGTTGTAATATATTGACAACAAAATTATATTTACTATATAATGCTTATTATGAAAAACGTCATTCAGTCGCAAACCGAAAAAACCCTCTTGGATGTGGGGTTTTCGAACAGGGAAATAGCCATCTATATAGCCTTGCTTCAGATGGGAAAAGGCACTGTGACGCATATCGCACGGAAGGCTTCGGTGAACCGAACGACGAGCTATGAAGTCCTCAATGATCTGGTAAAAAAGAGAGTTGTCCGCATATCCGGCAAGGAGCCCAAACAGGAATATGTCGCCGAGCCCCCTGAAAATATCGAAAAATATATCGATCGTGAGATCGCGCAGAAAGAAGAGGGCAAAAAACGCATTCGAGAGATCATCCCGGAATTGCAGTCCGTGCACGATGTCAGCGAGCGTCCCCGGGTGAAATTTTATGAAGGGCTCGAAGGCCTCCAGCAGGTATTTGACGATACGCTTACCGCAAAAAGTCCCATCGTTGCTTTTGCAACTTATGATACGGCGCACACGACACTGCCAAAATATTTTGAGCGGTATTACAAGCGCCGCGCCGCCGCCGGGATTACCGCTCGCGGTATCGTGCCGGGAACGCCGATGGCGCTCGAGCGGAAAAAGAGCAATACCGAAGAACTGCGCGATCTCGCTCTTGTTTCGCCGGACAAATATATGTTCTCTCCCGATATTGAGATTTATGATAATAAGGTGATGGTTGCCTCGTGGCGCGAAAAGCTCGGGATCATCATTGAATCGCATGAGATTGCCGATGCCCTCCGAAAAATATTCGAGCTGGCTTGGATTGGGGCAAAACACGAAAATTCGAATTATAAACAATAAATCGTCTGTTATAATCGAAAGGTGACCGTCATCCTAAGCTATATCTTCTATTTCGTCGCTGCGAGCGCCTCTCCGCTCCAGCGCCGCTATCTTGTCACGAAGCGAAATGCGGACAGCAGCGAGCAGATCCACTTCGCCTTTCAGGTTGCTTTTCTCATGGCTTTCCTCGGCTTGCTCATACCGTTTTTCCAGCCGTTTCATTTGGCGGGGAATAGCTTCCATCTGATTCTGTTCGCGCTCGTCTGCGGCGCATTCGGAGCGACATACTTCATATCCAATTACATCGCCCAAAAGCATGTAGAAGCGGGGATCACGAATGTCGTCGTCAATATTTACACTCCGGTCACGATCGTCCTTGCCACCTTCTTCCTCAATGAGAGGCTTTCTCCGCTCCAGATTGTCGGCACTGTGCTCCTCCTTGCGGGAATGGTGCTTGTCTCCAAAAAACACCGGATCGGAAAATTCAAGTTCGACAAATATTTCATGCTCATGGTGCTCTCCGGCGTTGCGCTTGGCGTCTCGCTCGTAGCGGAGCGCGCGCTCCAAAAGACCACCGGATTCACGGCCGGCACGCTCATCAGCTGGTGGTCGCAGTGCGGCGCGCTTGGGATCGCAACGCTCGTGACCCGCGCAAAAAGCCAGTATTCGAAAAAAGACATTGCAGTCACCGGCGTGCTCCGCTTTCTCCAATCCCTTTCGTGGGTCGTGCTTATTTTCGTCGTCGGAAATCTCAGCATTGTATCAGCCATAACGACATTCAAGATTGTGATCATTTTTATCGCCGCCGCCCTATTCCTCAAAGAGCGCGAAGACTTGCCGCGAAAGACTCTCGGCAGCATTGTCGCTCTCGCCGGCCTTCTCTTGATGAAATAAGAATTATATTCATTTCTCCTAACAACATTCACTATGAAAAGAATCATCATCTTCCGCTTCGACCGGAATCCCCGGATCTGCCAGAACCATCTCAAATATATACAGAAGCTTAATCCCGATGTTCCGATATACGGCATATATGGCGGCAAGGAAAAGGATTTTTCAAAATATAAGAAATGGCTTGGCGGATATTTTGCCGGCCTCTATCTCGCGCGCGGCAGAACGGACCGGTTCAAATGGCAGAACTTCGATCTTGTGCTTCGCGACTGGTACAGGGATGTCGGACGTGCGATTGATTTTGACACGGCGTATGTCATTGAATGGGATCTTATTCTCACGGTATCGATCGAGCGGGCATATGCGCATATCAAAAAAGGGGAAGTGGGACTGACTGCGCTTGTTCCGCTCCGGAGCATCGAGAAGAAATGGTATTGGACCACGCGGGAGCCGTACGCTACCGAATGGAAAAAATTGCTTGCCTGGGCGAAAGACACATGCCAGTATCGGGGAAAGCCGAATGCTTCGTTCGGACCGGGACTCTGCGTGCCGAAGGCTTTTTTGGAAAGATACGGCAAAATAAAAATCCCCGAGCTCGTGCATGACGAGCTGCGCGTGCCGCTCTTTGCCCAGATCTTCGGATTCGCATCCAAGGACACCGGATTCCACAAGGTCTGGTTCGACAAGAGCGAGTGGAAATATTTCAACTGCCGCGGAAAAAAGGAATGGCTCATACGCCCGGAAACGATCCGAGCGGAATTGCGAAAGCCGAACGGGCGGCGGGTCTTTCATCCGTATCGGAGATATCTTGATCTCTAATAAAAAAACCGCCGGAACGTTCCGGCGGTTTTTTAGAATCCCAAATGCTCCATGAGGCGATGCGAGAGGTGCTCTTTGAGCGGCTTCGGATCGATCTTTGTCTTTAGGAAGCGGAAGAGGTCTTCGGTGTTGAGGGTCACGGGCAGGGGGATCGATATGACCGGCGTGATGGCGCGGTCTGATTCGATGATGAGATGGCTGCCGAATTCGCTCTCATCGACGGCAAAGCCTTTGATCTTCGCGTACGGATAGAAGTAATTCCTGATCTGGATGCCGTCGTCGCTTACGATAATGTCGATGATCTCGGGCGTGCGGGCGGCATAATATCCGAGGATAAGCGACGCAATGATGATGAATATCGCGAAGAGTATGTTGTGATAGATCACGGCAATAGCTGCTCCGGCAATGGCAATGACGCCAAGCGCCCAAAACCAGTCAGGGCCTTTTTCACGATGGACATATTCTTCGATCTGCCAGGAGATGCGCGGTTCTCGCTTTGCCATACGGATATATTGTATCATACTGTCCGTATGAAATTGAGAGGCATGGAATTCGGCCGGGTCATAGGCGCGCAAGGTACGTTCGGTTTTTTTGGGGATCGCCCGCTTGCCTACCCGATCTTCCGATTCCTGTATAAAAATTCGCTCGCGGATGTTGTGCTTGCGACAGGGACGGTGACCGTCAAGCCCATAAAAGGGAATATGTCCTTTGCAAAGGACGGCTACACGCGCAAATCCTTGCAGCGCTTGCCGGTGTCTGTCTGGTTTGGGGCAGGCATGGTGCTCTCGGCCCTTGGCCGATCAAATCCGGGGCTTCCGTTCCTTCTTTCGCGCGACCGATGGCAGAAAATGACCAGGCCGTTCTTTATTTCCGTTGCGGCGGCGGGGGAGTCGCGCGAAGCGCGGCTCCTGGAATGGCAGAAAATGGCAGAACTCTTCAAGGCTGCATTGCCGAAATTCCAGACGTCGGTGGGTTTGCAGATCGAATTTGCCTGTCCGGCCGACGGAGACGGCCAGGAGCTGCTCATCGGAGAGATCAAGGAAACCCTCGGCATCCTCTCCGTGCTCGGCATTCCGCTTGTCCCCGTGCTCTCCATCCTCATCGCGCCTGCCACGGCCGCAGAGATCGCGCGCGATCCGGCATGCGATGCGGTCCTCATAGCAGGCTCTATTGCATGGGAAGATTTTCCGGAGCCTGCTCGCAAAGTTTTTTTCCGCGCGAATGCGTCGCCGTATGCGCATCTCGGCGGCGGCGAGGTGTCCGGGAAATACAGCGCGCCGCTCATTGCCGAATGGATTCGCCAGGCGCGCAAGCTCGATATGCCGAAGCCGCTCATTGCCGACGGCGGCACGCTTGCGCCGAAAGACGTGGCGCCGCTTCTCCAAGCGGGCGCAAGCGCCATCGTGCTCGGCCCCGTCTTCTCGCTCCGCCCATGGAATGTCTCGCGCATTCTCCGGCAGGCGAAGAAGCTTTTTCCCCGATAGCAAAAACTTTTGACAAATGAATATCATCGCCAAAATACTTGAAGTGCTCTTCCCTGATACGTGTGTCGGCTGCGGCATGCGCGGCGCTCTTTTGTGCGGCGAATGCAGGCGGAAGATCGGGCCGAGTCCCGCACCCATGCATCCGTTTATTACGAGCGTCTTTGCCTATCAGGACTTCCGCATCAAGCGGCTTGTGAAAATATTGAAATATCGGAATGCGAGGCGGGTATCCGCGATCTTTGCGCCGGCTCTCGCCGGCGCCCTCACGGAATTTGCCGGAGAAGAGCATCTTTTTCTCGGCGGCCGTCCGATCCTTCTTGTGCCCATACCGCTTTCGAAGAAACGCCAAAGATCGAGAGGCTACAATCAATCCGAGCTTCTGGCGCAGGAAGCGCTCAAGCTGCTTCCCGGAGACAGGTTTGTTCTGGATGCCGGCATGCTGAAAAAGATCCTTGAGACAAAGCCGCAGGCTGATATCAAGAACAGGCGCGCCCGGCTTGCGAATCTCGGAGACTGTTACCAGGTGGCGGAGGGAGGAAGGGGGAGGGGCGGAGCAGTCGTACTCATTGACGATGTAACGACGACCGGGGCTACGCTTCTTGCCGCGCGCAAGGCCTTGCGCGCGGCAGGCTATGCCAAAGTGCATGCCCTCACCGTCGCGCACTGAGTTTGGATTTTCTTCCCCCTCCTTTACTAAGGAGGGGGATTGAGGGGTGGTGCATTTGAATTAAGAACCTGGATTCCCGATCAGGTCGGGAATGACAACAGAATACTTGTATTTTGGAGGACGTGTACTACAATCTGACGAGAAGCCCTATGGAAGAAAAAACACTCAAAGAAGCGACGGTTGTATTTCCCGTGACGGAAGACAAGATATATCTTGCGCTCAAAAAGCGGAAGATTGGCGAAGGCTGCCTCAACGGCTACGGCGGCGGCATGGAGCCTGAAGACAAAGATCCGGAAGACTGCGCGCTCCGCGAGCTTCGGGACGAGTCGGGCCTCATCGGCAAAAAAGAAGATCTCGAAAAAGCCGCCGTTCTCTATTTTAAAAACCAGAAGACCGACGGATCGGTCTTCGAATGCAAAGTGCATATTTATTTCCTGCATGCATGGACGGGGAATGCGGTTGAAACCGACGAAATGGGATTGCCTGCGCCGTACGACCGGAACGATCTTCCGTTTGACCGGATGATGCCCGCAGACAAAATCTGGGTTCCGCTTATCGTCAAAGGGAAGAAGATCATCGCGCACGCAGCATACGGACCGTTTCAGAAAGAGCTGCTCGACATGGTCGTGTGCCGGGAAGTGCTTCCCGAGGAGCTCGTGTAGTTTTCACGCTACATGCCCTGTTTCTCTGTTTCATCCGCCGAAAGATCGGCGGCTTTTTTGTTCTCGCCTTTTTTCGGGCTTTTGGTCTGCGCATGATGCGCGACCGCATTGATGAATCCGAGGATGACGCCGATGCCGATGAAGATGTAGATGATCGTGAAAATCTTGCCGCCCGCTGTGTGCGGCGTGAGATCGCCGAAGCCGACGGTGGTGAGCGTGGTCACGCTGAAGTAGAGCCCGTCGAGCATGCTCCAGTGCTCCACCTCGTGGTAGAAAAGCATGCCGGAGATGAGGATAAACGCGGTCAGGAAAAGGAGCGCCTTGAACTCAGGGTCCTTGAGCCCGCGGAAGATCGCGCGAAGGAAACGATAGAGTGTCAGAAAAAGCGGTGTCATATGCGGATTCGTATCATACTCGATTTTCTCCCAAAAACAAATACCGAGCTCTCCTCGCCTGCATGAGCTTCTCTTATCATGCGGGCGCGGATCGCGCCGGTATTCATTCCATGGTCCAGTTGTATGTAGGGTCTTTGTTTAGATGATCGTGTCGTTTCTATGATGGGGCGGATAAAGGGCGCCACTCGACCGCATGCCGCATCTCTACGATACCGAACAGGCGATCAAGAAATTCTAAAGATCAAAGAGTTCCGCTATCTTTCCAGGTCGAATTTGTAGCCCCGTCCCGGAACGCTGTGAATGAGCTTTCGCTTGCGAGGCAAGTCGATTTTCTTTCGGAGATTCAGTATATGGGTCTCGATCGTGTTGGAAAAAAGATCGATATCGCGGTCCCAGACATGCTCCATGATCTCTCCGCGGGAGACCACGCTCCGCGCATTCTTGAGGAGGTATTCCGCGAGCGCATATTCCTTGCGGGTCAGGTATATAGAGGCCTGGCCCCGCATGACTTGCTGCTTTCTCGTATCGACGACGAGGTCATCGATGGAAAGAAGCATGCTCGCCTGGACCGGAGGGCGGCGAAGGGCTGCCTGTATGCGGGCCACAAGCTCTTCGAAGAAGAAAGGCTTTACGAGATAGTCGTCGATGCCGAGATTGAATCCGTCGACTTTGTGCGGGATGTCTCCGGTGCCTGAGATCATGATGATGGGCATATGCTTTCCGAGGGCGCGGATCTCCTCGCAGATCTCGTAGCCGTTTTTGCGGGGAAGGGAGTAGTCGAGAAGGATGAGATCGTAGTCGTTCATCCGCGCAAGCGAAAGGCCGCGGTCTCCGTCGCTTGCCGCATCCACGGCAAAGCATTTCTCCTCGAGGCGGAGCTTGAGGAATTTCTGAAAATCTAAATTGTCTTCAATGACGAGGAGCCGCATTGGATTGGGTACTGCTTCAGTAAGTATAAATTATGGAGGAAGAATGTCTAGCGGCTCGGTGGAGAATTATTCCATCAGATCCTGCTCTTTGAGCACGCGGACGATGCTGCCGCGGATGCCGAGCACGCGTCCGTACATGATTCCCGCAAGAATGGAAAAGCTCGTGACTGTCACATCGGCATCGGCCACGAAGCGCCCGACAATCCTCTCGCGGAAGACTTCAAAGAGGATGTAAAGAGCGAGGATGCCGATGCCGAAAAAATCGATCCGGGCGATGACCTTGGAGGCTTTTTCGCTCCAGGATATCTTGTGAATGCGCGAGGCCATATATCCGATGCCGAGGCCGATGGCGACGCCCGCAGCCGCAAAGATGCCCGGAATGGAATTGCGGAAGGAGTTGTACACCACGAAGCCGCCGACGAGGAGGGCAACGGCGAGATAAATCGCCAGGCGGATGCGCAGGAAGCGGTGCAGATGCGGGCGGATCTGCCAGGCGGTTTTTGGACCGGGGTAATGCATGGAAGGTAGTATAGCAAAAACGGCAGACCGGGACGCAAAATGAAGAATCGCCGATTTTGACTTCGCTGCCGGTAAATGCCAGTATGGGAAAATCATTCTCATCCCTTAAAAACTGAATATGAAAAAAGCATCATTGATTCTTCTTGTCTGTGCATCGACGCTATTTATTGCAGCTCTGGCGTGGGCTCGGTATTATCCCGCCCAGGATTGGGCAACCCTGCTTACACCCGAGGTTTTTGACTATCCGATGCCTGCTTCTGTCATTTCTTATGGAGTGCAGAACGGACTTGCAACTATCCTCATTTTGGCACTTTTTGGTCTGGTCGTTCTTCATGAGCCGATCTCGCACTTGTTCATTGCCGAGCATCGAACTGAGCCGCGGCAGGCATTCGAGGCCAAGAATTTCTGGCTGACGCTGGTCTTGATTCCGTTCTTTTCTCTTCCGCTCCTATGGGTGTTCCATCGGTTTGGCGTCTTTCAGATCTATTTCACGCTCGATGACATGGGATACATGGGCTTGCAGCTTGTCGCCATGGTTGTTGCGCATGATACCTATTTCTACTGGTGCCACCGTTTGCTCCATACAAAGCCGTTCCGAAAGATCCACGGCGTGCACCACCGGGCCAAAAGCCCGACGCTGCTCTCAAGCCATGTCTTTCATTATGTCGAGACGTTCATCAACTACACTTTCGTGGTTTGGTTTGCGCTCGGCATGGGGCTCTGCTTTGGCAGGATTTACTACCTGCCGGTCATGATATTCAGCGTCTTTACTATCGTATGGAACGTCTATGGCCACGGAAAGAGAAACCTCTTGCCGGAGAAATTCACCAAAAGTGCGATCGGCAGGCATATTGTGTGGCCGAGCTATCATTTGGAGCATCATCAAAAAGGATATGGGAACTTCGAGTTCTTCTTTACTTTTTGGGATGAATTGTGCGGAACAAGAAATTAGCCTGTAAAAGAATCTTAAAGCCCCACAAAACCTACGAGTTTTGCGGGGCTTTTTACGTTGCCGTGAGCGATCATGACCCGATCAATATCGTTCCGACGATGATCCCCGCGAAAGCCGCTATTTTCCGCAGGAGGGCTTTGTTTCCTGCGGCCTCCTTGAACCATCGGGGAAATCTTTTCCCAAAAATCTTTGCATAGAGGATGAGGTAGAAGGGAGTGAGCAGCGAGATGCTTTTGACGAGGCTCACCGGCGCGCGGCTGATGGCCTGGTTTTCAAGCATGACGGCCGCGAAGGTGAAGCTCTCTTCCGCGATGAATATGCTCGTCGAGCTTTTGAAGGCGGGGAAGTCGCTTCGCACGAGTTTCCGCACTTTGGGTATCGCAAGCAGCGAGAGGGCAATGAGGAATGACACGGCAAGCTGTCCGCCGACGGCTGTTCCCACAGTAGCTCCATGCTCGTACAGATATTTGAAAAGCACTCCTTCAAACGAGAGGGTGAATGCGGCGGCTCCGATGTACCAGAATGCCTTTGAGAATCGGAATGCCTGCTTGTCGAAGCGTATGCTCACGATAATTACGCTCGCAAGGATGATGCCCATGCCGATATACTGTACGATCGCGAGCCGCTCTCCGACGACGAGGTATGCCCAGAGGGGGATGAGTATTCTGCTTAGGGAAAAGAATGATGCCGCAACCGAAGTGTCGTCGCTCTGCAGTCCGCGATAGTAGGGATACAGATAGCCGATATTAATGACGCCGAGGATGATGATCGCCGGAAGAAGATGCACAGAAGGGATGCTTCCGCGGCCAAACAAAAAAGCCAGCGGAATGAACGCTATGTTGAAAAGGGAAGCATAGAACACGAGGCTGAGCGGATTCCTGAATTTTTGCGCGGAAAGGAAATTGTCGAGCAGATTGGCCGCGGCGTAGAAAGCCGGAGCGATGAGGGCGAATAGGAGCCAGGTCATATGTCAGAGGGAAGTATAGCAGACACGCAGCCGGGTATTTGGGGTATGAAAGCACATAACGATAAAAATATATTGACAAACGATAAGGCATAGAGTAAGCTGTAAGTATTACTAATCAAAAATCACTTATGAAAAAAAGCTCAACAATATTTCTTCAGGCAGTCATTGTGCTCATCGGCATCGGCGCTCTTGCCCTTTTGCTTTGGGAGCCCCACCTCGAGGGCGTGAACGCCCACAAGACATTCTTTGCGGTATACCTCGATCCCTTTATGGCCCTTGCGTATATCGGGTCTATTCCGTTTTTTGTAGCGCTCTATCAGGCAGTCAAGGTGCTGGGGTATGCGGGACAAAATAAGGCATTCTCGCAAGCAGCCGTGAACGCTTTGCGGACTATAAAATATTGCGCACTGGCCATCATTGGTTTTGTTGTGGTGGAAGAAGTTTTCATCATGTTCAGCCACGGCAGTGACGATGCTACGGGCGGGGTTTTCATGGGCGTCCTCGTCGCTTTCGGTTCGATCGTGATTGCTGCTGCGGCGGCAATGTTTGAGCGG
>Ga0134121_10000325_pt1 | contig 56297 bp, 60 predicted proteins | sample KB301_FD_96463 | JGI IMG/M metagenome (GOLD analysis project Ga0134121, IMG submission 96463) | Terrestrial soil microbial communities without Nitrogen fertilizer from Kellogg Biological Station, Michigan, USA - KB3-0-1 | ecosystem: Environmental > Terrestrial > Soil > Unclassified ...
ACTCGTGCACGGTCAGCCGCTGCTCGAATTCCGGCGCCAGCTGCGCCCCCATCCGGAGCGTGGCCGGCAACACAAAGAAATACGCAAGCGTGACTCCCATCAGGAACAGCAGCGTGCCCCCCGCGAACACGTATCGCGCCACGCGTCGCTCCCCGGCCTTGAGCGCCGGCGACACGAACCCCCACGCCTGGTACAGGATCACGGGCGACGCCACCACGAGTCCGACCCCCAGCGATATGGTCATGTACGCCGTGATGGCGTCCGCCGGATGCGTGAACATCAGGCGCTGGCCGGCGGGCCGGGAAAGAATCGAAATGATGTGAAAGTGCCCTACGGCCCAGAACGCCACGAGCACGCACACGAGGAGCGCCCCGATGGCGCGGATCAAACGCCAGCGAAGTTCCTCGAGGTGATCGAGGAACGGCATTTCGGTCGATTCGTCGATGCGTGTCATGGCCGCCCGTCAGGGCGAAAAGCTCACGGCGCCGGAGGGATCGCTTTGAGCCGGGCGCTCGCGAGGTCCTTTTCCATCGCGGTCGGGTGTTCACGGATCAGCGCAGCATACATCGCGCGCGCCTCACGCGGCTTGCCGGCGGCTTCGAGCGCCACACCTCGCTTGTACATGGCAGTCGCCGCCGCATCCGACTTCGAAAACTGCTGAATGACCAGCGCGTACACCGAGTCCGCCGCCGCATCCATTTTGTCGATCTCGTACGAGCTCCCGATCTTCAGCATGACGAGCGGAACGAGCGAATCGGTCTTGTACGTGCTCAGGAACTCCTGAAACACCATTCGCGCCGAGCCCGTCGCACCGTTCTGCAGCTGCTCCATGCCGGTCTGGAACATGCGCGCCGGCGACGGCCCCGCGTTCATCGCCGCGCTGTCGCCTGGATTTGCGGTCGCCGACGCGCGCTGCGATTCCATGCGATTCCGGATGTCGGCCATGCTCTTCTGGCTCACACCGACCATTTCCATGATCGTGGTGATCTGTTCGTCCTGCTGGCGCTGGTATTCACGCGTGTTCGTGCCGAACCGCATGAAGTCGAGCCTGAACGCAAACAGCGAGTCGAGGAGTGCGCGATTGGCGGCGGTCAGACTCTTCACTTCTTCCGCGTGGATGGAATCCCGCTTCGCCGCATCCGCGCGCGCTTGTGCGGCGTCGGCCTTGCGCGCGGAGTCCGCGGCTGCGTGCAGGCGGGTCATGTCCGCCTGCAGCAGCCGCACGTCGTTACGCGTCGCGAAACAGCCGGCGCTTACAACGGTCGCCAGCGGCAACGCCCACACGATCCGCCGAACCGCCATGAGCTGCTACTGCCTCGCGCCCCGAATCTGATCGGCGCCGGCCGTGACTTCGAACTCGTCGCGGCGATTCTTCGACCACGCCTCCTCGCCTTCGCCCATGCGAGCGGGGCGCTCTTCGCCGAAGCTCACGATCTCGATGCGGCCGGCGTCGATGCCGAGGCCGGTGAGATAGCGCTGCGCCGCGGCCGCACGCCGCTGACCGAGCGCGATGTTGTATTCGGCCGAACCGCGCTCGTCGGTATGGCCGGCGATCTTGATGCGTACGGCCGGGTTCGCGCGGAGCACCGGCACCTTCGAGTCGAGCGTCGAGCGCGCATCGTCGCGCAGATCCGACTTGTCGTAGTCGAAGTAGATCGTCGCGGTAATTGTGGCCACCGCCGCGGCTCGCATGCGCTCGATCTCAGCCGCGGACGGGCCCGTGTTCTCGGGCCGCGGCGTGACGGTCGGCGGCGGGGCCGGCGGCGAATTCGGAATCGTGGGCGACGTGGTCGTCGTCGTCGTCGGAGTTGGCGCAGTCACCGGTTTCTGCTTGTGGCACGCCGCAGTGAAGGCAGCCATGGCGAGGAACGCGGCGGGCAATCTGCGATGCGACATGATGTCTCTCCGAATCAGTTGAAAGGCGAAGGCTCGAACTTCACGAACGTCACTGACCTCACTTCCGCGGAATCTGCGGCGACCAGGCGGGCATCTTCGACACTGTACTACCAAAGGTGAGCTGCCGCGTTCGCGCGCCTTCCGTATCCAACACCCAGAGCTGCTCCTTCCCCGAGCGCACCGACGAGAACACAAGATGCCGGCTGTCGGGTGCCCACGACGGATGCTCGTTCGCGCTCTCGCCGGTCAGGACCGTGATGTTCTTCCCGCTCGGGGAAATGGTCATGATCTGGAATCGGTTTTCGTTGTCCGACTGATACGCGATCGCGTGCCCGTCCGGCGCCCAGGACGGATTCGTTCGGCCATAATTCCGATCGCCGACTCCTTCGTCCGTGAGCAATCGAACGTTGCTCCCGTCGACGTCGGAAATATATACCTGTGGATTGCGCAAGCGTCCGGACACAAACGCGAACTGCCTGCTGTCGGGCGAGAACGACGGAAGCGTGTTGATGCCTCCCTCGCGACCCGTGAGAATCTTCCGCGCCGCGCCGCCTTTCATCGCGTCCATCAGGTAGATCTCGGTGCCGTCAGCCGTGGCGCGCGCGAACGCCAGCGTATTTCCGTCGGGAGAAAACGCCGGCGCCGAGTTGCTCGTGTTCGCCACGACAGGCGTCATGCGCCGCGATGTTCCCGCGGAAAGATCACGCATCGTGATCGAACTGGGATCCAATGTGGAAAACGCGAGATAGCGCCCGCTCGGGTGCCACGCCGGAGACATCGAGTACCCCGCGCCCTCGACCATAACGGCGCCCGCGCCGTCGCTGTCCACGGTCCACACTTTTCCTTCCCGAATGAACGCGATACGCGTCGCCGAAATCCCGACAACGCCCGTGGCCCATAGCTCGAGCGAGTCCGCGGCACGGTGGACGGACATCCGCCACTCGCCGGACAGCGGAGAACCCGCGAGATCGAATTGCCGCGCTTGCACCGGCCGCTTTTCCGCGACGGAGTGAAATGCGACGTGCAGCTCGCCCTGCGGAGTCACCGACGCCTGGACGATGCTCGCCGCACCGAGCTGCGCGAAGGCATCGTAGTTCGGCGTGCCACTCACCGGGGGCAGCCCATCCGCATCGCGCCCGATGATGGTGACCCGGTCGCCGTTCTCGAGGTCGCGCTGGAGCATCGCGCGGACGGAATCCCCGTTGCTGCCCGGAACCGGCAGCACGACGATGCCGGGCAGCCGCCCGGCGCCGTACGTTCCGCCAAGCTTGACCACCTTGCCACTATCCTGCGCGGTCAGACGCGTCACCGGCGCAAGGATCGTCAGCAGAATCGCCGTTCGAAACACTTTCACTTGATGACCCGCTTATCGAAGGAGAAAACCACCGTCAGGACGTCATCGGGGTACCCGTCGGGCAACTTGCCAAATGACTTCGCCTTTCCCGCGATCTCTATTGAGCCGGACGCGGCGACTTTGAACTCGTAACTCGCCTGTGTGTTGGCCGGTAAGACGTGGATTTCCTTCACGGAGCCGTCGCGCATGATGAAGAACTGCACGTCGGCGCGGTAAATCGCCGGTCCGCTGTACATGCGCAGGAAATTCCGCATGATCTGGTTCGTGATGTTCTCCAGATACCACGGGTACGGAAAATCCAGTCCGTCGAGTTTGAGGGTGATGACGTCCGCACCCTTTCCACCCTCCTCCCCACCACCCGCCTTGGGCGCTTCCTGGGACCGTACCGGTTTCTCGGGAATCGGCGTGGATGCCGTTGCCTTGAGCGGTGCAGCCGCCGCTTTCGGTTTCGGCATTGTGGCCTTCGGGGGAGTCTGATGCGGGCGCGGCGGCGCCGGCTTGTCGACCGCTGGCTTGGGCGGCGTCACGACGCCGGTCGCGCGTTCGCCGGCCGGCGCCGCGACCAGCTGGACCTTGTACACCTGCGGAACGACGAGCCGGCGCCCGCCCGTGCGGACAAAGACGACCGCGAACACCAGTGCGACGTGCAGCAGCAGCGACACACTCAGCGGGATCGTCAGCGACCGCGGTGGACGCATGCTGGTCGCGGTCACTGTCGATTGTCGTCCGGAAGCATCACCATCCCCACGTTCTTCACTCCTGCTGCCGCGGCCATGCTGAGCACAGTAACGACTCGCTGATAGGAGACGCCGGAATCACCCTGAAAATACACGCCCTCTCTTGCGTCTTTCGCGAGTTGCTTGATGACGGCCCGAAATTCTGCGTCCGTGTATCCGGTCTGGTTCGCGTAGATCCTGGTCCGCGTGACCGTGATGCTGAGCCCGCCCTTCGGGTCGAGCGGTTTTGCCTCGCCCGTCGGCAGCTGCACGTCGAGCCCGCTCTGCATGAGCGGCGCGGTAATCATGAAGATCACGAGGAGGAGCATCATGACGTCGATCAGACTGACGACGTTGATCTCCGCGTTGAGCTCCGCTCGCGCCCGACCGCGCCGCAAACTCATTGCGTCTAGAGCCGCCCCTCTCGTGCCATGAGACCGATCACCTCTGAGCCGAAACCATCGACGCGCGCCGCCACCCGGTTGAGCCGGTTCGCAAAAATGTTGTACCCGAAAACAGCGGGGATGGCCACACTCAGGGCCGCGGCGGTCGCGATCAGGGCCGTAGCGACGCCCGGAGCAACCGCTCCGATGTTCCCCGACCCCTTGGCCGACAGGCCGATGAACGAGCTGATGATGCCGAGCACCGTGCCCAGGAGCCCGATCAGCGGGCTCGCGGACGCGATCATCGCCAGCACCGGGATGTAACGCCCGTATTGATCCCGCGACGATTCGGCTTCGGCATCGAGCACGAGCCGGAGCGCTTCCACCTGTGCCGCCGTGAGCATCATCCGCGTCACGTCCACCTGGCCCGCCTGTGCAGCTTGCGAGGCGCGCACGTCGCCCAGGAAGTCCGCGGCACGCGTCACCACCCGCGTGAACGGGCTCGGCTTCGCGCGGCGCGCGAACGCGGCCGCCTGCTCGAACTTCGTCGACGCTTCGACGTCGGCTACGAAACGCTCGGAGGCCTTCTCGAGTGCGCGGAATTCCCACCACTTGGCGATCATGATCGCCCAGCTCACCAGCGACAGGACCGCCAACAGGACCAGCACGACTTTCGTCGTGCTGTCCGCGATCGTGAGCATTTCACGCAACGAGCTCGGAGGCCCGGCACCGCCAGCCTGCGCTGCGAGCGACAAGATCATCTCAGGGCATCTTGGCCGTGAGACGCACCGTCGAACCAACGCCGATGCCCGCGCTGTTCACCTGAATCAGAATCGCGGATGCGCCCTGCTCGGTGACGCGATGAATCTGCGCCACGCCAAGTACTTCATCCGGAAGCTGATCGCCGTTCTTGTCCTTGCCGCGCGGACGCACGATCGAGATCTGGTCGCCGGTGACTACGCCGTCGTTGGCCGTGAAGCCGACGATCATGTAATCACCGATCGATGGGAGCAGCGGCGCGCGCTGGAGCCACTGGATCGTGTTCATGAGCGGAGAATCGGTGGCCGACGGATACACATCGGTACGCGCGACCAGCGTGTCCATGACCATGAGCCGGTTGCCGATCATCACGTCGTGGAAGAAGTCACGCGTACTCGCGATGACGACGCCGTTCCCCGTGCCTTCGTCCTCGACCTGCACGGTGCCCACGGGCTCAACGACCTGGCGCTTCCCGCCCAGATGATCGCCGAGGCGGAACACGAGGAAGCGGTCGCCCTTCACGGGGTGCACACCAGCGGGCGGCTCGATCACAACCATGTCAAACTGGAGCAGCCGGTCATCCATGGTCTTCGTGACCTGCGTCGACCCGCCGCTTGCACGCGACACGATTCGGCCGGCATCCCGCGGTCCTCCATCGGGCGCCGCGTACGGAGACGCGAGGTATTCCTTCGCGCGGACCGCCGTGTGCGGAATCGTGAGGACCATCGACTGGTACACCGCCGCCTTGGGCGGCGGCGCTTCCGGCTCCGGGGCCTGGCGCCGCGGCTGCTGCGCGGCCATCTCGTCGCGGCTTCTCTGCTGCAGTGACGCGATGTCGGGGATGCGGAGCACTTCACCCGGATAGATCCAGTGCGGATCCTCGATCACGTCGGTGTTGACCCGGTAGATCTCGGGCCACAGGAACGGATCGTTGAGGTACAGCTTGGCAATGTCCCAGAGCGTATCGCCCCGCTTGACCGTGTGCGTCTTCTGCTGCGTATCCTGCGCCACAATCGGCGCGGCAGATATCGCGAGCCCGGCAGCTACGGCGAGGAGGCGGAGTCGGGGCATGACGGAGGCGGGGCTAAGGGGTCTTGAAATGGACGACTGAAGGGCCGTAGGGTCAAAGGGTCGAAGGGCCAAAGGGTTAGCCCATGTCACAATATGCGCAAACCCAGCCTCCTTCGGCCCTTCGGCCCTTCAGCCCTCCGACCCTCTAGAACGGCAGGTCGTCGTCCCCGTCCGCGCCGTCGAACTCCTCGAAGTCGCCGCCTGCGGTGCCGCCGTCCGGCGAAGCACTCTTCGCCTTCGCCGGCATTGGCGCGCGGGACGTACGCGACTCATCGCCGCCCGCTCCTCGCCCCCCGAGCAGAATGATCTCGTTTGCGATGATCTCGGTCATGTAGCGGGTCTGGTTTTCCTTGTCCTGCCACTGGCGCGTTTCGATGCGCCCTTCGATGTAGATCTTGTCGCCCTTCTTCACGTACTTCTCGACGACGTCGGCGAGCTTGGCGCCGCGCGCATTGTCCCACGCGACGATGCGATGCCATTCCGTCTTTTCCTGTTTGTCGCCGTTCTGGCCCGTCCACTGACGCGACGTGGCCACGCTGAAATTCGCCACACGGCCGCTGCCCGCTGAACGGACCTCGGGGTCCTGGCCCACGTTTCCGATCAGCGTCACACGATTCAAGCTTCGACTCACGGTTCCTCCTGGCAGAAATGGGGGTGTTGGTCCCCCACATTAGATCAGACTGAAAAAAAACCATCACCGAAAAACGGCAAACGACAGCGAAACAGCGCACACCACGAACTCAGATCAAAGATCGAGACGCATAACGCGCGCGTCTTCCACCGGATCGCGATAATAACGCTTTCGCGTCCCGAAATCCCGAAATCCGGCGCGCTCGTACATCGCGATCGCCCGCGTGTTGGATTGGCGGACTTCGAGATACATGTGGATAACGCCCGCATCGCGCGCCACCTGCACGGCGTGATCGAGCAGACGGCGCCCAATTCCCTGGCGCCTCGCGTATGACACGACGGCCAGGTTCGCGAGATCAGCGTCCGGGGGCGCCAGCAGCAGCACGCTGTAGCCCAGCACCCTGCCCCCTTCTGCGGCCACGGTCAGCTCGGCGTTTGGCGCGTGCACCATCGACACAAACGAATCCGCAGACCACGGGTCCGAAAACACGACGGCTTCGATGTCCGCGATTGCCGCGACATCATCGACGGTGCCAAGCCGGAACGTTGGCGTCACGGGCCGGCCGGCTCGCCACCCACGGATCGGCCGTGTGCCGCCTCCCACTGGACCTCGGCTTCCGCCTTTCGGCCGTACGTCGGCTCCCATGACGCGAGAACCACCGGCCCGGCCGCGAGAATCATTTGAAGAAGTGGCGCGGCGGCGCGTGCGTGCGGGGCCGCACTTGTGACGGACGCGCCAAGCTCGGCCGCGCGCGACTCGAGCGCATCCGACGCAGCGATGCCCGGGACCGACAGCGTGGCCAGCACCGCGCCATCCCACGCGTAGCCGGCAACGAAGGCCTCGCCGCGTAGCGCGTCGAGTGCGACGAGCCATTTGCCGGTCCCCGCCTCGACGGCGGCGAGCGCAAGCGATGACACCGCAAAGAGCGGGACCCCGCGGCCGTTTGCGATTCCCTTGGCAATGCCGGCGGCGATCCGAAGGGACGTGAAGCTCCCCGGTCCCGATCCGCAGATCACGCGCGCAACGTCTTCGATACGCGAACCGGCTGACTCCAGCACGAGCGCCGCCGCGGGCATCAGACGTTCCTCACGCTCGCCGCGCATCGCGATCGTTTCTTCCGCCAGCACTGTGCCATCGCGAATCGCAGCCGCCGATCCGCGATACGTCGAGCCGTCGAGCGCGAGCGTTACTCCTTCCACTCCGCCTCCACCACGCGCCGCGTGCCGCCTGATTCTTCCCGCAACGTGATGTCGAGCCGCCGCCGCGGCAGCCGCGTTCCCGCGCGCTCGGGCCACTCGACGAGCACGATCGCGTTGCCGCCGACGATCTCGTCCCAGCCGAGGTTCGTGAGATCCGCGGGCCCGCTCAACCGATAGAGATCGATGTGAAAAACGGGTGTCTTCGCACCGGCGTACTCGTGCACGAGTGCGAAGGTCGGGCTCGTCACTTCGCTCGTCACGCCCGCGCCGCGTGCGATGGCCTGCGCGAGTGTGGTCTTCCCGGCGCCGAGGTCTCCGTGCAACGTCACCAAGACCGGCGCGGCAAGCGACGCACCGAGCGCGGCGCCATACGCGCGCAGCCCGGGCTCATCGAGCGCCGTGGTGGAATCGATCCGTGCCGGCACAACGGTTCAGCGGCGCGCCGCCGCCCGCCACGGCCGCGACGGTTTGTTGCCCGCGGCGGCCGCCCGGAGATCGAACACTTCGTCCCGCAAGCGCGCTGCCGTCTCGAAGTCGAGATTCTTCGCGGCATCACGCATCTGCAGCTCGAGCTCGGCGATCGTCTTCTCGAGCTGCTTCGCATCGTACGCCGGAGCGCGCTCGGCAACCTTCCGTGCCTGGTAGTCGCGGGCGTCGGCTACGCGCGTGCTGAACCGCACCTCGTCGACACTCTTGCTGACGGATGTCGGCGTGATGCCGTGCTCCGTGTTGAAGGCGCGCTGCGCCTCGCGACGGCGGGCCGTTTCGTCCATCGCGCGCTGCATCGAGCCGGTCACGCGGTTGGCGTAGAAAATGGCGCGCCCGTTCCGGTGCCGCGCGGCTCTCCCGATGGTCTGGATGAGCGACCTGTCGGAGCGCAGGAAACCTTCCTGGTCCGCGTCCAGCACGGCGACCAGCGAAACCTCGGGGAGATCGAGCCCTTCACGCAACAAGTTGATCCCGACGAGCACGTCGAACTCGCCAAGCCGCAAGCCGCGCACGATTTCCATGCGCTCGATCGCGTCGATGTCGCTGTGCATGTATCGCACGCGCACCCCGACCTGCTGCAGATAGTCGGTGAGATCCTCGGCCATGCGCTTGGTCAGGGTCGTCACGAGCACGCGCTCGCCGCGCGCCTCGCGGGCGCGGATCTCGTGGAGCAGGTCGTCCACCTGTCCCGTGACGGGCCGAATATCGATTTCCGGATCGACCAGGCCGGTGGGACGGATGATCTGTTCGACGACGATGCCTTCGGACAATCTGAGCTCCAGCTCGCCGGGCGTCGCCGACACGAACAACGCTTTCGGCGTCAGCGCGAGAAACTCGTCGAACGTGAGCGGACGGTTGTCGAGCGCGCTCGGCAGGCGGAATCCGTATTCGACCAGCGTGAGCTTCCGCGCGCGGTCGCCGTTGTACATCGCGCTCGTCTGCGGGAGCGTGACGTGCGATTCGTCGATGACCAGGAGGAAGTCGTCAGGGAAATAATCGAACAGCGTGGCCGGGCGCTCTCCCGCCGCGCGCCCGGCGATGTGGCGGGAGTAGTTCTCGATGCCCGCGCACGTGCCGATCTCCATCATCATCTCGATGTCGAAGTTCGTCCGCGATTCGAGCCGCTGCGCTTCGAGCAGTTTCCCCGTGCCCCGCAATTCGGCGAGGCGCTCGCCAAGCTCGCCCTGGATCTGCTTGATGGCGCGCTCGAGCGACGGACGCGTCGTCACGAAATGCTTGGCCGGATAAATCGCGGCCCGCTGCATCTTCGCGATCGCCTCGCCGGTGAGCGCGTTGATCTTCGAGATGCGCTCGATCGTGTCGCCGAACATTTCTATGCGCACGGCCTGCTCTTCATAGGCCGGGAAGATCTCGACGGTGTCGCCACGAACGCGGAACGTTCCCCGCTCGAACGCCACGTCGTTCCGGTGGTACTGCACGCGCACGAGCGCGCGGAGGATCTCGTCGCGCGCGATGGTCTGCCCGACGTTGAGCGTCACCATCGACGCCTCGTAGGTCTCGGGGTCGCCGAGGCCGTAAATGGCCGACACCGTCGCGACGATGATCACGTCCTCGCGTTCCATGAGCGATGACGTCGCGCGCAATCTCAGCCGGTCGATGTCGTCGTTGATCGACGCGTCCTTCTCGATGTACGTGTCCGACGACGGCACGTATGCTTCCGGCTGGTAGTAGTCGTAGTACGAGACGAAGTACTCGACGGCGTTATTCGGGAAGAATCCCTTGAGCTCGCCGTAGAGTTGCGCCGCGAGCGTCTTGTTGTGCGAGAGCACGAGCGTCGGGCGGCCATGGGCCGCGACGACGTTCGCGATCGTCATGGTCTTCCCTGAGCCGGTGACACCCAGCAGGGTCTGGAAGCGGTCGCCGCGTTCGAGGCCGGCGACGAGCTCAGCAATCGCCCGCGGCTGGTCGCCTGCCGGTTTGAACGGCGCCCGGAGGTCGAACTCCGCCTTGGCCATCCTGTTAATGTAGTGGTATCGGCGTTTGTTCGGTAGGCCTCAGGAGCCCATTCTGAACATGGGTCGCATCCACGGCATCGCGTAGAACATCAGCGACAGCGCGAGCAGGAAAAACCCCATCGCCCGCACGTGCTTTGCGTGGTCAGTCGGCGCCCGGCGTGCCACGGCGGACCCGATATGAGTGAACGCCAGCGCGAGGATCATCATCACCTCGTGTTCAACCGCGAACAGACGCCCCACGCGATCGTGCATGGACGCGCCCATGTTCGCGCGCAGCTGCGCGACGTAGGGGCTGGTCACGTACAGCGCGATGCCGATCAGGGCCTGCAGCGTGATGGTATGGGCGCCGATCTTCGTCCACACGGCGTCGCGGCGTGACGACGGCCGGCCGGTTGAAATGCCGCCGAACGCACGAATGATGACGACTACAACGCCGCCGATCGCAAGCCAGCGGAGCCAGGAATGCGCGATGAGAAGTGCGGAGTACATCGTGAAACGTACTCAGTTCTCGAGACGCTCGCGCCGCTGGATTTCGGTGATGCCTTTCACGCGGCGCGCGGCGGAGATGATCTTCTTGAGGTGGTTGAGATTCTCGACCTCGACGACCGCGCTGCCGGTGACGCGGCCGTCGACGGTGCGGAGCTCCAGCGAGCGAATGTCGTTGCCTGTCGTGCTCATCGCCGCCGCGAGATCGGCGTAGAGATTGCGCCGGTCGAAGCCGGCCATGGCGAGCTGCACGAGGAAGCGCTCACCCGCGCCCTCCTGCCAGTCGATGTCGAGACGCCGCTCGGGTTCGTGCGCCAGCAGGAGGAGGTTCGGACAGTCCGCACGATGGATGCTCACGCCGCGCCCGCGCGTCACGTAGCCGACCACGGAATCGCCGGGCACAGGCTGACAACACTGCGCGTACCGCACCATCAGACCGTCGGCGCCCTGGATGCGAATCGCCTTCCCCGCCCGGCCGCGGAATCGTTCAACGAGGCGCTCGAGCGGACTGGCCTTGAGCGCAGGCTCCTGCTTCTCGTCGAGCCCCGGATTGAGTGCGCGGAGTGCCTGCGTCACGCTGAGATCGCCCTGCGCGATCGACGCCAGGAGGTGATTGACGTCGGTGAGGTGCAGGGCTTTCGCGACCGTCGCCATCTCGGCCTCGCTCAGCAGCGGATACTTTCGCCGCCGAAGCTCGCGCTCGAGAATCTCGCGCCCCAGTTGTGTCGACGACTTCTGCTCTTCGTTCTTGAGCCACTGCCGGACCTTGTGCCGTGCGCGTCCCGTGCGCACGTGCGAGAGCCAGTCGCGGCTGGGGCGCGCATGCGGCGACGTGACGATCTCGCACATCTCGGAGTTCTTGAGCTCGCGTGACAGCTGGACGATGCGCCCGTCGACGCGCGCGCCCGCGCAATGCAGTCCGATCTCCGTGTGCACCGCGAACGCGAAATCGAGCGGTGTCGCCCCCTTGGGGAGCTGGATGACGTCGCCCGTCGGCGTGAACACGAAGATCTCGTCCTGATAGAGGTCGAGCTTGAGGAATTCGAGAAACTCGGCCGGCGTCTTCGCGTCGAGCTGCAGCTCGAGGACCTGCCGGAACCACTGCAGCGCGCGATCGAGCTCGTCGTCCGTGCGGTCGTTGTCCTTGTAGCGCCAGTACGCCGCAATGCCGTATTCGGCGAGCCGGTGCATTTCCTTCGTGCGGATCTGGATCTCGAACAGTGATCTGCGCGGGCCGAAGATCGTCGTGTGCAGCGACTGATACCCGTTGGCCTTGGGCGACGCGATGTAGTCCTTGAAGCGCTCCTGCAACGGCGTCCAGCCGTCATGAATGACGCCGAGCGCGTGGTAACATTCCGGAACGCTGTCCACGAGCACGCGCACCGCCAGCAGATCGTAGATCTCCTCGTACGGCTTGTCGCGCTTTTCCATCTTGCGATGGATGGACCAGAGGTGCTTGGCCCGGCCGGCGACTTCATACACGTGAATGCCCGCGTCGCGCAGTTTTTGCTCGAGCGGCTGCGCGAGCTCGGCGACGAGCGCCTCACGCTCCTTCCGTTTCTGCTGGACGAGCGCCGCAAGCTCCTTGTACTCTTTCGGCTCGAGGAACTTGAACGAGAGGTCCTCGAGCTCCCACCGCATCTTCGCCATGCCGAAGCGGTGTGCGAGCGGCGCATAGAGATCGCGCGTCTCGAGCGCGATGCGCTGCTGTTTTTCCGGCGGCAGAAACTCCAGCGTGCGCATGTTGTGCAGCCGGTCCGCGAGCTTGATCAGGATCACGCGCGCGTCCTTCGCGATCGAGAGCAGCAGTTTCCGGTATCCTTCGACCTGCCGCTCTTCGCTCGACGTCAGCGGCAGATGGCCGATCTTCGTGACGCCGTCGATGATTTCGGCGAACTTGGGACCGAACTCGCGCTCGATGTCGGCGAGGTTGGTCGTGGTGTCTTCGACGACGTCGTGGAGCAATCCGCAGGCGACCGTCGTCGAATCCAGGCCAAGCTCGGCGAGCGATTTCGCGACTTCGACGCAATGCGTGATGAACGGCCGCCCGTCCTGGCGCACCTGGCTCGCGTGCGCACGCTCGCTGAACCGATAGGCGCGCGCGAGGAGCTCCCCGTCGAGGCGCTCGAGCGCCTCGCCGCGAAGGGTGAACCCCGGAATGATCTCGCTCAGGACCGCAGTGGCCATTGCACCCCCGTCAATGCAATGTGACTACACGCCGGACGCGGTCAAGGGTCGTACGCGACGATCCGGTCAGGCCGGCAGAATCCCCGCTTCGGCGAAGCTCAGGTACCTGCCCGTTCCGACGATCACATGGTCGTGCACGGGAATGCCGATCACCTTCCCGGCCGCAACCAGCTGCCCCGTCACCGCGTGATCGTCGGGCGACGGGGTCGGATCGCCGCTGGGGTGATTGTGGACGAGAATGATGCCACAGGCGCGCTCCGCGATCGCCTCGCGAAAGACCTCCCGCGGATGCACGAGCGAAGAGTTCAGCGTGCCGCGTGAAACGAGGACGTCTCGGTCGAAGCAGTGCTGCCCGTCGAGAATCGCCACGTGAAACTCCTCGACGGGCGAATCCGCCAGCCGGGGCGCGTACACGTCGTAGACATCGCGCGGCGCGCGCATCGGCGCGCCGGCCGTGTGGCCTTCACCCGCATGCCTGCGCCCGAGCTCGAGCGCGGCGTGAATCGTGATCGCGCGGACTACGCCGAGTCCGTCGACGGTGGTGAGCGCCGCCAGCGGCTGGCTCGCCAGCCTGCGCAGCGACCCCGAGCTGCGTGCGAGTACTTCGTGCGCAACCGCGAGCGCGGAATGCCGCGCGTTGCCCGACCCGATGAGGATGGCGAGCAGCTCGGCGGTGCTCAGCGCCTGCGCACCATGCGTCCGCATGCGTTCGCGCGGCCGCTCGTTGCTCGCAATTTCCCTGATTTTGAACGCCGCATTGGAGGTCATGCGCCAAGCTATGCCCGGCGCGAGTCCGGTGCGGCATCAAATCACTTTGCGCGTAAGCGAATGCGCGCGGCAGGGTGCGATTACCCGATTTCACTCCTTCCCGTGGCACTTCTTGAACTTCTTCCCGCTGCCGCAGGGACAGGGATCGTTTCTCCCCACCTTCGAGAAATCGATGTTCGCGGGCATCGGCGCCGCGTCGAGGGAACGCGGGCGGCCGCCGGCGCCCACCACTGTCGGCTGCGCGCGCGGCTTGACGACGCGCGGTTCGTCCTCGACCGCCACGGACGAGTCGTCGCTCGTGCCCGGCTCCGCCGGACCGGACTGCGCGACACCCATCGCGTCGAACCGCGGCCGCACCGGCGTCGTCGGCGCGTACGATTGCGTCGGCGGCGGAGGCGGCGGCTGGTCGAACACGAGCTGCACTTTCAGGAAGCGTTCCGTAAACGTGTGATGCACGTCGTTCATGAGATCGACGAACATCGTGTACGCTTCCTGCTTGTACTCGACCAGCGGGTCCTTTTGGCCCCACGAGCGGTAATGAATGGCGTTCCGCAGCTGGTCGAGATCGTAGAGGTGATCCTTCCACTTCTCGTCGATCACGTTCAGCATCACGAGCGAAAGGAGCCGCCCGCCGAATTCACCGAGGTTCGCGAGCTTCCGGTCGAATGCCGCGCGCGCTTCAGTGAGCGCCGTCAGCTTCGCGTCGTCGATGGACGTCGGCCGCGCGCCTTCACTCGTGAAGGACGGAATGTTCAGCAGGTAGTGCATGACCATATCCTGGCTCAGCAGCTCCAGGTCCCAATCCGGCTGCTCGACACCGGCCAGCGCGACGTCCACGCGCCGATTGACCGCGCCCTCGATCATCTTGATCGACTCGCCCTTCAGCTCTTCGCCGCCTTCGAGCGCGAAACTGCGCAGGTTGTAGATCACCTCGCGCTGCTGATTCATCACGTCGTCGTAATCCAGCAGCCGTTTGCGGGCCTGGAAGTTCTGCAGCTCGACGCGCTTCTGCGCCTGTTCGATCGACCGCGTAATGAGCGGGTGCGTGAGCACCTCGCCTTCCTCGGCGCCCAGCGTATCCATCAACTTCGCGATGCGGTCGGTCCCGAAGAGACGCATCAGGTCGTCTTCGAGCGACAGGAAAAACTGGGACGCGCCCGGATCCCCCTGGCGCCCCGCGCGGCCGCGCAGCTGGCGGTCAATGCGCCGCGACTCGTGGCGCTCCGAACCAATGATGTGCAGACCGCCGTCCTCCATGCGGTCGACTTCTTTCTGCGACGCGTGATCGACCATGTGCGACATCTTCGACTCGGTCACGCCAGGACCAAGCTTGATGTCGGTGCCGCGGCCGGCCATGTTCGTCGCGATAGTGACGGCGCCCGGCTGGCCCGCGCCCGCGACGATCTCGGCTTCGCGCTGGTGGTACTTCGCGTTGAGCACGTTGTGGTTGATGCCCGCGCGCTTGAACAGCCGCGACAGCGTCTCGGATACGTCGACGCTCGCCGTACCGACGAGCACCGGGAATCCCAGATCGTGCAGCCGCCGCGTTTCCTCGACGATCGCGTTGTATTTCTCGCGGCGCGTCTTGTAGATGAGATCGTGGCGGTCTTCCCGGACCATCGGCTTGTTGGTCGGAATGACGCTGACCGGAAGCTTGTAGATCTGGAAAAACTCGGTCTCTTCCGTTTCCGCGGTGCCCGTCATGCCCGAGAGCTTCTCGTACATGCGGAAGTAGTTCTGGATCGTGATCGTCGCGAGCGTCTGGGTCTCGCCTTTGACCTGCACGCGCTCCTTCGCCTCCACGGCCTGATGCAGCCCTTCCGACCAGCGGCGCCCGGGCATCGTGCGGCCCGTGAACTCGTCGACGATGAGTACCTGGCCTTCCTGCACGACGTAGTTCACGTCCAGCTCGTACAGCGCGTGCGCGCGCAGGAGCTGGTGAATGATGTGCAGTTTTTCGGCCTTCGCCGCGTACTCCATTTCCAGCTGCTGGCGCCGCTCGAGGCGCTCCGCCGGCGCGAGCTCGTGATTGCGTTCCAGCTGGCCCACGGCCGTCGCAAGATCCGGAAGCACGAACTGGTCGTGATCGGCCGGCGCGAGGAAATCCACGCCGCGGTCGGTGAGGTGCACCGAATGTCCGCGCTCGTCCAGCACGAACATCATGTCGTCCTCGAGATCGCGGTATTCCTGTTTTGCGGGCGGCAGCTTGCGGTCGGCGATGTACGCCAGTTCCATCTTCTGCACGAGCTGCTTGACGCCCTGTTCCTGCAGCACTTTCAGCAGGCGCTTGTTCTTCGGCGCGCCCAACTGCGCCTTGTAGAGCAGCACGGACGCACGATCTTCATCCTTCTCGGCGAGGGCCTTCTCCGCATCGCCGACGAGCTGGTTGGCGAGGTCCGTCTGCCGGCGCACGAGGCGCTCGACCGCGGCGTTGTGTTCGGCGTACGCGACGTCGCCTTCATTGCCCACCGGACCCGAGATGATGAGCGGCGTTCGCGCTTCGTCGATCAGCACCGAGTCGACTTCGTCGACGATCGCGTAGATGTGCTGGCGCTGGACGCGCTGTTCCAGCCCGACCACCATGTTGTCGCGGAGGTAGTCGAAGCCGAACTCGTTGTTGGTGCCGTACGTGACGTCGCACTGGTACGCGGCGCGGCGCTCGGGGGTGCCGGCCTCCGTGTCGTCCAGGCATCCGACCGTGAGGCCAAGATACTTGAACAGGTGTCCCATCCACTGCGAATCGCGGCGCGCGAGATACGAATTGACCGTGACGAGGTGGGCGCCGCGCGCCGGGAGCGCGTTGAGATAGAGCGGAAGCGTGGCGACGAGCGTCTTGCCCTCGCCGGTCGCCATTTCCGCGATACGGCCAAGGTGCAGCTGGATGCCGCCGATGATCTGCACGTCATAGTGCACCATGTCCCACGTGAGCTCGTGCCCCGTGACGACGACCGTGGTGCCCACCAGCCTCCGCGCGGCTTCGCGCACGGTGGCAAACGCTTCGGGGAGAATTTCGTCGAGCGTGTCGGCGATCGCCTTGCGGAAATCGGCCTCGAGGCCGCCCTGGCCGTCGGCGCCACCGAGCTCGTTGTCGATGCGATCGCGATCACGCGCGTCGGCCGCGACGCGCTTCTCTTCCTTCAGCGTCGTGATGCGCGTCTCGAGCGCGTTCGTTCGCTCGTGAATGATGCCGCGAAACTTCGCGGTCTGAGCGCGCAATTCCTCATCGGACACACGCAGCAGCCGTGCATCGTGCTCATGGACCTCCGCCAGAATCGGCTGGATGCGCTTGAGCTCGCGACTGTGTCTCGTTCCGAAAATGCCTTCGAGCAGCTTCCTCATTGTTCTCTCGTGCCGCCGCTATCTGTAAAGGCCGCGCTCGGCGATGTAGGCCGCAACGCGGTCGACCACGAACCCATTCAGACTGCTGCCCGATCTGGCGCGAGCCCGAATCTCCGTCGACGAAATGTCGACCCGCCGCGTGGCCACCCGGCGGAATGCTGTCCCCGATTCCACGCCACCTGCACCGCGCGTCAACACCACGACTTCCGCCAACCCGAGAATCGCGTCCGGCTCCCGCCAGTTCGGCAGCGTCCCGGCCGCATCCTCTCCTACCAGCAGGAACAGTGCCGCCGAAGGCTCGCGGGCCTTGAGGGCCCGGAGAGTGTCGACAGTGAAAGATACACCCGCCCTCTCGATCTCGATCGCGTCAACGGCGAATCTCGCGTCACCCTGGCAGAGCCGGCGGACCATCTCCAGCCGGTCTGCCGGGGGCGCGCAGGGCGCGCCCTTGAGCGGCTGGGCGAACGCGGGTACGAACAGAACCTGGTCGAGGCCCAGCGCCTCCTGCGCATCCGAGGCCGCGAGGAGGTGGCCGACGTGCGGCGGATCGAACGTCCCGCCGAATACCCCGACCTTGCGCAAGCTACTTCGTGGTGTCGACCGGAATCCCTGCGCAGGCCTTCACGACCCCGGGATCGCCGGCGTACGTGCCCCGAAGACGCTTGCACATGTCCCGCGCGTCATCGGCGTACTTCACCTTCGGATTGCGATAGACCTCGACCATCTTGATCATCGCTTCGCGCGCGGCGGCCGTGGAGGGAAAGTTGTCCACCGCATCCTTGAGCGGAATCAGCGCGGACTCGTACGCGCCGCGCTTCATGTAGAACACGCCGTTGCGCAGATCCTTTTGCGCGAGCGCCTCCTGCACCCGGCGTTCGCCCTCCTGCGCACGCTTGACGAGCGGCGAATTCGGGAACAGGCGCTGCAGCAACGAATACGATTCGAGGGAGGTGATGCCGTGCTCCGCGCTGTACTCCGGGCCGCGCCACGACTGCGCGTTGGCATCGGCCACGCCGAGCAACGCGTCGTCCGCGAGCGAGTCCTCCGGAAAGTCGTCGAACAGCCGCTTGTATGTCGCGGCAGCGAGCAGAAACGATTTCTTCTTTTCGTACGCGCGTCCGAGCAGGAGCTCCGCGCGCGGGAGCAGCGTGTCACGCGGCCCGAGCAGGTTCGTGACCCGGTCGAGCGCCGTGACGGCGTGGTCCCAGTTTCCCTTGGTGTACTCCGCGACGCCCGCGTTGTAGAGCGACACGGGCGTCGGATAGTCGTTGATACGAAAGCCGGGGCCGCACGCAACCAGAGCAAAGACGAAAAGACGAACCGACGAGACCAGACACGATCGAGCGTTCACGCCAACTCCGCCCGAAAATGCTCGATGGTCCGCGCGAGTCCTTCGCGGACAGGAACCTGCGGCTCCCAGCCGAGCAGCGTCTGCGCGCGGGAGATGTCGGGTCTGCGCACCTTGGGATCGTCGACGGGAAGCGGGCGCGCCTCGATTTTCGACGAGCTGCCCGTGAGCTCGAGCACCATGTCGGCGAGCTGGCGCACCGTGTATTCGGCGGGATTGCCGATGTTGACGGGATCGTGATCGCCGCGCATGAAGAGCCGGTAAATACCGTCGACTTCATCGTCCACATAGCAGAATGACCGCGACTGCGAGCCATCGCCGTAGATCGTCAACGGTTCTCCCTTGAGCGCTTGCACGATGAAGTTCGACACCACGCGGCCGTCATTCGGCCGCATCCGGGGACCGTAGGTATTGAAGATGCGAACGATCCGCGTATCCACCCCGTGGTACCGGTGGTACGCCATCGTGATCGCCTCGGCGAAACGCTTCGCCTCATCATAGACACCGCGCGGACCTATGGGGTTCACGTTGCCCCAGTAGGATTCTCGCTGCGGGTGCTCGAGGGGATCTCCGTACACCTCCGATGTCGACGCCAGCAGCAGACGCGCACCCTTGGCCTTGGCGATTCCCAGCGCGTTGTGCGTGCCGAGCGCGCCGACCTTGAGTGTCTGAATGGGGAACTGCAGGTAATCGACCGGACTCGCCGGCGACGCGAAGTGGAGAATACCGTCGAGGTCGCCGGCCACGTATGTGAACTGCGAGATGTCGTGGCGGACGAAGGAGAATCCGTCCCGGCCGATCAGATGCGCGATGTTGTCGGGGCGCCCGGTGATGAAATTGTCGAGGCCGACGACCGAGTTGCCTTCGGCGAGAAAACGCTCGCAAAGATGCGAACCGAGGAAGCCCGCGGCTCCCGTGATGAGGATGCGCATTACTGGCGCACCCGTTCCGCTTCGCGACTGCGCCCGATGCAATCGTAGATGAAGCCGGATTCGCGCAGACGGGCGCCGTTGTACAGGTTGCGGCCGTCCACGATGATGGCGCGCTTCAGCGCCTGCTTGAGGCGCGCGAAGTCGGGATTTCGGTACGCGTTCCAGTCGGTTACCACGACCAGAGCGTCCGCGCCCGTCAGGGCTTCGTACATGTTGTCCACGAGCGTGACCTTGTCGCCGAGTCGCCGGCGCGCTTCCTCCGCCGCGGCGGGGTCGTGTGCGGCGACGGTCGCCCCGGCATCGAGAAGCTGGTCGATCAGCGTCAGCGCCGGGGCTTCACGCATGTCGTCGGTATTCGGCTTGAACGCGAGTCCCCACAGCGCGACCCGCGCGCCGCTCACATTCCCGCCCAACGCCGCTGACACTTTCTGGAACAGGATCTGCTTCTGCCGGTTGTTGGCCTGCTCCGCGGCCGCAACGAGGTGGAGCGGAATCCCGATCTGGTCCGCGGTGCGCAGCAGCGCCTGCACGTCCTTCGGGAAACACGATCCGCCGTAGCCCGGTCCCGGGAACAGAAACGACGGGCCGATGCGCGCGTCGCTGCCGATGCCCTTGCGAACCAGATCGACGTCCGCGCCGACACGCTCGCAGAAATTCGCGATCTCATTCATGAACGAAATGCGCGTCGCCAGCATGGCGTTCGCCGCATATTTCGTCAGCTCGGCCGACGCGATGTCCATGTAGATGATCGGCTTGCCGGTGCGCACGAACGGCGCGTAGAGCTCGCCCATGACCTGGCGGCTAAAGACGGTCGACGTCCCGATGACCACGCGATCAGGCTTGAGGAAGTCGTCAACCGCGGCGCCTTCCTTGAGAAACTCCGGATTCGAGCATACGTGAAACGGCACCTTCGCGTGCTTGTCGATGGCGTTCCACACCTTGTGCGCCGTGCCGACCGGCACCGTGGACTTGGTCACGACGACGATTTCCGTGTTCGCATGCTTGCCGATCTGCTCGGCAACGGCGAGGACGTGTCCGAGGTCGGCAGAGCCGTCTTCGTCCGGCGGCGTACCGACCGCAATGAACACCACCTGCGTGTCGACCACGGCCTTGACGATGTCCGTGGAGAACACAAGACGGCCTTCACGCTGCGTGCGTTCGACGATGTCCTGAAGACCCGGCTCGAAGATCGGGAGGATGTTCTTTTTCAGCCCGTCAATCTTCTTCTGATCGACGTCAACGCATGTGACGTCGTTGCCCGTCTCGGCCAGGCACGCGCCGACGACGAGGCCCACGTACCCGGTGCCGACGACACCAACTTTCATTTGCCCTCGCGCGCGGGCGCGGCGAGCGGGAGGATGCGCGCGCGTCCCTGACGGAGCCCCGCGGTAGCGTTGCGAGTGTCGACGACGAGCGACGCCAGGTCGACGACGCGCTGGTAATCGACGGCCTTGTGATCAGTCACGATGACGACCGCGTCCGCGCGGGCCAGCTCTTCGTCCGTCAGCGGCACGCTCGAATGCTCGTGTTCCTCTTCGCGGAACTTCGCGACGTGCGGATCGTGGTAGGCCACGTGCGCCCCACGCTGCTCGAGCAGCCGGATCACGTCGAGGGCCGGACTCTCGCGCATGTCATCGATATCGCGCTTGTAGGCGACGCCCAGTACGAGCACGCGGCTCCCGCGCACGGCCCGGCTCCGCTCGTTGAGCGCGAGCGCAACTTTGTCCACGACCACTTCGGGCATGGCGCTGTTGATGTCGCTCGCGAGGTCGATGAACCGCGTCTTGTAATTGAGCTGCCGCATTTTCCATGCGAGATAGTGCGGATCGAGCGGAATGCAGTGGCCGCCGATGCCAGGTCCTGGCGTGAACTTCATGAACCCGAACGGCTTCGTCGCGGCCGCGTTGATCACTTCCCAGACGTCGACGCCCAGGCGGTCGCAGACGAGCGCCATCTCGTTGACCATCGCGATGTTCACCGACCGGAACGTGTTCTCCAGCAACTTCACGAGCTCGGCGGCTTCGGGGCTCGAGACGGGCACGACCGTGTCGATGCAGCAGCGATAGAGCGCGGCGGCCACGCGCGTGCAGTCTGCGGTCACGCCGCCGACCACCTTTGGGGTGTTCTTGGTGTGCCACGTGGGATTGCCCGGATCGACGCGCTCCGGGCTGAACGCAAGAAAGACATCCTTGCCCACGGTCATGCCGCGGGCCTCGAGACGCGCCTGCAGCAACTCGCGCGTCGTGCCAGGATACGTGGTCGACTCGAGTACGATGAGCGAGCCCTGCTTCGCCTGCCGGGCAATCGCATCGGCCGCGGAGATCACGTACGACATGTCCGGGTCACGCGTCTTCGAGAGCGGCGTGGGCACGGCAATCGAGATCGCGCTTGCCTGTGCCAGCGCGCTTTCGACGGTCGTCGGCTTGAAGCGGCCGGCGTCGACGTGCTTTTTCACCTGCGCCGCGGGCACATCCTGGATGTGCGATTCGCCACGATTCAGCAGCGCCACCACGCGCTCACCGATGTCGTAGCCAATGACGGTGAAACCCGCTTCCGCGAATTCCATCGCGAGCGGGAGCCCGACGTATCCGAGCCCGATCAGGCCGATGACGGCGGAACGATCGTTGAAGGATGCGAGGAGTTGTTCAGCGACGGAGGAATCGGAGCGAGCGGCTGGTGTCATGGTGGGAGTCAGCGGCCAAGGAATTCGCGGATCGCGTGAATGACCTCGTCACGCTGCGCCGCAGTGAGTTCAGGATAGATCGGGAGAGACACAACTTCCTGCGCGGCACGTTCCGATTCGGGGAACGCGCCTTTCTTGTAGCCCAGGTACTCGAAGCACGGTTGCAAATGGAGCGGCAGCGGATAGTAAACGCTGTTCCCGATCCCGCGCGCGCGCAGGTATTCCTGCAACTGGTCGCGTCGCGGCACGCGGATGGTGTATTGGTTGAAAATGTGCTCGCTCGCGGGATCGACGTACGGCGTGATGACCTCCGGCAGGTCCGCCAGCGCGCGGCTGTAGTACTCCGCATTGGCCCGCCGCGCGGCGCTCCAGGCGCTCAGATGGCCCAGCTTGACGCGCAGCACGGCCGCCTGCAGGGCGTCGAGCCGTGAATTGAACCCGACCTCGTCGTGAATGTACGTGCGTATCCCGCCGTGCGTGCGCAGCCGCATCAGCCGGCTGAACAGCGCTTCGTCCTGCGTGAGCATCATTCCGCCATCGCCGAATGCACCAAGATTCTTCGACGGGAAGAAGCTGAGCGTGCCGATCGTCGCCGACTCGCCAGCGACGCGCCATGCACCGTCGATGCACCGGCGCGCACCGATCGACTGCGCCGCATCCTCGATGATCGGAATCCCCGGGAGTGCACGGGCCACCTGCTCGATCGGCGCGATCTGGCCGAACAGATCCACCGGGATCACCGCCTTCGTTCTGGCGGTCCGCGCGGCGGCCGCGGCGGCGGGATCCATGTTGAACGTGCGCGGCTCGATGTCGCAGAACACCGGGCGGGCGCCGATGTTGTGCACGGCGCCGGCCGTTGCGAAGAACGTGAACGGCGGGGCAATGACTTCGTCGCCCGCACCGACATCGAGCGCGCGAAGCGCGAGCAGCAGCGCGTCGGTGCCGCTGGCGCACGCCACCGCGAACCGCGTGTGCGAGAGTGCGGCAACCTCGCGCTCCAGCTGCTCCACGGGGGAGCCCAGGATGAACGCCTGGTCGTCGACGACCCGCATCATCGCGGCGACCACATCCGTCCGAATCGTCGCGAACTGCGCGCGAAGGTCGAGGAGGGGTACGCTCACGTGGTACGGGCGAGGGCGGCGCGAGTGCACATAACCGGGGAAAGTTAACAAGCGTGACACGTGACCAGCCTGTGAGCCACGTCAATCCGCGTATCCCGTCAGCCCGCCGGGGAGACCGCCCCGTTCTACAACTTCGCCCGAAGCGGCAGTGGCACGTCCCGGCCGGTCTTGGCGCTCTCGTAGATCCCGAGAATGAGCTCGAGTGACTTGCGCCCGCTCCGCCCGTCCGTGTCGGGCTTCGCCTCGCCGCGAAGGACGGCAAGCACGTTCCGGTAATAACCCTCGTGTCCGAACCCGTACACACTCGGCGGGTTCGTCGAAGATGCCAGCGCGATCGCGTCATCCTCGTCCGTGTCGGCGAACTGCCAGGCTTCGACCTTGTTGACGGCGGTGCCGCCGACCTTGACGGTGCCTTTTTCGCCAAGAATCGTGATCGAACCCTCGAGGTTCTTCGGGTACGTGAGCATCGTCACCTCGAGAACACCGAGCGCCCCGTTGCGGAACCGCATGAGCGCCACGCCTGAGTCCTCGACTTCGATATGGCGTGCCAGCGTCGCCGTCTTCGCCATGACGCTTTCGACCGGACCGACAAGCCAATACAGCAGATCGACGTAGTGCGACGCCTGATTCATGATGGCGCCGCCATCGAATTCCCATGTTCCGCGCCAGTCCGCGGAGTCGTAGTACTCCTGCGGGCGCGCCCAGCGCACCGTGGCGTTCGCGATATACAGGCGCCCGAAGCGCCCTTTCTCGATGGCGCGGCGAAGGGCCTGAATCGCCGGATTGAGCCGGTTCTGCTTCACCACAAAGAGGTGCACGCCTGCGGCATCGCACGCGGCAACCAGCTCGTCAGCGCCGGAGAGCGTGATCGACATCGGCTTCTCGGAGATCACGTGCTTGCCGGCTCGCGCCGCGAGGATGCCGTGCGGCGGGTGCAGGCCGGACGGTGTGCAGATCGTCACGGCATCGCACGGCGCGTCGCGGAGCATCGTTTCGTACGAGGTGAACCACGGAACCCCGTTGGCTTCGCCCGCGGCGCGTGCGCGTTTTTCGATGACGTCGCAGACGGCCACGAGCTCCAGCCCGTCCACCCGTCGAATCGCGTCGAAATGGTTTTGCGCGATGCGTCCGCAGCCGACCAGGGCAATCCGGATGGGCGCGCTCATGACTCGCGCTCCGGCGCCACGCGGTCGCCCACGCGGATGTAGCGCTCGCCGGTTCCTTCACAGACGAGGCGCTCCGCGCCATCAGCGCCCGTACCGTCGGACTGGAGCCGGTAGCCGGCGGCCGACATCCATCCGGTGCGGCGCGCGGGGACGCCCGTCATGAGTGCGTACGCGGGCACGTCCTTCGTCACGACGGCGCCGGCGCCGATGAACGCATGCGCGCCGACGGTGATTCCGCACACGATCGTGCAGTTCGCGCCGAACGTCACGCCACGCTGCACCAGTGTCTTGCGGTATTCCTCGCGCCGCGGCACGGCGCTGCGTGGATTGATCACGTTCGTGAAGACCATTGAAGGGCCGCAGAACACGTCATCCGCGAGCTCCACGCCCTCGTACACGGAAACGTTGTTCTGGATCTTGACGTTGTTGCCGATGCGCACGCCGCCCATCACCACGACGTTTTGGCCGAGCGAACAGCGCGCGCCGATGACCGCGCCCGGCATGACGTGGCAGAAATGCCAGACCTTTGTATCGTCGCCGAGCTGCGCGCCCGCATCGACGTAACTCGATTCATGCACGAACGGTGCGGCCATTTCAGGAAGATACCGGCGACAGGCCGCGCTCGGGCGCCGGCTGCGGCGCGCGCCGCAGCTCGGCGTGCCATTGCTGGAGGCTGCAGACGTCGAATCCACGCTCGTGCTGCGCCTCGATGGCGTCGACCGCGGCGCGCGCCGCCGACAGCGTCGTCGTGTACGGGAGCTTCGCACCGATCGCCGCCTGGCGGAGCGTGTAGTCGTCGCGCTGCGCACGCTCACCGACCGGCGTGTTGATGAGAAGCTGCACGGTGCCGTTCTTGATGAGGTCGACGCCGTCGGGCCGCCCTGCCCCCACCTTGTGCACGCGCGTGACCTCGAGGCCCTCCGCGGTCAGGAACGCGCGCGTCCCCTCGGTGGCGTGCACTTTGAAACCCATCGCCGCGAGGCGCTTGACGAGCGGCAGCGTGCGCGCCTTGTCGCGGTCGGTGACCGTGACGAAGACGGCACCCGAGCGCGGCAACGCATTCCCGGCCGCGATCTGCGCCTTCGCGAACGCGACGCCGAAATCGTTCGCAATCCCCATGACTTCGCCGGTCGAGCGCATCTCGGGACCGAGAATGGGATCGAATTCGCGGAACTTGTTGAACGGGAAAACCGCTTCCTTCACGGAAACGTGCCGGGGGATGATTTCCTCGGTGAACCCGAGCTCCTCGAGCGTCTCGCCCAGCATGACCCGCGCCGCGAGACTCGCCAGCGGCACACCGATCGCCTTCGACACGAAGGGGATCGTGCGACTCGCGCGCGGATTCACTTCGAGGACGTACACGACGCCGTCCTTGATCGCGTACTGCACGTTCATGAGGCCGATCACACCAAGGGCCTTCGCGAACGCGACCGAATGCGCCCGCATGACGTCCTGATGCTCCCTGGTGATCAGATACGGCGGGAGCACGCACGCCGAGTCGCCGGAATGCACGCCGGCGTCTTCGATGTGCTGCATGATCCCGCCGATCACGACACGCTCGCCGTCCGCGATGCAATCCACATCTGCCTCGAACGCGTCTTCGAGGAACGCGTCGATCAGCACCGGGCGGTCTTCCGACACGCGCGCCGCGCGCGCGAAATAGTTCCGGAGCGCGCCTGGTTCGTACACGATCTGCATGGCGCGCCCGCCCAGGACGTACGACGGGCGCACGAGCACCGGGTAGCCGATCGTCTCCGCCACGCGTACCGCTTCGTCGACCGTGGTCGCGGTGCCGTTCCGCGGCTGCGCAACGCCGAGCTTCCGCGCGATCTCATCGAAGCGCCGGCGATCTTCCGCGATATCGATCGCGTCGGGTGACGTGCCCAGAATCCGCACGCCCGCCGCGGCGAGTCCTCTCGTGAGCTTGAGCGGCGTCTGGCCGCCAAGCTGCACGATCACGCCGATCGGCTGCTCACGGTCCACGACTTCGAGCACGTCCTCGAGCGTGAGCGGCTCGAAGTACAGCTTGTCCGACGTATCGAAGTCGGTGGAGACGGTCTCGGGATTCGAGTTGATCATGATCGTCTCGTATCCCTGTTCGCGGAGCGCGAGCACGGCGCGGACACAGCAGTAGTCGAACTCGACCCCCTGCCCGATGCGGTTCGGTCCGCTGCCGAGGATCACGACCGATTGACGACCGCTGCGTGGTGCTTCGTTTTCTTCGTCGTACGCGCTGTAGAGATACGGCGTCGACGACGGGAATTCGCCGGCGCACGTGTCGACCATCTTGTACACGGGACGCACGCCGACGGCCCACCGGCGCGCGCGGGCATCCGCTTCCGTCTCTCCGCGAAGGAGCGCGAGCTGCGCGTCCGAGAACCCGAGGGTTTTCATGTGCCGCAGCGCGTCGGGGGTCACCGTTCCGAGAGCGACGTACTCATCTTCCGCTACGAGCAGCTCGCGTAACTGCGAGAGGAACCAGTGGTCGATGGACGTGAGCTCATACAGCTCGTCGTCGCTGAATCCCGCACGCATGGCCCGCTTGACCTGGAATACGCGCTCGGGCGTCGGCTGGCGAAGCGCCGCCCGCAAGGTCTCGTGCGAGTCGTTGTCGAGCCGGTCGTCGTCGAGGCGCGCACCGACCGCCCAGCCGATCCGCCCGTTTTCGAGCGCGCGCAGGCCTTTCTGGAACGCTTCCTTGAATGTCCGCCCGATCGCCATCGACTCGCCGACCGATTTCATCTGCGTCGTGAGCCGCGGGTCCGCGCCCGGGAATTTCTCGAACGCAAAGCGCGGGCACTTCACGACGACGTAGTCGAGTACCGGTTCGAACGACGCGGGCGTCGTCTTCGTGATGTCGTTCGGGATCTCGTCGAGACGGAGCCCGATCGCGAGTTTTGTGCCGATCCGCGCGATCGGGAATCCCGTCGCCTTCGACGCGAGCGCGGACGACCGCGACACACGCGGATTCATCTCGATGACGATGAGCTCGCCGTCGCGCGGATTCACCGCGAACTGGATGTTGCAGCCGCCGGCCTCGACGCCAATCTCACGAATCACGGCCGCCGCCGCGTCACGCATCGTCTGGTATTCGCGGTCGGTGAGCGTCATGGCCGGCGCCACCGTAATCGAATCCCCGGTGTGCACGCCCATCGGATCGAAGTTCTCGATCGAGCATACGATGACGACGTTGTCGTCCTTGTCGCGCATCACCTCGAGCTCGAACTCCTTCCATCCGAGGAGCGAGCGCTCGATCAGCACCTGCGAAATCGGCGACTCGGCGAGGCCGCGGCGGACGATCGCCTCGTACTCCTCGATGTTGTATGCCACACCGCCGCCCGATCCGCCGAGCGTGAACGCCGGACGGATGATCGCCGGAAATCCGATGAACTCCGAGATCTCCTCCGCTTCCTCCCACGTCGTCGCGATGCGCCCCGTCGGACACTTGAGGCCGATGCGCTCCATCGCCTCGGCGAACAGCTTCCGATCCTCGGCCACCTTGATCGCGCGCGCATTGGCGCCGATCAGCTCGACGCCGTGACGGTCGAGCACGCCGCTCTCGTAGAGCGCGAGCGAGACGTTGAGCGCGGTCTGGCCGCCCATCGTGGGCAACACGGCGTCGGGTTTTTCCAGCTCGATGATGCGTTCGACGAATTCCGGCGTGACGGGCTCCACGTAGGTGCGCATCGCCACTTCGGGGTCCGTCATGATCGTCGCGGGATTCGAGTTCACGAGGATGACCTCGTATCCCTCTTCGCGAAGCGCCTTGGCAGCCTGCGTGCCGGAGTAGTCGAATTCCGCCGCCTGCCCGATCACGATCGGGCCGGAGCCGATCACGAGAATGCGATGAAGGTCAGTCCGCTTCGCCATACACCAGATCGTCGATCAGCATCTCGAGAGTGTTCCTCGGTTCCCACGTTGTCGTCGCCGTGAGCTTCGCGTGACTGCCGACGAGCACGGGCACATCCACCGGCCGTACGTGCGCCGGATCGGGCGTGAGCTCGAGTGACGGCGCCGACGCGTCCGGCACAAACCGGTCCGCGTCTTCGACGCTCCGCAGAATCATGGCCGCAACGTCAGCCACGCTCGTGCCCGTTCCGGAACACACGTTGTAAACCTCACCAGCGTGTCCGCGAAGCGCGAGGTAAATGTAGGCACGCGCCACGTCTTCCACGTGCAGGAAGTCGCGAATGGGCGTGACGTTGCCTACGGCGACCTTTGCGGTCCCCGAGGCACGCGCCTCCTGGGCCCGCTTGACGAGCGCCGGCAGCAGGAACGTCGGAGCCTGGCCGGGGCCGCTGTGGTTGAACGCGCGTACCGCGATGACGCGCGTCCCCGTCTCCTTCCAGCACGCGAGGGCCGCCTGCTCCTGCGCGACCTTGGTCTCCGCGTACAGGGTTACCGGACGGAGCTCCGCGGTCTCCACGAGCGGCATGTCCGCGGCATCGTGTGCACCGTACTGCTCCCCGCTCCCGGCGACGAGCACCACGGGGTCCACGGTGCCGCCACGACGGCGTTCGGCGATGACGTCGAGCACGACCTTCGCGCCGTCGACGTTCGTGCTCCACGCCTTCGCGCGGTCGGCGGCTGCGGCGGCAACGGATGCGATGCCGGCGAGGTGGAACACCGCGTCGGGACGCGCGGCATCGACCACTTCGACCATGTCCTCGCGGTCTCGCACGTCCGCGTCATGCCAGTAGACGGCGTCCCGTTGCCAGTCCTTGAGCGTCCCGCCCGCAGGCGCACCGGTGGTCGAGGCTCCGTGGACATCCCATCCATCGCGCAGCAGCTCGCTGCAGAGCCATTGGCCGACGAATCCGCCGGCGCCCGTGACGAGGGCGCGCACCGCTTAGAGGCGACGCGCCCGATGACGATCGATATCCGCCTCCACCATCTGGCGGATCATTTCCTCGAAACCAATGACCGGTGCCCAGCCAAGCTCGGTGCGCGCCTTGGATGCGTCCGCCACGAGCATGTCCACTTCCGCCGGGCGCAGGAATGCCGGATCGAGACGCACGTACTCACGCCAGTCGAGGCCGATGACGTTGAACGCGACCTGGCAGAGGTCCGCCACCGATCGGGTCACGCCAGTGCCGACGACGTAATCACCCGGCGCGTCCGCCTGAAGCATGCGCCACATGGCGTCGACGTAGTCGGCGGCGTGGCCCCAGTCGCGGCGCGCGTCGAGGTTGCCCAGCGCCAGGTTCTTGGCCAGGCCGAGTTTGATGCGTGCGACGCCGTCGGCGACTTTCCGCGTGACAAATTCCAGTCCACGCCGCGGGCTCTCGTGGTTGAACAAAATGCCGGACGTGGCAAAGAGGCCGAAGCTTTCGCGGTAGTTCACCGTGATGTAGTGGCCGTAGACCTTTGCGACGCCGTACGGGGAGCGCGGATAGAACGGCGTGCGCTCGGACTGCGGTGTCTCCAGCACCTTGCCGTATTGCTCGCTCGATGACGCCTGATAAAAGCGCGCGCGGGGGCAGGCGCGCTTCATGGCTTCGAGCATGCGGGTCACGCCGATCGCGGTGAACTCGCCGGTGAGCACCGGCTGCGTCCACGACGTGGCGACAAAGGACTGCGCCGCGAGGTTGTAAATCTCGTCGGGATTGTACGCGGTGAACGCGTCGACGAGAGATGTCTGGTCCAGCAGGTCCGCGGAAACGAGCTCGATACGGTCGACGAGATGTCCGATGCGCTCGTACGGCGTGGTCGAGCTGCGCCGCACGACACCAACGACACGATATCCTTTCGCCAGAAGGAGCTCGGCCAGGTAGGAACCATCCTGGCCGGTGATGCCGGTGATGAGCGCGGTTTTCAGCTTGCTGCGGCTCCGCGCGGCGCCCGCTGGATCTTGCCAGCCGCCAGACACCGCGTGCACACGGAGATGCGCACCGTCTTTCCGTCACGCAGGACGCGCGCGACCTGGAGATTCGGGCGCCATGTGCGGCGGGTCTTGTTGTTGGCGTGCGAGACGTTGTTGCCGAACGCCACGCCTTTTCCGCAGACGTAGCAGCGGTGACGCGCGATCTGGTCACTCATTGGCCGAGCCTCCCACGAATTCGATGCGCGCGAGATCGGCGCCGTCGCCTTTGCGGTGTCCGGTCTTGAGGATCCGCGTGTAACCGCCCTTGCGGGTCGCAAAGCGCGGGCCGAGCTCCTGGAACAGCTTGTCGGCCGCCGCGCGCTTGTGAATGTGAATGCCGGCGGTGCGGCGCGCGTGCAGCGTTCCCGACTTCGCTTTCGTGATCAGACGCTCCACGAACGGCCGCAGCTCCTTGGCTTTGGCTTCCGTGGTGACGATCGCTTCGGATTCGATCAGCGACGTCGCGAGACTGCGGAGCAGCGCCAGGCGCTGCTCGCTCGTCCGGCGAAGCTGCCGACCGGCTTTGGCGTGATGCATTGACCTAGATCTCCTCTTCGACGTCGTCCGGCGCGTTCGCGGCGGCACGGCTGGGCGGAGTGCCCCAGTCGACCACGCGCACGCCACCGTCGCCGCTCTCCTCGAATTTCATGCCGAAATAGAGTCCTTCACGCTCGAGCAGCTCGGCGATCTCCGAGAGCGATTTCTTGCCGAAGTTCTTGACGTTGAGAATCTGCGTTTCAGTCTGGCGCACGAGATCGCCCAGCGAACGGATGCTGGAGTTCTTGAGCGAATTCACCGAGCGGACCGAGAGCTCGAGATCGTCGATGGGCGTACGGAGCAGCTGCGCGAGGCGCACGCTGTCGGCGCTGCCACCGTCGCCCATGCCGACCGCTCCTGCCGTCGACGAGCCGAAGCCCGTGAAGTACTGGAAGTGCGTCTGCGCGAGCGCGGCGGCGTAGCTCACCGCCTCTTCGGGCGGGATCGTGCCGTTCGTCTCGACCGTGAGCGCGAGCCGGTCGTAGTCGGTGCGCTGGCCGACGCGGGTTTCCGCGACGTTGAAATTCGTGCGGCGTACGGGACTGTAGATCGAGTCGATGCGCACGAGGTCGACGGGAAGGCCGCGCGACCGGTCGAGCGCGTGCTGCTCGGCTTCGACGTACCCGCGGCCCTTGTTGACGTAGAGCTCGAGGTTGAGATCGCGGTCGTCCGTCAGCGTCAGGATGTGATGCGCGCGGTCGACGACACGCACGCCACCCTGCGACTCGATGTCGGCCGCCGTGACGGCGCCCGCACCCGACTTGGACACGCGGAGCACGACTTCTTCCTTGTCGTCGTCCATCGCGAGCGTGAGCGTCTTGAGGTTTCCGATGATCTGGTGAACGTCTTCGACGACGCCGGGGATGGTCTGGTGTTCGTGCACGACGCCGTCGATACGAAACGCCCACACGGCGGAGCCGCGGAGGGACGACAGCAGCATGCGGCGCATCGAATTGCCGAGCGTGTGGCCGTAGCCGCGCTCGAGCGGTTGGATGCGGAACTCTGCGACATTGGGGTTGTCGTCGCGCTTCGTCATTTCGACGAGCGTCGGACGCACGAGCCCCCGGAGATCGATGGTTGGGCTGGTCACTGCAAAACCTCGTTCATATCAGGCGGCCGAAAGCGCTCGGCCGTGCGCCCTACCCCGCCCCGAACGCGCGGTAGGCTCGCCTGGAGGGTTCGGGCCTCCTTAACTGCAGAGAACGAGAGAGGGGGGGGAACGGGAGAACGAGATCTCGTTCTCTCCGTCTCCCGTTCTCTCCGTCTCTGTTACTTGCTGTACAACTCCACCACCAGCTGCTCCTGCGCCGCGATCGGGATCTGTTCCCGCTGCGGGCGCTCGAGCATGCGGCCGCTGAACGTGTCGCGGTCCGCCGCGAGCCACGTCGGCGACTGGCCGCGCGACGATTGCTCCATGGCCGCCAGCACGCTCGTGAGCTGCCGCGACGCCTCGCGCACGCGAATCTCTTCGCCGGGCTGCACGCGGTACGACGGCACGTCCACGCGCTGCCCGTTCACTTCGATGTGACGGTGGCGAATGAACTGACGCGCCGCGCGACGGCTGGGCGCGAACCCGAGCCGGTACACCATGTTGTCCAGCCGGCTCTCGAGTGCCGCGAGCAGGTTGTGTCCCGTCACGCCCGGCATGTTGTTCACGCGAACGAACGTGTTGCGGAACTGCTTCTCGCTGAGACCGTAGATGCGCTTGATCTTCTGTTTCTCGCGAAGCTGCTTGGAATACTCCGAGCTCTTGCGGCGGCGCGCCGTATTCTGCCCGTGCTGGCCGGGCGGATACTGGCGACGCTCCACCGGACACTTCTCGGTGAAGCACTTGGTGCCCTTGAGAAACAGCTTCGTTCCTTCACGCCGGCACTGCCGGCACACAGGTCCCGTGTAGCGCATCGGTCAGACTCTCCGGCGCTTGGGTGGACGGCAGCCGTTGTGCGGAATCGGCGTCACGTCCTTGATGCTCTTGACCTGGAGTCCCGCGGTCGCGAGCGCCTGAATAGCGGATTCGCGTCCCGAGCCGGGGCCCTGGACACGCACGTGCACGCGGCGGACGCCGGCAGAGAGCGCTTCGCGCGCGCACTGCTCGGCCGCGACGGTGGCGGCGAACGGTGTCGACTTCTTCGACCCCTTGAAGCCGGCCTTCCCCGATGATCCCCACGACACGGTGTTGCCGTGTGTGTCGGTGATCGAGATGAGCGTGTTGTTGAACGTGGCGTTGACGTGCGCGACGCCTTCGGCCTCGACCACACGCTTCGCTTTCTTCGTAATAGCCATGTTACTTGGTCACCTTCTTCTTGCCGGCAATCGCGCGGCGCGGGCCCTTCTTCGTGCGGGCGTTGGTATGCGTGCGCTGACCGCGCACCGGGAGTCCCTTCTTGTGTCGGACGCCGCGGTATGAGCCAATGTCCATGAGTCGCTTGATGTTCATCGCGACTTCCGTGCGCAGCGCGCCTTCGACCTTCACGCCGCGCTCGATTTCCTGACGGAGTTTGTTGACGTCCGAGTCGGTGAGATCGCGCACGCGGGTGTCGGGATTCACGCCCGTGTTCGCGAGGATGCGACGCGACGTCGACGGCCCGATGCCGTAGACGTACGTGAGACCGACTTCAACGCGCTTTTCGCGCGGAAGATCAACGCCGGAAATACGTGCCATGTCAGCCCTGCCGCTGCTTGTGCTTGGGGTTGCGCTTGCAAATCACGAACGCAACACCTCCACGCTTCACCACCCGGCAGTGCTCACAAATCGGTTTGACGCTCGTTCGGACCTTCAACCTGACACCTCGGAATGATGCGGCGGACGTGTGCGTTTCTGGGAGAGTCAGGAATGGTAAGTCCTTGTGGCGTATGCGACAAGGGTGTTACGCGCTGAACGCTGAACGCTGAGCGCTAAGCGTCAACCGCCAAGCGCCAAGCGCCCAGCGCCAAGCGCCCAGCGCCAACCGCCAACCGCCAAGCGCCAAGCGTCAAGCGTCAAGCGTCCAGTTCCCTCGCCATCGCCCGCAAAGCACCGGCCGGATCGCTCGACGCCGTAACTGCCCGTCCCAGGACAACATACGCCGCCCCGGCTCGAGCAGCTTGAGAGGCCGTCACGACCCGCGCCTGGTCCTGGGTCGCTCCGCCGGCGGAGCGGACGCCGGGCACCAGCACCTCCAGCTGGGCGAAACGGTCCCGCACGGCGCTGGCCTCGCGCCCGCTGCACACAACCCCTTTTGCGGCAGCGCGATCTGCGATGTCCGCCAGGCGAAGCACCTCCGCTGTGACATCGACCGAGTCGCGGCCGGCCGCCTCCGCGTAGGTGGCTGCGTCGAACGAGGTCAGGACCGTCACCACCAGAACGCCACACTGCGATCCGGGGACCGCCGCGGCACCCTCGACGGCCGCGCGGACCATCGCCTCGCCTCCGCTGCCGTGCACGGTAAAGAGTGACGCCCCAAGGGCGGCGACGCTCGCCGCGACGCCGCGCACCGTGTTCGGGATGTCGTGCGCCTTGAGATCCACGAACACGGATTTCCCCTGCTCACGGAGCCACCGCACGATCGCGGGCCCTTCGGCGGCGAACAGCTGCAGCCCGACCTTGTAGAAATCGCACGCATCGCCGAGGTCCGCGACGATGCGTCGCGCCGCGTCCGCTGTCGGAACGTCGAGCGCAACGATCGGCCGAGTCACACGGGCCATTCGAGTGTGCCAATTAGCGATCGCACGTCGCGCACGCCGTGGCGGTCGAGCCACGCGCCGAGCTCGCGCACGATTTTTTCCGGACGCTTGGGATCGACGAGGCCGGCGGTGCCGACGCCGACGAGACTCGCGCCGGCGAGCAGATACTGCACGACGTCCGTGCCGCTCCGGACTCCGCCGACGCCGATCACGGGCACGTTCGTCGCGCGCGACACACGCCATGTCGCGAGTACGCCGACTGGCAGAATCGCGGACCCGCTGACACCGCCGCTCCCGAATCCCACCGCCGTCCGTCGCCGTTCGACGTCGATGACGAGGCCGGGCACGGTGTTCACCACGGTGATGCCGGTGGCACCCGCATCGACGGCGACTTTCGCCGTCGTCGCGACGTCCTGCAGCGTCGGCGACAGCTTCACGAAGAGCGGCCGCTTCGTCGCCGACCGCGCGCGCTGCACAAGCTCGGCGAGCACGGCGCGATCCGCGCCGAACTCGAGTCCGCCTGCGCGCGTGTTCGGGCAGCTCACGTTGAGCTCGAATCCTTCGAAGCCGTCGCTGCCGTCGAGCGTCGTCACGACTTCCGCAAAATCCTCGAGCACGCGCCCCACGACATTGACGAGCACGCGCAGGTTCCCGCGATGTGCCGCCAGCCATGGAAGCTCCGTCGCGCGCACCGCCTCCATGCCGGGATTCGCCAGCCCGACCGCGTTGATCATGCCCTGCTCGAATTCCCCGACCCGCGGCGACGGCGCCCCCTGCCGCGGCTCCGGCGACACCGCCTTCGTCACCAGCCCGCCCAGCGCGCTGAGGTCCGCGACATCATGCAGCTCGCGCCCATACGCGGCGGTACCGGCGGCAAGCACGAGCGGATTCTGGAACGCGATCCCTGCGACGTCGATCGCGAGGGAATCGGTCATTGGCGACGGGTGCCGTTGACGAGGGCGATGCTGTCCGCGATGTGCCGCGCCTTGAGCGTATCGCTCCAGAATCGCATCGCCAGCTGCCACGCGCGTGTCAGCGCCGCGTCTTCCAGGCGCTGCTTCGATCGCGACGGATCCAGCCCGCGAAGCGCAAACGCAGCGGAGCTCGAGTCCCATCTCTGCATGATGCGCGCTTCGTACACTTTCGTCGACTCCGGAACGATCGCACGCGCGGCGAGGAGGGCGCGCGCAGCGATCTCGTAATCAGGATAATCGCGTTCCACGGCGCGGAACATGGCGTGCGCGAGCCGGTTGGCGTGGAGGGAGTCGCGCGCGATTTCGGCCGCGAGAAATGTCGCCGCGCCCGACACATCCGGATTGGCGAGCAGCAGATGCATGATCGTGATGTCGTCCGTCATGCGCTTGAGGAGCGTATCGCCGCGCGCGTGCGCCGAATCGCGCGCAATCGCGGCCTCGATGTCCGGCAGCGCGTCGAACTCGCGAATGCGGAGCGCAAGGAGCCGTGCCTGCGCAGCGGTCTCAACACCCCCCCCCGAAAACCCGAAACGCAGGGCCTCGGATGCCTGCCGGCGCGCGAGCGCCGTGTCACCCACACCCGCCGCCAGATCGCTCAGCCGGAACCGCAACTGCACGCGTTCCGTCGTCGGCGCGCCTGAAGCGCCATAGAGATCGACGATGCGCGCCGCGGCGTCATGGTGTCCCGCCATCCAGAGCGTCGTGATGTGCCGCCGCACTTCGGGGCGGTAATCCCCGACCGTCGCGCGTTGCACGAGCAGACTCTCGGCGCGCGCAAAGTCGCCGCGCGCAAACGACGCCGTCATGTACTCCCACGACGCCGCGTTTCCCGGCACCTTCGACAGCAGTTCCTCGGCGCGGTTGGCGTCACCGAGGAAGAGCGCGACGCGACCATCCCAGAGCGCGGCCTCCGCCCTCACTTCGGGGTCTTTGCTCTCGAGAAGCGGACGCAGCATCGTGTCAGCGGCCAGTGCCTCCGTGCCGCTCAGCATGCACGACGCACGCGCGATCAGCGCACGCTCGCGCCGCGATTCCGGTTCGTTCTGCAGCGACAGGTACTCATCGAGGCGCCGCATGCCACGCGCGCAATCGTTGCCCTTGAGGGCGAGGCCCCGCCCGGCGAGATACAGGGCTTCGTTGCGCCACCGCGACTTCGGATGGCGCGCAAGCACCGTCTCGGCTTTCGCGGCCGATGTGTCGTACCCCTGCTGTGCTCCGTACGAGTCACCGCGCCTGGTGCGACGGTCCGCGCGCGCGGCGGCCGCCTTTGCGTTGTAGACGCCGTTGTAGTACGCACATCCGCCGATCGCGAGGAGCAGAATCGGCGCCCAGCGACCTCTCATCGATCCATGCCTGCGTGTACGCGTCGCTCGTACTTCGCGATGTAATCCAGCGTTGCGCTCGCGATCGACGCCGCGAGCTGTTTCTGTCCACCATCGCTCGCGAGCCACGCGGCTTCGCTCGGGTTGGAACCGTAGCCCGTTTCGACGAGCACCGCGGGCATGTACGCGTTTCGGAGCACGCTGAAGTTGGCCTGCTTGACACCGCGGCTCGGCCCGGGGTGCACGCCACCCACGCCGGCCTGGATCGCCGACGCGAGCTCGGATGACTCCCGGAGATGCTCGTTCTGCGCCATGTCGTTGATGATGAACGACAGCGGGTTATTTCCCTGCACGCTGGCGCCGGTTTCGAACCGCACGACCTCGTTTTCCATGGACTCGACGCGCCGCTCGTCCTCGGTCTTCGCTTCTGCAAGGAAATACGTCTCGAGTCCGCGGACACCCTTGGGGTTCTTTTCCCCGGGCCCCGCCGCGTTGACGTGAATCGACACGAACACATCACCGCGCGCGTCGTTGGCAATGCGCCCACGCTCCGACAGATCGAGCTCGATCGGGCACTCTTCGGCGGCGCGCGGGCACACGTTCATGTCCTTGTCGCGGGTCATCACGACGTCTACCCCGTGTTTGACCAACTCGTCACGCAGCCGCTTCGCGATGCCGAGCGTGATGGTCTTCTCGTCGATCCAGTCGCCGTTGGGAAGGCGGGCGCGCATGCCGCCATGATCCCCGCCGTGACCGGCGTCGATCACGACGAGGTGTTTCCCCTGCCGCGCCGGCGATTTCGGCGCCGGGCGCGGCACCGGATTCTTTCGCGCAGGCGCGCTTGCCGGCTTCACTGCCGCCGCGCGGCTCGTGGAGCGCGACGGTTGCGCCACAGCGTGTTCAGCGAGCGAGCTCGCGGCGAACACGCACCAAGCGGCTGCCAGGAGCGGAGCGCGATACCGCACGGTCATTGGCATGGTCATCGGCGCGCGCGGAACTCGCGCGCGACTTCCCGGTCCGCGTCGCGTTGCTTGATGTCGGCCCGTTTGTCGTGCGCCTGCTTCCCGCGGCCGAGCGCGATCCGGACTTTCGCCTTGCCTTCGCGGAAATACAGGTCGAGCGGAACGAGCGTCAGCCCTTTCCGTTCGACGGAACCGATGAGCCGCCGGATCTCGCGCCGGTGCATGAGCAGCTTGCGCGTGCGCGTCGGCTCGTGGTTGTAGTTCCCGCCGTGTGAATACGGGGCGATATGCAGATTCACCAAGAACAACTCTCCTTCACGAACGATCCCGAACGCGTCGTTCAGGCTGGCCTGTCCGTCGCGCAAGGACTTGACCTCGGTTCCCTGAAGGACCAGGCCGGCTTCCCACGTCTCGAGAATTTCGTAGTCGTGCCGGGCGCGCTTGTTGCGCGCGATCGGCTCGACACCGTCTTTCTCTTCCGATGCAGCGCGAGCCATGGGCGTGTCTGGTCCTTCCTACACCAACGGGGTCTGACGGCAAGTTAGGGCGGCCTGATCCCGCTTACAACTGACGATTTTGCGTTGACTTGGCAATTCAGCCAGCCTACGTTGCGCTGGCGGGAAGACGGCCATGCCGGAGTGGTGGAATTGGTAGACGCGCTGCGTTCAGGGCGCAGTGGGCGATAGCCCGTGTGGGTTCGAGTCCCACCTTCGGCACCTTTGGGATTGCCCGAATACCCGAGTACCCGATTGACCGATTGACCGAATGCCCGATTGTCAGCTGACAGTCGGGCGTTCGTTTTTTGCTCATTTCGTCACTCGGGCACTCTAGAGCTCGGACGGCTTCACATCCTCGGGCAGCGTCGCCTCGCCGTACGCGTCGCGCAGCGCCGCGTTGCATTCACCGACGATGGTAGCGGCCAGGTCGCTGGCCAGCGCCATCGCATCCGCCCTGCCCCAGGCCACGCCCGCGAACGTCAGCAGCACGCGGGCGAGCCGCTCGGACGTCGGCGCCGGGTCCGCACGCCGCTGGAGCGCCGCGCGGTATTCCCGGAGGCGCGTGTTGAGCTGCTGCGCCGCGACGTCGCGCTTGTCCTTCGCGACTCGTGCGTCCGCGACGTGCGCATCCTCGAGCGCGGCCGCGACATCGGACGCCGTGCGGTCGTCGAGCGCATCGCGCTCCGAGATCAGCAACCCGATCGCGCGCCGGGCGTAGCGCAGCTCCCACCGCGCATGGTCTTCATCGCCGTCGCCGAAAGATGCGAGTGCCCGAATCGCGCCCTCGGCGGGATCGTTCATCAGCGTCTGCACGTACCGCTCGGCGCGCGACTGGCGGCCCTGCGCGGCGCGCCATTGGCCGAACAGACCCTGCGCCACCGTTACGCGTGCAGGACCGGCAGCCCCACGCGCTCGCGGACGTCTGCCTCGGGCACGAGGAGGTCGCTGATCACGACGGAGTCGAGCACGTCGTTGATCTTGCTCTGGAGCAGCAGCCACACGGGGCGAATGCTGCAGTTCTGCGCATCGCTGCACCGCACTTCGTCCACCGGATGACTCACGCAGTGGAGATCGAATGTCTCCAGCTCGGCGGCCGTGATGACGTCCCGCACTGTGATTTCCGACGCAGGGCGCGCGAGCACATACCCGCCCTTGGCGCCGCGTGTCGACGTCACGATACCCGCGCGCCGCATGCGCAGCAGAATCTGCTCAACGTAATCCGCCGGCAGGCGCTCGCGTTCGGCGAGCTCGCGCCCGGCCACCGGCCCTTCACTTGCGCGCTTCGCGAGATGCAGCGCGCAGATCACGCCGTATTCCGCCCAGGTGGTGATTCGCACAACGGGAATCTAACAGAGTGCCCGAGTGCCCGATTAGCCTCCGGCCGAGGCCGAACCGTGCTTGCCCGTGGGGACCCCGATTTCGGTCATCTTCCGAAGGTCGAGGACGGCATCCGCGTCATCAGGCGGCAAGATGCCGTCGCGTTTTACCAGGTCGCGGATCAGCACGCCTTCCTTGACCGACTGTTTGCTGATCTCCGCTGCCCTGGCGTACCCGATGTGTGGCGCGAGCGCTGTGGCCAGGGCCGCCGACCGCTCGACCCAGTAGGCGCACATTTCCCGGTTCGCCTCGATGCCGCGCACGCACTTCTCATCGAGCACCTTCGCGGCATTCGTGAGAATGCGCATCGACAGGAGCACGTTGAACGCAATCACCGGCATCATCACGTTGAGCTCGAGCTGTCCGTGTTCGCACGCGATCGCAACCGTCGTGTCGCACCCCATGACCTGGAAGCAGACCTGGTTCACCATCTCGGGAATCGACGGATTGATCTTGCCCGGCATGATTGACGAGCCGGGCTGCACTGCCGGAAGCTTGATCTCGTCGATGCCCGTGCGGGGGCCCATCGCCATGATGCGGAGATCGCTCACGATCTTGCTGAGGTCCACCGCGAGCGTGCGCAGCGCGGCGCTGAATCCCGCGACGTCGCCCATGGACTGCATGAGCTGAATACGGTCCTGTCCCTCCCGAACGGGGAGTCCCGACATCGCCTTCAGGTGCTTGATCATCAACGCGGGATACGCGGGCTCGACCGTGACGCCCGTGCCGACAGCGCTCCCGCCGATGCCGAGATCGAACAGGTAGTCAGCGGCTTCGGCAACGCGCCTCATGTCGCGCTCGATCGAGCCCGAATACGCCTTGAATTCCTGGCCCAGGCGAATGGGCATCGCATCCTGGAGGTGCGTGCGCCCCGCCTTCACGACGTCGTCGAACTCCTTTCCCTTCGCGGCCAGCGAGCCACGCAAGCCCGCGAACGCACCGTTCAGCCCAGCAAGCTGCGACAGGATCGCCAGGCGGATGTTCGTCGGAATCGTGTCGTTGGTGGACTGCGCCATGTTCACGTGATCGTTGGGATGCACGGGCTTGTACTCGCCCCGTTTTCCTCCGAGGATCTCGTTCGCGCGGTTGGCCAGCACTTCATTCACGTTCATGTTATGCGACGTGCCCGCGCCTGCCTGGTACGGATCGACAATGAAGTGCTCTCGGTGCTTGCCGCTCAATACCTCGTCCGCGGCGGCAACGATCGCATCGGCGAGTTTCGCATCGAGCCGGCCCGTTTCCTTGTGCGTCAGCGCCGCGGCCTTCTTGATCCAGACCTGCGCGATCACGAACGGCTCGAACGGCGCGAGCCCGCTGATCGGGAAATTCTGCTTTGCCCGAAGCGTCTGGACACCGTAGAGCGCGTCGGCCGGAACGTCGAGCGGGCCCAGCGGATCCTTTTCCGTACGAAAACCGTCAGCCATGTGAAGAAATCTCCGGAATGCGCTGGCCGCGGAGCGCGAGCAGCGAAAGAGTCAGAAAGAGCGCCGCCGCCAGCATCGCCACGCCGAGCGACGCCACGCTGAGCGCATGTAACCGGCCGAACGCGGCGCGTCGCGCGTCACCGCCGACCACGAGATCGATATCCGCGCGAGCCTTCGCGATCTTCGGCCCAAGCACGAACTGCGCGTGCGCGCACGCGAGCGCCATAAGCGCGCCCAGCGCGAGGCGCGAGGGCGGTCTGCCGGCGAACAGCGCGACCGCCGCGCCGATCACGATGCCGGAAATGAAAACCACGTCGAGCACGCGCCCGACCATGTCGCCGGCGAGCGCGCGTGTCGGGAGCACCGCGAACGCCGATGGCGCGACGGACGCAGCCGTGAGGATCGCGCCCCCAAGCCAGAGAGCGACGAGAACAAGCGCGATGCCGCTTCGCATCTCGTACGTCACCGCGCCACCAGCCGCATGGTGCTCAAGAACGGATTCGAGCGCCGTTCCACGTCGAGCGTCGTGTCCGGGCCGTGTCCCGGGTACACGCGCATCGCACCCGGCAGCGCACCCAGCCGGTCGAGCGATTGTTGCATCGCGGCCGGATCGCCGAGCGGCAAGTCGACGCGACCGATTGAACCCGCGAAGAGCAGGTCGCCACCGAGCATCACACCGTTACCGTGATAGATCACGTGGCCCGGTGCGTGTCCGGGCACGTGCCACACGGTGAATGCGAGTCCGCCCACGCGCATGACGTCGCCCTCGGCGACCTCACGATCCGGCGGTTCCGGCTGCTCGAACGGGATGCCATAGCCGGCGGCCGACTGCGCGCCGTACGCATAGACCGGCGCGTCGGCGGGATGCATGTAGACGGGCACGTCCCACTTGCGCTTGACGCCGGCGATCCCGCCGATGTGATCGAGGTGCGCGTGCGTGAGCCAGATGGCGTCGAGCTGCGCACCCGCATCCTCCACCATTCCGATGATGCGATCTGGTTCCGCGCCGGGATCGATCAGAACTGCACGGCCCGCCGATTCGTCCGCGACGAGATAGGTGTTTTCCGCAAACTCGCCGACCGTGACCCAATCGATCTTCATCCCTCGACCGCCGCCTCCTTGAACGCCTTCAGGTACTTCTCGGCCGCGATGGCGGCGGTCGTTGCGTCACCCACGGCCGTCGTGACCTGGCGCGTGAGCTGGGAACGCACGTCACCCGCGGCGAACAGGCCGGGAATCGATGTCTGCATGTTGCTGTTCGTGATCAGATATCCCGAGGCGTCATGCTCGACGTGGCCCTCGATAATTCCCGTGTTCGGCGTAAATCCGATGAAAATGAAAATGCCGGTGGCCTGGAGATCCCGCGCCGCGCCCGTCTTGATGTTCTTGATGCGCGCATGAGTCATGAGTCCCGCGGCGTCGCCGAAGATCTCTTCCACGACGGTGTCGGTGATGAGCTCGATCTTCGGATTCGCGAACACGCGCTGCTGGATCAGCTTCGAAGCACGGAACTCGTCGCGGCGGTGCACGAGGTACACCTTCGCCGCGTACCGCGTCAGGAAGTCGGCTTCCTCGCAGGCCGCGTCTCCGCCGCCGACGGTCATGATCGTGTGCCCGCGAAAAAACGCGCCGTCGCAAATCGCGCAGTACGATACGCCCTTCCCCGCGTACTCGAATTCACCCGGAATGCCGAGCTTCACCGGCGTGCCGCCGGCCGTCATGATCACGGCTGGCGCGCGATAGAGATCGCCGCCCTCCACGGTCACGTCGAACACGCCGTCCGCATTCTTGCTGATGCGTTCCACGCGCATGAACTGCTTGAGCTCGACGCCGAACTTCACTGCATGCGCGGCGAACTTCTCGGCGAGATCCCGCCCGAGAATGTGCTCGAACCCGATGTAGTCCTCGACGATTTCGGTGTTGAGGAGCTCGCCGCCCGGCTCACCGCGCTCGAGAATCGCTGATTTCAGCATCGCACGGCCCGTGTACAAGCCAGCACACAGACCCGCCGGGCCGCCGCCGACGATCAGCACTTCGTAGTTATGGGTCGTCACTCCTCACGTCCTCATCGTTCCGCGTTCGCGTTCGCGTTCGCGCCCGGACCCAACCGGGCCCACCGCGAGCATCGCCGCCGCCCCGTGACAATGGGACGCCGTTGCAACCAGCGCACGCACCTCGCCCTCGCGTGCCGCCGAGGCGATCGCTTGCTCCGCGTCGTGAATCGGCGCCGCGTCCACCATGCCGACGCCGTACGCGCGGTGCGTGCAATGAAATGTAAACGGTCCGAGAACCGTCTCACCAACCGCGCGCCGCGAATCGGCCCACGCCGCAAGTGTCGCAGGCATGGTCCAGTCGCGAAGGCCGCGCGTGTGTGGACAAATCCGCGGCTCGATGCAGTTGACGGGACACGTCCATGTCGCGTGCGAGACGTACGCGGTTCCGTCGGGCGCCGCCTGCTCCCACGGCGTGCCGATGGCGCCTGGGAGCGGTGCTCGCGACACGGCTCGTCCGGGCCAGCGCCGCTGCGTCGTTCGCGCGATGTACTCGAAGAAGAGATGCGGCATGAGCGGCGACGGCACGATCGCGTCCCCGGCCGTGACGGTTCCGAGCCAATTGTCGAAAAACTCGCCCCATTCCTGCGCGATGAACTGCGGAGCGGGCGCGGCCCACTCCTCCGCACTTTCCGCGCTCGCGGTGCGCTTCGCCGGGCAGTCCGTGTTGCGGTCGACGACCGTCAGGCGCTCCCACGTGATCGCGCCGGCCGCGGCGGCGCGACCCAACTGCCGCACGTAGTACGACCCGTAACACCCTCCGCCGACGACGACAATTTCGCCGTAGTCGGTGCGAGCCTCAGGCGAGACGCCGGCCGCCATCGACAACGAGCACGTGCCCGGTCACGAATGTGGCGCGAATGAGGTATTCCACAGCCGCGGCGACGTCTTCGGGAGTCCCAAGACGTTTGAGCGGCGTGTTTGCGATGAACCGCGCGCGCGCGTCGTCCGGCCAGTCCTCCGGCGGCAGCACGGCACCCGGCTGTACGGCGTTCACGCGAACGTTCGGCGCGAAACGCACCGCGAGCTGCTGCGTCATCGACACGATCGCCGCCTTGCTGATCGCGTGCGGAACGAGGGTGACGGTGACTTCTTCGGCCAGGTGATCCGCAAGGTTCACGATCGCACCGCCCTCACTCATGGCGCGAAACGCCGCGAGCGAGAGAAAGAACGGCGCTCGCACGTTGAGCGCGAAGACGTGATCCCACTGCGCGGGCGTCACGGTCGCAACCGGAAGCGAGACCATCTCCGCTGCGGAGTTCACGAGCACATCGAGACGACCGAAGGCGGCGACCACACGCTGCACGAGCGTCTCCGCGCTCGCAGCGTCGGCAAGGTCCGCCTGGAACAATTCCGCGCTCGCGCCCTCCGCTGCGCACAACGACGCGACCTCGCGCGCTTCGTCTTCCGAGGAATGAAAATGGATTGCGACGTCGTGCCCGCGCGACGCCAGATGGATCGCGATCGCTCGTCCGACGCGCCTGCCCGCACCCGTGACGAGAGCGACCGGACGCAAGGTCACGCCCTTCCCGCCTGTCCGCGCGCCGCCACGAGCGCGTCCTGCCGCTCGAGCCACTCCATCGGAACTTTCATTGCGCCAAGCGTTCGGCTCCCGCCCATTTCGCCGTGCCAATCCGAGCCGCCGCTGGGCACGAGCTTGAGATAGTCGCACAGTGCGCGCAACCGCGACACGTCATCCGGACTGTGACCCGGATGGAGCACTTCGGTGCCGTCGAGCCCGTCGCGCGCCAACGCCTCGAGCGTTTCGCGCCGGCCTTCGGGACCCGGGTGGGCCCACACCGCGATGCCGCCGCTGTCGTGCACGAGCGTCGTCGCTTCCCGCACACTCAGGCGCGGCTTCGCGACGAACGCGCGCTTGCCTGCTCCGAGAAAACGGTCGAACGCGTCGCGGAAGTCGGTGCAGATCCCGGCGGCAACGAGCGCACGCGCCACGTGCGGCCGCCCCAGCGCACCGTCGGCGGCCTGCTTGCGCACATCATCAATGCTGATCGTGACCCCCAGCGATGCGAGTTTCGCGACAATCATCACCGCGCGCTCGGCACGCTCCGCGCGAAACTTTGCGAGCGTCACATCTATGACATCGAGCGACGCGATGTGCAGCCCGAGAATGTGCACCTCGCGATCGAGGTGCATCGCGGACAGCTCGACGCCGGCGACCAAGCGAATGCCCGCGGAACCGGCAGACTCCAAGGCGCGCGCAACGCCCGCGACACTGTCGTGGTCTGTAAGCGCAAACGCTGATAATCCGGCCGCGGCGGCGAGGCGCGGGATATCGGCGGGCGCGACGGCACCGTCGGACGCGGTGGAATGGACTTGCAGGTCCACCGTCGCCGGACTCGCCGGCGCGTTCACGCCCGGTAGCCGGCCTCGGGCGACGTCGAGCTGGGCTGGGACTGCGTGAAGAGCCGGCGCAGATCGCCGTCGCTCAACTGCGCAAGGGACGATTCGCGCGACGTCGAGCCGCGCGGTGAATAGCGTGTGACGCGCACCTCCGCGGTGTCTCCGCTTCCGCGAACGAACAGCAAGCCGAATTCGTCGGCGTCATACTGCGTGATGAAACCGGATGGATAGACCTGCCACGCGGTTCCGTCGATCATGAGCACTCTGCTCGGCATTCAGGCGATCTCCACTTCGGTGTACACGCGCGACGGATCGCGCAGACGCTCCGGCGCGCGCGCATGCGCGGCCCGCAGCGTTTCGGCGTCATTCGCTTCGACGAACTCGATGAACAGTCCCGGAAGGCCCGCTTCCTCGAACACCCAGAAACGGCAGTCGGCGTTGTGGTAGTGCGCACGCCTGTGGCGCAGCGCCGCGAGATACTTGGCGCGATCGATCGCCGGCACCATCGCCCGCTGCAGCGTGAGAGCGCGCGGCATGCGTCAGAGAACCGGCTCCGGCATGGTCTCCAGATGGTTCTTCACGAACCCCACGAACCCATCGCCATCGGAACCATCGACAACGCGATGATCGAACGACAACGACAGATACGCGCACGTGCGTAGCGCGATCACGTCCTCACCGTCCGGACCTGTGCGCACCTTGGGCCGCTTCTCGATGGCGCCGATGCCCAGGATGCCCGTCGTGGGCACGGGAACGATCGGCGTCGCGAACAGTGACCCGAATACGCCGTGATTCGTGATCGAGAACGAACAGTCCTGCACTTCCTCCGGCTTGAGCTTCTTGGTCCGCGCGCGGTTCGATAGATCGTTGAGTGCCTTCGCGAGACCCGACAACGACAGGTCGTCGGCGTTGTGCACGACCGGCACGATCAGCCCCCACTCGAGCGCGACGGCGATGCCGATGTTGTAGCTCTTCCGGTAAATGATGTCCGTTCCGGCGACGGCGGCGTTCAGGATCGGATACTTCTTGAGCCCGGCAATCACGGACTGCACGACGAACGGGAGGTACGTCAGCTTCTCGCCGGTGCGCCGTTCGAATTCGGATTTGTTCGCCGCGCGGATCCGCGCCACGCGCGTGAGGTCGACTTCGAACACGGTGGTGACGTGCATCGCCGTGTGCTTCGCGAGCACCATGTGCTCCGCGGTGAGCTGGCGAATCCGGGACATCGGCTCGACGACGTCGCCGGCCCACGGAGTGGGAAGCGGACCGTGAGGCGCGTGCGCCGCGGGCGCCGATGCCGCCGCAGGGCGAGCCGGCGCCGAAGCCGGCGCCGCGGCCGGCGGCGATTCGAGATAGCTGATCAGATCTCGCTTCGTGACACGCCCGGCGACTCCCGTGCCGGAGAGCGACGACAGTTCCACACCCGCGTCGGCAGCCATACGCCGAACGAGGGGAGACGACTTCGTGCGCAGGCGTTCCTCGAGCGAGCTTCCGTTTCCACCGTTCGAACCGGCGTCAGCGCGAGGACGCGCCGGCGGTGCGGTCTCGGTCGCCGTCCTGGCAGGCGCAGGCTTCTCGGCTGTTTTCTCGGCGGACTTTGCCGGCGCGTTCGCGGCCGGCGCAGCGGCGGCAGCTTGCGGAGCAGACGCACTCGCGCCGCCACTTGCGAATGCAGCCACGTCGGTCTCAATCCGCGCGACGACCGTGCCGACGGCGACGGTCTGCCCCTGCTCCACGAGGATCTCCGCGATCACACCCGCTTTTTCCGCGCTGACTTCGGCGTCGACCTTGTCCGTCGAGATCTCGAACATGGGTTCGTCGCGCTTCACCTCGTCGCCCACGTTCTTCATCCATCGCGACAGCGTGCCCTCAGCGATCGACTCCCCCATCTGGGGCATTTGGACGTCAATTCGGGCCACGGCTGATCCTCACGACTTGGGAGACTGCGACTCGGGCGGTAGCGCCGGCTTGTTCAAACGCCGGAGCACCAGGATCGGCAACGAAACGGCTCCGAGGAGCCCGCCGATCTCCGCATAAATGTACCAATTGCAGGCGGGAATGTCGGGGCAGCTTGGCGCCTTCGTGGCGGCCGCGACGACGGCGGCGACCAGTACGCCGACCATGGCCATGGAGAAGAAACCGAGGACCGTCATCAGGCACCCGAGGCCGACGGCCCGGGCACGACGCTCGCCGGGGGTGAGCGGCGTTTCTGACACCTCAGTACGCGGCGTCGAGCGCGTGTGTAGGGTCGGCCGCCTTGTGCAGCTGAACGAAGTAGCGCTTCACGCTGCGGTCCAGGCGGCTTTCGCCCGTCTGGTCGGTGTGGGCTTCGACGAAGGTGTAGTGCCCGCCTTCCATGCGCACGGTGAGCGTGAGCGTGCCGAGCTCACCCGCAAACGTGCGCGAGCGCGGCGCAGTGTGCTGCGTCGTGAGACCGATCGCCGGGAAAAAAGCGTCGGCGCGCGCCATCACGTCGTCGGGATGAGTGCCGCAGCGGAAAAAATGGCGCATGTGTTTCTAGCGTTCGTTGTGCACGGAGAGGCGGAAGTCGCCGTCAGGCCGTTCGAGCTTCGAAAGAGAATCCTTGCGGAATCGGATGCCGACGGCCCAATCCCCCGCCGTGATGAATCGGAGACGCGCCGTGTACGTGCCGGACTCCGGGGCTGGAATGAACGAGTCGAATACGTTGATGCCGTCGGCGCTCGAGGCGAAGATCTGCCCTTCACCGCGCTCGATCGGCTCCTTCGTTTTCTTGTCGCGAATCACCACCCGGAACAGAATGGGTTCGCGCGCGTACGCGGGTGCCGGATCCCACGACACCTGCATCGCAAACGTGGTCGTGAATGTCTTGAGCTCAACGGGCTGCTGGCTGGATGGACCGCAGGCCAGCAGCGCAGCGCCAAGCGCCAAGCGCCACGCGCACAGCGCTAAGCGAAGATCGCGACCGGCAGTCAGCCGGGCGTCGCTGAACGCCATGCGCGTTGCGCTGGTCACTCGTAATACTCGAGTCCGAGATGCGTGATCTGCGATTCGCCCATGAGATGCCGCAGTGTGTTCTTCAGCTTGGTCTGTTGGATGAAAAGATCATGCTCCGGCTCGAGCCCCGCAGCGGCCATCGGCGATTTGTAATAAAAGCTTAACCATTCTTGAATGCCTTTCAGCCCGGCGCGCGCGGCGAAATCGCTGAAGAGCGCGAGATCGAGCACGATCGGGGCGGCGAGAATGGAGTCGCGGCAGAGAAAGTTCACCTTGATCTGCATGGGATACCCCATCCATCCGCGGATGTCGATGTTATCCCAGCCTTCCTTGTTGTCGCCGCGCGGCGGGTAGTAGTTGATGCGCACGACGTGCGAGAAGCCCTTGTACAGGTCAGGGTACTTGTCCGGCTGCAGGATCGTGTGCAGCACTGAGAGCTTGGACTCTTCCTTCGTCTTGAAGCTCGCCGGGTCGTCGAGCACCTCGCCGTCGCGATTGCCGAGGATGTTGGTGGAATACCAGCCCTCGAGTCCGAGCATGCGCGCCTTGAGTCCGGGCGCCACCACGGTCTTCATCCACGTCTGCCCCGTCTTGAAATCCTTGCCCGAAATCGGCACACCCTTCTTGATCGCGAGAGCGATCAGCGCGGGCGTGTCGACTGCGAGGTTGGGTGCGCCGTTGCAGTAGGGCACGCCTTCCATGATGCACGCCCACGCGTAGAGCATCGACGGCGCGATGTCGGGATGATTGCTGTCCATCCCCTTCTCGAACGCCGCGATTGTCTTGTGCACCGCCGACGGCCTGATGAAGATCTCCGTCGACGCACACCACACCGCGACCAGGCGATCACACTTGTGCTTCGCCTTGAAATCGCGAATGTCCTTTCGGAGCTGCTCGGCGAGGTCGCGCTTCGTCTTGCCCTTCTTGACGTTCTTGCCGTTCAGCCGCGTGACGTACTTCTGCTCGAACACCGCCGGCATCGGCTTGATGGCCGAGAGGAACTTCTTGAGCGGCTCGAGGTGCGCATCTTCGAGCACACCGGCCTTCTTCGCGGCCGTGTAGGCGTCATCGGGAATCGGGTCCCACGCGCCGAACACGATGTCGTTCAGGTCGGCGAGGGGAACGAACTCCTTGATGAGTGGCGCGCGGCGGTCCGTCCGCTTGCCGAGCCGGATGGTCGCCATCTGGGTGAGCGAGCCAATGGGCTTGGAGTAACCGCGACGGATGCTTTCGACACCGGCCATGAACGTCGTGGCAACGGCGCCGAGACCGGGGGTGAGGATGCCGAGACGGCCGGTGGCTGGGGCAACGCGCCGGCGCTTGGTGGACTTTGGACTGGCGGCCAACGAATTCTCCTTGAAACGCCGCGGTGGGCGGCACGATGTGCAGCGGCGACGCCGTCGTAAGTGTGGCGTCCTAAGTGCTTGTCCGCGCGCAAACTACGCGCGAACTCGCAGCACGGAAGTTTACGGGGTCGTGGGGCGGCTGGGCAACTCAGCGGTAGAGCAGGTATTTCCGGATCTTCTGCAACCACGTGCTCACCATGAGCACCTCGCGGTCGATCACCACATCGGGATCCGTTCCCGCGAGTAGCGCCTCGCGCACTTCATCGGCGCCCATGCGCTGGTCGAACGTCTCATTCGCGAGACGAAGCGAGTCGGGGTGCAGCTTGTGCAACGCCCATACGATCGTCGCCCCGACGCGCGCCGCCTGCAGGCGCTCGCGTGCCACAACATCGATGCGCACGCCGGGAATGCGCCTGCCGCCGTATTTGTCATCACCCGGATGGTCGGGGGTGAACGGATCCACGACGAATCGCACACCGGTGATGCTGCGGCTCTCGAGCAATTGCGCCACCGCCTGTGCGTTCATCCACGGCGCGCCGAACCGCTGAAACGCCGTTGGCGTGCCGCGGCCGACCGAGACGTTCGAGCCCTCGAGCGGCACGAGTGCCGGATAAAGCAGCGCACTCGTGAGCGACGGAATGTTGGGCGACGGCTTCACCCAGGGAATCCCCGTCGAATCCCACCACAACGACCTGCGCCATCCGGACATCTGGATCACGTGAAGATCCGCGCCGACACCGAGCTCGTCGTTGAACCATCGCGCCATTTCGCCCATGGTGAGGCCATGGCGAAGCGGCGCCGGGACGAGCGCGAACGCGCGCCCCGGCTTTCCGGGCGCCGGATCATTCGCATTTGCAAGCGCCGCGTCGAGCATCGGCCCTTCGGCGCGTCCGCCGAGCGGATTCGGCCGGTCGAGGACGTAGATCGGAATCCCGCGACGCGCGGCCGATCGCATCGTGTACAGCATCGTACCGACGTACGTCCACGTGCGCGTGCCGATGTCGAACAGATCAAAGACGATCGCGTCTACGTCGCGCAGCAGCGAATCCGGGGGCGGGACAGCCTGCGACGTGAACAGCGAATAAATAGGAAGGCCGGTCTTCGAATCGCGGTCGTTTTCGATGTCGCTGCGATCCTCGGTCCCGCGAATCCCGTGCTCCGGGGAAAACAGCGCGGTGAGGTGCGCACCACGCGCCGGCAGTGCGGCGTGCAGCAGGTCGATGTCGCTTTCGCCCTTTTCGTTGATGCCGGTCTGGTTCGTGACGAGCGCGACGCGCTTCCCCTTGAGCTGCTCCAGGCTGTCGCGCAGCAGAATTGTGATGCCGGGGAGGACGCGGGTGTCGGCGGGACGCGACGCGAGGCACGCGATCGCCACACCGGCTAGCGCGAACAACCACGGTCGAAGGGGCCGGCGTCCGGTCGATTTCATGGGGAGGTCTCTCACTTCCAAGATACCCGCGTCCCCGTTAAATTTCCGACAATCTCTGTTGGAGATCCAAATGACCACTGCGAATACCCCCGAGGTCGTGCTGACGGTTTCACCCGCCGCCTCGGTGGAAGTAAAGAAATTCATGGCCGCCGAAAACGTGGCGGCGGACGTGGGCGGACTGCGCGTCTCGGTGCAGCCGGGTGGCTGCAGCGGGTTCAAATACTCCCTGCTCATCGAAGACGCTGCTGCCGAAGACGACACCATTCTCGACCAGGATGGCTACCGCATCTTCGTGGATCCGTTCTCGCTCCAGTATCTGCAGGGCGTGAACATCGACTACGTCACGTCGATGCAGGGCTCGGGCTTCACGTTCAAGAATCCCAACGCCACCGGCGGCTGCGGCTGCGGGAGCAGTTTTTCGGCATAACTGCAGAGAGCGGGAGAACGGGAGAACGAGGGAACGGGAGCGCTCCGATGGGGGCGCTCCTTTTTCTTTGCACGACCCGCCTCCGAACTAGATTTTCTCCCGTTCTCCCGTTCCCCCGTTCCCTCGTTGTTTCTCCCGTTCGCCGCTTTTTCTCCCGTTCTCTCGCCCTCTCGCATGTTCTTTCTCGGAATCGACGGCGGTGGCACCAAGACGCGCGCGGTCGTCGCGGACGCGCACGGGCATGTCATCACGTCGCTCACTGGTGCCGGTTCGGCGGTCGGCGCCGAGGGGGCGGACGCGTCGGCGACGGTCATCGCGGCGCTCGTCGCTGACGCACTCGCTGCGGCCGGACAGCACGACGTGACTCCGTCAGTGCTCTGCGCCGGCATTGCCGGTACGGGCCGCGAAGAACCGCGCAAGAAACTGCAGAGGGCGCTCCAGGCGCGCGGGCTCGCGGAGCGAATCATCGTCACAACCGATGCGCATGTCGCGCTGGCCGACGCGTTCGGCGACGGCCCTGGCATCATTCTCATTGCCGGCACCGGAAGCGCGTGCTTCGGCCGGAGCCCGACGGATGTCGAAGACCGCTGCGGCGGCTGGGGTCCGGTCATCGGAGACGAAGGCAGCGCGCTGTGGCTCGCGCGCCGCGCGCTCAGTGCCGCAACGGCGTCAGCCGACGGACGCGAGCCGGACACGGCCCTCCTGGGCGCGCTGCTCACGGCGACCCAGTGCGACGAAACGGACGATTTGATCGCGTGGGCATCGCAAGCGCCCGCGGCCGACGTCGCCGCGCTGGCCGCGGTCGTGCTCCGCGTGGCCGAAAACGGCGATCAGCGCGCGAGCACGATCGCGGCCATCGCGGCGGAGGAGCTCGTGCTGCACGTGCGCACCCTCGCACGGCGTCTGTTCGTGGACGAACGCGCCGCTGTGAACGTGGCCCTTACCGGTGGACTACTCGTGCGGGGCTCCCTGATGAGAAAGCTCGTGGAGCATCGCCTGCGGTCGGCCGTGCCAGGCGCGGTCGTCCGCGCGGACGAAGTCGACGGCGCCCGCGGGGCCGTGAAACTGGCGCTCAGGCCCTGAACTTCAAAAACCGAAACAAAAACCGAAATGAAAATTGAAGTGCAAGAACGAAATTGAAATTGAAGCTTGAAGAGGGGCACGCCCGGACCTCCCATCGCTCTTCACGCTTCAATTTCAAGCTTGAACTTCCCCTTCAATTTCCTTTTCGTTTTTCGCTGTCTATCCCCTTGTGGGACGGCCCTTTATGACCTATGGTGTGTAGGTCCGAAAACGCCGTGGCAAGGCCGTTACAAACGTCCTCTGTCCCGGTGTTTGAGGGTGCTTGCGATTTTCGCGGTCCGGTAGATGGCCGTTCCAACCGACCCAACGCCGATGAGACTTACCGAACCTGCGAGCAACGTCCCCCTTTGCCAGCCCATGCCGTCGGTCACGGCACCGTCGGCGAAGCACGCTACGGCGAGGAAAACCAGCCGTTCCGCGCGCTGCATGACTCCACCTTTGCAGTCTACGCCCAGCGCTTCGCCGCGGGCGCGGGCGTAGCTCACGAGCAACGACCCGCCCATGGCGAGCATTGTCGCGCATACCGTCCACGGCCGTCCGGCCAGCACCCACGCCACGCCCACGAACGTCGCGGCTTCGGCGAACCGGTCGAGCGTCGAATCGAGAAACGCGCCGTGGTCAGTGACCTTGCCCAACGCGCGTGCGAGTCGTCCATCGAGGATGTCGCACACGCCACTCAACGTGATCATCCATCCAGCGACCGGCAGTCTGTTCGCAACGAAAGCCGCTGCCGCCGCAACCCCGAACCCCACGCCCAGGTAATTCAGCAGATCCGGTGACACGCGCGCTCGCACGAGCGGACGTTCCACCGGCCCCAGCAGCCACATGAACCAGTCGCGCACCCAGAAACCGAGAAGGACCGTCGCCGGGCGTTTCGCCACCTCGGCGTCGGTCGTGCGGTGGCGTGACTTCAGCGCGAACGCCGGCATCGTCGCCAGGATCGCGAGGACGAGCGCGAGGGCAGCGGTCTCGACTGGACTCATGTCAGTTTCGGCGCTGTGGGCGCGTGCGCAGGTAGCGAATGAATTTCGGCCACACAAACACGAGCGGCCAGCGGCGCTCGCGTTCGGTAACGGTAATGAGTTCGCCGCTCGCGCGCGCGATCTTGTGCACGACGTAGTCCAGCCAACCGTCGTACAGCGCAATGTGCTTGAACAGGCGGATCGTGTTGCGTGCCTTGCTCCGCCGGAAAAACCAACGCCACCGCATTCGTTCCAGCGCCCCTGGCGGCGTGCGGAGGCTGAACGTCGCCTCGTGCTCGACAAGAACGCGCGTCCGCGTCCCTTCGGCGAGCAGTTCCTCGAAAACGGGGACGAGAGTGCCGCGCTGCGCGTGGAAGAGTTCGCGGGCATGGTCCGTCCCCTCCGGCCGGATCTCGCTGCGCAGCGACTGCGCGAGCAGAGCGCGACCGTAATCCTCGACGTTGAACCGGTCGGGGAGGAATGGTCTGATCCACTCGAGCGTGCGGCGCCGGGTCCTGACGACGGCGTCGGCGACGAGGCGAGCGGCGGCGACGTCGCGGACCCAGGCGAGAACGACGTGCTGCATCAGTCGAGCTTGCGTAAAATGATCACGAGCGCGATCCGACGTCTCGCGCCCAAAATCCTGCACGGAGAAAACCGCAACCTTCGCCATACGGTCACCCTGCGGCGAGCGACAACGCAGCGACACCACGTTTGGGGCGAGAACCCGGGCGAGGCTGCTCACCAGCCATCCAGCCCGGTGCAACCCCGCGGTCGCGGCGAGGGACCGGTACGCGTCGGCATACTGGTCGACAATAACGAAGTAGTCGAAGGCGCTCTCGCTCCGCGTCCGCCGCCCCTGCGCGCGCGATCCGTAGTGAATCACGGCCTGCGTCGAGGCGCCGAACGCCCACGCGAGATAGGCCGCGAGCTCCCGCGCCTCCGGCGCAACCGAGCCATCCAGAGCGTACGCCAGACGGCCGCGCTCGGCAGCTTCAGTCGGCGGATTCCGCAATCCGAGCGACCGCAGCGTCTCCTCCAGAATCAGAACGAAGTTGGTGCAGCGACTCGACCATCCGGTCGCGGAGTCCTGCAATGAATGGCGCAATATCCTCGGCGCGCTCAGGCGGCGCAAAGGGTCCGGTGATGCGCACGCGCACTTCCGTTCCCGCGAGCGATGACAGGCTCTCCATCATCGTGCGCGCGCGCCACATCCCGTCGCCAACGATGACGTACACGGGACGCCGCGCGGCGTCGAGCGTGACGGTCAGCCCGCCGGGCATGAACCGTCCGATCTCGCCAGAGCGCGACCGGTGCCCCTCGGGAAAGAACACGAGGCTCGCCTCTCCCGCCGCGACGCGCGCGCATCCCGCGCGTATCTCGGCGAGGTCCTGCTTCATCGTCGCACGCTTCTGCGTGATGAACGGGTACGGCATCATGCGCAGAAACGGCGAAATGCCGGGAATGCCCCACCGGTACCTCGTCCGGACCGGAATGAGGGCGGGGGGCCCGTGGACCTCACAGAGTGCGATCGGAATGTCGAGCACCGACTGGTGGTTCATGACCACCACCGCGCTCTCCGCGATCCGCACGCCCTCGACCGAGATCCGGACGCCCGCCCCACGCACCACGATGGCGCGCGTGACACGTGCACAGAAACGAATCCACCGCGACAGTATTCGCGCCCGCCGTGCGGGCATCAACCACACGAGCGGAGTGACGATGAGACGCTGCAACGGTCCCATGAAAAGCATGAGGTAGAGAAAGAACACCGTGAGCGCTGCCGTGCTGCGGAGGATGTGGACCGCGCGGCGCCACGGAGCAACAGCAACACCGGTGGACACACCGCTTGAAACACCGCGCTGCAAACTCCCGTTTGTTCCCGTATTTTCTGACTCGCTGGCAGCTTGGAGATCACGCATGGCGACACGATTTGACCCGACGCACCTGACCGCCGCTTCCCGCCGCTCGGCGGAAATCGAGCCTGAGTTCAACAGTAAGATTTCGGAGCACGATTACAGCAATTTCTACTATTCGTCGAGCGACGACGTGTTCGGGATTTTCCCGCACTTCGACGAGTGGTATTACGGGCACGCGAAAAATAGCGGCTACTACCTGTTCGGACAGCCGATGTCGACGCCGCCGACAGCGCAGATCCGGCTGGAAGAGCAGCTTGGGCGGCGTCCAGTCGAGCTGCTGAACCTCGCGTCGTACAACTATCTCGGGCTGTCCTACCATCCCGAAGTCATCGCCGCCGCCCACGCGGCCATCGACAAGTACGGGCTGGGCGCGGCCGGTTCTCCCCTGCTCTCCGGCATGATGGACGTGCAGATGGAGCTCGAGAATGAGCTCGCGGCGTTCAAGCGCAAGGGCTCGGCGATCGTGTTTCCGACCGGCTACAGCACGAACGTCGGCCTCATTTCGGCGCTCATGCGGCCCGGTGACTGGGTCATCATGGACCAGAACTGCCACGCAAGCATCGTCGACGGCGCCATCCTGGCCAAGTCCAACGCCCGCTTCTTCCGGCACAACCAGCCGG
>Ga0134121_10000326_pt1 | contig 56182 bp, 57 predicted proteins | sample KB301_FD_96463 | JGI IMG/M metagenome (GOLD analysis project Ga0134121, IMG submission 96463) | Terrestrial soil microbial communities without Nitrogen fertilizer from Kellogg Biological Station, Michigan, USA - KB3-0-1 | ecosystem: Environmental > Terrestrial > Soil > Unclassified ...
AATGAGCTGTGTCACTGCAGCAGGCACTATGTGCAGTAAGCACAACCGTGTAAGTTCCCGGAGTTGTATATTGATGTGTTACCGAAGAGGCACCCGTAGTTGATGTAAAGAATCCATCACCGAAATCCCAGTCACTCGATATAATTCCGGAGAAAGAAAGATTGTTGAATGTAACTGAAGTGCTGTCGCAAACCTGAACACAGCCATTGTTATTAATCGTATAACCTGTTGTGCCGATCAAAGCCGTAACCCCCGGCTCTACAATCACACATTGATGGCATGGAATAATTTGTCCCCCTGCACTGGTGGTTATTGCCACATACACTACATATTGCCCGGGTGTATTCCATGCAACAGTAACAAAACTCAAAGAGTCCGCCCCAATAATAGTTCCTCCCCCGGAAATCCCCCACTTATATGCGATGCCTTGCACAACGGAGGAGTATTCCACCGTATCACCTGCACATACATGAATACACTCAAAGTTTCCCTGACCCGCAGAGCCGGTATCACACGGATAGGTTGGGTTTTGAGTAATGATGCACTCTACCTGTGCAGCGGAATAAAAATGTTGCATCAAAAGGGCTGCAAACATGAAAAGAAATCGGAGAGTAAGGTTTTTCATAACCGGGGATTTAGTGTGAGTGAAAAAATTATTTTGAATGAAGATTATTAGTAAGCACAGAGATCACGACGGGAATTCCTACCTCCCTGTTTTCCTTCACGCCACGAATACAGTATTCCCAATTTTCTTCTGATTCGTGATCATCAAAAGGCGAGTTCACGGCGGTGGCGATAAACTCCCAGGGTTCATTTCCCGGATGGCGCTTGTAAATGTTCACAGCATCTGCAACTTTTTTTGTGAACTTGATTTGAATGAATTCAACCATGGGAATCAAATTCACTTCGGGCTGATAGGTCTCCCAATTTTCTTCGGTGCCCTCATCAATAATTATTTTATTCTCGGCCATTTTGCAGAATCAAAAATGGCTATTGCAACAAGTGAGGTCAAGCGCTAATGAGTACTTGTGCTCCTGGAATTGTTAAGTGTAGAAGATCGGATGATAAGTGTAGGATAAATCTTTTACTTCCAAATTCTCCTGAAGTAATGCGCCAATACTCAGCTCATTTGTAAATTAAACATTAGAAATTATTTGTCCGCGGGACTCTATGAAGTGAATTGGTAATTCATTAAAGAGAAGTCAGCTTCTTTAAAAATTCTTCCTTCCTTCTTGCTGAAACATCGAGCGAGGTTCCATCCTTCATCACTACGTAACCACCACTGCCTTTCACATACCTCACAATTTTATCGAGTTGAATCACGTGTGAATGATGGATGCGAAAAAATCCGTGCGACGCCAATAGCTCTTCATATTCTTTCAGTGATTTGGAAACGATATGTTTTTTTCCGTCATTGGTATGCAGCACTGTGTAGTTTCCTTCGGCAGCAAGAAAAATAAGATCAGCTACTTCAATGAATGCAAAGCCCTCGAGGGTCGGCAGGGCCAATCGCTTCAGTTTCCCGCTCTCCTGTGATTTCACTAACTGATCGAGCCGCTCGATTTGTGATTGGTGAAGTACCTTGTCTACAGCCGATTTTGTTTCTTCTATGCTCAGCGGCTTGAGAAGAAAATCTATAGCTGAAAATTTTATGGCGGGCAATGCATAATGATCATACGCAGTGGTGAAGATTACTTTGAATGTTCGTTGTTCGAAGCGGCGCAACACATCCATCCCCGTTCCGTCGGGCAACTCCACATCGAGAAAAACGAGATCGGTTTTTTTTTCTTTGATGAGCGCAACAGCATCCTGCACGTTGCCAGCTCTTCCTTCAAACATCATAGCCGGAAAATGCTGTGACATGATTCGCAGCAATACATCGGCGCTTCGGTCTTCGTCTTCAACAATGATAAAGCGGAGCATCTCCACAAGATAACTTTTTATCGGCTGTTGCTCCTTGCCCTCTTTTTTCCTAGATAATGTTTACCGGAAATCGAAACACCGTTCGCAACCCCTTCGCCTCGCCATTATCAAAGAGATCAGTTACTTCCATGGTGCACGGATGATGCAATGATTGATTGAGTATTGCCAGTCGCTCCCGGGTGATGGAGAGAGCGAGAGAATTTTCTTCGGTGTTTTTCTCTGCTGATCTTCCGATCCCATTATCCGCAATCTCGCAGCGGATGAAACCATTTTCTTTTTCAAAACTGATCTTCAGCAGCCCTTTTCGTTTCAGGTTTTTGAACCCGTGCTTGATGGAATTCTCCACCACGGGTTGCAGCAGCATGGACGGAATCATCGTTTCAGAGGAAATGATTTCGTTCCCCATTTTCATTTCCCATTCGAAAGCATGATTGAAACGCAGTGATTCCAGCTCCAGATACATCTTCAGCAGCTCACACTCTTCCTCGATTGACACAAATTGTTTTCTCGACTGATTCAGTATTGCGCGAATGAGTCTTGCAAACTTGGCGAGATACTCATTGGCTTCTTCAGTTTTATGCTGGAAGATGAAATCCTGGATAGCATTGAGTGAATTGAAAATAAAATGCGGATTCATCTGGGCACGTAATGCAGCCAGTTCCGCTTCTACCGATTTTCTTTTTTGTTCTTCTTCCTTAACATGCATTCTGAAGCGGGAACGAAAAATGAAATACCCTGACATTGCTACTGCCACCACACCCAGAAAATAAAACCACCACGTTTTCCAGAATGGTGCGTGAATAGTAAAAGAAATCTGCAGCGGCACTGAAGACCAGTTGCTCTGCGATGTACCTGCCTGAATGGTAAGATGATAATGGGCGGGCGAAACATCAGGCAAGTCGAGTGATGAATTAGAAGTATAATGCCAGGCGGTATCACCCGATTGAAGCTTGTATCGATACATCACTGATTGGGGTTCCCGAAAACTAATGCCGGTGAATGAAAGATGGATATTATTCTGCCGATAATCCAGACTGAGGGTGTTGTCTGCAGATAAAGCTTTTCCGTTAATGGTAAATGCCGTCAACCGGATGGGAATTGATGTAACTTGTTTTAGCTTTTTATCAAGGGGAAAGATTTGCAGTCCTTCATCAGTTCCAATCCAAATCATTCCATCTTTCACTAATAGCGTATTGATTTTTTCCGAAGCCAGTCCATCTGATTTTCTGATCCGGGTGAGTTGAAAATTCCCGTTTTCATTTTCTTTGATAATAAAAATTCCTTTATCAGTTCCTGCGTAAACAGTTCCATCGTGATCAATAAGAATTTTACTCGCAGAAATTTTTTCCCCTGATGGGAGTAAACTGCGAACCCGGTTTCCTTCCATGAGCAACAAGCCATTCTGTGAAGACGCAATCCACAACCACCGTCTTTGTGCGTCGAACTCCAGGTCATTTATTCTTCCTTTTAATACCGGAAATTTTTCAGCGAGGAATTGGAGGGCTGAATCACGAAAAGAATAAAGACCTTCTTCTGTTCCCAGCCATAAAAGATGTTGTTTGTCTTCGGCCAGTGAGTAAATTCTATTCTCCCGCGGAAACTTATAGATGGGACTGAGTTTTCCTTTTTGGAATAACGAAAGAAGAAAGCCACCACCAATAAGCAGGGAATCATTTCCCACACGCAAATAAGATTTAGCCCAGTTGGAGGGATTTCTTTCAATCTCTTTAAAATGCTCATCAGCCCTGATTACTTCTGCATTGGTGAGAAGAAGCCATTGGTTTTTTTTGTCAGGAAATATTTCAACCATGTACGAGCCGATTGTTACCGGTGGTTGCAACATGAGCAAATGATCTGTGTATTGAATGAGTTGTATGGATCCATTTGCAAATCCTGCAATGACTCCTTGCGGATGATCAGTAAGCACCAATACATTGTTATTCGCCATCCCGGTTAAAGTGCTCAGGAATTGAACATCGAGGGAAGGAATCATGTACACACCATCGCGCAGCGGTGAAAGCCATGTGCTGCCCTCATGATCAGTGACTACGTGACCGCCGTATTTGCTTTCAAGAATTTTTGTTTGATGTGCCTCATCTAAATTTTTATCCCGAAAAAGATAAGCGCCTGTTTCGGACATCGCCCACAGGTTGTTATTGCCGTCTTCTTCAACACTTAAGTAATCATGAAACGGAGGCAATATCAATTTTTTTGAAGAGTCAACTTTATTCCCGGAGTATCTAAAAAGTTTGCCGTTAAAAGCAATTATATAAGAACCGTCAGAAAGAAAAAAGCTCTGATCAATGCTTTTAGGAAATGGCTTTTGAGAAAATACTTTTGAACGAAGGTTTCCATCCTTTAAAACATAAATACTGTCCGTAGAAAAGAGCCAGAGATCACCGGTAGTATCCATCTTTAAGTATTTGAATCCATTCGGATATGGAATTCCTGCCTGCAACAAGACGTGCTTGGAAAATTTTGTAACGCTGTCTCCTTTTATCTGGATAAAACCATCTGTGAGAGAAACGAGATAAATCGTTCCTTTTTTCGAAATCAAAAATTTCGTGAAAGCAGAGCCTAACCGTGTTTGCGCTACCAGCGGAGAATTTTCTGCGTTGTAAAATTTTCCGTGAAAAAAAAAGCATGCCTTCCCGCTGAAACCCAGGAACCAGATTCTTCCCTTCAGGTCTTTTCCCAAACGAATGACCTCATCGTCGTCAAGCCCGTCTTCCGTTGTGTAGTTTGTAAAATGATGTCCATCGAAGCGACTCACTCCGTGATCCGTAGCGAACCAAATGAAATCGTCATCATCCTGTATCACGTCATTTACGGTATTGCTTGGAAGGCCATCGCTTGAAGTGAAATGCTTCATGTACATGTATTGCGCCTGCGCATTGAGTGAGAAACAACAGCATGAAACCAGGAATATAAAGCGAAGCATGTTCTAAATATACTGTATATAGTGTAGCGCGACTTTTAAGTCGCTTTTGTTTCGTTAAGGTATTCGTGAAAAAAAGCACGACTTAAAAGTCGCGCTACAATTTTTTTATCGCTAAATAAATTGCTACTCCTAGGGTGCCACCTGCACTCAATAGAAAAGCTGTTTCAGGCGACGAGGCATACCAGATCCAGCCTGTCAGACTGCTTGCTATCAGTGTGCAGATTGAATTCCATCCTGTATAAAATCCAAGCGCTGAAGCTGTTTCACTGTTTGGAACAAGATTACTCACGAGCGCTCTTGTGATTCCTTCTGTTGCGGCTGCATAGATACCATAGAGAAAAAGTAACCCAACGATCATCACCGTGCTGTGTGCCTGAGACATCCCGGCATACACGAAAGTGAAGATCAAAAGCCCGGTCACAATCATTTTCTTCATTCCAATTTTATCAGCGATTCTTCCAAGAGGAAAGGCAAACAACGCAAATACGAGGTTGTATAAAATGTAAGAGGCTAAAACTGCTGCATCGTTGTGTGTGACCTGCTTTGCGCGAAGCAGCAGAAAAACATCGGAGCTGTTCATCAATCCAAAAAATAATAAGCCAATCATGAGTTGCCGGAATGCTACAGGAGATTTTTTCCAGTAAAAAAATTTTTGAAGGAAAGAAGTTGATTCAGGTTCTTTCTTCTCAGCTTTTTTCTCATGAATGACGAATGTAAAGCCAACGCTAATAATTGCCGGAAGGAACGCAATGAGAAAAAGTATTTTGTAGTCCTCCGGATGAAACTGCAGATAGATCAATGTCAGCGCCGGACCTATCGCAGCACCCACGGTATCCAGCGCTCTGTGAAATCCGAAGACTGTGCCTTTGTGTTCTGCCAGTGTTTCATCAGAAAGCAACGCATCCCGTGCACTTGTACGCACACCTTTTCCCAAACGATCAAGTGTTCGGGATGAAAAAATCCAGATCGGAAAAGTAAACACAGCCATCATTGGTTTTGAAATGGCGCTCATCAAATAGCCCAGCCTGACAAAAGGCATTCGCCTGCCAGCTTCATCACTCATTCTTCCGAAATACATCTTACTAAGACCCGCAACAGCTTCAGCAAATCCCTCTAACACCCCAATTAACACTGTAGAAAACCCAATCGAAGAAAGAAACAAAGGCATGACCGGATAAAGCATTTCGCTCGAGATGTCATTGAATAAACTCACGAGTGAGAGAAGCAGAATGGTTCGGGTAATGACCTTGCGCATTGTGATAAGTCTGTGTTAATTTCAGGATTCAGCTATCTGAACGAGACGCGACAAACGTAACACGACTGCTTTCATCCGGGAAATGTGCGTGGTGATTTGTGTATCGTGCATTGTATTGTAGGTTTCGACTGCTTCTTATTTGAATACTTCATCCAACACATGAAGCGATTTCGGCATCGAGAAATTCGGTACATGCAATTGATAATATTGAAGAAGCGCATCGAGAAGTTGTCTTCTTATCCCCGTATCAAATCCGGTAAACCCGGACTGAACTTTTCCAAAGTTCCCCGCAGAGCCCCGTGAAGAAACTTTGGAAAAGTTTTGCTCGTGAGTGAGCAATGAAAAGCTTTCTGAAAGTGGCGGATGAATCATGTAAGGATGAACAGATGCGTCGGCAACAAATCTTCCTGCCTGCAAATCAAAATACGAAGTTGCGCTGCTGAATTCTCCATGAGGATGGAAACCAATCAGCGATGACAGTTCAAGTAAAAACTTCAGCAAGTAGTCAACCGGAATTTTTTGTTGCTGATCAAGCGACTGCAGTTTCCCGGTTATGAAAGCGAACATCTCTTCATTCGCCTCTTCCTCATGAATGCATTTGTTCAGCACTTCCATCATGAACAAACCAAGAGAACTCTTCAGCGGATCAAATAATACCGAAGAGAAAACATACGCCGGTCGCATTTCTTTGATGCGATTCAGATTACGATGTTCGTGATGATATACTTCCATATCCAGCATGCTCATCACGTGCAGCAGCACAGCTTTGGTTTTTGATTTCTCAGAGCGCACACCATTCACAATATATGATCGCATCCCGAATTTCTCCGTATAGATTTTACTGATCACGCTCGTTTCAGAAAATTTCACCGTGCGAAAAACGATGCCCCTGGTTCTGTGAATCATATTGTTCAAAAGTACAGTGCAGGTTTCAGTTGCCCGGCCGGTTTTGACCATTTCGCAGCATGCCTCGTATCTTCATCCACTGCGACTGTACCATTGAATACGATGCGCAAAAAAATTTCTCCTCTGCTGCTTGTCATTGTTCCACTGTTAGCACTGGCACCATTGTGGATTCACGCCCGCGCCATGGCATTCGATGTGGCAGATTACTTTTTGCCGCAGCGTTATTTTCTCGGTGAATGCTTGCGACACGGAATTTTTCCCTGGTGGAACCCTTACTCCGGTTTAGGAATTCCGTTTCACGTTGATCCGCAAAGCGGCGCTTTTTACCCCATCGCCTGGATCATCGGTTTTTTCTTCGGCTATGATTTTTACACGATCAACTGGGAGTACCTGCTGCACATCATGATTGCCGGCTGGGGCATGTATCGCCTCATGCTCTCGGTTACAAAGTCAGCGTATATCTCGTTGTGCACTGCTATTGCTTATCAATTGTGCGGTGTATTCATTGGCAATGCACAGCACCTATCGTGGATCATTAGTGCTGCATGGCTGCCGTGGGTAATTTTTTATTGGAAGAAAATTTTTGTCTCTAAGAACTCAGTTGAAGAATACGGAACTGTGCGCGATGCTATCGCCACGGCTTTGTGTTTAATGATGATGACGACAGGCGGTTACCCGGCCTTCATCATCGAACTCATTTATGTAGTGGTGATTTGCTCAATCGTTTTTGCGGTGAAGAAATTTCGTAATCATGAAACGCCATCACTCAAAAAATTTTTCCTGCTGAATTTATTGTTGACAGGTTGCTATGCAGTGATTACCGCTCCCTATATCGTTTCATTCATTAAGGCATTACCGTATTTCACAAGAGCAGCGCCGCTAAAGATGGATCCCGCGTTTGCTTCAGCCTTCACACCGCAAAGCATCGTTTCATTCTTATTTCCGGCGGCAACGCTTAGCCACACCACATTCTTCAGATCAGATGTTTCAATGATCAACGGCTACATCGGTCTGCTGCCGTTGATTATTCTGATCACGCTCATGATTACCCGACAGCAAAGAACAGTTTGGATTTTATTTTTCAGCTCGTGTTTGATGCTTATGATTTCATTCGGTGGAAGTTTTTTTATCTGGAATGTGTTATTCAGGTATGTACCTCTCATTGATCACATTCGCTTTGCGGCATCATTCCGGTTATTTGCAATAATAGGATTTCTGATTGTTGCGGGGATGGTGATGAACAATCCGGAATCTTACAGGAGAGCGATTCATGCGTCCGTTGTTCTTCTCATTGTGATCCTTGCTGCTGCTGTGTTTTCTTATCTCGACGAGCATCGAATCATGCTTCCGGAAAATTTTTCCGTGGATGCAATGAAGTCCTTCACGCTTCAAAGCACCATCACCAACAACATACTTCTTCAATCCTTCTTGCAGGCCTCTTTTGCCATCGCATTCATTTTTATTTTTTCGCGGCGGGCTCGCTTATCACAACCGCTGTTTCATTCGCTCCTGGTCATGATAGTATGTGCTGACATGGGGATTGCCACGCTGCTAAATTCACGGGTAACTGTTTTTGGTACTCATGATGTTCGATCGCTGAACACCATGTTGAAGCAACAACCCAAAGGGTTTCCAATTTCCATGGAGAAAAACCTGACTGATGTTACTCATGAAGGCGACGGCTCATTCTCTCCATCGTATTACAATAACAATCTCTTCAAAAAGCAATTTGCCTGGAACAGTTACAATCCTTTTGACCTGAACAATAAAGATTCACTTGATGATTTTCCGAAGAAGCATGTATTGTTGCATCATCCACTGGTTTTCATTAGCGATCAGCTCCAAACCTATCCTTCAAATTACCGTGATACTGCATTCACGCCGTTGAAAAATTCCGTGTTGGTTTCAAAAAATTATGCTGAGAAATTTTCGAAGAGCAACCGCGACACATTATCGAGTGAAATTTCCATTCAGCATTTCACCCCGAATGAAATTTCTTTCACAACAAAAAGTTCAGGTCACGCTATTGTTACCTTGCTGCAGAATTACTATCCCGGATGGAAAGCAACTATTGATGATAAATCAACGCCGATAGAAATCAGCAACTATTCCACCATGTCGCTCGCATTGCCAGAAGGTTTGCATCAAGTTACATTTGAGTATGATCCCGGAATTATCAGATGGCTATTTTGGCTGAGCATTGCCTCGCAACTTACGCTGTTGACATTTCTTTTTACTACCCGAAAGAAATTTAATTCCTCATAGAATCTGTTTGGAATGTATCAATCCGGCTGTCATTATGAGCACAAAAAGTATTATCTCACAGGGTCCAGGGGGGGACTTCAAAATCCAAACTTCAAAAATCCAAACTTCAAGAAAATTTCAAGAAGAAAAATTTCAAAACACAAACTCGGAATTTGAACACTGAATTTTTCCCGTAGTACCCGATGATTTGCTCTTTTATCAAATTGATAAGTTATTTCGCTGAGGTTTTAAAAGGAAGCAGAATTCCGGCAACGATATACCATTCCATAAAACTGAAATTCTGATCAGCGTGATCGGGTTCATCATTGTGAATCAAAACACTCGGCAGCGTGACATAGCCTGCGCGCGCTTGTGCCCTCAAAAAATAGTGACGGAAGAATTCCATCTGAGGCCCTGCTTTCGCCGTCATTGAATAACCTGCTACGTGATAGTCATTGTTTAACCCGTAACCAAACACCCGCACATCACTTCGCGGTCCCATCCATATTCCGCCTACGCCCGCATTCAAATCAATGAGCAATTTATTTTGAAAAAATTTAGCCAGCGGCAATGTGTATTCGATGTCAAGTGAAAACAGGTTAAGTCCGTCCGTGTGTTCATACGATAAGAAATCAGGAGTAACTGTTATCGGAGTTTCAAGATAAGAGCCCGCATATTTCTCAGAGGCCTCCGGAGAAATAACACCTGACAGTTTCGCAGTTTGATTTGCATCCATCACATACTTCATGTGATCCTGACCGAATGAAATGCTAAACCGCTCGGTGAAATAGTAACCAATACGATAGTTGTATTGCGGAACCGACCATGAAGTGGGGCCGAAATATTCTTTAAAAGTAAATGGAGAAGGACGATCATGAGCGGTTACATCAAACACCGTGATATCATAGTTGGCCCCGCTCAAATGGATGTCGCTGCGTGTGTAGATGGCCCTGTTATATCCCCAGTAGAAAAAAAATTTCTTTTTCAACTCCTTCCGGATTCCTTTAAGAGATTGAACCTGATTTTCCTGGGCATTTGAAATTAATGTGCAGAAAAAAATAATCAGCAATAGAGAAGAGATGCATTTGATAAACATATAAGGTAATTCAGAATAAGATGAGTATTTGCCCGTGTGAAGGTAAATCAAATGAGGCTGTTTAAATTCTCTCAGCACTCATGCATCCGCTTTGAAAAAAAAAGGGGGCACGTCAAAAAGCTGCAATGACTTTCACACTATCCGTCAGTCATTCAGAGTACTAACCATTTTTAAAAGGGAAAAAAATAGAAATGACGTTATGAAAGCAAGGCTGAAGTGTATGAACGTCATTGTAAGAACTCCTTAAAACCAGAAGGCATTTTTTATCTGTCTATATCCGGAATTACCAAATCCAGCGTTCCCATAATGGCCACAAGGTCACCAATCTTTCCGCCTTTTGCCATGTGATCGAGCGCAGAAAGATTGCAATATCCCGGCGAACGAAATTTTATCCGGTATGGTGTTGTTCCTCCTTCACTGATGATGTACACACCAAATTCACCGCGTGCAGTTTCCACCCGTGAATAGAATTCTCCTTTCGGTACTTTCAAAACGGCTTTTGTCTTCGCCTGGAAATCTCCTTCGGGAATGTTATCAATTAACTGTTCCACGATTGAAAGTGATTGCCGCATCTCTTTCATGCGGACGGCATAGCGGGCAAAACTATCACCACCTGTTTCAATCATTTCATCAAACTTCACCTGGTTGTATACTTCATACGGATATAGTTTCCTGATGTCGCAGCTTACGCCACTTCCCCGCGCAGTTGGACCTGTGCAGCCATACGAGATCGCATCTTCTTTCGTGATAAAACCTACACCCTTCATCCGATTGATAAAAATCACGTTGCCGGTGAGTAGCTCATCGTACTCATCAATTTTTGTTTTGAAGAAAGCAATGAATTCTTTTGTTCGCTTCTGAAAATTCGGATGAATGTCCGCCATCACTCCACCGGGAACCATGTAATTCATCGTGAGCCGTGCGCCGCAGGTTTCTTCCATGATGTCGTTGATCATTTCGCGTTCACGGAAAGCATGGAAGAAGGGTGTAAGTGCACCGATGTCCATTGCCAGTGCGCCCCACCACAACTGATGTGAGGCCAGTCGCGTGAGTTCATCCATGAGCACGCGAATCACCTGCGCGCGGGCAGGAACTTCAATCTGCATTCCCTTCTCAACACACAAAGCACAGCCATGATTGTTGATGTGCGATGAGAGATAATCCATCCTGCTCGTGACGTAAATGAACTGACGGTACGATAGACTCTCGCACATCTTCTCAATCGAGCGATGAATATATCCGAGATGCGGCTCAACCTTTTTAATTGTTTCACCATTGAGTGTTACAACGAGATGCAATACTCCATGAGTAGAAGGATGCTGCGGTCCGATATTGACTATCAAATCGCCTTCGGTTGTTGTGCCTACTTCTTCAATCATATTATGATTTCGGATTTCGGTCCCGATTCATCGGGACCGAAATCTGAAATTTTAAAGTTTTATCATGTTCACCGGATCTTCAAAATCTTTTCGCAACGGAAATCCTTCAAAATCATCGGTGAGAATCAATCGCCGCAAGTCAGGGTGGTTGAGAAATTTTACTCCAAATAACTCATACGTTTCCCGCTCATTAAATTCTGCCGTGCGCCAGATATGCGACACACTTTCAATCTCAGGATTGATTCGGTCCAGTTTTGATTTCACAACAAGAGTATGACGAAATAAAGTGGACGTAAAATGATATACAACAGTAAGATGGGTTTTCCAGTCAACACCGGTGAGGCAGAAGAGATAATCGAATTTTAGTTCCGGAGCAGAATGCAGTCGTTCTGCGAATACTTTCCACTCTTTGGGTTCAATCATCACGGTTAACCACTCAGCCCCTTCTTCAAACGCAGCAGTTGGAAGCAGTTCAGTGATTTTCGTTTTCAACTCTTCGCTCGTCATTCAGAAAGGTTTTGCCGGCTTCTCCATTTTGATTTGCTCTCTGGTCAGCCCGCTCTTAATTTTTTCCTGGAGCGTGATCAATGCATGCAATAGTGCCTCCGGTCGCGGCGGACATCCTGCTACATATACATCAACGGGAATAACATGATCGGCGCCCTTCACCACTGAATATGTATTGTAGAAAAACGGACCGCCGCTCGTTGCACATGCGCCCATGGCGATCACATATTTTGGATCCGCCATCTGGTCATACAATCGTTTCAGCACCGGTGCCATTTTGTTTACGATAGTTCCGGCGATGATGATTACATCAGCTTGGCGCGGCGTTGCGCGGGCTACTTCAAATCCAAATCGTGACCAGTCATATTTTGCCGAAGCAGCGCTCATCATCTCTATGGCGCAACAGCTTGTTCCAAATACAAGAGGCCACAAAGAATTTGATCGCGCCCAATTGATCACATCATCAATGGTGCTCAGTACAATTCCTCCACCGGGAGTTTCAACAACTTGCCCGGGAAAGGGAGCCGGTTTTTTTATTTCAGTTTCTACATCCACTTCAATGCTCCTTTTTTATGCGCATAAAGAAATCCCATGAAGAGTATGAAAATAAAAACTACAATTTCCACCAGTGCACTCCACCCAATACTCTTCACCACCACAGCCCAGGGATACATGAAAATCAACTCCACATCAAAAATCAAAAAGATGAGTGCGAAGAGGTAGTAGCCGACGTTAAACTGATTCCACGGAGTACCCTGTGCCGGAATCCCGCATTCATACGCCTGACCTTTTGCAGCATTCTTTGTTCCCTTTACCAAAACTTTTGCAGCAAGAATTCCTCCCGCTGAAAAAGCAACAGCAGCACAAACGAGAACGATCATTGATGAGGAACCCATGAAGCAAAGGTACGCAGGATGAGTATACTTTTGTCATAACTGAAGCACCTAACGAAGACTATTTTGCTTCGACCCGATAACTTCACTGCATTGATTTTTTCAGGATGAAAATTATTACCATCGGTGATTTGCACGGGAAGAATTGCTGGAAAGAGATAGATTTCACGCAGTTTGATAAAGTAATTTTCATCGGTGACTATACTGATAGCTTTACCGCAACCAACGAAGAAATTTTTACCAACCTGCAACAAATCGTTCAGCTCAAAAAAATAAATCATGAAAAATTTATTTTGCTTCTCGGCAATCATGATGTTCAGTATTTGCACTTCCCTTATTACAGTTGCAGTGGTTTTCGGCCGGAAGCACAAAAGCAATTGACCATCTTTTTCAAAGAGAACAGAAAGTTATTTCAGATGGCATGGGAAGAAAAACACCATCTCTTTACTCATGCCGGCGTATCACATTCCTGGTTCGTAAAGCATGAATGGTTGTTTCGGGAATATGGCTTCCCGGAAAAAAATCTGGCCGAAGTTTTCAATGTCCTTCATGAAAAGCGGAATGACGATTACTGTTTGTTTGATTGCGCTCAGCTTCGGGGCGGCACTTCCAAATACGGTGGCATTCTATGGGCTGATGCCAGAGAGACGAAACATGATCTCCTCAGCGGTTATCACCAGGTGGTAGGACATACACCTGTGGAAGAAATTGGAAAAGTAAAGGATAAGAATTCCTCCATTACCTACATTGATGTACTCGATACAAAAACTGAATTTCTTGAATTGAATCTCTAACGGAGCGAAGGTAACTCCGGTGGAGTTTTTTCAACTCCGCCGGAGTTTGGGTGGTAATTACTTTCTCGACCTGTACCGAATCACTTCAGCTTTCTCTATAGTAATAAGCGCACCACACTTTGCCTCTTCGATCATTTTATCAGCGAGCTCAACAAAGCGATCAATCTTTTCCTGCTGATCAACGATCTCAACTACAATAGGAAGGTCTGAAGAAAGGTCAAGCATTTTCGCAGTATGAATTCTTGAGGATGCTCCGAAGGATAGAATTCCCCGTAGCACCGTAGCGCCTGCAATGCCATCTTTCTTTGCTGCATACACTAATTCCTCATACAATGGTTTGCCATGGAGCTTGTCCATTTCTCCTATGAAGATGCGGAGGAGTTTAGAATCTTTGTCGAGTTGCATAAGCGTTAGTTTAGAAGAGGTTGTCTCAAAAGAATTTTAACAGGGAGTACGCAAAGGAATCGCAAAATTTCGCGAAGAAAATGCACATCAAAATCAACACTTTGCGTTTTCTCTGCGTGCACTCAGCGAGCTTTGCGGTTTTCTTTTTCTAACTTTTGTGACAGCCTCTTCTTCTTACGCAAGAATTGTTTTCGATATCCAAATTCCAAAAATTGTTGCGAGTATTCCGATGATCACGCTCGCAACTGCAAACACTGCAACATACGTGTACTCACCGTCATTCAGCAATTGCACACTCTCATACGAAAAAGTTGAAAAGGTGGTGAAGCCGCCACAGAAACCAGTAGTGAGAAACATCCTCCATTCAGGAGAAAGAAGATTGCCTCTTTCACTGAGGGCATAAAAAATTCCAATGAGCAGGCAGCCGAGCAGATTTACACTCAGCGTTCCTATGGGAAATGTTGCAGGATAAAATCTGTAGATGACTTGCTGAGAGAGGTAGCGTGCAATCGTTCCGATGAATCCTCCGATGCCAATGATCAAAACAATCCTTGTCATTATATTCCGTGACCGTCTTTCAGTGTGAAAAATTCTCCTTCCAAATCTTCCGTGATGCTTGCCCGAACGAGCGAACCATCTTTTAAAACGGGAACCACATCGGTAAGGTCAGGACGCAGGCAATACTTAACATCATTCACCACACCGAGGTGAGCGAGGCGGCGATAGTGCGATGATTGTTTCACGAAGTGCATCATGTTGCGCCGGGAGTTCACATAAAGCTTTTCTGCCGCGAAGGATGAATCGGAGTCAACAAGAAAATGTTCTTTGGTATGATGAATAATGGCGCCGGCAAAAATGGTATCTTCCAGGTTAAATTTATCACGCCACCCTGAACACAACAGGAGGGTATCTCTTCCTTCACTGATAATCCATTTTGTAAGAGCAGAAAAATTCAGGAAGCCGCCAATCACCACCTGGTGAGCGTGCTGAGCAAGTTTGATCGCACGGGTTCCGTTGGTAGTTGTGAGCACCAAAGTTTTTCCTTTCACAACTCCATTCATAAACTCAAACGGAGAATTTCCAAAATCAAATCCTTCTACTTTTCTCCCGTTTCGTTCGCCGGCAAGAATGTAATCTTCTCTTCCCTTGAAAGAGAGACACTCCTCAATCGTTTCAACGGGAATAACTTTTACTGCTCCCTGATCAATGGCAACGCACATCGTTGTAGTGGCGCGCAACACATCAATCACCACCACCACTTTATCATCAACCGGGTACAACGGAAGGAGTCCGGGAGAAAGGCAAACTTCGAGGATGGCTTTGTCAGGCAAAATTTATTCTGTTATGGGAAGGAAAGGTAAACAGAAATTTCGCTCTGCTAATTAAAGTCTCATTGTCTTATGCACTAACGCTGGACAATGAACTTCGCAAGTTTTCCAGTTCCCTCCTCAACCACCTTGAGAAAGTATGTGCCGTTCTCTAAGTCTTCGGTTCCTATGTGCAGCACTGATGCGGATGATTTGAACGACTTCAATTTCTTTCCCGTCACATCAGTGATTTGAAAAGTTTTTTCTCCCGCTGAAAAAGTTTTCACAGACATACCCTGTGATGCGGGGTTTGGGTAAATGACCGGATCGGCATCTGCGTTTTCGACTGAGGTGCCAAGCGGATCAATCATCATGGATGCTGCGTAGTAGTTGAACTCAACATTTTCAGCACAAGCAGTAGCCGCTCCAAATTGAATGAAGTAGATATTAAAATCAGTTGCCTGGTAAATGTTTGCGTTTGACAAAAACTCAATTACACCAACGGTATCGTTAAGCTGAAAAACATCATTATGATCAGTTCGTGTAAATATGGAAGCCATGACTCCTCCGTAAGCGAGCTCATAATCGGAATATGCAATCATATCAATCCCCGGAGTTCCAAAGTCACTCGAGAAAGGAATTACTTTGAAATAGGAAACATCAAGCAGATACGGATCAAAAGATAATCCCCAGGCAATGTCATAGACGGCATCTACGGGTGTGGAACCTCCGGCAACAATGTAAAATCTCATAGTATCACCCGGCAGCACTGAGGAGAATTGGGGAATAAGAGCAAAGTCAGGAAGTGTATTAGTTTGTGATGAAGCAGATTCTTTAGGGTGCCAAATTGGTATCGGCTCAAGCATGATGTGGTAATACGTAAAGTCAGTCGTGTCAATCACTCCATCGCCGTTGCGATCTGCATAGCGATAGTTGATCCCGTTGCAGAAATTTTGCGGCCACGGAGTGCCAAAATCACTAAGAAGGTCTGCATCCTCGACGAGGAATGGATTAAAATTATAGTTCTCCCTTGGCGTACCCGAAGTGCCAAGTGCAATACCAATCAATATTGCATCCTGATCAAATCGCAGCGTGTCATCTAAATCAACATCTCCCGGCCACAGATAATCTGTACTGTCCAGTGTTCCGTTTCCGGAATCGTCAACCGTTGCTACAAACGGATTGTAACCGCAACTATAGCCATTAATACAAGCGATATAAGTTCCGCCGGTAAGATATTTTCCCGAAGGAAGTTGTTTCACGCAGCTTAATCCGTATTTAGGGAATGAATATGTCTTGCTCCATTGCAGGTTGCCGCTCGAATCAAATTTTGTAAGACTCCCATTCATGGCATAACAAGACGACCATCTTAGCTTCATACCTTTGGAGATAATTACACCGCCATCGTTCGCAGCATCAATGGAACTTACAGGCAGAGCCAGAATTGAAGCAGTCCAGGAAGGGCTTCCCGTCACTGCATCAACTTTCGTCACGTGACTTCCTCCGCAAATAAAGGCGGCAGATGAAGAAAACGTAACAAAATCTGAATCCATGATGGGTGAATATGTCCATGAGATATTTCCGGATAAGTCAGTTCGAAAAATTGAATTGTCGTTTCTCACCAGCAAATCGCCGTTAGGCAATTCAAACATTTGCTTTCCGCTCACTGCATCTGTACCCGAAATGATGCTGCCACCGCTATCCACAATATATAGCGAGTCGTTAAGAAGCACATAATAATTTCCCGAGGAGCTTTGTATTACATCATATCCAATGCGCCAGGTATTCACGGCATCATGATGAAAATTAGTTGTCCATTGAACTGTCCCGGTGCTTGAAAATTTTGTAATCCATGAGTCAGTGGTGATGAAGATATAGTCTGTGTAGTAGGTTAACAGAACACATCCTGAATCTTGTGTGGCTCGCAGTGGTCCGGGAACCGTTTCTGAATTTGAACCTTGAGTCCCTATCAGGGTATCTAAAAGAAATACTCCGCCATTTTGCGGAATCTTTTGCAGATTAAACGTTTGAGATTCGTTGATCTTAGTAATCAAAAACAGATATCCATCAGGAGTCGCTACAGCTTCCTGAACTCCGCAGACGGAATCCTGGTAAACGTAGATGTTTCCCCAAGTATAGCCCAACCGCTGCACCCAGGTTGATTGCGCGCTTAATTTCAGAGAGGAAACAAGCAGCAATGAAAGGAGAATTGTTTTCATAGTGTTCGAATTTTGGAAGGAATGAGCAACACTTGTTGAAAAGAAGATTCCGAAAGTTACTATTTATAATCAGGCCCTTATATCAAGAGTTGGAAATATTTGAAGGTTTTGAGAAACCTAAATTATTTTTTGTAGAAAGGCATCTTTACCACTTGTGCTTTTAGATTCTTGTCTCTGATGTTGATGAAGATGAAAGTTCCTTCTTTTGAATTCTCAATTGAAACATATCCCATGCCTATTGCTTTTTGCAGGGATGGTGATTGGGTTCCGCTTGTGACAATGCCAATCTTGTTTCCTGCTTGATCAAAAATCTCATGACCATGCCTGGCAATTCCTTTGTCAATCATTTCAAAACCCACAAGCTTTCTGGTAACACCTTTTACTTTTTGCTCTTCCAGAATTTTTCTTGCAGTGAAATCTTTTGTGAACTTGGTGATCCAACCTAAACCGGCTTCAATCGGTGAAGTGGTATCATCAATATCATTTCCATAGAGACAAAATCCCATTTCCAACCTCAACGTATCACGCGCTCCAAGTCCTACCGGTTGAATGTTGAATTCTTTTCCGGCATTAAAAATCTGGCGCCACAAATCTTCGGCAGCTATGTTCTCAAAATAAATTTCAAAGCCTCCAGCACCTGTGTAACCCGTGTTCGACATCAAAACATTTTTTACGCCACCGAAAATGCCGCGTGCGAATTTGTAGTAAGGGACCTGCGATAAATCCACCTCTGTAAGTTTCTGTACCACCTTCAATGCATTCGGTCCCTGTACAGCAAGAAGCCCCGCCTGGTCGCTAATGTTTTTCATGTCCACATCAAAAGTGTTGTGCTTCAGAATCCAGTTCCAGTCCTTTTGGATGTTCGATGCATTCACCACGAGCATGTAGGAATTTTCCTGGAGGTGATAAACGAGCAGGTCATCAATGATGCCACCGGTATCGTTGGTCATGCAGGAATATTGCACATCACCTACTGCAAGTTTTGAAGCATCATTCGTGGTCACCTGCTGAACCAGGGCCAAAGCATTTGATCCCTTCAAAACAAACTCTCCCATATGTGACACATCAAATACTCCAACGTTTTCACGCACTGCATGATGCTCAGCGTTAATGCCTGTGTACGATATAGGCATGTTGTAGCCGGCGAACTCAGCCATCTTCGCACCGAGCTTGATATGAATGTCCGTTAGAGGAGTTGATTTCATTGAGATAGAAGAATTCATTGTGCAAAGATAATTCAGTAGCGACAGGATGCATCGTGTCGTTACCTTCGCACTCAAAATTAATTCACCATGGATTTAAATCCTCCTGTGAAATTATCGTCCATCAATTCCCTGATCAAAGCAAAACTTATCGGCGATGCTGATTACGACTTGAAGGGCATCAATGAAATTCACGTTGTTCGGGATGGTGATCTCACCTTTGTTGATCATCCGAAATATTATGACAAGGCCTTGAAGTCTGCAGCGACGGTGATCATCATCAATAAGGAAGTTGAACGGCCTGCCGGAAAAAATCTTTTCATTTCTGATGATCCTTTTCGTGACTATAATTTTCTTACCAATCATTTCCGCCCCTTTGAAAAGTCATCATCACAAATTTCATCTTCAGCTAAAATCGGGGAGGGAACAAGTATTCAACCCGGCGCTTTCATAGGCAATCACGTGGTGATCGGAAAAAATTGTTTAATACATGCGAATGCCTCTATCAATGATCATTGCATTGTTGGGGATGAATGTGTGATTCATTCCAATGCCGTGATTGGAGGCGATGCATTCTACTTCAAAAAATATCCTGATCGAGGTTATGTAAAAATGCACTCATGCGGAAGAGTGGTGATTGGCAATCGCGTGGAGATTGGGGCTTGTACCACCATTGACCGGGGCGTCTCAGGAGACACAGTGATTGGCGATGGATGCAAATTCGATAACCACGTTCATGTGGGTCATGATACTGTGATCGGAAAAAACTGTTTGTTCGCTGCGCAGGTTGGAATTGCCGGTGTAGTCAGGATTGAAGACGATGTGATTTTGTGGGGACAAGTGGGTGTGAACAAAGATCTCGTGATCGGAAAAGGAGCAGTAGTATATGGACAATCAGGAGTGGCTTCTTCTATTGAGGGGGGCAAAATTTATTTCGGAAGCCCTGTGCAGGAGGCGAAAGAGAAAATGAAAGAGTTGGCGTTTGTGAAACGGTTGAAGGAGTTGTTTGAAAAGAAATCTCCATGAAGAAGTTTAACTTTGCTTGAGCACACAAACAAAATTGATTGGGGAAAAAGATGCTGTATGAATACAATAAATGTTGAGATCATTAATCCTAAAGCAAAAAAACTTCTCAATGATTTGGAGGAGCGGAAGTTGATTAGAATAGAAAAGAACTATTCTCCGTCTGACTTTATTCAATTTGTAAAACAGCTTCGAAAAAAAGCGAAGAGAGTGCCTTCACTTGAAGAAATCACCGGGGATGTTGAAATAGTAAGAAGCAAACGATATGCCCTCAGAAAAAACAAGGGTAATCATTGATACCAATCTTTGGATCAGCTTCCTGATCACCGGCAACTTCAGCCGGTTTGATCCGCTAATTGAAAAGAGTATTATTGAAGTTGTGTACAGCAAGGAATTACTGAGGGAATTTCTTGAGGTTACTTCCCGTTCAAAATATAAATATTCAATTTCGAGATCAGACATTATTAATCTCCTGAAACGATTGCATTCTTGTTCAACTTTAATAGAGGTCCAAAAGACGACTTTCTCCTTTCATTGGCAAGAGATGGTGCTGCGAATTACCTGATCACGGGTGATAAGGATTTACTTGTCTTGAAAAAATTTGAACACACAATAATTGTCACCTTTACTGAATTCACTCAGATCATAGAATAACTTTCATGAATCAAATTATTATCCTCGGCGCCGGTATGGTTGGTCGTGCCATGGCCATTGACCTTGCGAAGAATCACGCAGTCACTTCTGCAGATCTTAGCAAAAAGAATTTGGAACTCCTTCCTTCCAACATAAAAAAAATTGAAGCCGATCTTTCCGATCAAAATAAAATCCGTGAGATAATCGACGATGCTGATCTTGTGATTGGCGCCGTACCCGGGTTCATGGGATTTGAAACAGTGGAGACGGTGATCACTGCCGGAAAAAATATCGTTGACATTTCCTTCTTTCCCGAAAATGCTTTTGACCTCGATGCTTTAGCACAAGCAAAAAATGTGATCGCCATTGTTGACTGCGGGGTAGCTCCGGGAATGTTCAACATCATTCTCGGTTATCACAATGAACGAATGCAGGTTGAAAATTTTGTAGCGATGTGTGGTGGCCTTCCGGTAAAGCGCACGATGCCATTCCAGTACAAAGCGCCATTTTCTCCTGTTGATGTAATTGAAATTTACACACGACCTGCTCAAATAATGGTGAACGGAAAGCTCATCACTGTGCCAGCGCTTTCTGATATTGAAGAAATAGATTTTGATGAAGTCGGAACACTCGAGGCATTCAACACCGATGGCTTACGCTCTCTGGTGCACACGATGAAGATTCCGAACATGAAAGAAAAAACGTTGCGCTATCCCGGACACACGAAATTGATGGAACAACTTCGCGAAATGGGTTTATTCAGCGAAGAAGAGATTGATGTCAAGGGAAAAAAAATTCGACCGGTTGATGTGACGGCTTCTCTTCTTTTCCCGCAATGGAAATATGAACCCGGCGAAGGAGAATTCACCGTGATGCGATTGATTATTGAGGGGATTGAAAAGGGAAAACCCAAACGGTATCAATACGATTTGTTTGATCGCTACCATCAGCCGACGAAAACATCTTCGATGGAAAGATCAACGGGTTACACCTGCACTGCTGTCGCGAACATGGTGATTGATGGATTGTACTCACAAAAAGGAATTTCTCCACCGGAGTTTTTGGGGAGGGAAGAAAAATGTTTTGAGTACATCATTAACTACCTGCAGGAGCGGCATGTGATTTACAATAAGAAAGAGGATTGACTTTAGCTTTGGTTAAGGTTTTAATAGGGCATCACCTAATAGCCGCATTTTATTTTCTTCCCACCATTTTGATTTTATCTCTTGGCCTAATCCTTCTATGTCCTCATCGAATTTTGCTTTCCGGATAAGATATTCGAAGTGAAGTCGCTCTATAAATTGAACAAGGGATTCACGGTCAATGATGCTGTCATCAATTGTCAGATGAAATTTGTGATCCTTTTTTTCAAGTGTGATCGGCTCCATTGTAAATATTCTTAGATAATTCAAAAGTACTCCAAGAAACTCCTTGAGAAACAACTTTTGCCAGTGAGATTGCTCTCAAATATTTTGAGCCACTTTTTTTCTTCAAAAGAAATTTTGAATCGAATTCCTTTAATCCACACTTCATTCCCCTCAATCCACACCTGTTCATAAAATTTTACTTCCCCGCGATTCCCGCAGCATACTTTCGTGTCCCCCTCGAGGGAGCCCTTCGGACTAAATTTTTTTCCAACTTAAATTGTTGTTTCGCATGTCAAACATCTCCTCCATGAAAATGGAATCAACCACAGATACCGCCTTACAGACCTTCACTTATGATGAAGTGCTGAAATCATCCATTGAATATTTCGACGGTGATGAGCTTGCCGCCACCACCTGGATGAACAAGTATGCCGTGAAGGATGCACAGGGCAATTACTATGAACTTACGCCCGATGACATGCACTGGCGCATGGCACGCGAGTTCGCAAAAATGGAACTTCTCTTCTCCGAAAAAACCAATCTCAACGGCGCCGTGAAAAACCTTTCGGCTTATGGACAGCAGCGGGAGTTTCTTTCAGAGAAAAAAATCTACGGGTACTTCAAGCGGTTCAATTACATCATTCCACAGGGAAGCGTGATGGGCGTCCTGGGAAATCACACGATGATCGCCTCCTTAAGCAATTGCGTGGTGCTTCCTGAAATTTATGATTCGTATGGCGGAATATTTTTTACCGATCAGCAGCTTGCACAGTTATTCAAGCGGCGCTGCGGTGTGGGCATTGATATTTCCACCATCCGTCCTGCAGGGACTGAGGTAGCGAATGCTGCAGGAACTACTACCGGCGCAGTTTCCTTCATGGAGCGTTTTTCAAACACCACACGCGAAGTGGCTCAGCATGGTCGCCGCGGCGCACTCATGATCACGATGGACATTGCCCATCCTGACGTCGAGCAATTCATTACTATGAAACAGGATCTCGGCAAAGTTACCGGAGCAAATGTGAGTGTGAGATTGAGTGATGAATTCATGCAAGCTGTTGCGGAAGATGCCGACTATACGCATCGCTTTCCAATTGAGGCAGCCCTTGACGAAGCGACACACACCAAAACCGTTCGCGCCCGCGAGCTTTGGGAAACCATCATCACCTGTGCACATAAGAGTGCAGAGCCGGGATTGATCTTCTGGGATCGTCAGCATAAGTATTCTACTTCATCGGTGTACCCGGGTTTTAAAAATGTTTCTACCAACCCGTGCAGCGAGATTGCGATGCAGGGCGGTGACAGTTGCCGCCTGATTGCGATGAATCTTTTTTCATTCGTGGAAAATCCTTTCTCTAAAAAATCAAAATTCAATTTCGAGAAGCTGTATGAAGTGAGTTACGAAGCGCAGCGGCTGAGTGATGACCTGGTAGAGCTTGAATTGAATCACATTGACCGCATCCTCGCGAAAGTTGCCAATGATCCCGAGCCGGAATCCATCAAAGCAGTGGAAGTGCAAACGTGGAAGTTGCTGCAGGAGCAGGGATTAAAGGGACGTCGCACGGGACTTGGCTTCACCGCCCTCGGTGACGCCCTCGCCGCCCTCGGTTTGCAGTTCAATTCTCCCGACGCGCTGAAAGTGATTGATGAAATTCAGAAGACAAAATGCATCGCTGAATTTGACTCCTCGATTGACATGAGCATCGAGCGAGGCGCCTTCGACGGCTTCGATGCTGAAATTGAAAACACTTCGGAGTTTGTGCAGATGATGCACGTCGAAATGCCGGAAGTGTATGACCGCATGATGAAATTCGGGAGAAGGAACATTTCCGTCTCCACCGTGGCACCCACGGGAACGCTCAGCATCCTTGCCCAAACGTCTTCAGGTATTGAGCCGGTGTACATGCTGAGTTATAAGCGCAGAAGGAAAGTAAATCCTCATGATAAAAATGCGCGTATTGACTTCATTGACCCGAGCGGGGATACGTGGATGGAGTTTGAAGTGTATCATCCGAAGCTGAAATTGTGGATGGAAGTTTCCGGCGAGAAAGATTTGAAGAAGAGTCCCTACTACGGGAGCACGGCGCCGGAGATTGACTGGATCAAGCGCGTGGAAATTCAGAGCATCGTGCAGAAGTATGTGACGCACTCGATTTCTTCCACCATCAATTTGCCGAATGATGTGCCGGTAGAGAAAGTGGGAGAGATTTATCTCGAAGCCTGGAAGCACGGATTAAAGGGCATCACCGTATACCGCGATGGCTCGCGCACGGGTGTGCTGGTGGCGAGCGATAAAAAGCCTGCCGCAAAGAATGGCGAGCAGCTTGAACTACTGGATGAAGTGCTGACTTCTCATGCGCCAAAGCGACCGAAAGTTCTGGAAGCCGACGTGCTTCGCTTTAACAATGGAAATGAAAAGTGGATGGCGGTGGTGGGCTTGCTGAAAGGAAAGCCGTATGAAGTCTTCACCGGTGTGATTGATGATGAATCCATACTGCTGCCCAACTACGTGAACAAAGGCTGGGTAACGAAGTACCGCATGGATGACAAGACCACGCGCTACGACTTTCAATACGTTGACCGCGGCGGATACAATGTGACCATCGAAGGACTGTCGCGATCATTTCAAAAAGAATTCTGGAACTACGCCAAGCTCATCAGCGGCGTACTCCGACACGGCATGCCCATCCCGCACGTGATTGACCTCATCGAAAACCTCGACCTCAAGAGTGATTCCCTCAACACCTGGAAAGCCGGCGTAGAGCGCGCCCTGAAAAAATATATCGAAGACGGCACCGCAGCCGTTGACCGCAAATGCTCCGAATGCGGCGATCCGGGTGGATTGATTTACCAGGAGGGATGTTTGGTTTGTAAGAGTTGCGGGAGTTCCAAGTGCGGGTAAGATGTGAGACTTGTGGACGTAAGACATATGGACTTAAGAAATAAGACAAACTCGAGCAGGCTTGTGCGTGGCTTCTTTCCTTTGGAGAGAATGAGAGAGGAGGATGACCCCGGCGGGTTGATTTACCAGGAGGGGTGTTTGGTTTGTAAGAGTTGCGGCTCATCAAAATGCGGATGAAAATTTTCTAACTTCGTAAAAATATTTTCGGCAATGCTCACAAAAACTCAAGTGATAGAAGGATTACAAAATCTTCCTGAAGAAATTTCTGTAGATGATTTGTTCGAGCGATTTCTGCTAATCAATAAGATTGAAGAGGCGCGCAAGCTTTCCAAAGAAGGTCACACATTTTCTGAAGAAGAAGCCAAAGAAAAAATGAGCCGATGGCTAAAATCAGATGGAACAAAATAGCGCTTGACGATTTGGATAATATTGCAGAGTACATTGCAAAGGATTCAGAGCGATATGCTGCCATCACCATTCAGAAAATTTTCGACCGCGCTGATCATCTAAAGCTTTTTCCCTTCGGAGGCAGGAAGGTCCCTGAAATGAATCACGAAAATATCAGAGAACTCATTGAAGGGAATTACAGAATTATTTATGAAGTTCACTCGCAGGATGATATTGAAATATTAACTGTATTTCACGGTGCAAGATTGCTTCAGAATCAATTAGAGCAGGAGTGATTCCCTCAACACGAAGACGGCACTGCAGCCGTTGACCGACGTGTTATAACAGACAAGATTTCGAAGTCAGGGAAATTGAGAATAGGTTGGATATAGTGAAGAATACACTTCAGAAATCATTATCATGTGAGGAAACAATCAACAGATATTTTAATCCTCAAATTTTATATGGATGATCTTTAACTCTCTCGCGCCTGCGTTGATACTTTGTGGAGTGAAAGCGTGCGCCACGTTTCAATGTTCGGCGGTACACACTCGATCAGGCAACTCACTTGACTAAAAACTGAGTGACATTTACTCTTTTTTCCTTCTTATTCAAAGGCTGTTCGATTTCAAATCTTCCATCTTTCTTATGAATCTTGACGTGCCAGTAGTATTTATTTTCTTGCACGGTTTGCCGCATGAACTTAGTCAGTGGTAAAAAATTTTTGAAAGGCATCATTATAATATATTGCTCGCTACCACATCCAAACGAAACGAATCCGTTTTCATAGGTGTCTAAGAACTCTTTTTGAAAGGGATGAAATGCATACCAATAATGTTCGCCATCCTTAGATGGATATACCTTCGAAACTGCACATGTAAGACCTACTAAGCCGTCAGAGCTTTGGTAAGTAGATTTTGATTGTTTGATGAATGTTTTTTTCACTTGATGGGAAATTTTTTGAACGCAGGCATCATGATAATTGACTGGTGTTTCCCTCTCTGTATGATTTCTTGAATTTCCATTTTTCTTTCTAACATTTTCTTGGGCTTCGACATCAATTTCTTCAGCTAACTGAGTGTCTTGCGACGTAATAAAGATCAAATCAATTAGTCTGTCCAGACGAGTGTATTCCAAAGGTTTCAGAGTTTCATTGATTTGTTTTAAGACCCGAATATCACTTACGGTTTCTCTCAGCTCCAATAGTTTCGTGAGTGCATCAATACTTAACAGCCGGATTATCCAAGCATGTTTTGAGCCTCTTATTTGAGCTTCAAGATCACCAGTATCTTGCCTTCCGACAATAATCAAGATCGAAGAGCTATTGTTCGCTAACCTACCGCCCTCAATTAGTTTTTGTCTGTAATCCGCAATTGTATCTAAGTTGATTCTATATGCATCGGTGGTCTTTATTTCAACAATGAAATCATGATCATTTTTAATTGTCCATATCCCATCAAACCCTATTTCACTTTTCTTACCTCTGTAGAGGCCATTTTCGATATTGAATCCTAATCTCTTTCCGTACTGATTCATCACATCTTGTAATGCTAATCCGCCATCCTTAAAGGATTCATTTAAACATTGGTCAGCAAAATGAATCAAAGCCTTGGTAGGAATTTCATTCAGAAGTTCTCGAACTTCTAATGAAGTTTGATTTCCATCTCTCAATTCCCCTTTTCCGGAAATGTTTATTATTTGCGAAAACGATTTCTCTTTGAAAAAATCATTGTTCTCTTTCCAAATTTTTAATAACGAGCTCATAGTACTAGTTAAGCGATGGATCAAATTAATTGCCCACAAATATCAAAACTTTACGCCGTTGTCAGTCTAATTTGCCTTTAGTCGAGTTGTGCAAACTTCCTATCACTGATCTTCGATGAATATTATTGAACTCGTACTTGCGTATTTCCAGTATTCTTGTTCCTTCATGCACAACGCCACCAAACTCAAAATCATTTTGCGGAAATACAACGTCTCGTTCGACATGGGGCGAGAAGACCTTTTCCAAAGTTTTGAACTTTGGAAAAGGTTGCTGACGCGTGAATTCAAAATCGCAAGCGCCAAAGTTCAACTTGCCACCTACTCGTAATTTAAATTCAGGATGAATTCTCTTCGTTCATTCATGCAGTGATGCAAATTTTCAAAGTCTCCGAAAAATTTGATTGCTCCCTCAACGTCAATCAAAGTTTTTATTCCGGGTTTTGAATAGGCAGAGCACGACGACCAATTCCAATCCATCTGATGCTTCACAAACCCATGCTTGAGTGCATTGAGTTGAACGTAGATAAAAGTATTCTGAAACTGTTCGTCTGACTCAATGAGTTCGCGCTTGAAGTTTTTTACGAAGAGCGATCCCATCCTCTTGTTGACTTTGTTGAACGCCTGAGTATAAGAACTGAAGAAGTTGGAGAATTGCTTTGAGATAAATTGTTCTTGTTGCTCTTCTTTCAATTCAACTTCACTTCTTATTCGCAGCAGCCAGTGAAAATGATTCTGAAGTAAATTGTATGCGAAGATGGAAGCAACCGGATAAATGTACTTTCTGAATTTCTCGAGGAAGAAACGGTAATTCTCATCGCTCCGAAAAATATTCTCGTCACCGTTTGCGTGATTGAAGATGTGATAGATAGAATCGGGACGAAGTGACTCCATGAAATCAAATGTACTTTTTCCAACGAGGACCTTTTCCAAAGTTCCGAACTTTGGAAAAGGCTAGATCGTAATCTAAGTCTTCCCTTCGTCCGCAACTCCACCAAACTCAAAATCCTTTTACAGAAATACACCGTTTCGTTCGAAATGAATGACGATGAATCATTCGTGCTGCTGCTCACCGATAAAAGCAACAACGAGATGACCGGTTAAAAAAGATGCCTGAAAGAAAATGAATTGAATTCATAACTTGGCATGCATGACCGAAGCTTTACCAATTCAGCAGAATGAAAGAGTAGTGGTGGTGGATATGGTAAGAGGGTTCGCACTAACAGGAGTATTGATTGCCAACTTCACTTCGTACACTGATCAGCAACTTCCGTCTTATATTCTTGATTCTATCTCCTCTCCGTTAGACAAAACGCTGTCAAACATCAACACCGTTTTCCTTGAGTGGAAATTCATGACGCTGTTCTCCATCCTTTTTGGTTATGGCTTCGGTCTCATTATGACGAGTCTTGAAAAAAAGAACATCAACGTAAATTCTTTTTTTGTGAGACGGATGTTCTGGCTGTTCGTGATAGGAATTATACATACTTTTTTTTGGTGGGGCGATGTGCTTCACTTTTATGCTATCAGTGGAGCCCTGCTCCTGTTGTTCAGGAAATCTTCCACCCGAAATATTTTGCTCTGCTCAGTACTTCTCATGTTTGTGGTGCCGACCATCATTACTTTTTTAACACGCAACGTGCCTGACTTTTTCACTGATGAAAACTTACAAGTACTGTACGAGCAATACCGTTACGGAACTATTGCTGATGTTTTCAGAATGAATGTGATCTTGTATTACAAAGCATTCATCGTAACCGGCGGTGACGTGCACGATGTAATTGAAACACTGGGCAGATTTCTTTTCGGATATTTTTTATTACGCATTCGGTTGTTTGAATCCGTCGAAAGCAAGAAATATTTATTCAGGAGAGTTCTTGCTGTTACCGCGCCGTTGATGATTGGTTACTTTATTATCCGGTGGATGATATTGATTGACAAATGGCATATTGATGGAATTTACCGGGAGCCGGTTATGAAGATTGGAATTATTTCCACCACTTGTTTTTATGTGAGTTTATTGGTTTTGTCATTTGTTGCATTCGGACAAAACAGATTTTTCAACTCCTTGCAAGCGCTCGGCAAAATGACGTTGACAAATTACCTGCTGATCTCCGCATTTCTCATCACGCTGTTGTATGGAATCGGTTTCGGACAACTCGGCGAGCTTACGATGCATGAGATTTGGTTATATGCATTGGCATGGCTTATCGTGGAAATTCTGTTCAGCACATACTGGCTGAGCAAGTTCAGATACGGACCAATGGAATGGATCTGGCGCCAGTTTAGTTATCGAAAGAGAATGGCATTGAGGAAATAACCCTGCAAATGCGCAACACCACCAAACTCAAAATCCTTTTGCAGAAATCTACCGTCTCGTTTCTCATGAATGACGATGAATCAGTCGTGCTGCTGCTCACCGATAAAAGCAACCACTCGATGCATAATTTCGAAGGAACATCGAACAACGTGGTAACAGCAAAAGCATACAGCTACCTGCTGGGGACATTGAAAGAAGGGATTGAGTAACTTTTTGAAAAGAGGTTTTCCGATGATGAATAATACACGTATCTTTGAGCTCTACACGTGTATATGAAAACAAAGCTAACACTTACCGTATCTGACAGGGTGATCCGAAAAGCCAAACGTCATTCGAGAAAAACAGGCAAGTCACTTTCACGAATGTTTGAGGAGTTATTTGATGCTGATGAAAGGTCGCCGTTAAAAACAGAAGCCCAGCGTGCTGCGGAGAACTTGTTGCATCTTCTTGAGAAATCCAAGCCAACAAAAACACTCAACGACACGGAACTTCTAAAAAAACATCTGAGGAAAAAATATGCCTGATGTTTTTCTTGACACAGACGTTGCATTCGATATCATCTCCGGAAGGCAACCGCACCACACAGAATCGGTGAAGCTGTTAAACCTTGCTGCGTTGGGAAAGATTCAACTAATGATATCTGAAAGTTCTCTCGCTACACTGTTCTACTTATCATTTGATATTTACAAGATTGAGAAACCCATCGACAAACTTCAGTCCTTCGTAAGTGCAACTCAGATCATTCATGCCAGCAAACAAACTGTCATTCGTGCATTGCAATCTGATTTTCATGATAAGGAGGATGCTTTGCAATACTATTCAGCTCTGCATGCCGGAGCGGAATATTTTATCTCAAGAAATATTAAAGACTTTAGAAAAGCTGAAGCACTGTTGCCTGTTTTTCTGCCGGAGGATTTTATCCGCAATTTTAATATTGTTTAGGTTATTTCAGCCCGCCCTTGTGCTCGACACCACCAAACTCAAAATCCTTTTGCAGAAATACGCCGTCTCGTTCGACATGAATGGCGATGAATCATTCTCAGGAAAAATTAATTAATTAACTTCAACATCGCCCCAAAGCATTCACGTCAATGAAAAAAATCGATTACGGAATAGATGCACCGGGAGTGATCAGAAATCTTTTCATCTTCAGTGCCATTGGTTTCATCGTTGCGCTATTCTTCCCAGTAATAAAACTTGGACCGGTAGTCATTAACGCTTCAAGTTTTGTTTGGTTGGGCATAGCGTGCGGATTAACCGGCATATGGATGCTCGTGTACTCGATGTATGGAAAATTGAGACACAGAAACCGCATCTTAAACATGATCGCCTGGAAAGGGAATGAAATGGTATTGGATGTAGGAACAGGCAGAGGACTTCTCATGATTGGTGCAGCCAAAAAACTTACCACCGGAAAATCAACAGGCATAGACATTTGGAATGCGGAAGACCTCACCAAAAACAACATAGAGAACACCATAAACAATGCAGTTCTGGAAGGAGTGAAGGACCGGGTGGAAGTAAAGAACGAAAATGCAATGAGTATGAGTTTCACGGACGAAACATTTGATGTTGTGATCAGCAACCTTTGCCTGCACAACATTTACAATGCAGATGGCAGAAAAAAAGCGTGCGATGAAATTGCCAGGGTTTTGAAGAAAGAAGGCACCGGCATTATTTCAGACTTCAGGCACATGAAGGAGTATCAAATGAATTTCAGGCAGGCAGGATTGATGACTGAATTTTTTGGCGCTTCTTATTTCACCACGTTTCCTCCATTAGCGATTTTAAAAATCAGAAAGCCGTAATTTTTTTCTCCAACAGAATTTGATTTCCAGGACCCTAGTGGCGTTTTTGGTAATGATTGAAGGCATTTTCCAAAGTTTTGTCCGAAGGACTCCTATGGAGAGTTTTGGAAAAGGTTGCTGTCGCATGCAATTCTTAATCCACCTCCGTCAATTCGAACCTTGCCCTTGCGCAACACCACCAAACTCAAAATCCTTTTGCAGAAATACACCGTCTCGTTCGACATGAATGACGATGAATCACTGATTGAAAGGCCTGCTCCAAAATTTTGAACTTTGTACGAGTGGTTTTATCTTAAATGATCAACACATTTCATTAGCTTTGTTTGAAACTTACTCAATGAGAAATTTTTTTTGCTGTGCCGCACTTATGTGCATTTATGAATTGTCGTCCTCGCAAACCTGGACGTCGATTGCAGCTCTAAGTGATATAGGAGCATCCTGGGTAAATGATCTTAAGGTTTTTGAAAACAAGTTATACATCGGTGGCAGTTTTAACATCGTTAATGGTGACACATCATACTGGAGCTGCCAGTGGGATGGATCATCAATTACTCCTCATCCTATATTTGTTGATGGAGGCGGCCTTGGTCATTTTGATATTTTTCATGATAGTTTATATGCGTCGGGAGGCTTCAACTTTGGATTTGATGGACAAGGAGTTGCAGTATGGAATGGAATTACCTGGCAAAATGCCAGTGACTTATGGGGAGGAGAAGCTGCAATATATGCGGACAGTAATGACCTCTATGTTGGAGATGTTTGGGGAGTTGTAAACAAGAAGTCCGGAAACGGATCATTTGCCCCGCTGTCAGCTCCATTTGAGGGACTGGACCGAGTGATTTATGCAATTATCAAATACAATGGAAGCATTGTTGCTGCAGGCGATTTCATCTCATATGACGGCGATACATTGAATAGTATTGCCCGGTGGGATGGTAATACCTGGCAACCCCTGGGCAATGGTTTTAGCACATGTCAGAATTGCGCCAGCATTGTCTATTGCCTTCAAGTCTTTAACGGAGAATTGTATGCGGGTGGCTACTTTCAATTTGCAGATGGTAGTCCCGCAATGGACATTGCAAAATGGGATGGAACATCATGGAGTGATGTTGGCGGGAGCGTGACTTCAAATCTCAATGGTGTCGTAAGAAACATGGAAGTGGCTGGAAACAAGTTGTACGCTGCCGGTGATTTTACTCAAATCGGGTTTGTCAATGCATCATATCTTGCTTCGTGGGATGGCACAACCTGGCATGATGAAGGATTCGACGCGCAAGGTGAACATGGACTTAGTTGTGTGGAAGCATACAATGGTAATTTGTATGTTGGAACCTTCAGTTACTTTGGAGACACTGTCACGAATGTTTATCGCCGTTCAATAGAAAACAGCATCACAATTTTGGATGACAGTATCCATTTGTCTGTTTTCCCTAATCCCTCATCCGGCGCGTTGACTTTAAATCTCAATTCTCAAATTCAGTGTGATTACGATTTGGAGGTTTACAATAATATGGGGGTTCTAACATTTCATAACCACATTCAAAGCAATCAACCAGTGAATTTGACACTTCTTCATCAGGGTATTTATACGCTCTTAGTGAGGCGCAAGAATGAAATTCTTGAACAAGAAGAATTTGTTGTGCAATACTAATAAAGACAAGTGTTTCATTACCAACACCACCAAACTCAAAATCCTTTTGTAGAAATGCACCGTATCGTTCGACATGAACGACGAGCGACAGTAAAAGCCAATATTGCGTGCCTGGTTTGGCTTACCCATTTATTACTCACAAAACAATTAGTAGCTAAAGAGTTTAACGTCTCCGGAATTGAATCAATTCTTATCAACAAAAGTGGCTGCTTGAAGGGATGAGGAAATATCTGTGTGGTGATGCACTAATTTCCATTCACCATTTTCAAGTCTGAAAATATTTGTAGCCCTGAATTTTACTTCCACGGGTTTACCATCAGCACTCATATTTTGTCCGACTTCTGTGCACACCGTGAATCCCATTTCCTTACCGGGAAACACCAGCAGATCCCTGCATTCTACTTTGCCGCCAAGTTTCAATTGCGATTCCCTTTTCCATTCAGCTCCCACAGCATCCCATCCCTTAATGCAATCACCGAATGGTCCTAAATGAGTTACATCGTTTGCATGAGACCAAATGTTATCCATGGGTTGTACGTTGCCAGTAAACATGTTGTTGAGAGCTGCATAAAACTGATTATTTGCCTCAGTCAGTATCTGCTCATTAGTTGATTGCTTGTTCTCCGGAGTCAGGGCATTCGCAGCCGCTTGTTTATTACTGCAGGATGAAACGGAAGATAATACAATACCTGCGACTGCTATTAGCATTAATGTTCTCTTCATGATGATTTGAGATTTTAAGAATACGATTTAAAGATGCTCTACGGAAAAATGCTGTAAAAAGTTATTGTTTGTCATTTGTCGCTGACCAACCTGAAGCGATGGCGCCCTCTTCTTACCTTCGCTTCATGAAAACATCACTCCTGCTTTCCGTATTCTTTCTCTTAGCAAACCCTCCCTCCGGAAAATGCATGCCGCCGGGAAATGACGATTCAACCAAGCTTCTTCAGTTAGAAGATTCCATGGCAAAGTGCTACATGCACTACAGTGCAAAAACCATTGAGAAGCTCGTGGCAAAAGGTTTCATCTATTCAGAAAACGATCAAACCTATTCCCGCGAGCAGGTACTGCAACAACTTTCCACGCCCGCTGACAAGATTGAATCAGCCGTGAATGAAGGCATGCAGGTGCATTTATATGGAGGTACAGCGATCATCACGGGTTGGCTGATCGTTAAGGGTAAAAATGCCAATGGTTCATTTGAACACCGCTATCGCTTCACCGATGTTTGGATGAAGACGAAAGGCGATTGGCAAATTATAGGAGCCCATGACTTTATTAAGTAATGGTGCAATTCGTGCGCAACACTACCAAACTCAAAATCCTTTTGAAGAAATACACCGTATCGCATGACATGAATGACGATGAATCATTCGTCCTGCTGCTCACCGATAAAGCAACAACGAAATGCATGCTGATGAAAAGTTTTAAGATTTTACGACAAGGTGAAAAAAATAATTCTTGCTACTGCAATTGACCCAAAGGGTTTCATGGCTCGTTACACCGACACGGAAGGAATCCGGTGGCACTTCACCCTATGAAAAAATGTAAAAAGTGAAAGGAGCTCTTCTCTTGTAAAGAAGTATCTCTAAAATCTCATGCACCAATTGCATCAGCGATTTTTTTTGTATCGAGGTACAACTGATGAAATGTGACGAGCCCCTTATCATTAAACTTCCAAAGCATTACCCAATCCGTGTCCATCTGCTTTTTCAGATTGCGGGTGGTACCCCCAATTTGACCAATGGCATAAACGGTTCCGTCATACTCGAATAATTGTTTAACATCAAAAGATGAAACTTCAATCAGTGAACCTAATTGATTGAAGAAATTGGCAACACTCTGTTTTCCCTTGCGTGTGCCTTCATATAAACCGCTGACATTGCCCGGATCAACCCAGGTGACATTCTCATCAAGTTTCGAGAGCACACCGGGAATATTGCCTGTTCCAAAGTCAGCGTAGATCTGCTTAACAATTTGTACTGTTGCTTGTGCTGAAGTTTCCATGTGTTTTGTTTTAGTGATTCAGAGATTACGAACTAGTAAATGAAATGGATTTCAATATTACTGTTATTTTTTTCGGCGTTGTTGGAACACAACTCATTGCTTGAAGCGTGGGCAATCATTCGTGCACGTTCCTTAATTCCTGCCTTGTCCTCGTGCGCAATACACCTCCAAACTCAAAATCCTTTGGGCAGAAATACACTGTATCATGTGATACGAATGACGATGAATCATCCGTGCTGCTGCTCACAGATAAAAGCAACAATGAAATGCATGAGTTCGAAGGAGGATGATACAGCGTGGTAACAGCAAGTATACAGCTACGTGATGCGTGAAATGAGTGCATAATTTTGTTATTGATGTTGTCTCTGATCAATTTGCTCACTGGATTGACAACAAGATTTATTAGTAGCTTTAAAAAAAAAGAAAATGGAAAACAGGGGGTTGCTTTTTATTCCGGATATAAGCGGATTCACCCGGTTCGTAAACGAAGTAGAGATTAATCATAGCCGTTTCATTATTCAGCAATTGCTGGAAGTATTGATCAAAGCCAACAGAGCCGGTCTTGAAATTTCTGAGATTGAAGGAGACGCCATTCTCTTTTACAAATTCGGTGAGCCTGAAGAATTGGAATTTTTATATAAGCAAGTGGAAGAAATGTTTCGCTCATTTCATCAGTATTTGATTGCCTATGACAATCGAAAAATCTGTCAGTGCAAGGCATGCGTCTCTGCAGTTAATCTCAGCCTGAAAGTGATCTCCCATTACGGCGAATTCACTCCGCTCAGTGTCGGGCAATTCAATAAGCTCATCGGAAAGGACGTGATCGTTGCACATCAGCTTCTGAAGAATGAAATACCACAACATGAATATTGGCTGGTCACAAAGAACCAGTTCCAGAATCAGCAGCCGGTGGAATTTGCGCCATGGATGCATTGGAACAGCGGCAGCAAACAAACCGAAAACGGCCCAATAACTTTTTATTATGCGCAACTCGGTCCATTGAAGAATGAGATACCAGCGCCATCTTCTCAACCCGATCTTTCTGAAAAAATAAAGATGCTTTCTGTTTCGAGAGATTATCCTGTTCCCATAAAAACTCTTGTATACACCATGGTGCATTTTGAATTTCGCCATCTGTGGTATGCAGGTATAAAAGCAATTGATGAGGTGGAACACTTTCTTCCGGGAATTGGCAGTCGTCACAGGCATGTGCTTGAAAACGGAAAAACAGAATTGATGTACATCAGCAGTTTTGTTTACGATCCGGAAGGGAAAACTATTTTCAGTGAGACCGATGAGAAGAAAAAAAGCTCCACCTATTTTATCGCTGAAAAAACCGGTGAGAACACAAGCAGACTAACCCTCGAGATCTACTTTGAACCGAATATTGTCAGGCAAACCGTGTTCAACCTCCAGGAGAAAAAGAAAAAAGAACGGGAATTGCGCGAATCCCTTGAACGGTTTGATAAGGTAGTGAAAGAAATGATTGTTCCGCTGGAGTTCTGAGAGATGCCATTTCTACAGATGGGTTCTGTTTAGTACTTATTCCCTTGTAATGTTGCGGCGGTTCTATGGTGTTGATTTGGGCTTTGGAATAGCATTACCCTTGTTCGTCACGTGAAACTCGCCACTCAGCAAAAAAAATTCAGACTACAAATTTTTATAGGAAATATTTGCGCTTCCTCGGTGATTTTATACTCCCGTTGAATATCAACTTTTCGAATTTTCTTTTAACTAAAGATTTATTACTATGAGAAAACAAACTACACTACAACTACTCACAATCAGTTTTGCATTCCCCTTTTCATTTGCACTGATTACAGTTCTTCTTTCCTGCGCTTCCTCCATGGCCCAGGTAAATACAGATTGGGTTGCGCTTTACTCCAGCCCATTTCATCTTGTTGACTACGGGAGGAAGATTAAGGTAGATGCTGACGGCAACGTCTATGTCGGCGGGCATTCTAAGATTGATGACCAGGGCAATTCAAAAGTGGCGATACTTAAGTATGATGCTGCGGGAAACTTATTGTGGGTGTATAACAACTCCAATACTGCCGACATTATGGAAGACATGACCCTCGACGCTGAAGGAAACATCTACTATGCAGGTGAACGCTGGGAAGCGGGAACCTCAGAATGGGATCTGCTCACGGTAAAAGTGAATACTGAAGGTGATTCGGTATGGACCAGCATTTATGATGGCGACGGTTTCGGACTCGGTTGGGATTATGGTATGGCGCTCACCCTCGATGCATCGGGCAATGTGTACACGCTCGGCTACGGGGCAGCTCCTTCGTTTAACGGTTACGATTATGAGATTGTGAAATATGATTCTAATGGTAATCAGCAATGGGAAGTGAACTGGTCGAATCCTGACAATCCTGGAATGCAAGCGAACTATTTCAATGATGCGTATCGCATTGCACCCGATAACAACGGAGCACTCTTCGTGAGTGGCTATGCGTTCAATGGAACCACAGATGAAATCACGTTACTCAAATATTCTGCTGACGGAGATTTTATGTGGCAGAAAAGTTATGACACCAAAACCAACTGGCCGGAAATCTGGGACAACAGGAATTTCATGAAGATTGATTCTGCAAACAACATCTATCTCTCAGGGAACGTCTATGATTCCACGAAGCACAGTGACATTCTTCTGATCAAATACGATAACAACGGAACGCTGCTCTGGTCTGCTGCATGGAATTCTCCGGGTAATGACAGTGATTATGTGAGTGGTGATTTTTATGATGAAGAAGGATTAACGTTTGATCATCAGGGAAATATTTTTGTTTCAGGCACCACGACTAATCCGGCTGTTATATTCAGCGAAAACATTATCACATTGAAATATTCAGGTGACGGTGATTTACTCTGGGAAAACACATTTAATGGAATTGGCAATGATGAGGATCGCCCTTACAGCATCACTTCTGATAATTCAGGGAATGCATATATCTGCGGCACCACAGCAAATTCATCCGGCATTGGTGTGCTTGACTACATCACTTTTAAGCTCGACGGTGTAACCGGCCAGCAAGACTGGAAAGAAACGTTCAACGGTGCTGATGACTTTTACGATCAGGCACACTCCATTGCGGTAGATGATCACAACAACGTTTACGTGACCGGTTACAGCGGAATAGGCAGCGATCCCTTCGACTTTCACGCACAAATTGCCACGATAAAATATTCGCAGTCATCAACAGGCATTGCCAACTTGAACCACGACATCACTGCAACAGTATTTCCTAATCCCGCTTTTGAAAACATCGTCGTCCGTTTCAATCTTGCTTATCCTTCTGATGTTGTGTTGTATCTCACCAATGAGTTAGGAGAGATGGCTGGCAATCGAATGGAGAAAACATTGGAACCCGGAATGCATGATTTAAGCTTCGATGTTCGCTCTCTTACCAATGGAGTCTATCATCTTGTTCTCATAGAGAATGGAAAAATTCATCAGCAAAATGTTTGTGTCATTCAGAATTAGGTGATGGGTTTAGGACCAGAATATTCCTGTCCGAATTCTATCCTCAACAGCGCCGGACACCGTTACTAAATTTTCTGCACCATCACGTGTGCTATCAATACTTTATCAGCATGAATGCGCAGGGTGTAAACTCCTGCTGCTATTTGTTGATCAAGTTTTATTTCATATTGCCCGTTGAAGTCGGAAAAATTGATTTCCTCTTTCCACTCAACACTTCCAAGAACATTTAGAAGTTCAATTGTTGTTTCGCCTGTTATGCTTTGTGGAATTACCACTACGAATTTTCCGGTAGAGGGGTTGGGGTAAATCAACATGGAATTCATAGTCGTCGCATTCGTCATTCCTACACCTATGGCATCCGTGCCGTCACAGTCTTCATCAATGCCATTGCCGGGTATATCATAAGCGCCGGGATAAATGGCAGCATTGCCATCATTGCAATCAGTGCTATCGGTTACAAATCCGGGTGGCTGCTTGCACGCTATCACTGAATTATTCAGATCACCGTATTCATCCTGGTCCATGTCGGCATAAAACACATTTGCGCAATTGTTCGCACCAAATTTGGCCACAATGATGTCGTAAGAATTCATGTACGCGTTATAATAAGAGTCGGGTGCTTTGTGATCCCCGAAGCGGATGGTATCAGAGGAAAATCCTCCCGTGAGAAATATATTTCCAAAAGCATCAGTGGCGATCTTGTAAGAGTAGTCTGCATTGTTTCCCAAAGCCTGATAGGCGAGAATAAAATTTCCGGCCGTATCATATTTTGCAATAAATATATCCTCGCTGTTTTGGGCCGTCAGGGTGATCGTGTCAAAGGTGATGTTGGAATCAAAAGTGCCTGTGATATAAACTCCACCCGATGTGTCTGTCGCAACGCCGTAACTGTAGTCATAATATAAGGCATTCGCTTTCCTCACCCATTGAACTTCACCCAGTGAATTATATTTTGTCAGGAAAAGATCCGCATATCCGCTGGCAAGGCTGTTATTCACCGTCGTGTTACCAAAAGTCAGAGAGGATGAATAGAACTCACCGGTGAGATAAAGATTCCCTGCATTATCCACTGCAACATCTCTTCCGTAATCATCATTGTCACCGTCAGCACTTTCCACCCAAAGCTCATTTCCGTTGGAATCATATTTTGCAATGAACAAATCTGCACCGCTGAAATTGTAAAGCGTGTCATTGGCAAATTCGAGTGATGATGAACGATAGAATCCTGAAACATACACGCTGCCCGATGAATCAGTGGCAGTTCCAAGGCAACCATCATAATCATCACCCTGGGCCGATGATGCCCACACTGCATTTCCACCGGCATCAAATTTTGCAACGAAGAGATCACCGCTCCCATCATTTGCTGTATTGTTGAGTGTAAAAACGCCGAAGGTAATTGAGGCTGCACCAAAGTCACCTGCAAGAAGAACATTGCCGGAGGCATCAATGGCTAAACCATTAGCACTGCAATAAGCATAGTTGAAATCAACAGTGGTACCGCTCGTGCCCCACTGTGCATTTCCATCCGGATCAAACTTTACAAGAAAAATATTGTAGTCACCGGAGAGCGGAAGGGTGATTGCATCAAAACTGATGGAAGACGAGCGAAAGAAACCGGCAAGGTATACATTACCGGTAGCGTCAGTAGCAACTGACTGTCCCACATCACTCAATACTCCGCCGGCTCTCTTCACCCATACAAGGTTTCCAAAGGGATCATACTTTGCGAGGAAGCATTCTTCGTACGGTGCGTTTCCGGAATTTTCAAGAACTACATTTCCAAAAGTCGCAGAGTCAGAAGCAAAATAACCCGTGACATATACGTTGCCGAGCCGATCGGTGGCGACATCATTTCCAAAATCCCAATTGGTGCCGCCGGCATTGTGAGCCCATTGCCAATCCTGCGATTGACTAAGGAGCTGTTGGGTGATGAAGACAAGAACAAGAGTTAGAATAAGCCGGGAGTGTAGCATGCTTAAAGTTTTTGAGTTGAAAAGATTTTTATCTGACATTTAAAGATACAATAACTGAACTTCATTTGAATGGGTGGTGCGCAGGCCTTTGGTAACTTCCTGACCTGTGATATGCTTAATTCAGTTGCTACATCTCGTTTGACAGTATCTTTAATTGATGAACGGATCAACCGCTGAATACGATGTCGCTATCATCGGAGCAGGAGCCATGGGTGCTGCGGCAGCATGGCATCTTTCCAAAACAGGAAAAAAAATCCTGGTGATTGACAGGTTTGAACCGCCGCATAACCTGGGATCATCACATGGTGAAAGCAGAATCATCCGCGAAGCTTATTTTGAGAGCCCGATGTATGTGAAACTGGTGCGGCAGGCATACGAATGGTGGGATGCACTTGAAGAAGAATCCGGCAAAAAACTTTTTCTCAAAGCAGGCGGACTCATGCTTGGCAGGAAAGAACGACGAGTGTTTCAGGGAGCATCTGATAGCGCTGTACTTCACCAGGTGCCTTATGAATTTCTTGATGCTGCTGAAATCAAAAAACGGTTTCCGGCATTTAAGCCAACCGGTGATACGATGGCTTTATACGAACACAACGCCGGAATACTTTTTCCGGCAGAATGCATCCGCGAAGAAATTGAGTTGGCGAAAAAAGCAGGAGTTAGTTTTCGGTTCCATGAGAAAGTCATTCGCATAGAAAACCGAAATGATAAAGCCGAGATCGTCACCGACAAGTCGGGGTACGCCGCATCAAAGGTGATCGTAAGCGCCGGTGCATGGGTCACTGATTTATTTCCTGAGTTGAATCTACCGTTGCGCGTGAACAGGCAATTACTTTTTTGGTTCAAGTGCAACAGATATGAGGCAAGAAATTTTCTACCTGAAAATTTTCCCATTTACATCTGGGAGCACGAAGAGAACAAAATCTTCTACGGTTTTCCTGATCTGGGCAGGGGATTGAAAATTGCCATTCATCATCAGGGGTTGCTGACAACTGCCAATACTTTAAATCGTGAAGTTGAAGAGGAGGAAATAGGTGAGATGGCTGTCATTCTTCACCAATTCTTTGATGGAGATTTTGAATTTGATCATGCGGCAGTGTGTATGTACACGAATACTGAAGACGAGAACTTCATCATTGACTATCATCCTTCGTCCCGCAATATCATTATCGTAAGTGCATGCTCAGGCCATGGATTCAAGTTCTCAAGTGCTATAGGAAAAATTTTAAGTGAGATGGTAACAGGGCAGCCACTGAGTTTTGATATTTCGGTGTTCAACCTAAAGCGGCTTATAAATTGACTAACTCTTTGAGACCGATTCTGAAATGCTTCATTGATTACTTCATTCTTCACTCAACTTTACCAGCCTACATGTGGTTTTTAGATTTCCCTGCTGAAGATTTACCAGGTAGATGCCATCGGGAAATTTAGAAACGTCAACTGCTTCACCGTGATGAAGGTCATTGACGGTCTTTACAACTTGCCCCAAAGAATTGATGATGATTACAGCTTGAAGGCTGTTTTCATTTCCGGTTCTTATCAAATAAAAATATTCTGATGCAGGATTCGGATAAATAGTCAACGAATTATTTTCCGTTGCAGAAATTTCATTCACGCTCGTTGCAATGCAGTAGTCAGTTTGAATGAGAACATTTGATTCCACATTCACAACGGTATCATCTGTCGCAAAGTTGATGGTAGAAACCGTGGGAGTATTGAGTATGGTGGTGTCGGGAATAATTGCATAAACACTGTCCGGGCCGTCCCACGATTCACAGGTTTCGGGTTGACTCATCAAACCTCCCACTGCATATGACCTTCCATTTGTGAAGTCAACTGAAGTCACGGTTCCGGTGGCATAGAAACGATTTGCAGATGCTTCGGTAATGAACCGTCCGGAAGCATGCAATGAAGTATCCATGGCATACATATGCGACATGAGTGGAGTGCCCGATGTATCAACAAGCAGCACCCATTCTTTAAAATGATCGTTTGTTGTTGTGTATGTTGAAGTAGCATTGATGAGTATATCTCCACCCGATGTCAATGCCAAATGCGACCCAAAATCCTGTCCGGGATTAGCTATTGCCTTTATCCATAGCACATTGCCCTGTGAAGAGATCTTTGCAAGCATCAGATCATATAAATTGACATCAATTTCCACGTGTGAGAGCAGCATGAAGCTACCGTCATTTAGTTCTACCACGCTTTGAATAAAAACATGGCCGTTAAATTCATGGGTGGGCACCATCCAGCTAATAGTAGCCGATGAATCAAGCTTAACAAGCCAGTTGTAGGTTGGAAATAAAATCATTCCGCCGTCGCTCGTAACAAAACCGGGAAAGTAGTTACCTCCCACGTTAGGATCATTAATCATCTTTATCCATAAAATATTACCAAGGGAATCTGTTCTGAGCATTTGCGGCTCCTGTCCACCAAAAGCCGGATTTGTAGCACTGAAAATTGTAAAGCCTCCATCGCTCATCACATCAATATGACTCGCGATTCCACCCTGAAGATAACGGTGAGTCCATAGAATATCTCCGTTCTCATCAAGTCGAACGAGAAGAAGATGATAGTTGGAAACATTAGTATTGTTGGATGTAAGACCGCCGAATATATATCCGTTACCAACCAGTGTAAGAGCAAACATTTGCGCCATATCAGAACAACTGTAATATTTACTCCATTGCAGAAGCCCGTTTGCACTAAGCTTCGCCAACCCTACTTTATTATGCCAGTTTCCCATCGAATCAGTATTAGAAGTAGTACCCCCAATAAGCATTCCTCCATCACTTGTAACAAGCGGTGGCACTGATTGATAAAATGTGCCTGCGGTGCTGTCGTCAAGAACGGTTTGAAATGAAACCTGGGCATTGGTAAAAGTTCTGAGGCAGCTTAGCAATAAGATTGCGCAAATAATAAATAAGCGGCGCTGTATCATTTTCACAATTTGAAAATCATTCGGAGCCACAAGATAGCATTTCTGTCACACCATCTTTTCTGATTCTCCTCACCAATTTTTTTATTTCGAAACTGTTTTTCTTTCAGAAGAATGTTGTTTCATTGCCTCGCAAATAATTTTGAATAATACGCCACCAACTTAAAACAACACCACATGAATACCATTCAATATCCGCAGAAGACACGTGAGTATCAAAACCATCATTTTGACTCTACGATCTGGAATGATTTCAAATTCAGAGATGATGACATCATCATCGCGACCTACGCCAAATCAGGAACAACCTGGCTGCAGCAAATCATTTCGCAGTTACTTTTTAAAGGAGCAGAAGACCTGGAAGTGGCAGAAATGTCGCCGTGGCTCGATCTGAGAGTTCCTCCCAAGCAGGTAAAATTGCCGGAGGTAGAAAAGCAAGAGCATAGACGTTTCATCAAAACACATTTACCGGTTGATGCATTGGTATTCTCTCCGAAAGCAAAATACATCTATATAGGCCGTGATGGCCGCGATGTGGTGTGGAGCATGTACAACCATCATGCAAATGCAAATGAATTCTGGTATCATGCCTTGAACGATACACCCGGTCGAGTAGGGCCTCCCATCGAGAAACCGACACAAGATATTGTTCAATACTACAGAGAGTGGCTTGACAAAGATGGTTTTCCTTTTTGGCCATTTATGGAAAACATAAAATCCTGGTGGGAGATCAGGAACCTTCCCAATGTTCATCTCATTCATTTTGCCAAACTCAAAGAAGATATGCAGGGTGAAATAAAAAAGCTGGCAGCTTTTCTTGAAATCGAAATTGATCCGGCGAATTGGGATGCCATTCTTGAACACTGCAGTTTTGATTACATGAAAAAGCACTCAACAAAAAGTGTCCCGCTAGGAGGCGCTTTCTGGGATGGAGGATCAGATACGTTCATTAACAAAGGAACCAACGGAAGATGGAAAGATGTGCTTTCGAAAGAAGACAGTGCCCGCTATGAAAAGCTGTGCCTGGAAAAACTTGGAGAAGATTGCACACGCTGGCTGAATACAGGTGAGATGTAGTCATCAGCTAATTATTCAGCTATCAACTACCGCCGCGAAAGTCGAGCCCATTACCCGAATATTGATTTGCGAGAGAATTGGTTGACAACACAACCGGTTGCAGGAACTTTGCAAGCCGTTGCTGTCCCATGACTGCTTGGGTTCTTGAATCGTTGCTACATTTGAGGATCAAAAAAATTTTAACTCATCTTTAAACAAACACCAATGAAAAATCTTTCCATTCTGATTCTCAGCTTGATCATTGCGGCCTGCAATCAACCAAATTCAACCGACACTAATAATTCGAATGCAATGAACACAGATAGTCTTCGCACAGCATTACTCACTGTAGATAAGGCCTGGAATGACGCATCGCTTCAAAAAGGATATTTCCATTCACGCGTTGATTTCGTTGCCGACGATGGTATTGAATTGAGTGAGAATGAAATGCCCCTTATCGGAAAACAGGCCGTGACCGATTATGTGGCAAGCCATTCCGATTCAGCGCTAAAAGTTCAATGGGTTGCTTCCAGAGCGGAAGTCGCTCCGTCGGGTGATCTTGGCTACACCTATGGTTCCTATACAAATCAGTGGAAAACTAAAAGCGGAAATGACACTACAGTTTATGGAGCTTACGTGACCGTCTGGAAAAAACAAACCGATGGTTCGTGGAAGTTCGTAGCAGATGCCGGTGTGACTGCTCCGCAGGAAGTGAAATAATTTTTTATCCAACAGATATTGCCGTTCACCTTTGTGCCTTCAAGAAAATGAGTGCGAATTTGATATTCATTTTTGAAACATGAAGACAGTGTCTTCTTTTCAAATCATCCATGTCTTCTCCTAAAATTTCAGAGTCAATAAATTATTTTTGCCTGAGTCAACTGAACTAAACAATGGCTGCACTAACGCTGCAACCTCCTTCGGGCGATCTTGCCAGGAAAATAGTCGGCATTTGGTGTTGATCCTTTTGGCATTCTCTGTTTCACTTCCACACACTTTGCAGCTCAATTCATGAAAAAGGATAGATCAGACAGCGATAATAATCAAGTCGTTTTTGCCGGCAAGAATAATACAGCGGCGGTGGGTGGCTATGATGCTTACTTCGGAACCTATAAATTAGATAAGCAAGCCGGGCAATCAGAACACACGCTCATCGGCTCTATTAATCCTTCGAATGTAGGAATTAAGGTTGTGCGGGATCTGCGTGTTGATGACGATGATCAACTAATCATTCAGCTACCAACTACGACCGCAGAAGGCGAATCCATCACCCGAACATTGATTTGGAAGCGAATTGGTTAAATACTTTTTGAAGTAGCCCGTGAAGCTACCAACGCTAGGAAAAGTTTCCGCCCTTTGTAAATTTCAAATCGAAATGAGAACGATAATTTTCGGGCTTACTATAGCCATGCATTTCTTCGGTTCAATTTTTTTTGCATTTGCACAGGAGAATGAATGTATTTATCACGTCTCCTTCGGTAATATGCAGGCTTACTATGGTTATTTTTTAGATACGATTGTTATGTTTGACTTCGAAGGAAACTATGTGAGAGATACGATACTGTATGGACTCGACTGGCACTCAGACGGAATACAGAGGATTATAGCTGATGATACTTCACTCAGTAAGCCACTGATTGTAACCACCTGCAACGAGAATAAGAGATTTGCGGTGATCCGTGCAGATTTTAGTTTGAAAACAAACTGGTCTGCTGAGCCTGTGAATTTGGTAATGAAACAAAACACATTCGATTCAGCCACTATCAGCATAATAAAAAAATCCTGGAGTGATAGTGAGGGGGATATCAGCATCGTAATTTCAGACTCGGGAAAGGAAGTAAGGCTTCCCGGTTGTCACATTGATTTAGACCCACCTTTACATGGAGAGTTATTCAACGTTTCATTTTATCAATGGCACTGGAACGGTTTTCATTCAATGGATACATTTCCCATTTTCAATTCTGAAGGCTTTCTTATTGCCGACACCATCATAGAAAGTACCGGCTATGATGTTAATTCACTAACCATGCATTGTAAAACAAAGCCCTCACTGAATAATGCACAACTGGAAGTTATTTCTGTTAACGGAACCGGGAAATATGTAGTAAAGGAGTTCTTAATTACTCATTTCACCAAGTCTGATAAAGGCCCGTTCCTTGAAAGTACTCTTCCTATTCTGGAATGCAGCGGAGGATTTCTCACTCCCGAAGCGAAATCCGTTTTTAAGAATTGCAAGGAGAATGAGGAGATCTTGATAAGCGAGATAAAAGTTGAGGATATAGTCTCAAAAATGAAATTTCAACTTCCATCAATAAATATATATTGCGTGAAATGATTGATGCTGTTGTTGGTAAGCAGCAGCAGAAGAAGAAGAAGAAAGAAGGAAAGCATACCGTCACACCGAACCAGAACAAATTCTTTTCTTTTCTCCAACCATCAAATTTTTTTCTCCCCAAACAGAAGCTCTTTTAGAACGAGTGCCCGCAATCACGCACGCTTTGGTAACGCGCTAGTCAACAGATCAGCACCCCCAAAAGGTCATATTTGTTTTCATCCGTTATGGAAATTCCAGATGATTGGAATCCTTATAAGGAATTCAAATCCTTATACCATGTTAAACCCATCAACCATCAACCATGCTGTTAGAAATGTTTCTCTCGTGCTTGTTACAATTCTCTTTGCGATATCCATTTCATCCGAAACAGGAAGCAGAAGCAATGCTGATATTATTGACCAGACTGCATTCGCAAGACCGGATTCGACAGGGTCGCTTACAGATTCTGATCAATATTCTGCCCGTCATGCTGATGGTGCTATTTCATTCACTGATACCCCTGGAAAAAATAACTCTCAATCAGTTTCATCTTATCAAAAACTACAGGCGGAAACTCAATCATTTTCCATTGATGCATCACGGGATACGGTTATTTACTGCAGGGAAGGAACGAGCATTGCAATAAAGAGTCATTCTTTTATCTCTTTGAAAACAGGAGCAGAAATATCAGGCTCTGTAAATATTCGTGTGCAGGAATATTATTGTCTGTCTGATATGGTTTTGGCTGATCTTTCTACAATATCGAACGGACAATTGCTTGAAAGTGCCGGTATGATTCACATCTCAGCAATGTACCTGAATGAAGAATGTGTACTCATCCCGGGAAAGACTTTTGAAATCGGATTTCCGTATAAAGAAAGAAATGGCGAAATGCAGTTGTTCTACGGGAAATGGGATAAGGAAACCGTTAATTGGCAAGTGGAAAAAAAATCTTTAAGCGAAGAAGTACCAATGGTTTTTCTCTATGTTGAACAGATGCCGGAATATCCGGGCGGAATGAAGGCACTGAAAAATTTCTTCCATAAAAATCTTAAGTATCCTCCTATGGCACGTGCATCGGGAATTGGAGGCCGGGTGGTGGTGCAGTTTGTTGTAGAGAAGGATGGAAGCGTAACCGATGTTAAATTGGTGATGAGCAGCGATCCTGAACTGGATAGTGCAGCGCTCGCTGCTGTCAGGAAATTACCCAAATGGAAACCGGGTAAGCTGGAGGATCAGCCTGTAAGGGTTTATTATAGACTTCCTATCACATTTGAGACCGGCAAAATGGATTCCCTGTTTGCTGAAAGATTTGAGAAAATATATAGCGACAGCAGCATTCAAAAAGCACCGGAAGAAATTATCAACCGCTATTTATTCAGCGCTACCCAATTTGGCTGGATCAATTGCGACAGATTTTGGAATGCAGGCGGATCAAAAGTAAATTTCACTGTCGAGGGACTTGACGCAGCAACCGACTTAAAGATTGTTTTCCATAGCGCAAAATCTTTTATGAGCGGAACTCGCAACAACAATTGCATGGTGTTTTCCAATGTTCCCGAAAACGAAGAAGTAACTCTTATTGCTCTAAAATATTTGGATGGAAAACCATTTTTGGCAATGAAAGAAACAGTTACATCTCCAACTCCTGTGAAAGATTTAATCTTTGAGCCCGTTACAATGAATGTTCTGAAGAGTGAGATGAAAAGGCTTGATAGCATACAGAACTGATCTGTTTTGAGCTCCAACTCATACCCTTTTGCCGTCAAGTTCTTGCGCAGCAAATGGAAGCGCAAACAACTTTCTTTCTCTCAAAAAACTTTCGACAGCGAATGTGTAAGTGGAGGAAAACAGAATAAACATAACTGAAGCGCGGTAAAGTAAGGTATGAGCATCATTCGTACATCTGTCATTCTGTTTCTCACTGATTAATCCACTTCGAGATAATCAACCCGGATTGATTCGAGGAATGACCGGTAGCTGCTATCAGGAATGCCCCATGCGACTACCTTCAACCCTTTCTTGTGAAGCAGATTCATTCTGTCCATGTTCAGAGTGTCTCCAATATCAGATTTGTAAGAGAGTCCATCGAGGTTGTTCTTCAGGGCTATCAGCATTTGCTGTTCAAAATTTCCGTATGAATACAGGAAGGTCTGAACTTTATCACTCTTTTTTTTGCCCAATTTAAAACTGAAGGAAGTTCATTCTCAAACAGGAGATATTCTACAAGATGATATTTTTCTGCCAGTGAAATAGCTTCCTCTGCCTCGAGTCGCATGATGCCTTCAATGTCGAGAGTCCCTCCATTGCATGGAGCCCAGCCTTTGATGTCAATGCTGAGCGGCTTGCGAATATTGTTTTCATCCATGTAACTAAGCACATCTTCCAGCTTTGTGTAAGTCATATCAGCGCCATTGCATGTAGTGATGCTTTCGATATCCTCATCAGAAGTTTCAACAAAACAAGTGGCAGAGCCGTCACAGTAGGTCACTTCTGAAGAATGACTGAGCCAGAGCGTTTGGTCTTTGCTGATTTGTACGTCCACTTCCAATCCGTCATAATCTGCCAGCGCTTTTACACATGCCTCATAAGTGTTCTCACCATGCACAGTATCTTTTTCGCCGTGATGGGATAGAATAATTGAACGTTCGAATTGAACAGGATCATCAGGATAGTAGTATACTTTCCCGCATCCACCGAAGAGGACCGCTACTATCATAGAAATATGCGTGATCTGCTTTTTCATTTTAGCTGATAAGAAAGTTGCAAACTGAAAGATGGCTGGAGTTCTTTTGGATATCCCACTTCTTCGTATGTCTTACGCTCATAGTACAACTGGAGATTGTAAATTACTCCAACTGTGCCGCACAAACCTAATCGCCCGCTGATCGGATAACGCAACCGCGCTTCGGGGGCCAATCCGAGAAAAATAAAACGGTTCCATTCATTGTTAAAATACCAGCAGAAAAATTTGGGCTGAAGATATAATTGCAATAAGGGTTGATGCTCTGAATCAAAAAGAGGAATACCAATATCAACATAAGTCATTGCGTAAAATTCCGTCTTTAAATTCCATGGCTTAATTCCAATTGCAGTTTCGAGGTAAAAGTTTGTTGCAAATGGAAAGTTGAATCCGGAATAGAGATATTCGTAATTGCCGGCTCCGCCTATAATAGAAATCGAATTAATGGAATCAGAACTTTGTGCTTGTGCAGAAAAATAAAATATACTGCAGAGTGATGCCGGAGTCATCATCGAATGAAAAAGGTGGCGCTTCATCGTCTCAATATTCTCAATGATCTTCATAAAGCTCTCAGTGCATTTTTAGAGTTTCCACCAATTGCAATCTTTTTATCACCGTATTTTTCGGCAATAAAATTCCCGGCGATAAAACTGCGTTCGCGCCTATGCGTGAACTATCACCGATCACGGAACCAAACTTGATGAAGCCGGTGTCAATCAATGCATCCTGATATTTCACCCACACATTTTTATCCCTGAGTTCATTATAATGATTGGCGAGCACAGCGCCGGCTTCGAGGTTAACACCACTTCCGATCAAGCTTTCTCCCACGAAATTGAGATGACCGCAGGCGCTTCCGTACATCAAAATGGAATTCTTGAATTCAACATGTGCGCCCACGATTGAATTTCTGCCCACATAGGCTCCGTTTCGAATTAAAGCATAAGCTCCAACAAGTACATGCGCTTCAATGATCGCAGGTCCGCGTATAAGGGCTGTTGAATCAACATCAGCAGTTTTATGAATCGCAACATCATCGCGAACGATGAAGTCATCATCGAGTTCGCTGATCATCTTCCTGAGGATTTCAGGAAGTTGTGAAATGAAATCCCATGGAGTTAATGTTTCGCTCTCAGAAAATATTTTAGGGAAGTCAGCAAGATACTCTTCTATAACAATCATGATGGTGAAATTTCAGAAGTGCAATCTACCTGCTTTGAAGGTTATAGCCGGTTACAATTCGATTCTACTCAGAAGTTGTTTATAGTTGGGAAATCTATTCATTCTTCACTCCATTCCATCACGAGCACTTTCGTGATTCTGCAGGTTCTCTGATGCAGATTTACGAAGTAGAGTCCATTCGGGAGTTTCGAAACATCATGGTGTGAGTACTATTGTTGAGTCACACGACTAACAAAGCAAGCCAGAGCCGGCAAATCGAACTCCATTAGCTACGTTTGTGGAACATGACTAACACCACAAGATTCCTTCTCTTCTTTGTAGCAGTAATTGCGCTCGATGTAATTTTCTTTTACGCAGGAATTTCCATTTTCTTCAATGAACCATTATTCGGATGGTTAGAGAAGCTTGCCGATGATTCTACTGAACAGGCTTTTTATGCTATCGCTTTTCCTATTGCTGGCATTGTGATTTTTAATATTGCCGCACTCGTGTTATTTTCAAAATATGGTTTGAAAGAAAAATAAAGTTTTCCTTCGTTCTAAGATTTACTGAATTATTTTTCGTCGCTCAACTTGCTTATGAAATACTTTCTCACCGGCGCCACCGGTTTTGTGGGCGGAAGAATGGCCCGCCTGCTCCGCGAAAAAAATCACAACGTGATTGCCATCGTTCGCAGTCCTGATAAAGCTGCAGACCTGAAATCAATCGGAGTTACCATTGTGAAAGGCGATGTGACTGATAAGGAAAGCATGCGCGAGCCCATGCGTGGCTGCGATGGTGTGTTTCACATAGCAGGTTGGTACAAGATCGGTGTGAGAGATAAAACGCCCGGTCAAAAAATCAATGTTGATGGCACACGCAATGTGCTGGAACTAATGAAAGAGCTCAACATTCCGAAAGGAGTTTACACCAGCACGCTGGCAGTAAATTCCGATACGCATGGGCAATTGCGGGATGAAACTTATCACTTCACCGGCAAGCACCTCAGCGAATATGATCGCACGAAAGCAGCAGCGCATGACCTTGCCAATGAGTTTATCAAACAAGGATTGCCACTCGTGATTGTAATGTCCGGATTGATTTATGGTCCGGGTGACACGAGCATGAGCGGTGATTCCATTCGCCAATACCTTCAGAAAAAATTACCCATGCTTCCGAAGCAATCCGCCTATTGCTGGGCCCATGTAGATGATATTGCCATGGCACACTGGCTGGCGATGGAGAAAGGAAAGTCCGGGGAGACATATATGATTTGCGGACCACCGCATACGCTAACCGAAGCCTATACTCTCGCAGAAAAAATCACCGGCATCCGCAAGCCGATGTTTGTTTCGCCTGCGCTAATGAATGTATCAGCAATATTCGCTTCAGTGATTGAAAAAGTTATTCCGCTTCCTGAATTGTATTCCTCTGAATCGTTGCGCGTGATTGCAGGACATACTTACCTCGGCAATAATTCAAAAGCAAAGCAAGAGTTGGGATACAATCCCCGCCCGCTCGAAGAGGGTTTGAAGGAAACGCTGCTCTCCGACATGAAAGAGCTGGGAATAAAATCGCCCTGACCAATAACCCATGAGCATTCGTTTGTATTAAGCGATGGAAATCAAATTCGGTGTCTGCTTCACTCTATTGAATTTCTCAAAAAAAATTCCTGAATCGTATATCTTTACTCTGCACTCTAAACATTCGCCAATGAAAAAATTTACGTCAGCTGTTTTCCTGCTATTGATTTTAAGTTCTGCAAAATCGCAAACCATTCCTAATAATGATTTTGAAAACTGGAGCATCATTACATACTATGATGACCCTGCAGGCTTTTGGACTTCTAATTATCAGTCTTATTTCAACGCAGGTCTTGCAAATGTCATACAGAGTTCAAACGCGGTTACGGGACAATATTCAGCGCATCTCAAAACCCTGCAAACACCGGGGGGAATTGTTTCGAGTCTTGTTTCTATTGGTATTCCCGGTCCCATGTTCAGCGGCGGACTGCCTATTGATCATGTACCCGACTCCATTAGCTGGTACATGAACTACAACATCATGTCAGGTGATTCAGGAGTGTTTCTTCTTATTTTCAAAAAATTAGGAAACCTCGTTGCATTCGCCGCTGCTCCAATTACAGGATCACAACCTACTTACCAGCATTTTGAACTTCCCGTCACTACCGTTCTTCCTTTGCCGCCGGATTCATTTGTGTTCGCTATCATTTCCTCAGCTTCAACCAACCCACAAGCCGGGAGCACTCTGGAGGTTGACAACATTCAGTTCATAGATTCGCTTGGCGCTGTTTTTCCGAATGGTGATTTTGAAGATTGGAATTCAGTTACAACAGAAGACCCGGATTATTGGACAACAAGCAATCTGTTTAATGTTTTTTCTTCTCCCTCGGTTACTAAAAGCACCGATACTTACAACGGATACTTTGCTGCGCAAATCGAAAATCAACCTTCAATATCAGGTGTGCCCACAAGCTTTTTGATTCTTGGAAAGCTTGGACAGGAAGGACCCCATGGTGGATTTCCGGTTAGCAGTAAGCCATCGAAGTTGAGTGGTCACTACAAATATGCTCCCATGGGAAATGACTCGGGGCTTGTAATTGCAGGAATGACCAAGTGGAATCCATTTACTCAACATGCAGACTCAGCCGGCGAATATGCAATGTCGTTACAGCCTTCTTTGAACTATACTTATTTTGAAATGACGTTTGACACCGGCGGCGTTATTCCTGACACGATGTTGATTGGCTTCTCACCAAGTTTCGTGAGTGATTCGAATTCTTCAGTAACGGAAGGGAGCACTTTAATAGTGGATGATCTCTTGCTTGATTTTGCAACGGGAGTTTCTATGCCACTTAACGATTATTTGCTTTCACTGAATTCTTTCCCCATACCCTGCAATCAAAATCTGAATCTTCATTTTATTCTTGGCGAAAGCAGTCATCTTTCTTTAGTCATTTATGATGCATCAGGAATTGAAGTACAGAACATTAATTATGGTTGGAAAGAAAAAGGAAATATATCACTTGCCACTCCTGTTGATGATCTTGCCTCGGGTAATTACTTCTATTCTCTAAAAACGGATAAGGGAGTTGTAAATGGAAAATTTGAGGTGGGAAGATGATGCCTTGTCATTAAGTTTAAGATTATCATTGACTATCAATAGGGCGAAGATGGGCTAACCGAAAAACCCACTCCTGAAACACGTCATTCCGTCGAACTGCTTCCCGCTAACGAGTGCGAGAGGGGTTTTCCTTCAGTTAGAGGCGTGCGTAGGCGAAATAAGTGTGATCATGAGTGTCATCTTGCAATAAAATATTTCCGTCGTCATAACGTCTGCTCAATTATCGAAGCATTGATGTAATGATTTCTGCACAATGAAATTAAAAGCAACTCAATTTATAAGCATCCTTCTCTTTGCATTGGTGATGGGTGTATTTTGGGGAACATGGTTTTCACTGAGCCGAACGATGGAAACGGTTTCACCACCAACTTTCCTCGAAATCGGTAAACAATTCATTGCCAATCTCGCTTGGCCCATGCGAATCCTGATGCCTCTAACATTGGTTTCAACATTACCGGTTTTATACTTCCTGCCCCGCAGTTCTGTTGCATTTTACTTTATACTGATTGCTCTTGTGCTAATGAGCATTGCACTCGTAATCACTGTCGCCATTGAGGTGCCGATTGATAATATGATCAAGGTATGGACGGTAGAAACACTCCCTTCAAACTGGATGTTATTGCGTGAACGGTGGGAGTATTACCATGTCATCCGCACGTTTATTTCTATCGGCGCATTTGGTTTTCTATTGAGTGGTGCGCTTGCATCACCTGCAAAAAGTAATTGAAGACCATACAAGTCAGGGCAGGTACGAGCGGCTCTGTATTTTCATCATCGTACTGCCAAAATGAAACGCTCACACTTATATGGAAGCAATAGGTTTAATCGGAAGCAGTACCTCCCTTTTCAAACCAGGCAGTGATGGTCGCCTTATCAGCGTCAGAAAGTTCACCGCCAAGTGGCATGCGCTTGTTGTATAAAGTTGGAGTATCGCAGGTTGCCGCCTTTATTGAAGCTGCGCGATTTACAATGTCTGAATCATCTGTTAATATAATGGGCATTCCTTGTCCTCCCTGGTAATGACATGAGATGCAATTTTTCTGTATGATCGTTTTTACTTGTGGAAAGTAATTAGTTTGCTGAAGCACGACATCTGTCTTCTTACAAGATGTTACCGCTACTATTCCAATGACAGAAAATAGAATCACTGATTTTTTTATATGGATAATTTGTTTTGTAATCACTGCTTTTTTACTAACCATGACAACTATCATAGTTGAAATGCTGCATCTGCATAAGAAGTGCTTTTAAACAGGGTATTCGATTCATCAGGGATGTGCCTCGGCATCGCATGTGACGTAATAATGAAACTATGCTCTTCAATTTACAATAGAAGTAAAAACTTCCTGCCATGGATCACGATTGAGAACATAAATCATAAAGAAGCAGCCTAACCACCCATGAAACAATCCTAACGAAATCAGATTTCGATACCGGAGATAGATTAGCGTGTAAAAAATTGCGAGAAGAAAAGTGGCAATCATGAGCAGGATGGATGGATAATGAACAAGGCTGAATAAAACAGAGGTTGACAGCACAATCAGTAGCAAGGAAACCTTACGGGAATGCATATCCTTAAGATTTCCTGCCACCAATCCTACAACAAGAAATTGCTGAATGAATCCCTAAAGAGGATAAAGAATGAGTATAGGAATTATATGAGGATTAAAAAGAACTATGTTATTCGAGTGCGCATATAACATCATTCCTCCGATACAACTCAATGCAACCGGCAAAATGATCATAAATGATTTCCCGAAATTTTGAGTAGTGAAACCCCAATAGTGCATTGCTGAATGATCCTTTCTAACCTGAAGTATTACGTAACCAATCCAAAATAAAATAGCCGTGACGATGAAAATAAGCTTCTGGTTTAGCAGGTCCATTACTATAAACTTGAGAAGCCCTGTGACTATGACAGCACTAATCTCAAACCAACGATGATTATCAGGTTTCAATAGTTAAAGACGTGATTGTTGAGGATGATAAAGATGCCATCATTCGATCTGATTTCAATTTTTCTGTCTGAAGGGATATACTACAACCCCAAATTGAACTGAAAGCGCCGGTGACAAGTCAGGGAATTTACTGGGGATATAAACCTGCGGAAGATTGATAGTGTCACTGCTATAAGGCTCATACACCATTTCCGCCGGCATCAATACCTCAGGAGCATAAAACTGATTTGTAATTCGCAACTCTGCGCCGGCTCGAAATTTAACAATGCCTGTTTTTTTTGGAACAATCAGTCCGCAACCCAATACAATTCCTAATATGCTGACCGAGGAAGAAAGATAGGTGTTCTGATTTAGTGAAACGGGGATCCTCGAATAAGTACGATCATAATTAATGGCGCTTATCATCAATCCTGTCTCAAAATATATAATCCGCTGATACCGAATTTTAACGCCGGCTAATGAACGA
>Ga0134121_10000327_pt1:0-55000 | contig 56083 bp, 50 predicted proteins | sample KB301_FD_96463 | JGI IMG/M metagenome (GOLD analysis project Ga0134121, IMG submission 96463) | Terrestrial soil microbial communities without Nitrogen fertilizer from Kellogg Biological Station, Michigan, USA - KB3-0-1 | ecosystem: Environmental > Terrestrial > Soil > Unclassified ...
AGATATATCTGAACGACGGTCAGGGCCGGTTCACTGTGGCAGATGCGATAAGGCTGCCTAAGATAATTCAGCCGGCTTTTTCGTTCGCTCTTCCTGGCACTAAGTTCATAGACATGAACCGTGATGGTCAACTGGCCCTGTTCTCGAGCACCGGAGGAATGTGGGACAGCCGGCCTCGAGACCTGTTGCTGCACAACGATGGTCATGGATTTTTTTCGGCGACGCCGGAAAACGCTTTGCCGACAAGGTTTGGCGGCCGACTCTGGGCGGTGGAAAACACCGAGGTGGCGGATATGGATGGGGACGGGTGGCCGGACCTTATCAGTGTCGTCAGCGCCCCGAACTGGTCTGAGGGCGCGATCCAAATCCTTCTCAACAACCACGATGGAACTTTCCGCGACGCAACGGACCGGATACTGCAGCCCGACTGGCCGCGATATGGCAGCGTAAACAGCATCGTTTATCTCGGCAAGGTCTTCGCTGCCGATTTCAACGGAGATGGCTTTATGGATCTGTTGGCCCAGGGTGTGAACCAGCCGTCGCACCTGTTTTTGAACACGGGGCCCGCCGGCGGCTGGCGACTTGTGGAGATGACCGAAATCCTGCCAACCGCCGCCGGTTCTTACGGAGTCGCCGACTTCAACGGGGACGGCTTGCCGGATATTGTCGCACTGCTCGGCGATACCGCTGGCGTGATCGAAACCTGGGTTTCGAGCCGCAAGTTTACGTTCACGCCGGATCTCATTCCCGCTATGCCAGCGGGTCCGTCCTTTCTGCGTGGCAGCGCGCTCAATTCCGCCAGTTTCTCCGCCGATGCCCTGGCTCCAGGAGAGTTGGTGACAATCTATGGACGGAACTTCGGTCCCGATGCGCTGGCGATCGCGTCCCCGCTTCAAGGAGGCTTCCCAGCTCAATTGTCCGGCGTTCGGGTCTTATTCAATAACGTGGCGGCGCCGATCATTTATGCCTCCAGTGGCGTGGTGAGCACGATCGTTCCATTCAGCCTGATTCCAAAGATGAGGGCGGACGTCGTAGTCGAGTATAACGGCACCCCGTCGCCTCCTGTTTCTATCTTCGTCGACGGAAGTGCGCCCGGGTTGTTCACCATCGACGGCAGCGGTAATGGTGGGGCGGCGGTGCTGAATACCGATCTCGTCACCGGGGCAACGACCGTGAACAATGCGCAGAATCCTGCGCTTCCCGGAGGAATTATCACCGCCTACATCACAGGAGCCGGCCAGACTGACCCACCATCGATGGATGGTTTGGTGTCGACCAACGTGGGAGCGCTCGCGCTACCGGTTGACGCTGGATTGAATTTCTTTTTTGACAACGAAACGTGCAGCTCTGATCCCAACTGTCTGCCCGCCCAGGTGCTGTACGCCGGGCCGACTCCCGGAGTTGTTGCGGGTGTGAGCCAAATCAAGTTACGTCTTCCCGACAAGGTATCGACCGGCGCCCATACGCTGGGGATATCGGTCGGCGGAATCTGGAGTCAGTTCAATGTCACGGTTTTCATCCGCTGATTTCATCAGTCGGCAGCAGGTTCCGGTAACTGTCATTTCAATTTTGAAACCGACGAGCCAATCGAGCCATCGTCAGGAGAAGCTTTGATGAAGAAGATTATTCTTACATTTTTCGCGTTCGGCATCCTGTCTGTCAGCAGCGCTTACGCCCAGGGTACTTTCGGCCAGATTGCGTATGGTGGTTGCTGGCAAACCACTTTCACCCTCGTCAACGTAAGTACAGCGGCCGTCGCGACAGGCAGTTTTTCGTTCTACGGTGATGGCGGGTCGTTGACCGTCGCTCCGGTAGAGGGTGCCGGAAACACTTCTTCATACCAGTTCACAGTTCCCGCAAATGGTGCAAAAAGCGTTGTTCTATCCAGCTCAGATCTGAATATCACACAAGGATGGGCGAGCATGAGTGTTACGGCTGGTGCAGTGCGGGCGCAGGGTACGTTGCGCTGCCAGACCCCCGGAGGGCCTGCATTTGAGGCAGTCGTTCCGCTAAGCACTTCAGCGACCGCGGATTGCATAATTCCCCTTCCGGCATCGACAAGTCCAGCTATCGTTATTCCATTCGATAATACGGGAGACCACTCGGCTGCTGTTGCATTAGTGAATACAACAAACAATGCGCTGGTGCTGTCTTTCGAATTCGACGATCAGTCCGGTACCGTGCTCGCGAAAGATTCACTGTCTTTGGCTGCTATGAACCATACCGCATTTTATATTTCAAACAACTACCCTCCTCTTGCGGGCAGAAAGGGAATCGTTCGAATCGGGGCGAGCGTCGCACAGCTTACCGTACTCGCATTGCTCTTTAACACCACGGGGGGTTTTACGACAATTCTGCCATTGCCTTTCTGAGAACAATTGTGGATCGGTGCGAGCGCCCGGGCGATCGATTGGGCTTTTACGATGGAAATTACTTCGGCAAAAGCACAGGGATCGTTTCCCGGCCATATCGGCGATAGGCGGCGAAATCGTCGCGATCTATCGTCACTATTGTGGAGTCCCTGTTCTGCTCGCTCATGCACACCAGGCAAGCGTCCGCGAAGTCCATCGGCTGGTCAGCGTATTTCTCCACCAACTCCGCCAGGCGCGGGGCAGCGGCCTGAGCGTCGAAGCGGGTTACCAGCAATCCTCTATTCATCGCCTCAAGCAACTTAGCGGGCGAGTGCAGAAAGTGCGCCGCTTCCGTCAAAACGGCGTCACAAGTGATTAAGGGGTAAGGGAGGGAGCGGACAAGCTTGGCCGCCCAAGGCGTGAAAGGGTCTTTGTCCTGCGGCCTGCGGAAGGCAGCCACAAGTGGTCCAGTGTCCAGGATGTAGGTCATTTCCGCCGGGAACGCATCGCCCTGCGGACGTTCCGATTCGTCGCGGAAGGTGCGGCTGTGCTGACGCTCCCCAACAAGTCATCCCAGGGAGACCCTGCTTTGGCCTCAACGGCTTGCACGCGCTGGCGCACCGCCTTGCGAGCGAATTCGCTGATGCCCTCTCCCACGGCCTTCGCCACCTTTTGCCACCTTGCCTTTTCGTCGACAGGAACTCTTACGGTCAGTGTGTCACTCATGTCTTGTATGTAACACAGAACCTGCCGTGACTAAAATCGATTCTCGAAGCGGCGCGCCGCAGCTTCGATGTCTATTCTGGAATACAAAGGCATGAGCGGCCGGTAATACGGCCTCTGATGTCACTCCGTCGCCCCGAGTTGGCGCAGGAGTTCGATGGCGTCCAGGAGTATGGGGCTGTTCTGCGGGTTCCCACGCATCCGCGCGGAGAGGATGGCGAGCGGCGTGAGACCCCGATTGTTCTTCAGGTTCAGCCTGGCGCCCTTCTCCGCGATCAACTGCACGACGCGATCGTATCCCATGGACGATGCCGAATGGAGTGCCGTGTCGCCGGTCCGACTAACGGCGTCGATGTCTTGTGGGTGCAGCAGCGCGACCGCTACCGCGGCGGCAACGACGGACTCGTCGGGGAGCCTGCCGCCGTCCAGCAGACTGAGGCCGCGACGGTCGGCGTCTTTCGCGCTGGGCTCCTTGACACCGGCAGCGGCCATCAGAGGCGTCGTCCCGTCCGGCAGAGTTGCGGCAGGATCGGCTCCGTGGTCCACGAGGGCCCGCATGATCCCGGCCTCGACGAATTTGGCCGCCAGCCAGTAGGGCGTCGCACCGATCAGCGTGGCAGGCAAATTGAAGTCCTGGGAATTCCGTCGCAGAGGCGTGCCCATGGTGATCGGCGCATTCGGATTCGCGCCGTGATCTAGCAGATCGTTGACGAGATTCACGTCGCTGCGGAGCACGGCGGCGTGGAGCGCCGTGTATCCAATCTCCGCGGCGTTCGGGTCCGCGCCCTTCGCCAGAAGCAGACTGGCCGCCGACCCGTTGCCGCTGTGTGCGGCGAGCACCAGTGCGCTCATCCCGTTCGGCAACGCATCGTTGACGTCGGCTCCGGCAGCGAGCAGCAGTCGAATCGACTCGACGTCCCCGGAACGTGCGCCAAACAACAGTGGCGTGCTGCCGCCGCGCTCCACCGTGTAATTCAGTTCCTCCCGGCCGGCACGCTGCGTGACTTCACTGGTGACCGTCTGCTCATACGCACGGGACCGCGCCCGGACGTCCGCGCCTGCTTCGATCAGCACGCGAACGGCGGCTGAATGTTTTTCGGCCGCAGCCCACATCAGCGCTGTCTGGTCGTGCCCGGGTTCCGTCACGTTCAGCTTGGCGCCAGCCATGACGAGCGCCTTCACTGACGCCGCCTCTCCGGTGCGGGCGCAATTCATCAGTACAGTCTCGCCGTTGAGGAGTGCGCTGTTCGGGTCCGCTTTCGCGGCCAGGAGCTTCTCCACGACTGCGGCATTTCGATTCGTACACGCCAGATACAAGGGAGTCACCCCGAGGTCATTGGCCGCGTTGACTCGCGCGCCGGCGCGAAGAAGCAGATCGACGGCCGCGACATCGTCATAGTGAACCGCCCAATGCAAGGCGGTTGCGCCATCGCCCTGCGTCGCATTGACGCCGGCGGCACCGGAGCGTGACAGGATCAGGGCTCGGACTGCGATCGAATCGTGGCGGCGGATGGCGTCGATCAGACGGAGATCCTTTTCTGCCGCAAAAGAAGGCCAGACTGCAGCCGACAGGGGCGCTCCCAGAATGGCGAGCACGAGGGCGATCGCCCTGGTGCTCGCCCTAGTGCTCGCGAAGTAACGCATTTCAAACCAGTCCGGTCAACGGGCGGCGATCGATGGGGCCGGTGCTGTCACCGATGCGGTCCATGTGCACACCGAAGTTGTCCAGCAGCGTCAAGTGCAGGTTTGCCAGCGGCGTCTCTTTCGGATAACGGATGTGCCGGCCGCCCTTCAACGTTCCGGCGCCGCCTCCCGCCAGCAGCAAAGGGATGTTGCGCGGGTCGTGAGCGTTGCATTCGCCCATGCCGGTCCCGTAAATGAGAGTGGAATGATCGAGCAGCGTGCCGTCACCATCGGGCGTCGATCGCATTTTGTTCAGGAGGTATGCGAATTGTGTCACGTGGTAGGCGTTGATCTTCTCGACCTTGGCGATCTTTTCTGCTTCTCCGGCGTGGTGCGTCACCGGGTGGTGCGCGTCGGGCACGCCCGCCTGCGGATAGGTCACGCCGCTGAACTCGCGGCCGAGCATCAGCGTGATGACCCGGGTCAAATCGGTCTGGTAGGCCAGCACCTGCAGATCGCACATCAACTTGACGTGGTCGTCATAGCTGGCCGGAATGCCCACCGGACGGTCGACCACGGGCAGGTTCTGATCGTTCTGGTGCTCGGCCAGCTGGATTCGCCGTTCGACGTCGCGAATCGACTCGAGATACTCCTCCAACTTCAACCGGTCGTTCGGCCCGAGCGCGCCCTGCAGCCGCGCCGCTTCTTTCGTCACCGAGTCCAGCACGCTGCGCTGCTGCCGGATGCGCGTGAGCCGGGCTCTTGCGTCGGTGTTGCCCGCGTCCCCAAACATACGCTCGAACACAGCCCGCGGATTGTTCTGCGTCGCCAGCGGCGAGTTCGCGCTCTTCCATGAAATCGTGTTCGTGTAGACGCACGCGAAGCCGACGTCGCAGGCGCCCGCGGTTTCGCCGTTTTCGATGGCGAGTTCCAGCGAAGCCAGCTGCGTCTGCTTGCTGGTTTCCCGGGCGAGGATTTGATCCACCGAGATTCCAGCGTCGAGCCACGTTTCGCTCGTTGGCGGTGAGATGTCGGTGAGGAACCGCGTGCTCGCCTTGGCATGGGCGCCGCCCGGACGGCCTGGAGTGGGCACGCATGCGAGGTTGCTCAGGACCAGCAGCTGATCGCGCCACGGGGCAAGCGCACTCAGCGTGGGCGACAGCTCATATGCAGCGCCGTCCAACGCCGGAGTCCACTTGTTCATGATCATGCCGTTCGGGATGTACATCACGCCGAAACGGTGGATGGGTGCCACTGTCGCCCGGCTCTGCGACAACAGCGCGGGCGTCATCGCGTCCAGCAGCGGAAGAGCCAGCGCGGCGCCCACGCCACGCAGCATTTCGCGTCGCGAAATCGTTCTCTGCCTGATGATCATGCAGCCCTCGCTTTCATTTCCTTTGTCGCTGCGCCCTATCGGGCTTGCATTCGCAGCCGCTCATCGTTTGGCCATCTGGAAAGGTTGGCTTCGAACCACTCCGAGCACGAGCGAAGACCATCGGTCGCCGGAAAGGGCACTCGCGCGGGCGATCTGCCGGACGGCCGGCAGATCGGTGGACTCGATGCCGCGGCCGATGCCATAAGCCAGCAGCTTTTCGGTCAACGTACGCACGTAATCGTCTCTTCGATTCACCAACAGGCTCCGAAGGCCGGCGATTCCCTCAAACGACGTCCCGTCCGGCAGTGCCGCGGATGCGTCCACTTTTTCGCCATCCGCCGCGGTCCGCCATTTCCCCAGCGCGTCGAAGTTCTCCAGAGCAAACCCGAGCGGATCCATTCTCTGATGACAGCCGGAGCACGCCGGGTTTTTTCGGTGCTGCTCCATGCGATCGCGGAGCGAGCGCGGCAGGCCATCCTGTCCGGCATCTTTCAGCGACGGCACGTCCGCCGGCGGCGGAGCGGGCGGCGCACCGAGCAAATTGGCGAGCAGGAACTTTCCGCGCAGCACAACGGACGTGCGGTTCGGATAGGACGTGACGGTGAGCAGACTGGCCTGTCCGAGCAATCCACCGCGAACGCCGTCGGTGAACGTCACCCTACGGAAGTGATCGCCATAGATATTCGAAATCCCGTAGTGCCGCGCCAATCGTTCATTGAGATACGAATAATTGGCGGTCAGCAGTTCCGTGACGCTGCGATCCTCCCGAATCTGGCTGGCGACGAACTCAAGGGTTTCCTGGCGCATGGCGTCGCGCAGGTTTTCGTCGAAGTCGGGAAACATGTCGGAGTCGGGGACCAGGCCGGTCAGTTTGGCCAGCTGCAGCCATTGAGCGGCGAAATTATCGACCAGTGCCCGCGATCGTGGATCGGCCAGCATCCGGCGGACCTGCTGCTCCAGAACCGCGGGCTGCGCAAGTTTGCCTGCGATGGCGGCGCTCAGTAGTGAGTCGTCAGGAATGCTGCTCCACAGGAAGAACGACAGCCGCGACGCCAGATCGATGTCATTCAGCCGAAAGGCCGCGCCCGCTGTTGCATTTGCCCGAGCGTGCTCGACCCGGTATAGAAAACTGGGCGCGGCCAGGATGCGCTCGAGGCCGCGCCGGATGCCGGCGTCAAATGTCGCGTTCGTCCGGCCGTCCTCATAGAAGTCCATGAGAGCCTGTATGTCCTCAGGAATCAGGGGACGCCGGTATGCCCGCCTCGCGAGGGTGGTGAGGATGTTCCGGGCGCATGCTTCTTCCGCCGCCGCTGCCTTCGGCCGGCACGTGAAAATCCTGCGCCGGCTCGGCGAGTCTACCGTGGCGGCAGGCTTGAGATACGGGCCCGAAATCGATACGGTGTCCACTGCGGGACTGCCGTGATAAAGCTCATTGGTGGTTCGAGCGAATCCGCGCTGCGCCGGCTGCAGGACGCCTTCGGGCTCCCAGAAGCGCCGCACAAAAGACACGCCGACATCATGAGCGCCGGCCGTGACCGGCAAACGGACTTCCAGGCCGGCGTCGGCGTTGTGCATGTATTCCTCGAAGGCGGGATCTCCCTGCGTATTGCCTGCAAAGCCCTCGGGCATCGTCCGGCCCTCGGCCTGCCCGCCAACCTCGAATCGCTTTACCAGCGACCCATCCAACCGGATCTCGATCTGGTGCGCTTCGCCCATCCCGATGATGTACAGGTATAGCTGCCGCCGCAGCAGAACTTTGATTTGATAATCCCCGTCGAGCGGAAAGTGGTAACGAATCGATGTGCCCCCATGAGAACCGAACGGCAGGTCTTCGCTGGTCCGCTCGTCCTGAACCAACGCGGTCGGCAGCTTCACAACGTCGGCGACGGGGTTGATCGTGGGATCGGCGACGGCGAGGCGGCTGACCGTTCGAGCCGCGGCCATATAGCCTTCCAGCAGCGCGGGCGAGACAGACATAACGCTCGCGACGTTGTCAAAGCCTTCCTGGCCGGCGTCGTCGGTAGACAGCAGCGACTTCGCATCGATTTGCAGTCCCAGAAGATCGCGAATGCTGTTGGCATACTCGGTGCGGGTGAGCCGGTGCACACTCAGGCGTCCCGGATTGGGATTGGCCGCCGCCTCACTATCGAGCGAGTTCTCGATCAGCGCGATCGTCGCCGTGTATGCCGCCGAATCCGGACGCGGGCTGCCGGGCGGCGGCATCTCTCGCGTTTTCAACCTGCCGATGACCTTTTCCCAGACGTCGGGATTGCTTCCGGGATGTTCGACGTCGGCCTTGTCGAGCACGAGGCCGGCTACCTTCGCGCGCTCGTTGTGACACGTCACGCAATACTTATCCAGGACGGCGCGCGGCGAAGTCTGGGCGTACAGTGCCGCCGGCAGGAGCAGCGCCGCAACAGACACTAATCTCGACCGGTGCGGGAGCATGGATCGCTTGTATCAAACCGGCAGGCCAATTGCCACAAAAACGACCGGCCTGAATGGGATGCACGGGCGACGATAAATGCCGTCCTCGCTTCGGTCGGGATCATGTCCGTCATTCCAAGTCCAAACGAAGAACAAGGTCCTGAAAACCCTGATCTTGGTGCAGAGTGAGGAACGACGGTTCGACGTTGAGCCAAATCACGCGCGGCTCCCGGTCGTCCACTCCTTGTCTGAGGCCTTCCCTCTTGCCCAGACCGGCATAAAGAACGACGAAGTCGTAAGAGGAGACATCAGACCGCCTGGATAAGTCTTCCATTATCTTTAACTGACAGGATGCTCGGGTACTACGCTTGCTGGCTATTGTAGACTGTCGATCCAGCTTGTTTGAAAATCTGATCAATGCATGACTAATTCTCCCGACACCGGCGCCCACCGCGATAGCACAGCAGCATCAGGGACTGGCATTTCTCCCTTGCCGCCAAGCTCCCATGCGAAGCCCGTGGACACGTTCGGCGCTGCGGCAGCGCTCGAGGTTGAACTCCAGCGTGTAGTCCGGGGAGAGGTCCGGTTTGACCGGGGCGCGCGTGCGATATACGCCTCGGACGGCTCCAACTACCGTCAGGCGCCGATCGGCGTCGTGGTCCCCAGAGACAACGCCGACGTTGCTGCAGCGGTGGCCGCCTGCCGGAAGTTCGGGGCCCCGGTGCTGTCGCGTGGCGCGGGAACTAGTCTTGCGGGACAGTGCTGTAACGTCGCGGTTGTCCTCGACTACACGAAGTACATGAACCGGATTCTGGAACTGAATCCGGGCGCGCAATATGCCTGGGTCCAGCCCGGAGTGGTTTGTGACACGCTTCGGGATGCCGCTGAAGTCCACAGGCTGACGTGGGGGCCCGATCCATCGACCCACAACCGCTGCTCGCTGGGCGGCATGATCGGTAATAACTCCTGCGGCACGCATTCGCTGCTCGCCGGAAAGACCGTGGACAACATCCATGAGCTGAAGGTCCTTCTGTACGACGGTACCGAACTCACGGTCGGTCCCGCAGAAGGCGCGGAACTCGACGCCATCATCGCCGCCGGAGGCCGCCGCGGCAAAATATACGGCGCTCTCCGCGGAATTCGAGATCGTTATGCCGGCCTGATCCGTTCGCGTTTCCCGATTATTCCCAGGCGCGTGTCCGGCTACAATCTGGATCATTTGCTGCCCGAAAACGGTTTCAATGTCGCGCGGGCTTTGGTGGGCACCGAAGGCACGTGCGTGGTGGTGCTGGAAGCCAAAACTCGACTGATTCCCAGCCCTCAATTTCGGTCGCTTGTTGGGTTGGGGTACCGCGATGCGTTTGCTGCCGCCGACCATGTGCCGGACATTCTGGCGCTTAAACCGATCGGCCTCGAGGGTTTTGAGGGCGCCATGATCGACGGGCTGCGGCGGAAAGGCGCGCCCAATCTTGATCTGATTCCTGAAGGCCGAGGCTACCTGCTTGTCGAGTTCGGAGGCGATGACCCGAATACTTCCGAACAGCTTGCCCGCCAGCTCATTGAGCGTTTGAACCAGCTGCCGGCCCCACCGAACGTGCGGCTCTACACGAAGGCCGAGGCCAAAGCTGTGTGGCGCATTCGTGAGTCCGGTCCCCGAGCCGCGGGCGCCGGCCCGGGCATGCCGCCTCGATTCGAAGGATGGGACGATGCCTCCGTCGCTCCGGAGAAGCTCGGTCCTTATCTTCGCGATCTGCGGAGGCTGCTGGATTCCTATAACTACCAGGCGGCTTACTATGGTCATTTCGGCGACGGCTGTATTCATATGCAGGTCAGCTTCGATCTGCTCACCGAGCAGGGCATCCGAAAGTACGCCGAATTCATTGATCGCGCGGCCGACCTGGTCGTGGGATACGGAGGGTCGCTGTCGGGCGAGCACGGCGACGGACAAGCCCGCGGGACGCTGCTTCCAAAAATGTTCGGGCCCGAACTCATGCAGGCCTTTCGCGAGTTCAAGGCGGTCTGGGATCCGGACAACAAGATGAATCCGCACAAGGGGGCCGTGGATCCCTACGCCCCAACAGAAAATCTGCGGCTGGGCGCGGATTACAAACCCCTCGAACCGTCGACGCGATTTGCCTTTCCGGACGATCAGGGATCGTTTGCCCGGGCCTCTTTGCGGTGCATTGGAGTCGGAGCGTGCCGGAAAGGTACGGAAGGCACCATGTGCCCGAGTTATATGGTGACGCTCGACGAGGAGCACAGCACCCGCGGGCGTGCGCGGCTGCTGTGGGAGATGCTTCAGGGCGAGATCGCGCAGGACGGCTGGAAAGACCATCGCATCAAGAAGGCCATGGATCTGTGCCTGTCGTGCAAGGCCTGCAAATCGGAGTGCCCTACCAGTGTGGACATGGCCACGTATCGGGCGGAGTTTCTCTCGCACTACTACGAGACGAACTCGCGGCCCCTGCATGCCTATGCATTCGGCATGATCGATCGATGGGCCCGTCTGGCATCAATAGCTCCGCGGCTGGTGAACGCCGTCAACAACGCCCCCGGTGCGAAGCAGATTTTCCGGTCCCTTCTGCATCTTGCTCCGGAACGCGAAATCCCTCGTTTTGCTCCATACACATTTCAGCAGTGGGCTCGGCGCAAGCGTGTTCCGGATGCTGCCCAGGAGGGCGCGGCCGGCGGCGCCGGCAAGCCGGTGATCCTCTGGGCGGACACCTTCAACAACCATTTTCATCCGCAAACCAGCGAGGCGGCTTATCAGGTGCTGGACGCCGCGGGTTTCCGCGTGAGCGTGCCTGCCGGTCATTTCTGTTGCGGGCGGCCCCTGTACGACTTTGGCATGGTCGACCGGGCGCGATCGTATCTGGAGAAGATCCTGCGGGAACTCGCCGGGCCGATCGATGCCGGAGTTCCGATCGTTGTTCTTGAGCCCAGTTGCGCCTCGGTGTTTCGCGATGAGTTGCGCAATCTGTTTCCCTCGGATGAGCGGGCCGAACGCCTGCGCCGGCAGACCTACGTCCTCAGCGAGTTCCTCGAACGCCAGGCACCGGATTTCGTGCCCCCGAAGCTGAGCCGCCAGGTGCTTGTCCACGGTCATTGCCACCACAAAGCCATCATCAAGATGACGGACGAAGAGTCGCTGCTGAAGAAGATGGGAGTTCAACTGCAGGTCCCGGATGCCGGCTGCTGCGGAATGGCCGGCCCATTCGGGTTTGAGGCGGGCAAGTACTCCGTGTCTCAGGCCATCGGTGAGCGCGTGCTGCTCCCGGCGGTGAGGGCGGCAGCCCCGACCACGATGATCGTGGCCGATGGCTTCAGCTGTCAGGAGCAGATCTCACAGGGAACCGGACGACGGGCGATTCATCTGGCCGAGTTGCTTAGAATCGCAATGGAAGCCGAGCAGTCAAAGGCGTGACCTTTGCGGCAATGCTGCCTCTTGTCGCAGTCTATAGTCAGAGACTTTTCTCAAGGACCTGACGGATTTCGCCATCGCTGTACATACCATCGGTACGCAGACCGTAGGCGCAATGCATATCGAGGACGCCATCTTGAAACTTGATCTGCATCGCCGCCTTGTCCTTCACATTCTTCAGCCTGATTTTCTTCAAGCCCTCGCGAACGGCTGATTTCCCCAAATCGTCCTGGCAGATGACCCGCAATGCCATGTTCAGCCGATGGCAGGATATGTTGTCGATGAAGTTCAGTGCTTCTGCGTCCTCGGCAAGGCTCTCCCAATCGACTTCATAAGGGATAGCCAGGCCGCAGATTTCTTCGATTTCCTTTACCCGCCCGGGAAAGGTCTCGTCCTGCAGTTCCTTCATCTTGCGCCGTTCGTTTAGTCCCATGTTGCAGCTCCTCGATGGTTTCGGATTTCCGAATCATCGCACGATGTTAAGGATAAATGCTCGCTCGAACGAGCGAGATGTGATTTCATTTCAAGACGAAACGCCCATGAATCCGGACACGGTCAGCACCGCCCATAAAAAGTTCATGAAAAGCATGCAGATCACTCAGGATGAGTGGCGCGACGGCATTGGCTTTGATCTTGACGCTCTCCGCGAAGTAACAGATTCCGAGCGCGATTCCCTGACGCTGATTCTGGCGCAGCAACTCACGGACCATGGCGACTGGCGCCACATGGAAGCATTGGCGGCGATTGGCACGACGGCGGCGACAGACGCCATTCGCGAATCCCTGAAGAGCAAAAATATGGAAACGCGGCTGCACGCGGCGAAATTCCTGGCCGAAATCGGGGAGCCTGCGGACCTGGAAGACACTATCATCGCGACCCTTCGCGGCACGGACCTCTCCAGCGGCCTTTCACAAGCGATCGATCTCGCCGAACAGCACCCGAGCCCGCGCCTTCAGGAAACTCTTTTGGATCTGGCGTTGAACGGGACCGAAGAACAGCGGATTCACTGCGCCGCGCTCGCGCTGTTTCACGGAGGCAAGGCCGACGAAGCGTTCGACTGGAATCACCGTCCTTTCTTTCTTCAGTTCGGCGATGAGGATCGGCAAGTCCAGATCGAAGCTTACAAGGAGCTGTGCGAACGTCTTGGCATTGCGCCGAAGTTGCCCCACGAAAAACCATGATCCGCCCGATTCTCAGATCCGTGGTGCTGTTTTCCGCAGTGACTGTGCTGGCCCAGCAACCGAAACCTGCAACTGTGAAGACGGCGGTTCGGTCACAGTCGACGTCGACGCTCGCATACAGCGTCGATGGTCCGGAGGGAACCGTCGAGATCACGAACGTGGCCTACGAGATTGCCGGTACCGGAATTCCGGGACGGTCGAAGGATGAACGACTCGTCCTTCGTGAAACCACGCGGACGCGGCAAGTACTCGGCGAGATCGGCATGGAGGCCACCACGACAGTCGCCGCGTGGCCGCTCGGAGCCGATCTGACGCAGAAGCCGCTTTACTCGGTCACCGTTGAGGGTACGGATCCCAAAACGCTCAACGGCGAAGTCCTGGTCATTTCACGCGGCCTCGAAGAAGTGGAATGGTGGTCGATTTACAAACTGGGGACTGGCGAGCATTTGTTCGACACGTATGCGCCGATTCTGCAATTTTCGACCAGGCGTGACCTGCGAGTTCTTCGCTACGTGGGCCTGGAAATTCCTGGTGACGATACGCCGGATGCGCGCCTGAAAGCGCCGAATGTTATCGGCGTTTTGACTTACGCCTCAGCCGAACGAGTGATCCGCGAAGTACTCATCACTGCGGACGACGCGAAAAACGCGCGATTGCAGCGGTCCTATGCCGACTCGAACCGCACGATTGCGTTCGCAAACGGAAGAATAACCGCGGCGTTCAGCCAAAACTATCCGTCAGCGGCATCGACCCTAACCCTCTCGGTGCCGGTCGCCGGCGACGACCTGGATGCAACCCGCAGCCAGGCGCCCGCCGGAATTCACGTGAGAGTATGGAAAAGATAGCGGGGACGCTTTCCTGTTGAAGCCTATTGCAGCGAGCGACCCTTTTCAAACCACTTCGGGATTTCCTCCAGCATCCATTTTGTTCCGCGGGCATGGCGAACCACGGCCTGCAACATCCCCGCTGTCGTTGCGCCCTGGAGATTCCGACACGTAACCTGATGCGTAATCAGATCGATTTCCAGCGGGTAATCGGCCATGGCTTCGTGCACTCCATGGTCGCCGCTTGAAAGGACCAACGAGACCACCGGGCGTTTCTTATCCGGTTGAATCCTGGCGGCCCACGTGGTGGCCCGGAAGTCGAGAACGGTCCGGCCATCCGCATCGATGATATGAGGCTGCAGAAAAGGCAGGGTGAAACGGGGTTCGCCGGCCCAAAGCTGCACACTGAATCCTCCCGCCACCGGAATCACAACGTCGGGCCGCTTCCGTTTGACGGGGCCTGCAAGCAAGCCGTCATGCATCAGATCCCAATATTCGTACAGCGCGAAGTTTCGCAGATGCCGCTCGATCCAGCCCAGCGGCAGGAGTGTCGTATCGTCGTCGATCGTGGCAGCGCGGCGATCGACATCGATGTGCAGCGTCATCTTCTCGGTGCGGCACGACGCATGATGCAACGAAAGGTGCCACGAGCGGCCTTCCTGCTCGCCCTTTGCATCCCAATCCGTGTCGACCAGATTGAAGAGGATTTCCTCTTTCATGATGTCGGTGAGTGCCGGATTTCGGATTGTCAATCCGTTTTGCAAAGCCCGGGGCACGAGCGCGAACTCGTAACACAACGGATCGAGGGCTGGAGAGTCGTCGCCAAACGCTTCCTCCCACCCATCGCGTTCCGCGATTTCCCACACACGGTCGATTTTCCGAAAATAGGAACTCGGCGGGCCGACGGCCTTCGCAGGTTTTGCAGTGAGTTCCGCGTCACGACGGCGCAGTTCGCTCGCCAGCGCAGCGGTCGACACCGCTTCAGCAAAGGTGTCGAAGGTACCCAAATCGGGGGGCCACACGAGGATCCGTTGTTCCACGGTCGGATGATCCAGATGATGAAGATAAAGCGAGGTGCCGTTTTCGAACTGCTCCACACCGTGGACATTCCAGCGGGTGTCTGCGGTCGACAACATTTGCCTGCCGTCGCGAGTCTCTACCGTTGCGTGCACAACACGAACTCCGTTTGGGGCGTGCGCGCTGCGTAGCGATATCTTCCCGGGATCGAATGCCAGTGACGGTCGTGAGGTATTCGGCTCTGAAGATGCCAGCGCCAGCGAAATCAACTCCGCGTTCCTGGCAAGGATATCTGGCGGAACGTTCGACACGGCTTCAGCGACGCTCATCGGTTCGCCGAACGTTTCGCAGCGTGTAATTTCATCCAGCGTGAACGTTTCGACTCGCGCGTCGACGACAAGGGCAATTCGCATTTCGGGAGTCAGGGCCGCGCTAAGCGGATAGTTCACGACGGACTCGCCGTGACCGGTATGGATGCGAAAGGCCCGGAAGGGCTGTGCCTGCCAGATGGAGATGAAATCCTGGAGCGTCATGGTTAACGTTCCTGGATCAGCAGCATCTTCCCCACACTCGTTTCATCCCGGTCTCTCCTCTCAAGGGTTCAAAATGAATACGAACACCGTCCGGTCGGATTTCAAAACACTCGCGAATTTCCGCGCAGCAATCAGAGCGTCGAGACTTTCCGATATTTCATTACATTTCACTGAGACGCCTTGTGTATTAGAATTTCGCGCTAAGGTAAAAACGGTCTATCAGTATCTGGCAAATCCTGGTGTCATCGTGCTGTCTATGGACTCCGGCGAGAATAGCTTCGCTGAGACGATTTGACGATGAACACAACATCGAAGATCCCAACAAATGGGGCGCGACGATAACCGTGAGGAGGTTACTTTGAAACGTTATGTAATCGTGTTCGCTCTGCTAACGGCTGCGGCTGCGTATGCGCAGCGCGGCGTTCCAGCTCCGCCCGCAGGCGGCGCGCAAGACCAGGCTCAACCCGCCGGTCGCGGAGGCCGCGGTCAGAACCCGGCGGCAGCCGCCCAAACTCAACTGGAACAGAACACGCCGCAGATTCCTTTTGTAGCCACGGCGTTGCCGCTCATGCCGGACGGCCATACTATCGGTGAGACCGAGGGCGTCGCCTTAAACTCGAAGAAACATCTGTTTGTGTATACACGCAGCGGCAACGTTGGACCGGCTCGAGGTGCGACGGCTGCGGAACTCTTCGAATTCGATCAGGCCGGAAAGTTCATCAAAGAGTGGGGGCAGAATGCGTATGGCTTCTCCTTCGCTCACGCTGTGAAAGTGGATAAGGACGACAACGTTTGGGTGGTCGATGAAGGCTCAAATATGGTGATGAAGTTCAACCCTCAGGGACTCGTCACGATGGTGCTCGGCCGTAAGGACGAAGCGATCGACTACCTGGAGCGCTTTTTGGAGGAGGCCCGTCACACCGACGCGGCTGCGAACTCGGCTGTCGGAGCCGGGGCCGGCCGCGGGGGCACCTTCGCCCGGCCAACAGACGTCACCTGGGATAACGATGGCAACATCTTCGTGTCTGACGGATACGACAACTCACGTGTCGCGAAGTTCACCAAGGACGGAGACTTCGTGAAGTCCATCGGTTCACGCGGCCCGGCGCCTGGACAATTCAACACGCCTCATACGATTGCATCGGACGCGAAGGGCAACATCTACGTCGGCGATCGCGGCAATTCCCGGATACAGGTTTTCGACCCCGACCTCAACCCAGTTCGTATCATCAACAATGTTCGTGCCCCCTGGGCCATTTGCATCACGCCTCCTAATGCGCAGGGACAGCAGTTCCTCTATAGCTCTGATGCCGGAGGCAAGATTTACAAGGTGGACCTCGAAGGTAAGATGCTCGGCTGGTTCGGTACGACTGGAAAGAAAGTCGGCCAGTTCTACTGGACCCATGAAATGCACTGCGTCAGTGAAAACGAGCTTTATACCGGGGAAGCACAGAACTGGCGCGTGCAGCACGTCGTGCTGAACCCCGGGAAGAAATAGAGAACAGCCAAGACGCCAAGAGCGCCCGGAGGGAGCTAATTCGGGGACGGTGGAGCTAATTCGGGGACGATCACCAAATTCGCGACATCCATCTTCCGAAGGAGGAAATGGCTCGCGCGAATTTAGTGACCGTCCCCGAATTAGCTCCCTCCTTGGCGCTCTTGGCGGTTTTCTATCCTATTTCCTGTTAAGTCTCCAGACTACAAGCGCGCTCAAGATGCCAATACCCGCCAGGATTTGACGCGTTGTTGAGGGATCGAAAGGATCGTTCGCTGTTTTGAGTTTCATTCTTAGCCGAGTAATTTTTGAACTCTCATATTGCCGGTAGTACTCGGCTTCCGCCTCGTCATGTGCCGCAACGGCATCTCCATTATCGTCGAGCCCGATAGGCAGCGGAGCCGGCAACCCCGGCAACGAGTTGATCGGATCCGCAAGCCAGTTCAGGCCTTTCATCCCGAGGCTGCGGCCCTGCTGGCCCGGGGGCCAGCCGAGGACAAGCAGAATGGTTACAATCCAGATCAGACGCCACTGAGCCGTATTGGGCTGCCACACAAGACCTCCGGTTCGTAGCGCAAGGCTACCATGCAAGGGCCGGGACGTCGTGCCGGCCGCCAGTCCCCTCGTGGCCGGCCCTGTCTGAGGCGCTGCGGAACGGGCCTTATGAGGAATTCCCCGCGACGATTTGATTTCGCCCGTTTCGCTTCGCCTGGAAGAGCCGCGCATCGGCGACGGCGATCAGGTCGTCCTCTTTCTCACCGTCGTTGGGGAACCTGGCGAGACCGGCGCTGATGGTGACGAAGACGGGTTTGCCGCCTTTTGGAACCGGGATGGGCGTGCCGGCGATGGCCCTGCGCAAGTCTTCAAGCTTCCGGAAGGCGTCGGTGGCATCGGTTTGCGGCATCGCAATGACAAATTCCTCGCCGCCGTATCGCGCGACGATGTCGCTTTGCCGGAACGAGTGATGCAGCTTCGCCGCAATCGATTGAAGGACCTTGTCGCCGGTAACGTGGCCGTGCTGGTCGTTGAACGACTTGAAATGATCGACGTCGACCATCGCGATCGTCAGCGGTTGACGATATCGAATGGCCCGGCCCACCTCGACGGAAACACGCTCGTTGAAATAGCCCCTGTTAAACAGACTTGTCAGTGGATCGCTCGTGGAGAGGTGCAGGAACTGCTGGGTCCTCGAAACGACTGCGAGGGTCAGCAGCGAGGCAGTGAGCAACAGGATCAGTCGCGAGATCTGGGCTCCCCAACTGAACATCCCGTAAGGGTACGGCGCGTAAGCCGGGCTGTTGAGATCCCAATGAGTCCCGGCCACGACGACGATGGCGGAGTATTCAGCGAGCGCGAGCAGTCCCGTGACGACGCAGACTCTCTTGTCGTAACGCAAGGTCGTAGCCGACAACGCGAGAAAATAGCCCTCAAAGACAACTTTGCTGTTCACGGCAGTGTGTGGCTGACCCAGGAGAAAGAAGCTCGCCAGCGTGGCGCTCACCAGGGTGACGTCGAAACCGCTGGTGACAAATCCCAGCCATTTCCGGCGCTGGCCGTCGCGAATCAGCAGACATGCGATCAGAGAAATCAAAAAGACACTGGCCGTGGCGCCCAGTCCAACCAGGTTTTCCTTGAAGATCTCTCCAACGAAAATCCCGGCCAGGGGAATCAGAAGAAGCACGCCGGCAAGGCCTAAGCGGGTTTTGGCGACAAGGAGTTCTCCGCGGACACCAGCTTCCATCAGTAGCGGATCCGGCTGCGACCATGCGCGATTCCAAATCTTGATCAGGTAGGAATGCATCCCGACGCTGGCTTACTGGAACACCTGTGCCACGGGGACGATCACCACATCTTCGGGCTTCGCGTTAACCTTGTAAGCCTGAATGGTCTTGTCCTCGTCCATGATTTCCTTCGGCTTGGGCGAATTGTAGGCGATGGGCGACGGGATGTTTTTCAGGATCGCGTCACGAATAGCGTCTCCGTTCTTTGTCACCATCACAATACGCAAGCGGTCGGTTTTCAGATGACGTCGGATTGCAGCATTCACATCTGCAAGAGTCAACCTGGAGAACTGCGTCTTCACGTAGTCGTTATAGTCGGGAATACCGTAGTAGTGGCTGTCGAGCGCATAGCCCAGCCTCGCTCCCTGAGTCTGCGTTAGCACGTTGGCGAATTTCGTCAGAAACTCGCGCGTGTTTTCGAATGCTTCCTGTGAGATGCCGTCGCGGACCAGTTTGTCGTATTCATAAAGCGCCGCCCGCAGCGCGAACATGCTGTTCTCCGCTTCCACCGGGCGAATCCAGATCTGAAAAATCTGCTGCTGCCGGCCCAGGTTGGGATCGGGGACCATGAGAAACATCCCGCGAGGAAAGTATTCTACGTAGGCGTAGTCGCCATAATTCAGCCCCCTCGCTTCCCGCAGTCGCTGGTAAAGATAGCTGTTGGATGAACGGTGCTGTCCGAAATAAGAAGCCGCCAGGGCAAGAGCCGGCCAATCCCTGGATGCGCGAGTCACCTCAATCGGGAAACCCAGCGATATCGCGGTAGAGCGCGTATCGCGCGTGAGAATATCGATGTGCGTTCCGGCCGCAAGCTTCGGATTATCGAATCGCTTCTTGTCTGCCTTGCCTTCGGGAAGTTTTCCAAAATCCGTCTCGACCCTGGACTCGAAAGCTCTCTCGTATCCTCCCGCAAGCCCGATGACGAGATTCGCGCCGGTATAGTGGCTGCGGTAAAAACTGCGCACATCGTCGACCGTGAGCTTTTCCAGCGAGCTGACTTTTCCGCCATTGTAATGGCCATACGGGTGTCCCGCGTAAATGACGTTGTACAGATGCTCCTTGCCAAGTTCCTCATCATTACTTTCACGAAGCGAGACCTTCAGCGAATTGACCGCATCCTCGCGCAGACGCCTGAAATCCTCCGGGCGGAAACCCGGATCGAGAAGCATGTCCTTGAACAGGCTGTAGTACCTGTCGAGGTTTTCGACGTGCGTCGTGCCCGTAAAGACAGTCATCTCCTTGTCGACCTGTGATCCTACTGAAGACGCCATCGGATAGAGAAACTGGACGATCTGGTCATAGCTCATGGAACGCGTGCCGCCCTGGGCAAGCATCGTAGCCGTTAGCTCCGCGAGTCCTTCTTTCCCGGGAGGATCGAAGGCAGACCCGGTCGTAAAGAGAATCCTGAATGTTACCAGCGGGGAACTCCCGGGCAAAAGCACGGTCGCGAGCTTTGACGGTGCGGGCGAGCCAATTAGATATGTCGAAAGAAGCAGGGCGATTCCGAGTTTGCGCATCATTAGTTTTTCGCCCCCTTGCTCGTGAGGGTCACGATCGTCCGATTGTTCGGAGTGAAGTATTGATTGGCGACCGACTGGATGTCCTGCGGAGTGATCTGCTGGTACAGGGTGAAGAGCTTGTTGATGGTTTCCGGCGTCCGCCGCAGGCCGATATAAGGAGCGAGAGCGTTTGCAATGGCGGCAGAACTATTCAGTCGCAGCGCGAAACTGTAGCGAATTCGGGATCGAGTGGCATCGAGTGTTGTCTGATCGACCGGCACATCGGTAAATCGCTTGAAGGTCGCCAGGATCTGCTCGCGGACGTAGTCCATATCCCTGGGATCTTTGACCCGCGCATAAACGGTGATGAGCTCGGGATCAGGATGGCTTCCGGCGTCGATCCCCAGGTTATCCACTTTCTGCTCCTTCAGCACGAGCCGTTGATACAGATCCGAGGTGGAACCGAAGGCAATCGGCGCGAGCAGATCGAGCGCGGCCTTGTCCTTTTTTTCGTCCGAATATCCCGGCCCTTTGAAAGCGATCGCCAGCCAGGGAAGGGTCGGGGTGTTCCAATCCACGACGGCGGTGCGCGGGGAAGCCTGCGGGGGCTCCGCGGGAATGTCCGGTACATAGCTGCCGCGCTTCCATTCGCCGAAATATCTTTTTGTGAGCCCGACAGCCTGCTCGCGTGTAACGTCACCGACGAGAACGATGGTGGTGTATTCCGGCCGATAGAAGCGGTTGTAGAACTGAAGGCTGTAGGCGTACTGATTCGGCATATCCTGGATGTCTTTCAGGAAGCCCATCGTCGTGTGCTCGTAGGTATGCTTCGTGAACGCGGTGGCGTACAGGACCTCGTCCAGCTTTTCCGTGGGATCGGCGCTGTTCTTGTTGAATTCGCCCAGGACCGCCAGCGTTTCTGTCTTGTAGGCGGGCTCCGGATACTTCAAACGCTGAAATCGATCAGCTTCCAGTTTCATGACCGGATCGAGATCCTCTTTCGAGAATGTTTCGTAATAGGTCGTGCGATCCTGGTTTGTGGTCGCATTCGATTCTGCGCCGGCCTTTTTTAAGATGAGATCGCGCTGATCGGGCGTGTAGTTTTCGCTTCCGCGAAACATGAGATGCTCGAAGAGGTGCGCATAGCCGCTTTTGCCGGGTTCCACTTCGTTCCGTGAGCCCGTCTGAACGACGATGTAGAGCGCGACCATGTTCGGAAAATCCGTTGGAACGGTTACCAGCCGCAGCCCGTTGTCGAGATCATCAATCGAATAATTGTACGCAAAGAGTTTGGTCTCCTTCTGTTGCGCGGGGACGGCGGCGACACAAAACAGGAGCGAAAGAAGCGCTAATGGTGTCCTCATATCGGCGGATTGTAGCGCACGCAAAGTGATCGAGGGACCGGGAATTAGGTCAGGCTGGATGAAGTTGAGTGCGCCGGTAACTGGCGGTTGCCGATTGTGTGAAGCGATTTTCACAAAACTTCGGTGTGTAGAATTGACAGTTTTTATCGGTAAATCAAAAAATACTTGTAAGTTTGGTGCTAATCGTTTAGGCTGCCGACGATTCAACATAGGAATGTCGCGAACGCCTACGCTGCCGAGCAACGGGTCAACACGCAGTCTTCAGCGTGATCGGAGGCAGGACGGTGTTATTTGAAAGCTCTTGAGTTCAAGAGGGAGCAACATGAACGATTCACCGTTATCAACGATCCCAAGAAATATCGGAGAACTGCTGGCGCAGAAGATTGTCGGACAGCCTAAGGCCCTCGAGACAATTGTCCCCTGCCTCCAGATGTATCTTGCCGGATTGTCTCCTGCCGAGCGGCCTACCGGCGTATTCCTTCTTCTGGGTCCGACAGGAACAGGAAAAACCAGGACGGTTGAAGCCCTTGCCGAAGTGCTGCATGGAGACAGCCATAAGGTGTTACGCGTGGATTGCGGCGAATACCAATCGGATCATGAGGTGGCCAAATTAATCGGCTCTCCGCCGGGCTATATAGGTCATCGCGAGACCGCTCCCCTGCTTACGCAGGAACGTCTGCACGATCTGTCCAGCGACGCCTGCGAACTGACTCTGGTCCTCTTTGACGAAATTGAAAAGGCGGCGCCGACTATAGCCAGATTGCTGCTAGGAATCCTCGATAGGGCGATTCTCCATCTCGGCGACAACACAGAAGTCCATTTCGACAAAACGTTGATCTTCTTTACGAGCAATCTTGGCGCGAAGGAGATGATGAAAGAAATCCAGCCCGGCCTTGGCTTCCGCTCGGCAATTCCAAATTGGGCGGAGGCCGCACAAAGGTTGGAGCACGTCGCTCTTGCCGCAGTGAGGAAGATGTATTCGCCTGAATTCGTAAACCGGATCGACGGCGTCGTCACCTATCAACCTTTGGGTGAATCGGCAGTGCAGGCGATTCTCGATCAGCAGTTGGCAGGCCTACAGGAACACGTCAACAACAGGCTAGGCGAAAGAGGCTTCAGCATCGCGGTAACGGATCAGGGCCGGAAGTTTCTGGTTCGCCAGGGTACAAGCCCTGAATACGGTGCTCGAGAACTCAAGCGAACGATTTACCGGTACCTCACTCAGCCTCTCTCAACATTGGTGATCGAGGGGAAAGTTACGCCTGGCAGCCGAGTTGTTGTAAGCGTTGCGGACGATGCTCAACAGCTTCGATTTGCAATGTCGGAGTCCGTCGGCGGGGTCAGAAACGGTCAGCGTCGCCAAACAATTCTGATTGTGGACGACAACAGCGATTTCCTCCGGCTGCTTTGTCTGCATCTGGAGAAGGCAACGCTATGGCGCCTCATTACGGCACAGTCCGTGGCTGAAGCAGATCTCTTGACGGTGGGGCAGGACCTCGATTTTGCCCTATTGGATTTAGGGTTGCCGGATGGCAACGGCATGAAAGTCGGCCAACAGCTGAAGAGCCAGAACCCCGGCATACAGGTCATCATCATGACCGGCGGTGAGTTGACTCTCGAGGAAGATGAAATCTGCCGCAAGGAAGCCTTTCAGGCCATCAATAAGCCTTTCTTCGCGTTGGATATCGTCAAAATGATAGAAGGCAGAAGGCGGGCGGCGACTGCAAGCTGACGTTCTGATTGGTAAGAACCGAAGGAATTCGTTTTCTCGGGCTGGAACTCATCGCCGCAGCCGGCATACCACGTTCATTTGAGCAGGACGATAAACGCCTCCAGCAACCCCGTCTCGTATTGAGCCGTGCCTTGCCCCCCGCCTCGCTTGCTAATGAAGTTTCGCGGAGTTGTCTTATGTGTTCGGTTCGCCTTCCTGGTCAGGAGGTCCAGCATCGCAAGGCTGCGATCATCGCGGGCTTGGAGGCGGGATCGGAGTGTTTGCGGCCGCGGGAACATTCTCCGCCGGTGTCGCGGGAGTGTACGTAGAACCGGGCGCGGGAATGCCCGAACCGGCAATGGATTCCCGATCTGCTTTGTCGCGCCGCCCGTCCGGCACGCCTTCGACGTTTTGCGTCGAAAAGTCATTCACCTGATTCAGCGTAAACACCGGAACGCCTGCTGAAGCTTGAACCCTGACGCGCTCGAATTGCGCGCCGGCGACGTCGTACAACATGAACGGTGGCCGGTTGTCGGCCTGCATCAGACTCAGATCCATGTGATCCATCGCAATGCGCCGCGCATGACGCACATACATGCCGTAGGCCGGCAATGTGCCGAACATCGTGGGTTCGGGATAAACGTTCTCAGCTTCGATAATTCCGAAGGGATCTGGAGGTGCCGGGGGCAACCCCGTGCCTCTTCCGCCTGTCCGGCCTGCATTGCCGGCCGCCGGCGCTGCGCCGCCATCCCCTCCGTTGTAGAGAATTCGAACGTTCCCAAGGCGGACGTCTTCAATGGGGTGACCCGGAATGCCGCTGATGATCGAGGCCGCGCGTGATGACGCGTATGCTGCGACGACATTAGTGATGTTGATGCGCCGGATCGCGCCGATGGGGATGCCTTCCGGTCCTCGCATCCGCGCTCCGAGGCGAATAAAGATCGGCGGATTGGAAATATGTTCCATCGCGATGTTGCTGACCGTGACGTCTTCGATGATCGCGCCGTCCACGCTCTCGATGGCCAGCCCATTGCAATGCACGAACACGCAGTTGGAAATCGTGATATTCCGAAAACCGCCGTTGGATTCCGTGCCGAACTTGATGCGGCCGGTGCCGCCGCCGTTGGCAGCGAACTTGTATGTTCCATCGAAGAACGATCCCATCGTATATCCACTGACCTGGCAATTGGTGATCGTCACACTGTCTGTGGAACGGGCGAATCCCAGGCCGTAGGAACTCTTCAGGCAGATAGCGTCGTCCTGCGGCGAGTTGATGCTGCAGTCTGAGACGTGAACATTTCGGCAGCAGTCGATATCAAATCCATCGCGGTTGGTATCGATTTTGATGTTGCTGATGGTCATGTTATCCACACCCGTCGCCAGCAACACAAACCATCCGCCTTGATAGACGGTGAAGTCTTTCAGATCCACATTCCGGCACAATTTCAGCGCGATCGTTTTGTTGCCCTGTCCCTGAGTGGTTCCGCCATCGCGAACCAATCCGCGGCCCCAGATTCGGCCGGGACCAAGAATCGAGATGTTTTCAAGTTGCTCGCCCCAGATGAGACTGTTGCGCCAATGACTGTGGCCGAAATCCTGATAGACCAGATCGCCAAAGACGTTAGGCTCGAAGTTGTCGTAGCCGGGCTGTCCGGCCTGGGGTTGATCCGCGGCGATAATCGTGGCGCCTTGATCGATGAACAGGCTGACGTTGCTCTTCAACCGGATGGTGTAGCAGAGATAATTGCCTGCCGGAAACGCAACCGTGCCGCCGCCAGCGGCTGCTGCGGCTTCGATGGCTTTATTGACGGCAGCAGTATCCAAGGCCCGCCCGTCGCCTTTCGCGCCGTAGTCGCGTACGTCGTAGGTCGTCGCCGCGACGGCTGTCCTTGCAGGAACTGCGAGGGAAAAGTATCCAGCTCCGATTGCACCGAGCGTTCCGGTTCGAAGGAAACTTCGACGGTCGCAGGTTCTGTGATTCGAGAACTGTCTCAACTTATGCTGCCTTTGGGTTCGGGTTCCCTGTTAGCTTTGCGGGGCGCAGTATACTACGCTCTGGAATGAGTCTCGGCGTTGCGGAGCCCTTCGATAAACAGATTGGTGTCGAGCGTGTGTACTTTCGCTCAGAAGGCCTCATTGTCAGCGCGGAGATTTCTGGAACTCGATTCCAAACGCCGCCTTGGCGCCCCGGATCAGTTCATCCCGAAAAATAACCATATCAAGAGCAGTCTCAATAGAATCTGTCGCGGTCGGCGCCGCAACTATTCGCTGTGCGGTCTCAACTGACTACAGCCCCAACTCGGTCTTCTTCTCGGCGATGAGTTTATCCAACGCGCCTGCGGGAGCATCCGGCATCTGATTCCTGAAGAGCGGCTCCAATTGCTGGCGGGCGGGTTGCGTCACGGGGTTATTCGTTGCCATGCCGATGGCGACGGAGCGGGCGAGCGCATCCACAGCGTGATCACGCCAACCTGCGATATCGGTAGCCAGGGCGTCCCGTTTGGTTTCCAGTTCCTTGATTCGCGCGGCATCGGCTTTGGCGGCAACGGCATCGGCGACCGCTTTGACCGCGCTGGTGAACGGCTGTCCCTGAGACTGCGTCGCCAGGAAATAAGCCATGCCCATCCGGAATTGCGCGATCGCGTCTTTCGGACTCGGCTTCAAGGCGGCTTCGTATTCAGTGGCTGCCTGGAGGAACTGATCCATGTTGAGATGAATGAACGCGACGGCGACGCGTAGCTTTATCTGGGCTCCCGTCCAGTCGGCTTCCGAAACGCGGGCCGGCTTTTGCAACGTGAGGCCCTTCGTGGCATAGTCCAGCGCCTTGTTCAGCGCCGCTGTTCTCTGTGCAGGATCCTGGGGCAAGAGCTCCGGAATGGCGCTGGAAAGAATCTGATAAGGGTTGATGTCGGTCGGATCGCCCGTGACGATCCAGTCCCCGAACTGCATTGCCCTGGGCAGGTCGTTGAGCCGGAGCGCCGCGAGTAAGGCTGATGTGAGGATAGGCGTCTTCGTCTGCGCGCGCGCCCCCGACAGCTCTCGCTGCATGCGTTCGGCTGTCGCGATCACCCTGGCCCAGTCCTGATTTCGCGTGTACTGGTCGGCCAGAATCTGGTCAGCCTGAGGCCGGTACGTCGAGAGCTTGTGCGCGTCGATGAACGCTTCAGCCAGGGAGACCCGGCGCAGCGCGTTGGTCTCGTCGAGCAGGTCCTGGAATTCGTTGGCCTCCGCATTGTTGGTCGCAGCGGCACCACCCCGGCCGCCTCTCTGCGCCAACCCGGTCGACGCCAGCGCCAAATACAAGGCGCCCAAAAGAAGTAATCGTGAAACGCGTTGGGGCATTGTCCAACCTTTCCTGGGGCCTTTCCCCCAGCCTCCGTCTTTATCGCATCTGGCGGCGCAGATCTGCAACTCTGGCCAGCCCCGCCAGGCACAAGAGCACTGAGGAGTTTCCGGCGCGGCCGTGATCTCGGCGGTGTCTACACGGCCACCGCAGAAATCGAAAGGGCCCAGACCTGCCGAGTAGTAGTGCCGGAAGTCGAACGCACCGATACTTCCGATGTCCAGCTTTCATTGGCGTCCTTACAGCGAGAAGGTTCCGTGTTGAGGAAGAATACAGTTTTCCGCCAAAAAGTCATCCCCCTATCGGGCTCCTGGTCCAATGACTCACTTGAACTGACTGCCGTATTCGTCGCGATGTCGGGCGGCCGAATCGAAGTGAGCGAACCGCGGCGCCTTGCCGATGCTGGGACATTTCCAGAGCCCGTCTTCCAACCGAACGGCTATCGCAGCTATGGAGTCGCCTCCAACGGTCAGCGTTTCTTGATTCTTCTCCCGCCGACAGAGCGACCCTCTGTACCGGTCACCATGATCCTCAACGGAACCACGGCACCTGCGAAGAACTGAACAGGAAGCATTCTGAATCGCCTGGTGCTGGGGCTTGATCGCATGCTTCTCAAAGAAAATGCGGTGAAGCCGTAGGGAATTGATTCCCAAACAAGATCCAGGAGGCGGATTGACTTGGAATCACCCCCAGCCAAAGATTCCGGCGGCTTCTTATACCTCTACAAACTATCCACCAGATTCCTGTAGTGATACATTCGCGCATGTCGGTTGGAGGTAACCCATGAACTCCCGCGCGTCACTTCTGACGATCGCTGTTGTGCTGATCGCCGCGCCGCTTCAGGCGCAATGGCTGAATCACGCTACTCCCGGAATTCCTCGAACAGCAGACGGGAAACTCAACCTCTCAGCGCCCGCTCCACGCACGCCTGACGGCAAACCGGATCTTTCAGGTCTGTGGAACAGAATTTCTCCCAAATACGCGCGCAACATCGCTGCAGATTTGAAACCTGAAGACATTCAGCCCTGGGCGCGGGCTTTAGTCGAGGAGCGTACGGAAGATCTCGGCAAAGGTTATATGAACGTGCTGTGCGTACCGCTCGGCCCGAGCTACACAACCATCGCAGACAGCACCGGGGCCGAGCAGATGAAGATCATTCAGACTCCAGCGATCATCCTCATCCTCAATCCGGACCTCACCTACCGGCAGATCTTCATGGACGGGCGCAAATTGGAAACCGATCCCGATCCAAGCTGGATGGGCTATTCGGTTGGTCATTGGGAGGGCGACACATTGGTAGTAGAGAGCAATGGCTTCAAGGACAAGACGTGGCTCGATCACGACGGCCATCCTCACACCGAAGCGCTTCGCATGACCGAACGTTACCGACGGCGGGACTTCGGCAACATCGATATTGAGGTGACGCTTTCCGATCCCGGAGCATACGCGCGCCCCTGGACCGTCAATGTTCGAGCGGTATTCGCACCCGATACCGAAATGATCGAATTTGTCTGCAACGAAAACAACGTGGTACTGCAACACTGGGTCGGCAAGGCTTCCGATGAGCGAAGGGGCGAAGTGAAAGTCGCGCCTGAAATTCTGGCGAAATACGTCGGCGCGTATATCGAGCTACCGAAGTTCTGGAGGCTCGAGGCGCGAAAAGTCGAGATCACGGTGTCCGAAGGCAAGTTGTATGGCGACATGGATGGGCGCGGCAAGGTTCCTCTTATCGCTTCATCCGAAACATTGTTCTCCGGCTTGTATGGTTTGGGTGTCGAGTTTGTCAGGAACGCTCAAGGCGTACCAACGCACCTTTTTGTGAAGCATGTTTCGGGCGATTACAAGTTCGCGCCTGTGAAGTGAGACGAAGACTCCCGATATTTCGTATTCTCGATAGCTTTCGGGGAACCCTCCTTGTCGACAAGGGGGATTTCCGAATGAGCGATGAGAAGACCGAGTTGGTGAAGATCTTAAACAACGGAAACGCCCGCGGATTTTCCGGTGCTTCGAAGCGAGCAATCCAGGACTAACCTCAAATCGTCCGCGGCTACGACAACTTACGTCAGAAGCACAGCGATCGCCTCTCCTGCCCACGAGGGCGGTTCAATTCGTTCACACGCCGGTCAATGGCGTGTAAGAAATCCTTTCCACGAGGCACTACCTCTTATTGATGGCCAACTTCTTCGAATTCGAACAGCAGATCCGAGAGCCTGACTCCTCGGCCCAGGGCACTGATCGGCACAACCCACGCTATGCGGACGTGATCGCCACATATGGCGCGGCTCTCGGACGATTGGCCAGGGTCTACGAAGGGAATTCCGACGCGCGGTCCGACCTCCTTCAGGAGATCCACGTCGCAATCTGGAAAAGCCTCCAGATTTTCGATGGGCGGTGCTCCCTTCGAACCTGGATCTATCGCGTTGCTCATAACGTCGCGTTGCGCCATCTGATCCGACAACGCCGGAAGGTTTCCACCACCTTCCTGTCGCTGGAGGACGCGGGGGAACTTTCCGACAACAGGGAGCAGGAAGCCGACGTCGAACGACGCGTCGCGCTGGAGCGTATTCTCAGCCTGATTCAACAGCTGCGCCCTCTGGATCGCCAGGTGATGCTCCTTTATCTGGAAGGGATGGACGCGCATTCGATCGCGGAAATCACAGGAATTTCTCCGGGTAACGTGTCGATTCGAGTTCACCGGCTTAAGGCGATTCTCACCCAAAGATTTCATGGAGGTTCGGGCGATGAATGACTTTCCCGAAAACGATCTTCAACGGCTGTGGCAAGAACAACCCCTAGGAGTCTCCGCGAGGACAGAAAGCGAGATTCGGGCGAAAGCCGGCAAACTCCAGTTCGACGCTCGCGCCGAGGTCATTGGCGTTTCGGTAGTGTCGGTGGGACTGGCATTGCTCCTGTTCACGGGATCCCTACTCGAGGTGTTGCTGAAAAAGGGAGCGACGGTCAGTCTCTGGAGCCTCGGGTGGCTCCTTTGCACGGCGCTGCTGGTGCTTTGCTTCGCATTTGTCTCTTATACCTTCTACACACTTCTGTGGCCGCGTCCGTTCAATCCGGATGTCGACGTCATCGGGGGGCTTCAGTTCTGCCGGCAAGAACTCAGGCGACGGCAGCGTTTCCTGCAAGCGCTGTGGCGCCGAAGCGTACCGGTCTTCTGCGTTTGGCTGGGGATGTTTGTTCTGGCGGGAATCCAGTCGGTAGTCGTCGGAACTCTTGGCGGCTTATCGGTGGTGGGTGTCGTTGCGTTGGGCTTCTGGCTGCGGAAACGAGATGACGCAAGAATTGAATCGCAACTCATCGAGCTGAATCTGTCGGGTTCGTCAACAGGCGGGCCGCACGATGATCGAGGGCCTGTCTCCGGACGGCGCCACTTTGGGACGCTGGCGCTTGTTCTCATCTGGGTGCTTCTTCTTGTTGGGGCAGTCGTCATCTATTCCCTCGTGGGGCCGCCTCGCTAGGGGCGCGAGGAATTTCCATAATGCTTACCGCGCGCAGGCAGGTCTCCGCCAGCGCTCTACTTGAGTGGAATTGCCGGAAGGCGTCTCAACGTGTGAATGGAAAACCTCCGAGTCGACAATATGCCGTTCAAGCGAGGCGCGCCGAGGTCCACGATATCGAGAAGCGAGTTCGGGACGTCTCCGGTTGACTGCAGAGCGAGACTAGGCAGAGCGAGACTAGGCATTGTGCAGCCGGATGGGTTTCGTCTATGCTCTCCCCAATATTTCTCGTCCCTGTTTTCGCAGTATCACCAACACCGTTTTGGAAGTTGGGGGTTGATCGATGCGCCTGATGCCATTGGGCTGGTCGGCGATTCGTTGCTTACGAATTGCAACTTTGTCTGTATGCGCCCTCGTCGGAGGATTCCTGTTGATAGGGCACGCGCAACAGTTGCGATCCATTTCGGATGGCGTGTATTCCGTTGCGCAGGCAACGCGCGGACAGCAGCTCTACAAGGCCCAGTGTGCGGAATGTCACGGCAACGCGATGGAAGGGACGATCGGGACTCCGCTGACCGGCGATAGCTTCCTTTCGAGTTGGAGCGAGCGTCCGTTGACGATTCTCGTCGACAAGATTCAGAAGACGATGCCTTTTAGCCTGCCCGGGAGCCTTTCCCGCCAACAATCCACTGATCTGACAGCTTACATTCTGCAGTTTAGTAAGTTCCCTCCCGGACAAGCCGAACTGAGCGAAGCCCTGCTCGCGCCGATTTCGTTTCCCGCGGCGCGAAGACCCGCCGCTCCCGCCAACGCGCCCGCCGCTGCGTCACTTCCACCGTCTGAAGGAAACCTTGCCGAGTTGATGCGAGCCATCGCGTTCCCCAATTCGAATATTCTGTTTAATCTTCAAATCAAGGATCCCGACAAAGAACCGAAGAAGCAGCCAGGCACTACGCTGGACTATGCCGAATGGGGATCCACTGTTTACCAGGGATGGCTGGCGGTCGATCAGGCCGCCGTTGCGATCGTCGAGACGGCGCCCCTCCTTTTGACGCCGGGGCGCCGCTGTCAGAACGGCAAGCCCGTTCCTGTGGATCGCGCGGATTGGAAGCAGTATGTAGCGGCGCTTCAGGAAGTCGGAAGACTTGCTTATCGGGAATCCAAGGCGAGGAATTATGCGGCCTTCGAAAGCATCGCTGAAAAGTTAAACGACGCGTGTGCAAACTGCCACAAGGTGTATCGCGACAAGGGCGGTTCGGAGGGAAGCGGAGCAGTTCGATGTCAGCCTTAATCATCGGAGGGTTAATGTCATGCGACTCATACCTGTCTTTTCGACGGCCTTACTGCTCTCGGTTTCAGGATCTCTGTTTGCCCAGGAATGGATTGAATTTGCCAGCCGGGACGATCGCTTCACGTGCAACTTCCCGAGTCAACCCAAGGTGACGCAGACGACCTACCGATCCGAACATGAAGCGGATCTGCCCGCGCGTGTCTATAGCGCTAGCCAAGGTCAGAGCCGCTATTCCGTAACGGTCGTCGATTACAGCCCGATCGAAAAAATACTGACGGAGAGGGCTAAGACTTGTCCGGTGGGCGCCGAACCTTGCATTGGAGGAGGCGCGGGCGGCCCGGGACATTGGAAGAGTGATCTGCGGGGGGCGCTTGTCTATGCCTCATGGAAATTGATGCAAAGAGACGCCAAGCTGACGTCCTATGTCTGGAATTTTGTGGACCTCGTCGAAGGACATCAGCTGCAGCTTACGAATAACGCAGACAAGTCCCGAACTTTCGCCGGAGTTTACATGCACGAAAACAAGCTGTACATCATCGAGGGGACTGTGCCGCCCGGCTATCCCGAGCCGGGACTGTTTCAGCAATCGCTGGGGTGGCTCGACGAAAACGGAATTGGGCTGCGATATCAGACCTACTACTCCAACAACTACCCGGCGCCCGCTCGCGTAGGGCGAGCGGGACAGGCGCAAACTCAGGGCCGGATTGATGCCCCCGGCGCAACGCTGGATCCAGCGGGTCCTGCGCGCTAGTCAAATTCTTTTTCCTACACGAGGAGGATGAGCATGCGGTTCAAACCAAGTCTTAGTCTCGCGGTGATGAGTGTCGTCACTTTTGCATTGTCGGCGTGGGCGCACCATTCTCACGGCGCTTATGTCGACACATTTTCGGATATTCAGGGTGTGGTGAAAGAGGTGCACCTTGTCGTTCCCCATTCCTGGGTCTATCTCGAAGTCAAGGACGCTAACGGCGAGGTGGAAATCTGGGCTCTTGAAGCAACCGGACGAACCGGACTCGAAAGGGTCGGAGTGACGGCCACCACGGTCAAAGTGGGCGACGCCGTCAAAGCCCGCTGCCATCGTCTCCGAGACGGGTCGAACGGCTGTCTTCTTGGATTTCTGAAGGCCAAGGATGGAACCGTCAAGGATTGGGACGGCAATAACGCGCCTCCCCCAGCGGACTTCTAAGTCATGCGCACGACCGCATTCGTTTTCGCATTGATCTTGTGTTTCTGTGCGCCTGCAACTGCACAGGAATGGGACGAGTACGTCAATCCAAAAGATGGCTTCAAGATCAATTTTCCGGGTCAGCCGAAAGTAACCGAGACTACCTGGAAGTCGCAGATGGGCTATACCCTTCCGGCGCGTGTTTATAGCGCTGACAGGGGACGGGAGCATTACTCGCTGACAGTAGTCGATTACAGCGGCCTGGAACAACAAGGAATCGCGCGTTCCAAGACGTGTCCGCCGGGCAACGAGCAATGCCGTGAAAACGCCGCCGCCATCATCGGTCCCGGGTATTGGAAGCAGGACGAACGAGGAGCGATCGTGTATGCGACGTTCAAGCTCCTTCAGCGAGACGTGAAAGTGACAAGTCTCACGTATGACTGGCAGGACCTGGTCGAGGGTAATTTCCTAAATTTGACTAACAACGCCGATCAGTCCCGAACGTTCGCCTACGTCGCCATGCATGAACACAAGCTCTACGTCGCCGAGGGGACGGTGCCAAAGGGCTATCCGGAGCCGGGCTTGTTTCAACAGTCGATGGGGTGGGTGGACAAGGACGGGAATGGAATTCGTTATCAGAGCCCGTACTCCAACGCGTTTCACGGTATGGGCGTGTACCCCAAACCGCCGATCGTCGGAGCCCGGGGCGGAGGCGGACAAGGGGCTGGAGCTGGCGCCACGCCTCCGGGCGGGCGGGGCCGTTGACATCAGTGAACAAGCGCGCTGGGTTGTCGCGACGCAAGTGGATCAAAGGCGCCCTGTGGGGCGGGGCCGTGATTGCCAGTCGCGGATTCCTCCCGTCGAAGGTCCAATCTGCCGCAGCGAGTCCACTACAAAGCAATGAGGGCGGCGACCTTCTTCTCGTCAATGGAAAATTCGTGGACGGTCGCGGCGTTGTCGGCTCCGCGCTCACAGTCAAAAACGGGCGCATCGCGAATGTCGGGCCAGCGGCGACGCCCGCGCCCGGACTGCAAACCATCGATCTTGGAGGGCGCGCTGTAATTCCCGGCTTTTTCGATGCCCACGTGCACTACACGCGGGCAGCGATTAATCCTGGCCATGAGGCGCGACGCATCGAGCGAGCCTTTTCCATTGCTGAGCTTCAGGAGGCGATAGCGCGGCGTGCCGAGTCGGCGCCGCCGGGAGAGTTCATCACCTGTATCGGAGGATGGAACCATACGCAGTTCGCGGAAGCGCGACGGCCGACGAAAGCGGAATTGGACGCGGCGGCACCAAAGCACCCCGTGTATATCTCCGGCACCGGCGGAGGGACCGGCGCTATTGCCAACAGCCTGGGCCGCGCGTTTTTCGCGGGGAAAGGAGTAATCGTCGACGAGGCCAGCGGCGTTGTCTCTGCAACGGGCGCTGCCGTTGCCGCTCTTCAGGCGGTGCAGACACCCGAAGACAGGTTGCGCGGGACGGCTGAATTGAACGCTCACGCGAACAGCCTGGGTTTGACCGGCGTGATCAATGCGGGCAATCTGCCCGATCAGGAGTATGCCCTTCAGCTCTGGCGCCAGAACAAGCTGACGATCCGCATGCGGCCGTTGTATCCCGCGGACTCGCCGCAGGATGCGGAAGCGCGCATTCTCAACAACTTCAGCCAGGCGGGCCGGGCGGTCGGCGACGATCTGTTCAGAGTCGCCGGATTCGGTGAACGAATCGGCGGTACGGACACGATGTCGTCCACCTTCGAACCCACGGCCCGGGTGATCGCCAAAAACGGCTGGCTGCTCCAGCAACATTCCATCACGCTTGCGGAGAACGACTTTCATCTCAGCGCTCTTCGCTCGATTGCCCGAGACTATCCGATCGCAGACCTTCGCTGGTCCCTACTTCATCTCCAAAGCATCGATTCGGCCCGCCTGAAAGCACTGATGGACCTAGGCGCCGGCGCCAGCGCGCAAACATGGACGTACTTGTCGGCGGGCGGTGGCCCGCCTTTCCGGCGGATCATTGATTCCGGGATCCGTGCCGGTGTAGGCACGGATTCCACTAACGTTTCCGCTCTCGATCCCTGGTTATCGCTGTTCTATATGACAACCGGGCGAAATCTCTCCGGTGCCTTGACCAACGACGGCCAGCAGATTTCGCGCGTACAGGCGCTTCGGCTGTATACCGAGGGCGCTGCGTGGTTTTCTTTCGATGAACGTCAGGTCGGATCTTTTGTTGAAGGCAAGTACGCCGATCTCGCGGTGTTGAGCGATGATTACCTGACAGTGCCTGATCAAAAGATTCGAAAAATTGAATCCGTGTTGACGCTGCTCGGAGGACAAGTTGTGCACGCCACCGGCCCGTTTTCTGGTCTGCTCAAGGCGTAGTGGGAGGATGACTTGGGACGAAGATTAATGTTGGGGATGACGACGTTCTTCCTGATGTGCGGCCTCGCGTCCGCGCAGTGGATGAGTCTACCGTTACCTGGAACACCACGCACAGCCGACGGCAAACCGAATCTCACTGCGCCCACTCCCAGGACCAGCGACGGGAAGCCGGATTTGTCCGGGATCTGGCGTACGGCCGACAACTTTCTGGGGAATCTCGCGGCTAACGAACCGGGTGGAGCTCCCTTCCAACCATGGGCAGCCGCGATTTACAAGGAACGCCAGGACAATCTTGCGAAGGACAGGCCTACCGGGCATTGCCTGCCTCACGGCGTCCCGGATTCGATGATGGTGCGCAGCGGGCCATTCAAGATCGTGCAGACTCCCGGAGCGGTCTTTCTTCTCTTTGAAGAATTCAATCACTATCGCCAGGTTTTCACGGATGGCCGAAGCTTTCCCCAGGCAATGACTCCAACATGGTTTGGTTATTCGATTGGGAAGTGGGAAGCCGATACATTCGTAGTGGACACCAGAGGTTTTAACGATCAGTCCTGGCTTGATGATCCCAGGCATCCTCACACGGAAGCGATGCATGTGATCGAAAAATTCACTCGGCGTGATTTCGGGCACCTCGAGATCCAGATCACGATCGATGACGTTAAGGCCTATACGAGACCATGGACGGTGAATGCACGCTTCGATTTGATGCCCGATACTGAGTTAATCGAAAACATCTGTGAAAATGAAAAGGACACTCCACATCTTGTGGGCAAATAGCACCCTTCTGAAGGAGATCACTATGAAACGCGGTTTCGTTCTCGGCACTCTGTTGTTGTTCGCTTTCGTTTCCATCGGCGCTTTAGCCCAAACTACAGCTAAAAAACCTGTTTTCGTGGGGACGTGGAAATTGGACGCCGCGAAATCCAAATACAGCCCCGGGCCGACGCCTAAGAGTCAGATTGCACTCATCGATGCGGTGGACGGCGGAATGAAAGTGGTCTCCGACCGTGTCGAGGCCGACGGTCAGAAGATCTACTTTGAATGGACCGCAAAATTTGACGGCAAGGACTATCCAGTCAAAGGCGATGCAAGCCGCGACGCCGTCACGGTCAAGAAGATCGATGACTACAACCTTGAGATCACGAACAAGAAGGGCGGCAAAGTCACAACGACGATTAAGGCTGTTTACGCGAAAGATGGAAAGTCGCGGGTTGAAACGGTGACCGGCACGAACGCTCAGGGGCAGAAAATCAACAACGTCACGGAGTGGAGTAAGCAGTAGGCGGGCTTGTAAGTTGGCCGAAACCTGGTACGCGCGCATCGCGCGCAAGGGCGTCGCCTGTGGTTCTAGAAGCGATCGTCCCCGTTGATGTCGCGCGGCGCGAGAACCAGAACGCCGCCTGCGGGCACAATCAGACCGATGAAACTGGCTGCACTCGTGCCGTCCATTTTCGCCGTGAGAGGAGTGCCGTCCTGTTGGAAGAGATCCACTCGGAAGGTGACGCTTGATCCGCCGGAATTGATCGCAACGATCTGCGTGGCCCAGCCGCCATTTGTCGCGAATTGAGGCAGAAGCACCGCGTTTGCGCCGCCGACGCCCAAAGAGAGTATGGGCAGAGGCGATGCTGTTCCCCGATTTGTCACCGGGTTGGTGCTGAATTGGGTGCCTCGGAATCGAATTCCAATCGCGGAGATGGGAGTGCTGGAGGTAATCGATAGCGTTCCGGTGTATTCGGCGAGGGGAGGCGGCGGGGCACCAAAGCCACCGGGAGAACTCTGAACCGGCACCAGTCCCGTGACGAACTGGGCGGTTTGGTGGCGCGGTTCGATTGTTATGGTCCTGGATGCGAGCGGAGTGCCGTCACTTTTGCGCAGTGTCAGTGTTACAGATGTCGCGGCGTTGCCGGGATTTACGAGGGCTACTCCGAGATTCCTTCCCAACCGGTCGCTGACGTCCACGAACATCGTTGCGCTTGTTACCAGATCCGGGGCGGGAAAGCCGGCTTGTATCGTTTCCGTTCCGTCTTTCAATCCAAACGTTTCCATCACGGCGAAGCCGCTGCCGAAGCTGGCGGGTGTGACTACGGCATAGCCGATCTGGACGGGAGCGGTATCGTCATGATCGTCCGAGGACTGTCCACCGCCGAAGCCTCCTCCCTGGGCAAGACATGGGATGCCAAGACACAGGAACATGCCAGCCATCCAAAACAGTCTCTTCATAGATTTCCCTCCGAAGCCAAATCGAGCCGGGACTCCCAACCGCGATTATCATAGCAAGCGGCCGCCCGCCGGGGTCAGCGTGTATCTTCCCGGAAGCTATCTTCGCCATTTCCACATTTTTCCACAAAGCTTGACCGGCACCGCGGCCCAACCTATGATTTCCCAACAAAGATCCACGAAGGAGGCACGAGGTGCTTGTACCTGCCAGAAATTACTGTGTTGCTGCTTTCGTCCTGAGCGTGTTGGCTGGGACCGCTCCTATTGAGGCGCACCACTCATTTGCCATGTTCGATACGGCCAAGACCATGACGCTCAGCGGCACGGTCACTTCGTTTGAATGGACCAATCCGCACGCGTATATCGAAATAGATGTGCCCGAAGCCAGGGGTGGCAACAAGCACTGGAGCGTCGAACTGGGTAGCCCGAGCATCCTCCAACAGAGCGGATGGAAGTTCAAAGATCTGAAATTCGGCGACAAGGTGAGCGTGAGCATAAGTCCGCTCAGAAACGGGGACGCGGGAGGTCTGTTAATTCAGGCGACGTTGCCGGATGGACGCGTGCTGGGTAACGGTCCTGGCAGGGGGCCTACAAATCCAGCTGCGCCTGCGGCGCCGCCGGCCCGTTGACGGACGCTGTCATGGTGAACCGTCGATTCATTTTCTTTGCACTCTGTTCTATCGCGTTAGTCGCAACCGGCGCCCACGCGCAGGCTCGACCCGACCTCAGCGGTGCGTGGGGCCCGTATCGGGGCGGCCGGGGCGCGGATCCCAAACTCGCCGCTGTTGCCGCAGCTCCGCCGGTGCTAAAGCCGGAATACGCCAAGCCTTACGCAGATCGCCGGGCTGCGGAAACCGCGGCGACGCAACGCGGCGAACCCGGGGCCACCAATGGCGTGCTCTGCGTGCCATATGGCGTTCCCACCATGATGTCGGTCGCCGTGTATCCCGTGGAGTTCATTCAGACGCCCAAACAGATCACGATCATCACGGAAGCTTTCAGCGAAGTTCGAAGAATCTTCATGGATAAGCCGCAGATGAAGATCGACGAGGTGCCGCCGGGATACTACGGACGTTCGGTCGGGCACTGGGAAGGCGACACGCTAGTCGTCGATACGGTCGGTATCAAGGATACGGTGCAATACCAGCGAATACCGCACAGCGATCAAATGCACATTTCCGAACGCATCCGGCTCGCCGCGCCCAATGTGCTGCACGATCAGATCACCATCGAAGATCCGGTCGTACTCGAGAAGCCGATTACCTACACGCTGGCCTATTCTCGAATGCCCGATTACGAAATGGTGGAGTTCGTCTGCGACAACAATCGGGAGTATGTGGACGCCAACGGGGTTGTTCGCATGAAGACACGCGGCAAATAGCCGCAGGGGGTACTCAACGTGAAGATGCGGGTCGCTCTGAAACTTGCTGCTGCGTTCGTGGCGCTGAATCTGTTTGCTGTGGCGGATCTTGCCGCGCAGTTTCAGGCGCCGGGCGAGCTTGGCGCACTGGCACCGGCCAATCTGGCGAAGCCGAGGCCGAAACCGCCATTCGATCTGACCGGAACATGGCTGCATGGGGGCGGCGCGCCCGGCACGAATCCCTTTCAATTTGCTCCACCTCCGGGATTCAAGCTCACTCCGGAAGCTCAGGTTCACTACGACGCGGCCCAGAAAGCGCGCGCCGAGGGAAAGGTCTATCACGACGATATCGGTCAGTGCTGGCCTGCGGGCTTGCCCGTCATCATGACGCGTGTGTGGCCAATCGCGATGATTCAGCTTCCTACTGCGATCTACATGATCAGCGAGTTCATGAACAGCTTGAGGATCGTCTATCTCGACGGCCGAAAACACACCGATCCCGACATCGTGGTTCGTAGCTTCAATGGAGAATCCATCGGGAGGTGGGAGGGCGACACGCTGGTAGTCGACACCCGGTATTTCGTTCCCGATCATCATTGGATCGATTCCGGCATCCCGGCGAGCGAGGATCTGCAGATTGTCGAGCGGATTCGTAAGATCGAGAATGGACAGACTCTCGAGATCGAATACACCCTCACCGATCCGAAGAGCTGGGTCGGCGATTGGAAGATGACGAAACGGTGGAGGCGCGTCGATGAACGCGATATCGCGGAAGTTTCGTGCTTGCCCGACCTCAACCAGCACATGCCAAGTACGCAATCGAAGGATAACGTCCGCTAGCGCCCGTTGAGGCCCGTCAAGGCCCGCAAAGGGACGTTAAGGAGGCAGTCATGAAACGTTCAATCATTACAGCAATTCTGGCAATCGGTTTGGTTGCCGGTTCGCTTTATGCGCACCATGCCGCTGCGGGTATCGATCGCACGAAGACCGTCACCCTGGAAGGCACCGTCAAACAGTTCAAATGGGCCAATCCCCATTCGTACATGGAGGTCGAAGTGCCGAACGCCAAAGGCGGCGTGGATACCTGGAATCTGGAGATGACGTCGCCTGCGTTTCTGGTGCGCGCGGGTTGGAAATCCACGACAGTGAAGTTCGGCGACAAGATAAAGGCCACGGCGAACCCCTTGAAGAATGGAGACCCTGGCGGGCTTTTCCTTTCAGTGACGTTGACGGATGGCAGGACCCTGACTGAACGGGCGCCCGCAGCAGGTGCGCCGGCCGCGCCAGCCCCCGCTCCGGCCCGCTAGTGTGGCTCTAATTCGGCGACGTTCACCAAATTCACCACCTTTGCGGTTCCGAAAAGGAAAATGGCTCGCGCGAATTTGGTGACCGTCCTTGACCGTCCCCGAAGACCCTGGCGGGCTTTCCTTTCAGTGCCGTTGACGGATGGCAGGACAGTGACTGAACGCTCGCCCGCGTCAGGAGCTCCGGTCGCGCCAGTGCCAGCTCCGGCCCGCTAGAGCCCGAGTTCTTTTACCGGAACGTCGTAGTGGACGGTGTTCACCACACCATTGCGTTGAAACTGCACCCACACGCGGTAGGCTCGCGCTCTCGGGAATACCAGGTTGAATTGAATCTCAGGTCCGCCATCGGCGATAAACGGATGCGTGTGCATCATGTCGATCAGATCGTCACTGGCGGCAAGCATGTGGCTCCACGCGCCGAGATATTTCTCCAGTCCCTCGGCCGGTCCGAGACTGAAACGCAGCTGCGTGCTCTGACCTGCAATGGGTTCAGGAGGAACCGTTACCAGGGCAACTTTGAGATTCTCGCCTTCCTTCGTGGTGTAGTCCTTCTTCAGAGGAGCCGGCGGCGCCGCGTTTCCCGGCACGATGATCGTTTTGGCAATAAGTTGCGGTGTCGCTGCTTCGGGATAGAAATCTCCGAGGATGCGATAGATGCCCGGCTTTGGAAACTTCATGTCGTATTGGAAGACATTGTCCTTCCAGACCGGATGATCGTGGACGAAGAACTGTAGGTCTTCGCTCACGATGAACGCATGAAAGAGCTTCTCGTGGACGACCGTGAACTTCGTCACGCGGTTGTTCTTCCACGGATCGTGGATGTCGAAGACCAGGTGTGCGGGTTCGTCCGGCTTGGGGGCGCGCGGTGAAACCGTGAGATTCAGATGATATTCCACCGGATCCGGAACCCCATTGGCGAGCTTCATGCCGCATCGTGGGCAATTGCCGGGCACCAGCGAACGGATGTCCTTGTCCATCGGGCAAACCCATACGAGATCGTCGGAGGTTGCCGGGGTTGGAGGTGCCGGAATTTGCGCGGTGAGCATTCCAACGGAGAGCAGTATCAATAGGAGGCCAAACCTGCGCATGAAGACGTTATACGCCGTGCCCGGAGAAGGTGTCAAACCTTGGGACAGGCTATACTTGGGGCTCCATGCGGCGAACAATTTCACTAGCGATCGTGTTGCTGGCACTCCTGCCAGCGCTCCGCGCGCACGACCGCATTACCACGTCCATCACATGGAACCGCGAAATTTCCCGCATTGTCTACGATCGCTGCGCAGCCTGCCACAACGACCAGGGGACTGCGTTTTCCCTGATGACCTATGCAGAAGCGCGGCCCTGGGCGGTCGCGATGAAAGAGGAGGTGTTGGCGCGAAGGATGCCGCCGTGGGGCGGAGTGAAAGGCTTCGGTGACTTCCGGAATGACCAGGGACTCACGCAGGAACAACTCGAACTCATTACGGACTGGGTTGAGGGCGGCGTACCGGAGGGAAAGGAGAAAGACCTGCCCCAGAAACCCAAGCTTTTGAAGCCTGCGGCTGTACGGACGAGTCGCAATCAGATGGTCTTGAACGGTGACGTTACGCTCATCAAGCCTTTCCGCCTCGATGGCCTGCTGCCGGATGTTGTTCCCAAAGGCGTGCGGCTTCGCATTGTCGCGCAATTGCCGGACGGCAGCGTGGAGCCGCTGCTCTGGCTTTACGAGTACAAAGCGGAATACCGGCATGCTTTCCTTCTCCGCAAACCGCTGACACTTCCGCCCGGCACGATCATTCGCGGAGTTCCTGACGGCGCCACGCTCATCCTGCTGCCAGCTTGAACTGATCGGCTGGCGCTGCTACAGTCTTCCGCCATGAAGCACACAATCCGGTTCGTTCTATTGGCTCTCTGCAGTGTTCTGGTCCTCGCTGCCTGCAACGGCGGCACTCCGGAGACGGCGACACCCGCAACCGAGATCGTTATCGGCGAGTATGGGTCGCTGACGGGCTCGACTGCAACGTTCGGCATTTCGACGAAGAACGGAATCGATATCGCCGTCGACGAGATCAATAAGGCTGGCGGAATTCTGGGCAAGAAAGTGAGGGTCATCGTCGAGGACGATCAGGGGAAGGCCGAGGAAGCCCAGACTGTCGTCACGAAGCTCATCACGAAGGACAAGGTTGTGGCGCTTCTCGGTGAAGTCGCATCCTCCAATAGTATTGCCGCTGCGCCCGTCGCACAGCAGAACATGATTCCGATGATCAGCCCGTCGTCCACGAACCCGGAAGTGACACGCAAGGGCGACTACATCTTCCGCGTGTGTTTCCTTGATCCGTTTCAGGGATACGTGATGGCAACGTTTGCCTCAAAAACCTTGAAACTGACGAAGGTCGCGGTGTTTCGCGAAATATCGAGCGACTATTCAGTGGGTCTTGCGAACGCCTTCATCGAAAACTTCAAGAAAATGGGTGGCTCGATTGTCGCAGACGAGAGTTATAACAAGGGCGATACCGATTTCAATGCGCAGTTGACGTCGATCAAGGCGAAAGCCCCGCAGGCGATTTTTGTACCCGGCTACTACACAGAAGTCGGCTTGATCGCGCGCCAGACCAAAAAACAGGGGCTCAACGTGCCCTTGTTGGGAGGTGACGGCTGGGATTCGCCGAAGCTGACCGAGGTCGGCGGCAAGGACCTGGACGGATCCTTCTTCTCCAATCATTATGCTGTTGAGGATCCGAGCCCTGCCGCTCAGAAGTTCCTGGCCGCTTACAAAGAGCGATTCAGCACCGTTCCGGACGCGCTGGGGGGGTTGGGGTACGACTCTGCGATGGTGCTCTTCGATGCGATCAAGCGCGCCGGATCGACGGAGGGCATGAAGATCCGCGACGCCATTGCGCAGACCAAAGGCTTCGGGGGTGTTACGGGCACGATTACGCTGAATGCCGAACGAAACGCGGACAAGCCCGCCGTGGTGCTCGAGATCAAGGAAGGAAAGTTCATCTTCCGGGAAACGATCTCTCCCCAATAGTGATCACTTTTCTTCAGCAACTCATCAACGGTATCTCGCAGGGATCCGCCTATGCGCTGATTGCACTCGGCTACACGATGGTGTATGGCGTGCTGCGCCTGATCAATTTCGCGCACAGCGACGTCTACATGTTCGGCGCGTTCATGGGGTATTACATCGCGAACAACCGCACGTTCCAGGCGCGGATGGGAACGTCGCTGTTCAGCGCCATGGTGGTGATGCTGCTGGCCATGGTGCTGTCGGCAGGGCTCGGGATCATCATCGAACGGTTCGCGTACCGGCCGGGCCGCACGAAGACTCGATTCACGCTGGCGTTCTGGCTGGGCGTGCTTGGCGCTGCCTTCGGGGATCTGCTGGGACACTCTTTTGCGGCAGTGGTCGGCGGCGCTTTGGCCGGTATTGCCGTGGGCGTGGTTGGCGAACTGGCTGGTTTTCGTCCGGTTCAGCAGGACACGCGACTGGGGTTGTTGATTATTGCCATCGGGGTCTCCTTGTTTCTCGAGAATGGCGGCCAGTTGGTATTCGGAGCCGATCCGAAGCTCTTTCCGGAGATCTTGCCTTCGAAGTCGCTCAATATCGGGCCGCTCAATCTCGATTCTCCGAAGTTGATTGTTCTCGGCGTTTCGATAGTCCTGATGATCCTGCTCAACGTCGTTGTGAACTATACGAAAACCGGGAAGGCGATGCGCGCGGTCTCTTTCAATGTGGACGCCGCCAAACTAATGGGAATCAACACAGACCGCATCATCGCGGCAACTTTTGCGATGGGCTCTGCCCTCGCCGCTGCCGGGGGCATTCTGGTTTCGTTGCTGTACCCCAAGATTGAACCGCTGATGGGAGTGAACCCGGGCCTTAAAGCTTTTGTGGCTGCCGTGCTCGGCGGAATCGGGAATATTCCCGGCGCTATGGTGGGTGGCCTGGTCCTCGGAATGGCTGAAGTAATGGCGGTCTGGCTTGGGTCTTCTACTTACCGCGACGCGATTGCATTCGTCGTCCTCATCCTGATTCTGTTGTTCAAGCCCGAGGGCATCATGGGCAAGGGCCTGGTGGAAAAGGTATGAGGAAGGCGATCTTTTGGATCGCGGCCGTTCTTATTCTCGCGGGCCTGCAGACACAGCTTGTCGGATGGATCGGGGCGTACTACTACAAGATCGTGATTCTGGCGGGCATCAATATCATTCTTGCGGTGAGCCTCAACCTCATTAATGGCATTACAGGACAGTTTTCGATTGGGCACGCCGGGTTCTATGCCATTGGAGCCTACACGTCTGCGTCGCTGGTGCATTACGGCGAATCCGCGATCCGCGGCACCGTGGCTTTCCTGCCACGCTTCGGTCAGGACACGGTTCTGCTTCTACTGGGAATTCTGGTCGCGGCGATTGCTGCGGGCCTTGCCGGTGTGGCCGTCGGCATCCCTTCGCTGCGCCTGCGTGGAGATTACCTGGCAATCGTCACGCTCGGGTTCGGGGAAATCATCCGTGTGCTGATCCTCAACATCGATGCCATCGGCGGTGCGCGCGGGTTTTCCGATATTCCACCCCTGAGCAACTTCTTTTTTTTCTGGGTGTTTCTCTTTGTGCTCATGACGGTGGGCACGATTCACAATCTTGTGAACTCGAGCTATGGCCGCGCGTTCATCTCCATTCGTGACGATGAAATCGCAGCCGAGGCGATGGGCGTGGATACAACGCGCTTCAAGGTTCTTTCCTTCGTTATCAGCTCGATGTTTGCCGGAATCGGGGGAAGCCTTTTCGGACACTACACGGCATATCTGAATCCGAATTCGTTCACTTTCGTCACGTCGTTTTATCTCATCATCATGATTGTTGTCGGGGGACTGGGAAGCATCGGAGGCTCAATTCTGGGAGCAATTCTTGTGACTGTGATCCTGGAGGCATTCCGATCCCTGAGCGAATTCCGGCTCGTGGGCTTTTCGATTCTCCTCGTGCTTGTGATGATCTATCGCCCCCAGGGTTTGATGGGTTCGCGGGGAATGTTCAAGTTCAAGCGCAGGGCGGCGGTGGCCAAATAGCGATGGGGCTTTTGGACATCAAGGATTGTACGAAGAAATTCGGCGGGCTCGTGGCCGTCCGGAATCTCAACATGTCTCTGGCGCCGGGAACTCTCTACGGCTTGATTGGCCCGAACGGGGCAGGGAAGACGACCGTATTCAACCTCATCACAGGCGTTTACACGCCCGACCAGGGCTCGATCGAGCTGGATGGGAAGGCTATTCACAGGAAAAAGCCTTCAAGCATCGCGCGCCTCGGCATGTCACGTACGTTTCAGAATATCCGGCTTTTCAAGAGCATGACGGTTCTGGAGAACGTCAAGCTGGCGCGGCACATGAAGAGAAAGCAAAGCCTCTTCGACGCAGTTATGCGAACGAGAGCGCTGAAAGACGAGGAGCGGCAGATCGAGCACGACGCGACGGAGCTTCTGAAGATCTTCCATCTCGATGCCCGCGCCAGCGAATTGGCTTCCAACCTTCCTTATGGCGCGCAGCGCCGGCTCGAGATTGCGCGCGCGCTTGCAACGGATCCTAAAGTATTGCTGCTGGATGAGCCGGCCGCAGGAATGAATCCCCAGGAGTCGATTGAGTTGATGGGACTGATCCGTTCGGTGCGCGATCGGTTTCAGCTCACGGTGCTTCTGGTCGAGCACAACATGAAGGTTGTGATGGGGATTTGCGAGCGGATTCAGGTTATCGATTACGGCGAGACGATTGCGCTGGGTAGTCCGAAGGAGATCCAGGATGATCCCCGCGTGATCGAAGCCTACCTCGGGGGCGCCTGACATGCTGGAACTGAAGGGCGTTTCAAGCTGTTACGGCGCGATCGAAGCCCTGAAGTCGATCCATCTTCGGATCGACAAGGGCGAGATTGTCACGCTGATCGGAGCGAATGGGGCAGGGAAGTCCACTACTCTGAGAAGCATCACAGGCCTTGTCGCGCCGTCTGCGGGCGAGGTTGTATTCGAGGGTAGGAAACTCAACGGCACTGCAACGCATCAGATTACGGCGATGGGAATCTCGATGGTGCCCGAAGGCCGCGCAATCTTTGCCAATTTGACCGTGCTGGAAAACCTGGAGATGGGAGCTTACCTCCAGAAAGACAAAGCGCAGAATGCGGTCGAGCTGGACCGAGTGTACTTCTTATTCCCGCGATTGAAGGAGCGTCGCAGGCAGCTCGGGGGTACGCTCAGCGGCGGAGAACAACAGATGCTGGCAATCGGACGAGCGCTGATGGCGCGCCCACGTCTGCTCTTGCTGGATGAGCCGTCGCTGGGTTTGGCGCCTCTTCTCGTTCAGACGATTTTTGGGGCCATCGACGCGATCAATAAGGAGGGAACGACCATTCTGCTGGTGGAGCAGAACGCCAATGCAGCATTGCGGCATTCTCACCGCGCCTATGTGCTCGAGACGGGAACGATCGTGATGGAAGGCCCATCCGCCCAGTTGGCCGCCGATCCCCGCGTGAAGGAAGCCTACCTCGGCGAGAAATAGTCAGCGATTTCGCGCTTTCTTTTCCGCCTTTTCCGCGACTTTTGATCGCTCCGACAAACCTCTCTCAAGCGTTTCAGCAGGTTCCGGGTCTCTTCGATTCCCCCCAACGTGCATTACTCCTGTCGATGAGCTATGCTGTGAAAAATCCTTTCCAGGGGACGCGCGTTCTATGCAGACCGAAGCAACAAAGAAGCTATTCACCGTGGACGAATACTACCGGATGGCGGAGATCGGCGTCATACGAGACGGCGATCGCACCGAGCTCATCAACGGAGAGATTATCGAGATGAGTCCGATGGGGCCTCGTCACGCGTCGTCGGTCGGTCGACTCAATGATTTTATGGTCCCTTTGCTGAAAGGGAGGGCGCAGCTCCGGCCGCAACTTCCGTTGCGTTTGAATGACTATAACGAACCGCAACCGGATCTGTGTTTCGTCCGGCCCAGGCTGGACTTCTACGGAACGAAACATCCTGGTTCGGGCGATACGTTACTCGCCATCGAGGTGTCGGATACTTCGCTGAAATATGACCGGGACGTGAAGTCTGGAGTCTATGCGGCGGCGAGAGTTCCCGAGTTCTGGGTCGTGGACCTTCCGGGCGATGTTCTGCTGATTTTTCGCGATCCCTCCAAGGGCGCCTACAAAACGTCCCTGACTTTGCACCGCGGAGAATTGGCGGCCGCGTTGGCCTTTCCTGAAATCGAAATCGCCGTCGACGACTTGTTGGGACCGCCTTCCCGATAATCGTCTGACATCGCCCGTGGATACCGGCGCGCTCTGCCGCGAGATCGTCGATGCCGCTACGCGCGTTCATACAACGCTTGGCCCCGGATTCCTGGAAACAATTTACGTTCGCGCTTTGCTTGCGGAGCTTCGCAGTCGCGGGCTCTCGCCCGAGCGCGAGCGGCAGATCAAGATCTGGTATGGCTCGCAGGTCGTGGGGAAGCATAGTCTCGACCTGGTTGTCGACGGAACGGCCATCGTCGAGTTGAAGGCGAATCACGCATTGGTCCCCGTGCATGTCGCGCAGCTCCGTTCGTATCTCCAGGCTACGGATTATCCCTTCGGCCTTCTGCTCAATTTTGGAGCGGCTGAGCTTCAATGGGAAGTGCTGCACCGGGAAGTTGTCGCGGAAAAGCCGGAATAAGTTCCGAGTTTACCGCGAGTTTACCTCGCGTGACTCTCCCAGGTGCCCGCTATTCCATACCTGATGACGGCTCCCGTCGTGCATCTCTCTGTAACGTGAGAGAGGACGCCCGGCTCTGGTCAGATCGGAACAACGCATGCAGGGATCCGGCCGATGGATGTCTTTCAGCTGGCTCCCAATCATGTATGGAAAGCGGCGCCCGGTTGCCGAATTCTCGTAGTCGATAACGGCGGCGTGCGTTGTGATATCCCGCACGAATGGATTGTGTACTCGCCGAGACGTCACGTCTTCGTCATCGATCGCTTTCCGCCCGACAACCGCTGTATCGTGGCGATTTCCTGCAAGCGTGTATCGTCCGAAATGATGGCCATCCCGCTGTTCCAGATACTGGATGAGTGGGTGAAAGGCGAAGATCGGCAGGTGCTCTGGCGCGGGGATGCTGTTCGTTTCCACCGATGGCCCCTTGAGGCGGCATGGCTTCAGCTTCACGTGACGGAAACCACACTGGGCCAGGAGAAACTCACGCGCGTGTGCGTGGCTCGGGCGGATCGCACCCAGGCCGTGATTGTGTTCGATTTCCATCCTGAAGACGAACCTATCGTGGAAGGCGCCTGGACAACTCTGCTGGAAACTCTTGCCGTTGGCGACTACATCGCGGATCCAACAACCGGACAGAGACGGATGAGACGGGGATAGTGGATGGCTGCTCAGGAGAGCAGGAGTTCGAGGGTGTCCCGGGTCAGGCCGGTCAGCAAGCTGTTGTCGGCGGTAATGATGGCATCGGCGAGAGCGCGTTTTGATTTTTGTAATTCGATGACCTTTTCCTCGAGAGTGTCTCGGGCAATGAGGCGGTAGGCGAAGACATGTCGCGATTGGCCGATTCGGTGCGTCCGGTCGATGGCCTGGGCTTCAACCGCCGGGTTCCACCAGGGATCGAGCAGGAAGACATACTCTGCAGCCGTAAGGTTTAATCCAAGACCGCCGGCTTTCAGGCTGATCAGAAACAGGGGGCACGCCGGTTCTTCCTGAAAGCGGCGTACGCGGTGTTCGCGGTTTGTCGTCCGGCCGTCGAGATACTCGTAAGGGAGCTTCGCTTCATCGAGGTTTTTTTTGAGAATCGCGAGCAGGCTCGTGAATTGCGAGAAGACGATCGCCTTGTGACCCTCTGCCGTCACCTCCTGAAGCTGTGGCAGTAGTGAATCGAGCTTGGCGCTCGATTCACTGGCCCTGGCCTTATCGATCAGCCCGGGATGACAGGCGGCCTGCCTCAGCCGCAGTAGCGCTTCGAGGATGTGCATGCGGGATTTCTCGATGCCTTCTTCTTCGATCTGGCCCAGAAGGACCGCGCGATAGTGTGTCCGCAATTCGTCGTAAAGCTTTCGCTGTTTTGCATCGAGTTCGCAATAGATCGTTTGTTCCGTCTTCGCCGGGAGCTCCGTGGCGACTTTCTCTTTCGTTCTTCGCAGAAAGAAGGGCCGCAACGCCATCGAGAGAATCCGGGAGGATTCCTCGCTCGGCGCTTCGGATGTTTGGGTCCGAAAGACCGTGCCACTGCCGAGCAACCCCGGATTGAGGAATTCGAAAAGGCTCCACAGATCGGAGAGCCTGTTTTCGATGGGCGTTCCGGAGAGCGCGAGCCGGTGGTTCGCTTTTAGCAAACGCGCGGCTTTGGCCGATTCCGTGGACGCGTTTTTGATGGATTGTGCTTCGTCGAGCACGACGGTATCGAACGAAATGTCCTTCAGTTCCGCGACATCGCGCCGCATTGTGCCGTACGTCGTGACGACGAGATCGTGCCGCGGAATCCTGTCCCACTGAGTCTTTCTCCCCACGCCACTCCAGTCCAGCACCTTTAGTTTTGGTGTGAAGCGAGCCGCTTCCTGAATCCAGTTGAACACGAGCGAGCGCGGCACAACCACGAGCACAGGCCCCTGGCGCTTGACGGAATCGATTAGCGCAAGGACCTGCACCGTTTTGCTCAGCCCCATGTCGTCGGCGAGACATCCCCCGAGGCCGAAGCGTCGCGTGAACTGCAGCCAGCCCAGGCCTTCCTGCTGATAGCCGCGCAACGATCCCTTGAACGTCCTGGGCGGCGTTGCCGGCTGAACTCCAGCGAACGATTCCATTTCGCGACGGATGCGCTGAAATCCCTCATCGAACGTTGCTTCCGGTTCGTTGGCCAACAGCGCATCGAGCAAGCTGGCTTGGCGGTGCGTAAAGCGCAGGCGTCCGTCCACGGACTTGCCGAAACCGGCGATGAACCGGTATCGCTTCAGCCACTCTTCCGGGAGCAGGCCGTATGACCCGTCTCCGAGCTCTACCATCTGTTCTCCGCGCCCGAGCGCTTTCAAGAGTTCCGGAAGTTCCACGGTGTGGCCTTCAAAATCCGCGCCGCCCTGCAGTTCCAGCCAGTCGATGCCGGAAGTCACGTCGATGCGAAAGCTCCCGTGGCTTCGATAGAGTTTTCCCTCTGCTTCAATGCGCCAGCCTTCGCTGACAAGAGAGCGCACCAGCATCGGCAGGCGCGATGATGGAAGTTCCCAATAGCCGGCGGACTTCCAGGAAACAACGCGGCGCATGCCGAAACCTTCGAGCCGCCCAATGGCCTCGTGTTCGGCCGTCCGGTCTCGCGTGAAGTAATGGCCGGCTGCAGGGTCGCGCACGGCATTCGCCGCGCTCGATTCCGCTACGGGGATGCCGTAGTTGAAATGGACTTCGCACTCCAGATGTTTCTGCGCCCGCCACGAGTCGACGATGGGGCGAACCTTGACGTGGGGCGGACCGGCAAAGGTCCGTGGCTCGATGCGAAGCTCGTCTGGCAGATCCGCTGGAGGGAGGCTGGGAAATTGAACGATCTCGTCCAGCAATTCGTTCAAGTGAGTCGCGGGAACGGTGATCGGTCCGGTCTTCCGGAGAAACGCGACCCAGGGGAAGGACTTCTTGTCGTCGAACTTTCCGACAATGCCTCCGGGCAGGAAAACGAGGCCGGGCAAGAGAAGCAGGGGAGCGGATAACGGCAGATCTTCGTTCTCTCTTCTCAAAACTCCTTTCATCGTGTAGTCGCCGCTCGATTCATCCTGCGGAACTTTGAGGCGAAATTCCCATGGCGTTCCGCTGTCCCATCGCAAAAGTTGCAGTTCGTCAGGCCTGCGAAGAGAGCCCAGGTAAAACTTCTCTGTCACGCACAGCAGAGGAACAATCACTTCAAAGGTAGCGAACGGAACGCGGTGACGCGTCATAAAGGATTCCGACATTTGAGAGTAGGAGTATTGCGAGCTTCCGGAGCCGGAAAGCAGCCCCAGCATGCGTTTGTCGGAGGGCTCCAGTAAATGGGGGTCGGCTACCGAACCGTGGCGGAAGCTCGGTTTGCCCCACTCTCCGTTTTTCTTCAACGCGCTTTCCGCAACCTTGACGATCAATGCGTTCGACGTCAGGCAATCGTCGACCTCGACGATGTAGACGACACGGCGCTGTTTCGAGGGGGCCGCAGGAGGCGATTCCGCGATCCGGCGCAAAGCGGCCAAATGTCCCTTCCATGGCGGCAGAGGAACTGGTTTGGTCGGTGGCGTGGGCCGCGCAGGCTCATCTTCATCGAAGTCATCCAGGAAATCCAGGTCCTCTTCGGCTGACAGTAATTGTGCATCCCAGCGCGATGCGATCCGATGCAAGTGCCCGGCTTGTTCGGCAGCCGCCAGAGTTGCCCAGACGTGCTTGCAGACGCCGTCGTAAGCGCAACTGCAGGAGGCGATCACGTCATCCTCTACGAGCTGGATATCGACCGTGTACAGGCCGCCACCGCCCTGGACCTGCGCCTCCACTTGGGCCGGCCCGCCACTTCGGATCCGGACCGCTCCCGTCATGAAATATCGTAAGCCCCGCCGACGTATCGCCGGAGGGACGTCTCCCTGGAGCCGCTTCAGCCATCGAACCATGCGGCAATAATACCGGAGCTTGGCGCGCCTCGTGTCGTTGATTGACTGTGGAGTCTTTGCTGTGTGACGCTGCCATGAAAATGAAAAGCTCCCATCCCGCAATGTCGTGGGAACAGTACGGGCTCATGCCTGGAAAGTCGGTTGGAAGCACGAATACTGGGATGGCATTGATCGTAGTCCTCCCCGGACAACCCGTGCTGGACATGCTTTTTGTCAGCTCTTGCGAGCGACGCCACTGGATTGCATCCGCGCTTGTGGGCGCGGCGATGAACGAACTGCACCACTTCGGAGTAGGCTCTCGAAAGCGCTTATGTGATGGTCAGTGAAGAGAGTCGCGCCTGGAATCAAAAGTTTGGTTTCGCGGAAGAACCCGATCTCATGGCCGCGCAACTCTACTATCGCCACGCTCAACACGACCTGAAATAGGCTTGACGCTTTGACGATCTGCCGGAGTCTGAGCGGACTCGGATCGAACAGGAATGCAGACGTCGGAAGCAGGCTGATCGGCTCGATGCCATTGCACGAAAACAGGGATGCGATAAGGTATTTCCGGTACTGCGCGGGCTGATCGCCGCCTGGCTTAAAGCGTCGCAGGGAAGGCGTGGCGGGCTGCAGCCATGGTGCTCAAGCCTTGAGGAAGATGCGGTCGTAGATTCGAGCCACCGAGAGGCGGCACGCAATGGACGCAAGGTCGACAACACCCTCCGGATCGGTGACATCGCTATAAGCCCACTCTCCCGCGCCACGCGCATAACGTTCCACACGGCACTCGGACTGCGAAACGAGCAGGTATTCACGAAGACTTTCGATCGAGCGATAGTGCCGTAACTTGAGCCTCCGGTCGTGCCGCTCCGTAGATTCCGCAAGAACCTCGATGAGAACGTGCGGGTTGAGCAGAATGCCGATCTCCCCGGGCTCGAACGCCGGTTCGCCGCATAGGGCCGCGACATCGGGATAGGCATAAGAGCCCGTGGTTGGCACTTTAACCTTCATATCGCAGAAGTAAACTTCGCATGGGCGGCCGGCCAGTTGATTCTTGAGCTCGAACACCAGATTCCCGTTGACGAGGTTGTGTTCGCGGGTCACACCGGGCATCGGGAGGATCTCGCCATCGAAGTATTCGCTCTTCGTCTCCGCGAGCCTCTCCAGGCGCAGATACTCCTCGGCTGTAAGTCGGATTCCAGTTGTCGTGGACACCTGTTTCTCCATAGCGGCCCATACTGTCGAGACAGCGCACAATATAGCACGCCCCCTGCAATGCAACTTTACGGCCGCCCGCGGCCCAGCGGATCCAAGAAGATGCGAGTTTTGAACTCCGGAAGGCGCGGCAAACCCGGAACAAAGGTCGTCATTTCCGCGAACACTAGCCTTTGACCTCTTCCTGCGATCTGAAATGTTCGAGCACCATTCTGAGTTGTCCGTAGGAATACTGCTCCCCAAAGTGAGCCTTCGCTTGTTCCAGGGAGAAAGACGCCGCCCCGGAAAAGTAACCACTGATTTGTTCGACGCCCTCCTTCGGCACAAAGTCGAAAATTTCGAGTTCTCTTCGAGCGATGAAATAAGTCAGATGTCCCTCGATCGTTCCGGTAACAAGGCCGCGCGCTGCAGCGATCTGCTCGATCGTCTTGCCGCTCTTGTAAAGATCCAATGTCACGTGTTTGGTGTTCGGTCTTGACGGTGCGGGCTGCGTCGGGTTATTCGCAGCTGTGCTGTTTTCCTTGCAGTACGCCTGAATGATGCCGATTAACGCGTCGCCAAACTCGGAAACCTTCATGTCTCCAATGCCGCGGATGCGCTTGAGTGAGGCCTTCGTTGCAGGTAAGGACTGCACGAGTTCACGCAGGGATCGCGTCTGCAGCACTTCGCGGTGAGCGAGGCTGCGATTGCTTGCCGTTTCGTGGCGCCATTGGAGGAGTCGCGAGTAAAGCACGGGATTCGGGACGTCTTTCGGAACTTCGTCGAGCTTTGTGGCAGCAATCCGTCTTTCGGTCACGAACTGGAGTTCGGCATTCTTTTTTGCTTTCAGATAGGCCGCAGTGGAGAACCCCTCCGCGCAAGCAGCGAAGCACGCATACCTGGCGACGAGATCTCCCTGAAGAGCTTGCAGAGTATCCTGCGCAGTTTTGAGCACAGACTTGTCATCGGTGACGAGGTGAATGTTGCGCACTTCGGACAGGATCTCTTGCAGTTTTGGGGAGAAGTATCCCGCGGCTTTGCCGATTCGCTCGCGAAGACTGGCATTGTTTTCCGGCAATTCACCCTGTGCGAAGTAAGTCTGGAGCTGCGGCATGAATTTATCGGTAACGGCAATGATGTCGGTGGCGATTCTGTCGTTTAGGGTTTTGAAGTACGACAACCCTTCGGGCGACAGCGCCTTTGCGTGTTGACGGAACGTCCGCGCCAGATGTTGGAGGTGACGGTGAATGCTGCTAAAGGTGAACAGTTCGCTCACCAGCTCCTCCTGATATTGACGTTTCGCTTCCAGCAAACGATGTTCATCGGGAGTGCTCTGTCCAATCTCCGTGGTATAGGTGCTGACGCGCCGGTCGGTCCTGACGCTGGCCGGCTGGATCTTCGAACTCAGGACAATGCCCTCGATGGTGCGGCAGCGGCTCAACGCCACATAGACCTGTCCATGAGCGAATGCCGCGCCGGCATCGATGACAACATTGTCGAATGTGAGGCCCTGGCTTTTGTGGATGGTGATGGCCCACGCGAGTTTCAGAGGGTATTGCGTGAACGTGCCGAGGTGTTCCTCCTGGATTTCTTTCGTCTGAGGGTGCAGGGAATAGCGGATGTTTTGCCATTCGGCCGGCGCGACAGGGATGTCGGTGGCTTCACCGTGGCATCGCACGAGAATCTCTCCATCGCCGAAGCGCGCGATTGTTCCCAGTTTGCCGTTGAAGAATCGCTTTTGTGGAGATGAATCGTTCTTCACGAACATCACCTGGGCGCCCTTCTTGAAGAGTAATGTTGCGTCGGTGGGGAAGGCGATTTCCGGGAAATCGCCTTCGACGACGGAATGAAATTGGCGAAGCGGTTGATTCAATGAATCCAGTCTTTGGCTGTTTGTTGCGACAGCGCCCGCGTTGTGAGAGGTCAGAGTGATGAACCCGCTATCGACGGGAATTCCGGCCGGCGGCCGATAACGGCTGTTCAGCGTTTCCAACACTTGAGCGTCGATGCGATTCTCCCGAACTTTGTTCAGCAGCTCGATGAACCGGCTGTCCGATTGCCGGTAGATGTGCTGCAGCTCGATGGAGACCATGTCGGTTTTTTTCAGGGCCAGGCTGCTGAAGAAGTATGGCGTGTCGTAGTGCGTGCTGAGCAGCCTCCAGTCGTCCTGCTTCACCACCGGAGGCAACTGATGCAAATCTCCGATCATCAGGAGTTGCACCCCGCCAAAGGGGCGCGTCTGGTCGGCATGCCGCCTGAGGACGTCGTCCACGGCATCCAACAGATCGGCCCGGACCATACTGATCTCGTCGATGACGAGCAGCTCAAGGCTGCGGATCAGGTTGATCTTGTCTTTCGAGAAGCGATACTGCTGGGTCTGTGTCCGTTCTGTGCCGG
>Ga0134121_10000328_pt1 | contig 56080 bp, 44 predicted proteins | sample KB301_FD_96463 | JGI IMG/M metagenome (GOLD analysis project Ga0134121, IMG submission 96463) | Terrestrial soil microbial communities without Nitrogen fertilizer from Kellogg Biological Station, Michigan, USA - KB3-0-1 | ecosystem: Environmental > Terrestrial > Soil > Unclassified ...
GCTCGGCGCCGTGATCCTGGCGTTCGCCGTCGGGCTCCTGCTGGGGGAAAAGCCGCGCACCCTGGTCGACCAGTTCGGCGGGGGATTCTGGAGCCTGGTGCCGTTCACCATGCAGATGGCGCTGGTGATCGTCGGCGGCTTCGTCGTGGCGAGCAGCGCGCCGGTGGCGCGTCTGATCGCGCGGCTCGCCGCGATCCCGCGCACCCCGCGCGCGGCCGTGGCGACGGTGGCGCTGTTCGCGATGCTCGCGTCGCTCGTCTCGTGGGGGTTGTCGCTGGTGTTCACCGGCCTCCTGGTGCGGGAGATCACCCGGCAGGTGCCGCGCGTCGACTATCGCGCCATCGGCGCGGCCGCCTACCTGGGACTCGGGAGCGTCTGGGCGCTCGGCCTGTCGTCCTCGGCGGCCCTCCTGCAGGCGAGCCGGACGTCGATCCCGGCGGCGCTTTTGCCGGTGACCGGGGTCCTGCCGCTGTCGGAGACCGTGTTCCTGTGGCAGAGCCTCCTCCTGGCCGCGGTCCTGATCGGCGTCTCGGTCGCCATCGCGTGGCTCTCCTGCCCGCCGGCCGCGGCGGCGCGCACCGCGGACGAGATGGGGATCCGCTTCGAGCCGCTGGTCGCGGCCCCGGAGCCGCCCCGCACGCCCGGCGAGCGCCTCGACCGCAACCCGGTCCCCGCCCTCGCGGTGGCGCTTTTGATGGCCGCCTTTCTCTGGCTCCAGGTGCGCGAGAAAGGATTCGTCGCGGCGCTCGACCTGAACAATTTCAACCTGGCGTTCCTGGCGGCGGGCCTTCTCCTTCACAGGCGGCCGCAGAGCTTTCTCAAGGCGGTGGGCCGGGCGGTGCCGGCCACGGCCGGCGTCCTGATCCAGTTCCCGTTCTACGCGGGCGTGTTCGGGCTGATCGCGAACACCGCCATCGCGCCGGCCCTGGCCGGCCTGTTCGTGCGCGCCACCACGCGCGGCACCTTCCCGATCGTCGTGGCGGTCTACTCCGCGATCCTGGGGTTGTTCGTCCCTTCGGGCGGCGGGAAGTGGATCATCGAGGCGCCGTACGTCATGGCGGCGGCCAACACCTGGAAGGTGCATCTCGGCTGGACGGTGCAGATCTACAACGCCGCCGAGGCGCTGCCCAACCTGATCAACCCGTTCTGGATGCTTCCGCTGATGGGGATCCTGAACGTGAAGGCGCGCGACCTGGCCGGCTATTCGATCCTGCAGCTCCTGGCGCACGCGCCGATCGTCCTGCTGCTCGCCTGGCTGCTGTCCTGGACGCTGCCGTACGTCCCGCCGGTGATCCCCGGGCCGTGAACGGCGCGGCCGGGCGGCGCCGCCGGGCTCAGGCGCCGCGCGGCGCGAGGAAGCGGGTGAGCAGGTAGCGATCGTGATCGGCGAAGCCGGCGCGATGATAGAAGCGGCGGGCGCGCAGGTTCCGGCGCTCCACCTCGAGATGCAGGGCGCGGACGCCGAGACGGCGGCAGGCGGTCTCGGCCAGGCGGACCGCCGCGAAGCCGACGCCGCGCCCGCGCCAGGCCGGAGCGAGATAGAGCTCGTCGACGAACGCGTCGAGCCCGAGATACTCCAGGCTCCAGCCGAGCGTCACGACCAGGTATCCCGCCGGAACGCCGCCCGCCTCGACCAGCCAGGCGCGTCCGCGCCGCGGATCGCGCAACAGACCCAAGAGCGCGGCGCGCGCCATGCGTCTGCGCCAGACGAGACCGTCCTGGGCGTACAGGCCGCGCATCAGGGTCAGCAGGCGAGGGACGTCGAGCACGGTGGCGGCACGCAGACGCACCGGCGCGCCGTCTTCAGTGGCGCGGGGCTCAGTCGAATGGCGCTTTGTCGAGCGGCGCCTAGTCGCGCGGCGCGAGGATCGTGCCGCGACAGTTCGGCGCGCCGCAGCGGCAGGGGTAGCGGGTCGCGGCGACCGCGTCGTCGCCGTCCTCCCACTCGTACGCGTAGTCATAGGTGAGCTCCTCGCCCGGCTCGATGTCGACCAGCGCGTCGATGAAGACCCGGCCCCGCTGGACCACGATCTCGCAGTTGGGATCGCACGAGTGATTGATGAATCGCGCCTCGTTGCCGCCCACCGCCGCGTCGATCACCCAGCGGCGGTCGACGGTCATCAGAAGCGTGTGATGCTGCTCCATGGCGTCGTCGTCGTAGCGCCGGTCGGCCTCGGCGTGGGAGATGCGCTCGCCGGTGTACTCGACGATGCGCGTGCCCTTGCGGATCGGCGCGACGGCGAAGGCGCCGCGGCCGTGCAGGGGCGACCGGCGCAGGACGAACGTGCGCGCCCGGCGGGGCACGGACCGGGCCTCAGTGCCCGGCCGGCGCCGGCTGGACCCCGTCGGGGGGCGTGACCGGCGCCTCCTCGGACGGGCCAAGATGATCCGCGAGCCAGCCGGTCCACTCCCGGTAGACCGTCCGGGTGCGGACCGGGTCTCCCGGGAAATGGCCGGCGACCGGGAAGGCGACGAAGCGGGTCTCCACGCCGTTGTCCTTCAAGGCGTGGAACAGCCGGTACGACTGCGTCACCGGCACGCGCGCGTCGCCCGTGTCCGACAGGATGAGCGTCGGCGCCTTGGCCCGCGCGGCGTAGGTGATCGGGGACTGCGCCACGTACTGCTTCATGAGATCGCCCACGAACGGGGAGCGGCCGTCGAAGATCCAGCGCTCCTGCACGTTGTAGTCGGAGAGGGCGTACTGATCGACCAGGTCGTTGACCGAAGCCCCGGTCACCGCCGCCTTCCAGAGGTCGTAGTGCCCGATGAGCCACGACGTCATGTAGCCGCCGTACGACCATCCCGAGACCCCGACGCGGGCGGCGTCGACGAAGCCGCGCGTCTTGAGCGCCTCGAGACCCGCGATCACGTCGCGGCCGGGACCGTCGCCCGCGTCGCCGGCGATGGCGCGCTGGTAGGCGTTCCCCAGGTTGTCGCTGCCGCGGTAGTTGGGCTGGAAGACGACCCAGCCGCGCGCCGCCAGGATCTGGCCGAGCGGCGAGAAGCCCTCGGTCGAGGCGGCCTGCGGACCGCCGTGAATCAGGAGGACGAGCGGATACTTCCGCGCCGGGTCGAATCCCGGCGGCTTGATCACGACGCCGTTCTCGTTGAGCCCGTCCGGCCCCTGCCACTCGAAGCTCTCCACGGCTCCCAGGTCGAGCGCCGCCACCGGATCGTTGAAGGAGGTCAGCCGCTTCGGCGCCGCGTCGGGCGAGGACATGTACCAGAGCTCGGCGGGCCGGTGCGGCTCGCTGCCGGTGAAGGCGATCGCCCCCTTGGGGCCCACCGCGACATCGACCCAGAACGACCAGGAGGGGTTGGCCTGTCCGAGACCGAGGCGGCGGGCCGGCCCCTCGAGAGGCTGCAGCCAGAGCGAGACGCGCGTGCCGTCGTTGCCGCCGACCAGGATCGACTTGCCGTCCGGCATCCAGATCGAGCGGTACAGGCAGCGATCGAGCGCGCGCGTCAGCACGCGCGGCGTCCCTCCCGCCGCCGGGACGAGGTTGATCTCGTTGACGCTGTTCTGATCGCCGTCGCGGTTGTACCAGTAGGCGATCTGCGTCCCGTCCGGGCTCCAGGCCGGCACGCTCTCCAGCAGCTTGCGGCCGGTGAGGGCGCGGATCCCCCCGGTGGCGACGTCGAGCGCCTGGATGGCGACGAAGTCGCCGTCGCCGAAGTGCGGGCCGTTCTGCTTCGCGAACGCGAGGGTCTTGCCGTCGGGCGACCAGGCCAGCGGCGACGAAGGCGGACCGGGCGGCTCGCTGACCGGCAGGCTCCAGGAGCCGGAGGTCAGCCGCTGCGCGGCCCCGCCCTCGGCGGGCACCAGCCAGATGTGCGACGGTCGCGGCGCTTCGGTGGCCAGGAAATCGTTGTCCCCCACCACGAACGCGTCCTCGCCCTTCTTCATGGCCTCGCGGTCGGCGGGCTCGTCTTCCGTGACGTAAGCGATGGCGCCGCCGTCCGGACGCCAGGCGAACTGCTGCACGCCCTCGGGGGCCTCGGTGATCGGCAGCGCGTCGCCGCCGGCCATCGGCATCACGAAAATCTGCAGCCGAGGCTGGTCCGAAGCGCCCGCCGCGCCGGTCGTGTCCTTCTTCGTCCCGCCCTTTTTCGCGCGCGGCTCCGCCTGCGCCAGGAACGCCAGCCGATCGCCGGCCGGCGACCAGCGCGGCGAGCCGACCTTGAGACGCCCCCGGGTCAGGACGCGCTGCGCGCCGGTGCCCACATCGACCAGCACCAGCTCCGCGGCGTGGCGGTTCTCTTCGTAATCCGGGCGCGACACGACCACCACGATCGAGCGGCCGTCGGGTGCTATCTGCGGGTCGCTGACGCGGACGATCCTGGCGAGGTCGTCGATCGTGAAACGCCGCGGCTGGGCCGCGGCGTCCGCGGCGAGCAGGGCGAGGCAGGCGGCAAAAGCGGCGCTGGTCCGGGTCATCGATTCGTCTCCTGTGCGGGTGCGGAGGGACGAATTATATCCGCTCCGCGGGCGGGCGCGGCGGCGAAGCCGGGGACGCGAGCGGGAGCAGGATCACGAGGGTGGCGCCCCACCCGCCGCCGGTCTCGTCGGCCGGCCGCCAGGAGGCGACCCCGGGCAGGCGGTCGAGAATCGCGTGCACCGTGCGGCGCAGGGCGCCGGTCCCCTTGCCGTGGACGACACGCACCTCGAGGATGCCACGCTCCCGGCAGGCGTCGAAATAGTCGATCAGCAGCGGCTCGACCTCGCGCGGGCGGAAGGAGTGCAGGTCGAGGGTTCCGTCGATCGGGATCGCGACCGGCTCCACGGCTCAGCGCGGCGGGTGGCGATAGGTCGTGGCCAGCACCTCTTTCCACGCGCCGTCCTGCTGGGTGCGCAGCGACCAGGTGAAGGCGTCCTTGCCGGCCCGGGTGACGACCGAACGGGTGCCGCCGTCATCGATCTCGTATCCGAGAGAGTCGGCGCGGGGGATCGCGGCCTCGCCGATCCCGCCGGAGCCGCGGATGCTCCAGAGCATGAACTGGTGCCGCCGCTCGTCATGGAACAGCAGGCCGTCGTACAGCCGGACGCGTTTCTCGCCCTGGAGATTCCAGGAGGTGAAGCGCACCGTGCGACGCGCCGGGCCCCACTCGTAGGTCTCCTCCACGTGCACCGTCGCGCCGGTGTTCCAGGCGCCGCGCCCCTCCCAGCGGCCGCCCACCAGCCAGGAGAAGACCCCGATCCCCGAGGTGGGCTGGGCCCCCGAAGCGGCGGCGGCCGGGGAGCGGTCCCGAAGCGCAGGGTGGAAGAGGACTTCGCCGGCGGGTCCCGCCGGTGCGCTGCCGCGCGCCGTGTCGGGGGTCACGCCCGGGCAGCCGATCTCGCCCGCCTTCTTCACCAGCCCGCGCGCCACCGCGAGATTGTCCACGCCATCCTTGTCGATGCGGAACAGGCTCGGGAAGTGATCGAGCAGCCAGCCGGCGCGCTCGTCGCCCGCGAGCGTCTGGACCAGGATGTCGTCCGTCAGGCGAACGAGCGCGTTCGAATCGGGCAACCCGGTTTCCGCGGCCTGGCGCACCCGCGCGGTGTCGTCCCGATCGGGGCTCGGCGTCAGCGCCAGGACGCACTCCTCCGTCTCCGGAAGGCAGCTCCCGCCGCGGCAGACCACGTCGAGGGACGAGAAGGGGAGCCACTCGTACGGGCCGCCCGCGCGCGGCAGCATCACCTCCAGGCGGACCCGCACCGCGCTCTCGCCGAGCACCTCGACGCGATAACGGCCCGGGTCGGCGTTCCCCGACCAGATCACGGCCGGCGCCGCCGGGTCGCGGAAGTCGACGACCGACACCTCGCTGGCGGCCAGGGTTCCGTCCTGCCCGGGCGAGTCGTCGGCGCAGACCGCCAGCCGCGCGCCACCCGGAGGCAGGATCAGGATCGGCGGCGGCGCCGATTCGTGCGGTCCATCCTTGGGACAGAGAAGGCCCGCCGGGGCGGAGGGAGCCGCTGCCGGGGCGGAGGGAGCCGCGGCCGGCCCGGACCCGGAAGCCAGGAGTGCCAGCAGTGCGGGGAGAAGATGCAACGGTGCCAACGCGGACCTCCGGACCCGGACGCGAACTCGGATGCGTCGACCATGATAACCGGCCCGCGGGACCGGCTTCTAGCTGAACAGGCGGGCGAGAAAGAAGGCGGCGCCCGCGGCGATGCCGCCGATCGCCATCGTCTGCCAGGCGCTGCGCAGCGGCCGCCCGGTCGTATAACGGCCCTTGACGTAGCCGAACACCGCGAGGGCCAGCACCGTCACGACCACCGAAGTCCCCAGGGCGCCGGCGGTGGTGGCGCTGAAGAAGTACGGGGCCAGGGGGATCAGGCCTCCGACGACGTACGCGGCCGCGATGGTTCCCGCGCTGCGCGGCGCCTGGCGCGGATCGGGGGGATCGAGCCCGAGCTCGTGGCGCATCATGAATTCGACCCAGGCCGCGGGTCGTGACTGGAAAGCGCGCACGACCGGGGCGTACTCCTCGGGACGCAGGCCGTATTCGCTGAACACCTTCTCGGTTTCCGCGATTTCCGCTTCGGGCTTCTCCACCACCTCGCTCTCCTCGCGGGCGTGCTCGGAGGCGTAGTGCTCGGCGTCGCCGAGCGCGGCGAGATAGCCGCCCAGGCCCATGGCGATCGAGCCGGCGGCGACCTCCGCCAGGCCGGCCAGCACCACGAGCCGGCTGGAGTCGACGGCTCCCGACAGTCCCGCCGCGAGCGCGAACGGCACCGTGAGGCCGTCCGACATTCCGATCACGACGTCGCGGACCAGACGGCTTCCGGAAAAGTGCTGCTCGATGTGAGGCGTGGCGGGCATCGGAGCCTCCCAGGGCTCCCGATTCTACTTTGGCTCCGCGGGCCCCGCTCCGGGCCGTCATGTGAAACGTCCCCATATTCCCTATGGCGACAGCGCAAGGCGGCGTAAACAAATGATTCGTCTTTAGTTGACAGGCCGCTCGGATCACCGTAAATGACCGAAATCATATCGGTCCGACGGCCAGGGCAGTGGTTGCCCGGGTTGGCCCGCAACCCGGACCGGCGCATGCGTTCTGGCGCTTGGGGTCAGGACCCACGTCGATCATCAGCATTCAACCGCAGACCATCCACTCGCGACCTCCGAATCCGGAGGCAGGGAGGAGTGCATGAACTCTCGCCAGTCACGCCGAATCGCGCCCGCGGTCCTCTGGACCCTCCTGGGCCTTACCGGGCTGCTGGCCCTGCCGGGCCTGCTCGTCTGGGGTCAGCGCGCGCCCAAGACCAGCGCGGACACCGACGTGATCGGCGCCGCGGAGGCGCAGTTCGCCCGCGGCCTGCAGGGCCCCCCGGGGACCGCGCGTCCGGCCGGGCGCTCGCCGCTGAACGATCTGGACCCCCGCTGGGACGTGCCCGACGAGGCGCGCCACCTGAGCCTCGAGACGCCGCTCGGCCTGATCGACCCCGGCCGGGTGGAGGAGCTGCGCGGCCGCGTGCCGCTGGTGGCGGGTCCCCACGGCCGCGCCCTCGGACACGGCCGTCGCGGTGAGATCGGCGCCGGCTTCAGCGCGCTGCAGATCGACGCCGCCGCGCTCGCGTCCCGCACCCCCGAGGGGATCGACGCCGACCTGGCGGCGATGGGGGTGAAGATCTACGGACGGATGGCGGAGCGCGGTCTCCTGGTGCGCGTTCCGGCGGGCGCGGTCGAGACGCTGGCGCAGGCCGGGTTCGTCGAGGCGGCGATGCCCTGGGAGGCGGAGTTCCGCATCGACCCGATGCTGGCGCGCAACCCGATGCTGCAGCGCTCGCGGGCGACGTCCGACGACCTGACGCTGGTCCTGGACTTCTTCGACGGCGCCGACATGGCGGCGGCGAAGCGGGACGTGGAGCGGATCAGCGGTCACGCGCCGGTCGAATACTCGATCGACGGTCAGTCGTTGCGCGTCGACGCGCACTACGCGAAGGTCCCGGCGCTGGCGCGCCTGGACTGGGTCAAGTACGTCTACGAAGAACCCGAGCACCTGCTGATGGACGCGGAGATCCCGACCATGGCGATGGTCGGGAACGTCAAGGAGAACCTGCCGTTCCAGAAGCCGTACTTCGACGTCAAGGTCGACGGCGGCGGCATCGACACCAACGGCGACGGCCAGCGGCTCAACAACGGACTCGACACCGTGCCGCCGCAGATCGTCGCGGTGACCGACAACGGCATCTCCTACGACTCGGTGCAGTTCTCGCAGTCGGCGACGCTGCCTGCCGGCGGGCTCACCCCGATCGGCCCGTCGCACCGGAAGATCCACTCCATCCAGACGGTGACCGACAGCGGCGACGGCTGCGACTCCCCGCTGTCCGGCGGGGGCACCCACGGCAACGTGGTGGCCGGCGTGATCGCGGGCGACGCGTCGCCCTTCGGCTCCAAGGTGTCGAAGCACATCTACAACAACCGCCCGCGGGTGGACGGCATCGAGCTGAGCGGCGTGGCGCGCGGAGCGCGCATCATCATGCAGGACGCCGCGACCTCCGCGCAGTGCCTGCTGAACGACCTCGTCGAGCGCGGCGGCAACGTCTCGCCGGGCTCCCTCGCCACCCGCCTCGCGCTGGCGATCTGCCCGCGCGCGGGCGGCACGGGGGCCTGCTCCGGGATCGTGGGCGGCGGCTCCGAGGTCCACCTGCACGTGCTGCCGTTCGGCATCCCGAACTTCGACCTCACCCTCAACAATCTCGAGGACGGCACCTACACGGCCGACGCCCGCGACATCGACACCTTCCTGGTCAACAACAGGGACTACATGGTGTTCGCGCCGGTCGGCAACACCGGGACGCAGAAGGTGCAGTTCTTCTTCTCCTCGCTCAACAGCCAGGTGAAGAACCGGTACCCGGATCTGTTCGACGGCACCGCCCTCGACAACGATCCGAACATCGTCAACCCGCTCCAGGTCGCTCCACCCGCGACCGCCAAGAACCTGGTCTCCGTCGGCAGCCATTTCGAGGACGTGCAGACCGCCTTCTCCGCCAACGAAGAGGAGAACATCGTCAACTTCAGCTCCAAGGGGCCCGCGACCGCCGGGTCGCTGCGCATGGCGCCGATGATCGTCGGCGTCGGCGCCGACCTGAGCGGCTTCTTCTTCGGGCCGAACACCGTGTCGGTGGCGGTGTGGAAGAGCCGCGACAACGACAATGCGCAGCCGGTCGACGCGGTGCTGGACGAGACCAACTACGGCACCTCGTACTCCTCGGGCGAGATCGCCGGCGTCGCGGCGCTGATCCGCGATTACCTGGCGCAGGGCTTCTACCCCACCGGCGTCCGGGTCGACGCCGACCGGATGCCGAGCATCTCCGGCGCGGCGGTGAAGGCGGCGCTGGCCGCCTCGGCGAACTTCGAGGAGCTGCTGGAGGCCGACTATCCGTCGGTCACCGATCGTCACGTGGCGTTCGGTCGCTCGGTGAACCTCGGGACGGTGGCGGGGACGAACATCGGCGTCCTGGGCAACATGGAGCAGGGGTACGGCCGTCCGGTGCTGACCTCGGTCCTCCCGCTGGCGAACTGGCCTGTGTCGAAGGGAATCGGCGCGCCGCAGACGGTGGAGTACCCGGCGGCCGGCCTCATCCTCTACGACACGCTGGCCACCGGGGAGGGCTCGATCAACAACACCACCCGCACCCAGATCGAGCACACCTTCACGGTCGATTCGGAGACCACGCGCCTGGTCGGGCCTTCGCGCGTCGTCGACCGGGGCCAGCTGCGCATCGCCGTGGCGTGGCCGGACCCGCCGTCTTTGGCCGGCTCGGCCGGCGCGCTCATCAACGACCTCGACCTCGAGGTCGAATCGCCCGGACCCGACAACAACATCGCCACCACCGCCGACAACGTCACCTATGACGGCAACGTCTACATCTCCAACACCGTGAAGGACGGCCAGTGGTCGCAGGGCCGGGCCTCCGGGTCGCTCGACATCTCCGACAAGCGCAATCCGGTCGAGGCCGTGCACCTCACCGCGGACCCGAACGGCGACGGCGATCCGTCCGACTCGCAGCTCTACACGGGCACCTGGAAGGTGCGCGTGAAGCGCGGCAGCGGCGGGGCCACGCCCGGCCAGATCTCGGCGCTCACCGGCGCCATCGAGGACGCCAACGGCAACGGCCGGCTGGATCCCGGCGAGGACACGGACGCCGACGGCCTGCTCGACGCCGACGGGCAGCCGTACGGCCTGCTGGTCGCGGGTCCGGTGTTCGGCTCGGGAGCGCAGACCTTCAACGGCGCGGCGCACGACTTCCCGGCCAGCCGCGCCAGTCTCGACAAGAGCCTCTACGGCTGCGCCGATCAGCTGAGCGCGACGATCTTCGACATCGGCACGACGGCGGGCGCCGTCACCGGCGCCGCCATCTTCGAGGTGACCGACAAGAACGGCAACGTCATCGACAGCGAACACAACCTGGCGTTCGCCGCCGGGACCGGCACCTCGTCGTACAAGTCGGCGGCGATCCCGGTGCGCGAATCGAAACCGGCCGCGGTGCCCGACAACGGCATCCTGGAGACGGCGGGGAACACCGCCGACGAGCCGTACTTCGTCCGCGTCCGCTACCCCGATACGCCGCGCGATGCGCTGGCCGCGGCGCGCATCTCGTGCTCGCCCAACCTGGTCGCCTGGCGCTGGCAGACCGAGGGCGAGAACTGGGACCAGCAGGCCGCCCTGTTCGGCGGCTGCGACAACGACCAGTACCCGGACGCCGGCGAGACCGTGATCTACTCCGTCGCCTTCGGGAACTCGAACGTCGATCAGGACTTCAGCGACGTGAAGGCGACGCTGACCGTCACCGGGCCGGGCGCGGCGGCGGTCCGGGTGCTCAATTCGCCGACCAACATCGGGCGCATCCCGGGCGGCCAGATCACCGCGGCCTCGTTCTCGCTGGCGATCGACGCCACCGCGCTCAACGCGATCCTGGTCAACAACCGGGTCGTGGACATGACCGTGACGTTGCAGTCGTCGAACGGCAACATCCAGCTTCCGCGCCAGACCTTCACCTTCCACCAGGCGCTGAACTCCGACGACGAGCGGTTCCACTACTCGACCGACTACCCGGGCGGCGGCCGCGAGATCCGCGACTTCAACCGGAACCTCCAGATCGACAAGCCGGACAAGATCGACCCGTTCACCGGCATCCAGCTTCCCGACGAGGACATCACCTTCAACAGCATGTTCATCGCCGGCACCTCCGGCGGGCTGGTCACCAACACCCTGGGTGAGGACCTGAACAACAACGGCGTCCTCGACGCGGGCGAGGAGATCATCCCCAACGGCACCCTCGACAAGGGGATCCTGGCGCTGCCGGGAGGGCCGTCCGCGGCGGACGACGTGCCGTTCAACTTCGACACCAACAACGGCGGGTTCCTGGGTCTCCGGCACCCGTTCAGCCGTCCCGGGACCGCCGCGCCCAACGTCGCGTGGGAGTGGGTGCGCGCGGGGCTGTGCGGGTTCCAGACGGCCATTCCGGACGGCAACGCGACCAAGGGGTTCCAGAACAACGGGGCGGGCATCTGGCACACGGGGGACGGCAACCTGAGCACGCCGGCCGCCAACGCCAGCGGGTGCGACAACCACCTCGTCGCCACCGACTCGTCGACGCCGCCCGGCACCGAATTCCTGATGGACGTCCTGGAATCGCCGATCATCGCCAAGGTGCACCAGGTGGCGGACAGCCGCGGCCTGCCGTACACCGTCGAGTTCCAGCGGTTCGGCATGAACATGGATCACCAGACGCTCGACGGCAACACCGGCGGCAACGTCAACCTCGACAACAACGTCCAGGACGACACCGGCAACTGCCTGCTGTGTCAGGAATTCGATCCGAACTACGGCGGCCTCGACTACCAGATCGCCAACTTCCACACCGACGCCGGGGTCGATCCGAGCGGGGTGGCGGACGTCGGGCAGAGGACCTTCGGGCCCCGCATCGATCCGAACAATTCCACCATCGGCGGCAATCCCCAGGTGGACGGCGACGAGACGGGGTTCTCCGGCTTCACTCAGAACACCAACACGAATTCGAGCTCGCCCATCCCGACCGCCCCGCCCGACCTGCTGCCGTACCCGCTGCCCGGCGCGCCGGTCGTCATGGCCTCCGACGGGACGCCCTGGACCAACAACGTCCAGGGACCGGTCCGCAACCTCGACATCACCCTGACCACCTACGACGCCGGCTTCGTCTTTCTGATGGAGGGGCCCGGCGCGTCCGAGATCACCGACGTCACCCCTTACGACGTGAACGCCGGGCTGCGCTGGCAGATCGGCATCGGTTTCTACAACATCGAAGGGGCGACCACGGCCGCCGACTACGGCATCGGGGTCGACGACGTCGTGTTCGAATGGGACGAGCGGCACCCGGTGGACGAGGGCACCCTCGGCCACACGCCGGCCTGCTCGCGATTCGGCCAGCCGGGCCAGCCGGCCGGACAGCAGTGCGCCACCCTCATGGTCGACCGCACGGCGCTGTTCGAGTGCGACGAGGCCATGACCGTGACCGTCAACAATCCCAAGGTCGCGGGCAGCGGATCGGTCATCGTGCGCGCCGCGTCCGACAGCGACGCGCGCCTGATCACCACCGGGACCGGCACGGCGCTCCACCCGGTCAAGAGCTTCACCCTGCCCGAGGTGTCGCCCGGCCTGTTCGTCGGCAGCGTGCCGGTGACCCAGACCATCAACACGGCGGACCAGCTCTTCGTGTCGCCCTCCGGCGACGCCAACATCGTCTTCTACTACCAGGACCCGACCTGCGACGGGAACCGCAATGGGATCGCCGGGCAGAACGACTTCGACAACATCGACGGCGACGGCGTGGCGTTCGCAACCGACAAGTGCCCGCTCGTCTACGACCCGGCGCAGACCGACACGGACGGCGACGGGATCGGGAACGCATGCGACAACTGTCCGTTGATCGCCAACGCCAACCAGGCCGACTCGGACGCCGACGGCGTCGGGGACGCCTGCGATCTCGACGATATCGACTTCGACGGCGTGGTCAACGACCTCGACAACTGCCCCGACGTCTACAACCCGCTGCAGACGCCGGCAGGCGGCGCGAGTACCAGGGGAACGGCGTGCAACGCCAACACCGACCGTGACGGCGACGGCGTGCCCGACAAGAGCGACAACTGCGTGCGCACCGCCAATACGACCCAGGTCGACACCGACGACGACGGCATCGGCGATGCGTGCGACGGCGACTGCGTCAACGGCAGGTCGCAGGTTCTGGCGAGCGGGTCCTGCAGCCGTTCGAGCGATACGATCTGCACCCTCGACACGCAGTGCCCGGTCACCGGCGTCTGCGCCGAGAACCCGAAGAACGTCTGCAGCACCTCCAGCGGCAGCTGCACCTGCGTCAACATCGCGCAGGAGACCTGCCAGCGGCTCGGTGTCGTCAACGACGGAGGATGCCTGACCGCCAACGACGACTTCGACGCTGACGGCGTGCCGGACGGTATCGACGACTGTCCGACGATCCCGAACCCGCCGGTGATTCCGGGGACCACGCGTCAGGCCGACACCGACAACGACGGCCGCGGTGACGCCTGCGACTCCCCGCTCCAGGTGGACGGCGACAACAACGGCATCCCCGACGACGTCGTGTCGTTCGGCGTCCTGGTCAACTGCGGCAAGCTCGATCTGCCCAACCTGGTGGTCGAGGCCGCCAGCGTCGTTGATGTCAACGGCGACGGCGACGCCTTCTGCGATACCGGCGAGCAATGCCAGATGACCCTGGTCATCAGCAACGCCGGCGGCAAGAACCTCACCGACGTCACGATCTACCTGGCGACCTCCGACCCCGACATCGCCTGCGTCACCAGGCCCTCGATCGTCATCGGCGACCTTCCGGCGGGCGGGCGGGTCGACACCGCCAACATCGGCGGCCAGAGGCGGTACTTCGAGTACACCGAGTCCTCAACGACCCAGACGACCGCGCCGGCGACCCCGGCCGTGGCCCAATGGACCCTCAACGTCACCGCGCGCGAAGCGCTCGGGACGAAGAACAAGGTCAACTTCCAGACCGTGCTCGATCTCAACCTGCCGACCGGGGTGACCATCACCAAGGTGCCGGGCCCCGACGGCATCCCCGGAACGGCCGACGACGGGAACTGGTTCGAGAACTTCGACGTCGACCGGGACGGCGTCGGCGGCGTCGACATCAGCGACGGGCGCAACGGCGTCCCGAACGACACGTTCGGGTTCACGGTCGGCTCAGCGCTCGGCGGCCTGAGCTCGCTGGCGGCGATCGGCTGCGGCGGATTCCACATTCCGCCGCAGGATCCCGGCTGTCACATCGACCCCGACAACGACATGGACTGGCATATCCATTGTCCCGCCGGCACCTGTCCCGCGCCGCACGTGGTCGGCTCCGCGACCGCGTACTCCGGCTCGGCGGCCGACGGCCCGATGGCTCTCTCGGGCCAGAACTCCCTGCATTTTGGGCGGCACACCGACGCGACCAGCCGGAAGGGGGACACCACCTCGTTCCGGGCCATCGCGGCGTACGTGACGACGGTGAACCTGACGCCGCTTCCGGTGGCGGGCGACCTGGTCCTGTCCTTCTACCACATCGCCGACATGATGGATAACACCCAGGCCGACATCCCGGTCGGCACCGCGCTCGACCGCGGCGACGTGCAGATCCGCGTCGACCTCAATCCGGATCCGGTGACCGATCAGTGGGGCTTCTGGGACAAGCTCGCGCCGTTCGAGAACGTCTACGATCACATCCCGTACGTCTGGAGCCATTACGGCGCCCAGACCACCTATTGCGACCTGACGCCGACCGACACCGGGTCGGCGCAGCCGGCGCCGCGCGGCGCGCACGAGACCATGTGCTGGCCGCAGGGCATCTGGTCCCATTGCGGCAACCCCTACGGCACCGACACGACCTTCGGCTGTCCGGGACCGGGTGTCCAGGGCACGACCGCTCCCGCGGGCGGCGCGCTCTGGGTCAAGTCGCGCTTCTCGCTCTCCAATTTCATCGGCGCGCGCGTCCAGGTCCGCTGGATCGCGTCGACGTGGGAGTTCGACCTCAACGGGCCGACGCAGGATTACGCGACCTACGGCCACGGCTGGGAGAACAGCCTGAACGACGACGGCTGGTGGGTGGACGACATCCTGATCACCGGCGCCATCACCACACAGGTCTCCCCGGTGGCCGACACGCACGCGGCGCCGGCGCCGACCTGCCCCGCGCCTTCGGCGATGTGCAACCCCGGTCTCGGAACGGATCACGGGTTCACGCCGGCGATGGTGGTCACCGACGCCAACGGCGACGGGATCTTCGAGAAGGGGGAGAATGTCGAGTTCGCGGCCGACGGCACCACCAACCCCGGCGGGTGCGCCAACGGCGTCACCGAGTACCGCTTCATGCGTGGCGGGCAGGTGGCGCAGGACTGGTCCGCCAACGCCTTCTTCCACGACGGCGTGGTGGCGGATGGCTCCTACCAGGTGCTCGCCCGCTGCAGCAGCACGCCCGCCTGCACGACGACGACCGGGGTCAGCCAGGCCCTTCAGGTCTACCCCGGCGACGGCACCGACCTGGTGCTGACGCTCACCAACGCCGGCGCCGGCAGCGCCAATCTGAAAATCATCGCGCGGCCGCATCCGGCGACGATGTCGGGGTACGACTTCTATCGCTACACCGGGCCGCCTGCGCCTCCGGCGAACCTGACGGGGACGGTCATCGTGGCCTGCGACCAGGGGATCGGCACGGCGGTCGGAGCGACGGTGCAGGTCACCGACCCGACGCTGCCGGCGGTGGGCCAGGTGATCTACTACTGGGCCGGACACAGCAACGTGACGCCAGGCTCGAAGGCCTCGCTCGGCCGGAGAACCGACAACACGATCCGCGTGGCGCCCATCAGCTGTCCGTAGGCCGCGGGGCGCGTCGCGTCCACCAGGCTGCGGGCGCTACGCGCGCCCGGCGGGGACGGGTCCGGTCTCGCTGCGCGAGACCTCCCCTCGCCTCGCTGCGCGCGCACCCGTTGCGCCGCAACCCGGCGCAACGGGGCCCGGCGCGCTCCGTCTCGGACGCCCCGCCGGACCCGCGTCGCGTCCTCGCCTCATGGCGCCGGCGACGCGGACCCTTATGAAAAAGATAGGGAATTCAAGGGGGGTGGATGTGACTCCGGCGGCGCTCAAGCCTCTGATCAAGATTGATGCGCTCGAAGCGATCGACATCCGGATTGGGACGATCGTGCGGGTCGAAGAAGTCCCGGACTCCTCCCGGCTCGTCCTGCTGACGGTCGATTTCGGCGATCACAGCCGATCGATCGTGGCCGGTCTTCGAACCGAACGGGCCGAGCCGCGGGAGATCGAGGGACGTCAGGCGCTGTTCGTCGTCAACCTCGAGCCGAGGAAGATCCGCGGGAAGGTCTCGGAGGGGATGCTGTTCGACATCGGCGCCGCCGATGCCATCACCCCTGTGCTGGCGGTGCCCGAGCGGCCCGTCCCAAACGGCACGCGCGCCGGCTAGTCCATGGTGGCGCGCAGCTTGTTGCACCCCCGCGCGGGCCCCCGAGGTGAGCTCGCATTCCTCGCCCCCTGCCCACCAAGTCAATCTCTGTGACGACCTAACTCGCTGCCCTGCCGCCACTTCGGGCGATCCATGCAACAAGCTGCGCGCCACCATGGACACATCTGCGCCGTCCCCCACGTCTCATCGCTGTGACTCGCCCTTCGCCGATCCCCGGCCTGGCCCTCCGGCCCCCGGCTCCGGTCGTGATGCTGGCGCTGATCGTGGCGACCTCCTGCCTCCACCCCGGCGCGGCGCTGGCCAAAAGCATCTCGATCGAGAGCGCCGTCCCCTCCGGCCCCATCGCGATCGACGCGAAGCTCGACGACTGGCAGGACGCGCTGGTCACCGTCAAGCCGGCGAACCTCGCGGTCGGGCTGCGCAACGACGGGACCGACCTCTATCTCTGCGTCCAGTCGCGCGACCCCGAGGTCAACCTCCAGATCCTGAACCTGGGGATGACCGCCTGGATCTACCCCCACGGGCGGGACGAGAGGCAGTTCGGCGTCGAGTACCCCCTGGCGCGCGACCGCGTCGAATCGTTCAGCCGGACGGCGAGCGCGGGCGCCGCTTCCGCAGACGCCACGACCGGGTCGCGCCCGATGACCCGGCTGGCGATCCGGGGGCCGTCGCCCGACGATCGGCGCGTGATGGCGGTTTCGGACGCGACCGGGATCGCCGCCAGCGCCGCCACGGTCGACGACGCGTTCGTCTATGAGATCCGGATCCCCCTCGCCAGGAGCGAGGAGCACCCGTACGCCATCGGTGCGGCGCCGGGGGAGCGGATCGAGATCCGGCTCGAGACGACGCAGCCGGCGCCCTATCTGAAGGAGCACGATGAGAGCGCGCCGCGCGGCGGCGGGCTCGGCGGCTCCGGCGGGGGCGGCATGGGGGGCCATGGCGGTGGAGGTGGCGGTGGTGGAGGTGGTGGCGGCATGGGCGGGCACGGCGGAGGGCACCGCGGGGGCGGAGGCTCGGGTGGGGGCTCGGGCGGCGGCGCGCATGGCGGCGCGTCCTCCCAGTCGGCGCCGGCCGGGCACGCCGAGCCGCCGACGCCGCTCGACCTGACGCTCAAGGTCAGGCTGGCCGGCGGCGCCCCTTGACGGAGCGTTCGCCCTGCGCGTAGCCTCGCTCCATGCGGCTCTCGATGACGCGACGAGCGGGCCGGCGGCGCTTCCCGTCGCTGCGCCAGGCGTGGATCCCGGGCCTGGCGGCGATGCTGCTCGCGGCGCCGGGTTGCTCGGCGCGGCCGGCTCCGGCCGTCAAGGTGGCCACGTCGGCCCTGCAGTTCATCGCCGACGATTACTCCCGCGCCCAGGACGAGGCGAAGCGGCGCAGCGTGCCGATCTTCGTCGAAGCCTGGGCGCCCTGGTGACACACCTGCCGCTTCGTGCGCGCGACGGTGCTCAACGACCCCGCGCTCGCGAAGTACTCCGGGCGGTTCGCCTGGCTCTCGATCAATGCCGAGGATGCGCGTAACGCCGACGTCGTCGGTCGTCTCGAGATCGACGCCTACCCGACCTTCCTGATCCTGGACGGCGCGAGCGGCAAGGCGGCGCTGCGCTGGAGCGGGACGCTCACGGCCGCCGAATTCGAGCGCTTCCTGGCCGACGGCGAGCGGGCGGTCGCGGGGTCGGGCGGCTCTCCGGCGGACGAGGCTCTGGCGCGCGCCGATCGACTGGGCGGCGGGAAGCAGGCGGCCGCGGCGGCCGCGGCCTACGCCGAGGCGCTGCGCGTCGCATCGGCGGGCTGGACGGGACGCGATCGCGCCATCGAGTCGCTTTTGGCGGCGCAGCAGAAGGCCGGCGACCTGGAAGGGTGCGTCGCGACGGCGCGGCGCGAGATCGGCGGCATGGATCGCGGGCCGGCCTTCGCGGCCGCGGCGGCGACGGGGCTCGGCTGCGCCGCCGACGCGCCGAAGGACGCCGCCTGGCGCGCCGCGGCGATCCCGGAGCTGGAGAAGCTGGTCGAGGAGAGTCTCGGGCTGCAGGACGTTCTGGCCGACGATCGTTCGAGCGCCTACGGGGTCCTCGTCGACCTCGAAGACGAGCGCGGCGATGCCGCCGCAGCGAAGGCGATGGCCCAGCGCTGGATGGGCTTCCTCGACGCCGAAGGCAAGAGCGCCCCGAGCGTCGAGCAGCGCGCCGCGCTCGATTCGCATCGCGTCGGCGCCGCGCTGGCGCTCGGCGACCCGGCGCGCGCCGTGCCCGCGCTGCTCGCCTCGGAGCACGATCTCCCCGACGACTACAACCCGCCGGCGCGCCTCGCCGTGCTCTACCGCGAGATGGGGAAGTACGACGAGGCGCTGGCCGCCAGCCAGCGCGCTCTCGACCGCGCCTACGGCCCGCGCAAATTGCGCATCTTCGACACTCGCGCCGACGTCTACGTCAAGATGGGTGACAAGGCGTCGGCGAAGCGCACGCTCGAGGACGCGGTCCGGTTCGCGCAGTCGCTCCCCGAAGCGCAGCGGCCGGCCCGCCTCGTCGCGCAGCTCGAGAAGAAGGCCGCCGCCCTCGGCTCCTGAATTCTTCGCATCACTCCTTGACAAGCCCTCCGGAGGCCGTCTTAGACTCGACGCCATACGCCGGCCGCGTCAAAGCGCGGCCCCAACTCAGGAGGGAGACCCGTCATGAGAACCTGCATCCGCAGGAGCGCCTGCGCGCTGCTGCTCGCCGTCGCCGTGCTGGCGGCGGGAGCCAGCGCGGACGCGTCGATGTATCTCAAGCAGACCGTCGCCGACCTGATCCAGAAATCGCACACCGTCGTGCACGCCAAGGTGTTCGACGTGCGCAGCGAGTGGAACGCGGATCATTCCTACGTGTTCACCTACGTCACCCTCGAGGTGAAGCGCACGCTTCAGGGCCAGAAGCACGCCTACGAGGAAGTCCGTGTTCCGGGCGGCACGGTCGGCGACTTCCACGCCGTGATGGAGGGCGCTCCGGAGTTCAAGATCGGCGACGAGGTGGTCGTGTTCCTCGGGTCGTGGGACGACGGCGTGAGCATGGTCGAGGGCTACTTCCAGGGCGTCTCGAAGGTCGCGCGCGACGCGGCCGGCAACGAGATGCTCGACGGCGGCTCGGCCCATGGCCGGTCGATTTCCCAGCTGGCGCGGCAGATTGCCGCGTCCGGCAAGTAGGAGGCGACCATGAACCGCAACCTTCCGCGCTTCGCGTTCGCCGTCACGGTCCTTCTGGCCGGCGTCACCGCGGCCTCGGCCTACGTCCTCCTCAGCCCGACGCGGCGCTGGTTCACCACGCCGCGCACGGTCACCGTCGACAACCGCGGCATGGCTTCGGTCACCGACAACGATCACGGCGTCAGCGCCGCGGTGAACGCGGTCGGCGCCTGGGGCACCTCGATCGTGCGTGGCCAGGCCGGCACGGTCAGCTACACGCTCGGCGACGGACGGAGCGACATCATCTTCTCGGACCCCCGGCACATCTGCAAGGGTTCGTGCATCGCCGCCACCACGACCGGCTACTACGACACCAACACCACGGGGACCTGCGGCGGCACGACCATGGTCGCGATCACCGACAGCGACACCGCCTTCAACCTGTCGTTCGATTACACGACGAATGGTGAATCGGACGGCTGCTCGAACGAGATCTACCTGACCTCGGTCACCACGCACGAGATGGGCCACCTGATCGGCCTCGGGCACTCGGCCGATCCGGCGGCCCTCATGTACCCTTCGGTCGCCTACTGCGACAACAAGCAGCTCAACAACGACGATCGCTCCGGCGCCAGCGCCCTGTACGGCTGCACGCTGCAGACGGGCGGCGGCGGGGGCGGCTGCAACAACAACGGCACCTGCGAGGCGGGCGAGGACTGCAACACCTGTCCGGCCGACTGCTCCGGTCGCACCGGCGGCAAGCCGGCGAGCCGGTACTGCTGCGGCAACGGCGTCCACGAGTCTTCGGAGACGACCGCCCTCTGCGACGGTAACTTCTAGGCCGTCGCGGCTCTCAAGCCAGGAAGCGACAGGCGGCGCGGCGTCCGGGAACGGGCGCCGCGCCACGTCGCGGTTGCGTTGCTCCCGGTCCGTCACCAGATTGGATCCCGGGGTGAAGGGACTCCTTTCCCGCCCCGGGACGCCCGATGGACGAAGACCTCTCGACCGGCATCGACCGCCTGCGGGCGCTGTCCATCGTGGGCGTCGTCTGCATCCACGCCACGTCGCCGCTCCTCAACGCGCGCGCGGGCCGGGCGGCCCACGACGGACTGTTCTGGGGGCTCGCGGCGCTGAACCAGGCGGCACGGTTCTCGGTCCCGGCCTTCTTCTTCCTCGCCGGCCTCCTGGCCGCCATCGCCTCGCGCCGCGTTCCGGCCGGCGGCCCGGCGGGGACGGCGTCGGTCGGAGCACGGCTCAGGCGCCTGCTCCTTCCATACCTCACCTGGAGCGTCGCCCTTTTCGTGGTCCCCGAATGGCTGCGCCGCGGGGCGTTGCCGCCGGGGACCACGACGCGCTTCCTGCTTGGGCAGACCTTCACCGGCGGCTACTTCCTGATCGCGCTGGCGCAGCTCGCGCTCGTGACACCCTGGCTCTGCCGCCGGGCCGGGACCCGGCGGCGCGAGACGGCGCTCGCGGCGTCGGCGCTGCTGGCCGCGGTTCTGGGCGGGGATCTGATCGCCGCCTACGGAGGCCCATCCCCGTGGGCCATCATTATTAATAGCGGGTTCTCGGCGGCGCTGTCGTCGGGGCTCGTCTGGGCGCCGTTCTTCATGGCGGGCGTGCTGGGCGGCCTCGATCCCGCGCGGCTTCGGTCGTTCCTCCTGCGCCGGGCGGGCTGGCTCGTGGTCCTCGCGGCGATGGCGCTGCCACTTTCCCTCGTCGAATTCCGGATCGTCCTCGCGCGGACCGGATCGGTCGGGCTGGCCGCGAGCTTCCTCAAGCCGTCCTCGGTGGCGCTCGCTGTCGCCTGCACGGGGCTCGCGCTCGTCGTTCCGGCCGGCCCGGCCGTCTCGCGGATCGCGCGGTGGCTGGCGCCGGCGTCGTTCGCCATCTATCTCGTCCACGGCGGGGTGATCCAGGCGATGGAGCGGGTGTTGCCGGGCCCGGGCGCCTCGGCGGCCGCCGCCTGCCTCGACGTGGCCATCATGGTGCTGGCCGGTCTCGCGGCGCCGATCGCGCTGTATCGATTCGCGGCGCGCCGGCTCCCGGCGCCGCTGAACCTGCTCCTCTTCGGCCGTGCCGGGCCGCGCCACGCCGCGGGGCCGCGTCGCCCCGCGGGGAGCGACGCCGGCGGGGCCGGCCGCTTCAATCGGAGCGTCGCGTCAGGAGCCTCTCCTTCCTGGAGCGGGACAGCCTCTTGATCGCCGCTTCGCGCCGCAGCGCCGCCGACCGGCCGGCGGCCGCCTCGACATGGACCAAAAGGACCGGGAGGCGGCCCCGCGTGTAGCGGGCGCCGCGGCCGGCGTTGTGGACGCGGAGGCGGGCGGAGGTGTCGGTCGTCGCGCCGGTGTAGAGGCTCCCGTCGCGGCAGCGGAGCAGGTAGACGAACCAGACGCGCCGGTCAGGGGCAGGGCGCCGGATTGGAACGCTCCGCACCGCTGCTCTGGAACCCCTTGGTCCCCTCCTGTCCGAGGTTGCTCCGGGCGGTGACGATGTAGAACCAGCCGGCGCCGACCGTGGGGAGCGCGGTGTCGATGGCGGATTCGGTGGCGATGGCGCTCTGGAGACACGCTCCGAACCCGCCCGGCATCGCGCTGATCGCATCCCGGTACAGGTTGTAGGTGCCGAGCGACGGCTCGTGGTCCCAGACCATCGTGGTCTTGTCGGTCCAGATCTGATTGCGCACCTCGCCCGGCGGCGGGCAGAGGGCGCGATCCGCGACGACACTCGTGAACGGCGTGTTGATGAGACCGGTCGTGGCGATGTTGCGCAGCTCGACTCCGGGAGCGTACCCGAGCGTATCGGTTCCGATCCGGAAGCGGACCCGGACGTTCTGCCCCGCGTAGGCGGTCCCCAGGTCGACAGACGTGGGGATGAACGGCGTGGGGTAGTTGGTGCTGGTCGCGGTGAAGGCCGGCCGGCCTTCGAGGACGTTCCCACCGCCGGTCGCGAGCGTGTGGTTGTATCCCGGTGATGCGAAGGCCCCGATGTCGCTCCAGGTCGCGCCACCGTCGGCGCTCAGCTCCAGGATCATGCCGTCGAAATAGGCGGGGGTCGTGCCTCCTGTGAACTCGAACCGGTAGCGCTGCTCGAACGAAATCGTGAAGTCGCCGCTCCCGACGCTCAGGATCGGCGAGATGAGCGACTGATCGGTGGGCAGGTTGGAATCGACCCCCAGCCAGCGGTGCTCGAGGGGAGAGATTTCGACCCGTTTCCAGCTCAGGATGTCGGGGATCACGGCCGGGGGACCGGCGATCGTCCAGGGACTGTTCTCCGCCTCGATGTCGTCGCCTGCGCTGCTGTTCGGAACTTCGTCGAAATTGGCGCGGAACGACGCCGTACCCGTGACCGGGGCGGCCAGCCCGAGGTCGGAATCGTTGTACGCGATGGTGAAATCGAGGCGCTGAATCCCGGAAGCGCCGGTCACGAGGATCGGGACCGACCCCGCGACCTCCGACGACGGGCTTGCCGCAGGGAAGACGATGACGTTGCCGCTCGGAAACGACACAGCCGGATTGGCGGTGGTGACGGTGGCGGCGAGATGGCTCAAGACGGCCGCGCCGTCGTTGCGCAGCGTCACCGTGAGCCGGCCGGTCTCCCCATTGTCGACCGAGCCGTCGTGATCGCAGGAGACCAGATCATCGGTCAGCGTCGCGCTCACAAAGCTGAGGAACGGCGCCTCCCAGATGCCACGACCGTATGTGCCGATCCGGACGAAGGAGCCGTCCGGGGGGAGATAGATGTCGCGCACCGCCACGCCCGGAAGCCCGGTGCCGAACGGGGCCCAGTTCGCGCCGCCGTCGGTCGACCTGTACACCCCGGCATAGGTCGCGGCGAACAGCGACTGGTGCGTCGCGTCGCGCGGGTCGACGACGATCCGCTCGACCTGCACGTCCGGCAATCCGGCGTCCGAGCGCCCCCACGTGGCGCCGCCGTTGATCGACTTGACCACCCGCACTGCACCCGGGAGCGGCGCGACCGAGGCGACGAACATGGTCTGGTTGTCCACCCAGGTGAAGCTCTGAGCGCTCGACTGGAAGCCGGGCACGGCCGAGTTCAGGGCGACGCCGTTGTAGGAGGAGCCGCCGTTCGTGGTCCAGTTCACCACCCCGCCCGACAACGGGAATCCGATGTGCTGGAGGTCGACGGGACTCACCCCGACCGAGTGCGTGCAGCCGCGAAACGTCGTGGACGAGGTGCTGGAAATCTGCCCGAGCGTGAAGACGAGCGGCGGGCTGAGGCTGTAATCGAACTTGACCAGCCGCTTCAACGTCGTCGAGTAGAACAGCTTGCCCGTCGCGTCGAGGGCCGCGTCGAGCAGGACGACCGGGACCTCGAAGATGGCATCGTTGTTGGTCGGGGCGAACCCCAGGACGAAGCTGGCGATGAGATCGGGGGTCTGGCTCGAGAGGTTGATGCCGTATTTGTTCCCCGGGACGCTGACGATCGACATCCCCTTGTCGCGCTGGCTCCATCCGGTCCCCGTCCCGTCTCCGCCCATGCTCATGTTGTAGATCTTGGTGTCGCCTTTGCGGATGCGGCTGCCGTTGTCCTGGAACCCGGCGAGAACCGCTTGGGGGAAGCCGGGCGTCGACGCGAGACTGTAGGTGAGGAAGGTCTGCAGTCCGTTGTTCTTGTCGCTCGACCAGGTCGCCCCGTCGTCCTGGCTCGTGAACAGTCCGCCGTCTCCTCCGAACAGGATCGTCGGCGTCCCGGCCAGGCTCAGGGCCGCGGCATGGAAATCGGCGTGCACGTATGGAATCGGGAAACGGTTGAAGGGCAGCCAGTTGGACAGGAGCGTCCAGGTGCCGCCGCCGTCGGTCGTCTTGCCGCTGGCGAGCTGGCCTCCGAGGTAGACCGTGTTGCGTGACGCGTCCCGCGGATCGACCAGGATCATCTGGTTGTACCAGGACTGGGCGCGCATCAGATCCATGTTCGGATTGTCGGTATTGGGATTGGAGGGGATCTTCGCGTTGATCCCGAGGGCCGTCCAGTTCAATCCGCCATCGGTCGAGCGGTAGAGATCCTGTTGGTCGTTGGCGGCCGTGACCTCGGCGAAGGCATAGACGATCGCGTCGCCGGGGGCGCCGACGCCAAGCGTCGCGCGGCCGGCGCCGGAAAAGACGCCGCCGCCATTCGGGATCGGCGTCCAGGTCGCCCCCTGATCGACCGAGACGTAAAGGCCGCCGGCGGTCTGGCAGAAGTCGGCCGGGGTGAAGGAGCAGGGCTGCGCCTCGGCGAGGACCCCGGCGCTGGTGCGCGCCAGGCTCCAGATCACCTGGCCCTGGAACAGTTCCCCCGCGCCACCCTGGATTTTCGCGTACGACGCGCCGCTGTCGATCGAGCGATAGAGCCCGTCGTCCGTCGCCACCACGAGAATATCGTCCGGCCCGCTCGTGTCCACCAGGATGTCGCGGACCGAAAGCGCGCTCCCGAGGTCGATCGGGCTGGTCCAGGTCGCTCCACCGTCGATCGACTTCACCATCGACCCGCCGATGTTGATGGCGTCGAACGGGTCGCCGAGGCCAAGGTACAGAACGCTCGGTGTCCGCCCGAAAGCCACCGAGCCGCCGCCGGTGGTCGGCAGGTTGTCGGTGAGGGGTGTCCAGGTGGTCGAGGCGGAGGTGAAGTTGTGCGTGACCCACAGGCCGCCTCCCGAGGCCAGAAGGTACAACGTGTCAGGATCTGTCGGATGCGGCAGGATCTTCCGGACCCGCCCACTGTCGCGGACGTAACCCGTGAAGGCGCCGTTGGTCTCGTAGTCCGCCCCCTCGGGACCGATCGGGACCCAGACCGGTCCCGGCCCCCCCGAGTAGATGCCGGCTTTTTGGGCTGCGTGGTCGAGCGACAGCCGCAGGGAGCGCTCCTGCATCAGGCGGCGCCTGAACTCCGGCGTCGGCGATCCGAATTCTCTCCGCTGCCAGAGCAGCCGGGCCGTCGCGTCGTCGCCGATTCCATCTTCCTCGCCGCCCCCGACCGCGGCGCGAGGCGGGTCCGGCTGAGGCAGCCCGGCGAAGCTGTCGTCCGGAGCCGGAGCGGCGGCGGGATCGGCATCCGGATCAGGGGCCGGGCTCTGCGCTTCGATCGGAAGAACGAGCGCGAGGCAGACTGCAAGCGGTCCGAGGATCGAGAGATGACGTGTCTTCATGGAGGAGGCGCCCCCGGCATCGAACCAGCCGCGCCGGCGGAATATGTACGCAATTTCGCCGCGATTGGCAAGGCTTATGGCGCGTTTCCGCGCGGCGCCTGTCCGTTCAGTGGCCGGTTCGGCCGCCGCGTCCGGTGGACGACGGGGAACGGCCCGACACGCTGTGCGCCGTCCCGGCCGGGGGATGGGCCGCTTCGAGCCAGTGGCGGATGCGGTTGGCGTCGCCTAACCGCGTGTTCTTTCCCCAGGAATCGAGCAGCACGATCACCACCTGGCGGGTGGCGATCTCCGCCATCATGACCAGACAACGGCCCGCTTCGTTGATATAGCCGGTCTTCGACAGTCCGATGTTCCACGACTTGTTCGACACCAGGCCGTTGGAGTTGTGGAACTCGAGCACCTTCCCGCTGGTGAGCTCCACCCGGTGCGACGAGGTCGTGGTGGCGTCGCGAATCTCCGGATAGCGCGCCGCCGCCTGCACCATCCGCGTCAGGTCGGGGGCGCTCGAGACGTTCTCGCTGGAGAGCCCGGTCGGATCGGCGAGGTGGGTCTGCGACATGCCCAGGTCGGTTGCCTTGCGGTTCATCGCCTCGACGCAGGCCTCGGTGCCGCCGGGATAGCTGCGGGCCAGGGCCGCCGCGGCCCGGTTCTCCGAAGACATCAGGGCGATTCTGAGGAGCTCGCCGCGCTCCAGACTCGCGCCGACCGGCAGCCGCGAGTGCGTGTGCTTCAGCCGGTCGACGTCCGCCTGGTCGATCTCGATCATCTCGTCGGGCGGCAATTGCGCGTCGAGGACCACCATCGCGGTCATCAGCTTGGTGATCGACGCGATCGGCGCGACCTGATCCTCGTGCTTGGCGTAGAGCGTTTCGCCCTGCTCCCCGTCGATCACCAGCGCGACGTTCGATTTCACGCCCGGCCCGGCGTGCGCGGAGTGATGGGTGCCCGAGGCGTGCATAGCCGGAGGGGCGCCTTGCGCCCCCGTCTGCGCCCCCGCCCGCGACGTGGCCATGATGATGGAGAGCACGAAGAGAACCGCGACCGCGGTCAACCGCTCCGGACGAATCAGTGGAACCCCCTCCGCTCGGCCCGACCAGCTCGATGCCGCCCCGCTCGATGCCGCCCCGCGACCCGGCCGCAGGGCGGTGCGGAAGAAAGTAGCAAGAAACAGGCGCCATGAAAAGGGTTTTCGAGGAGGAATTGATCGGCCGGAGGCCGGCCCGCCGGGTCGCGGGTCCGGTCCCGTTCCAGTTGACAGATCCGGAGAATCGGCGGATAAGGGGAACAATCAAGCTCATCCGGGAGCCGGGAGTCAGGGGCAGGGACTATTCGCGCGTAGGAGGCGTCATGAGAAAACTGTTGTCCGTGCTGTTCTCCTGTTGTCTGTGCTGTCTTGCGACCTTCGCGACGGCTGCGACGCGGTCGAGCGCCGGCGGCGCCAAGGTCTGCCTCTGTCACGTGCCGCCCGGCGACCCCGCCGACCAGCACACGATCTGCGTCGGACCGCCGGCGGTCCGCGCCCACCTCGGACATGGCGACTTCCTGGGAGAGTGCCCGGTGGTCTGCGGCGGCGACGCGGGGAACAGCTGCCCGGCCGGCCAGTTCTGCAAGCGGGACGTGGGGCTGTGCGGCCCGGACGACAAGGGCGTCTGCACCAGGGAGCCGGCGACCTGCCAGCAGATCTCCGCGCCCGTGTGCGGCTGTGACGGGACGACCTACGACAACGCCTGCCTCGCCGACGCCGCCGGCGTCAGCGTGGAGCACGCCGGCGCCTGCGAGACGCAGACCGCGTGCGGCGGGACCGCGGGCGCCACCTGCGATGCCGATCAGTTCTGCAAGCGCGACGAGGGAGCCTGCGCCGCCGACGCCGCGGGGGTCTGCGAGCGGCTTCCGGTGACCTGTCCGTCCGCCCTGGCCCCGGTCTGCGGCTGCGACGGGACGACCTACAGCAATTCCTGCTTCGCCGACGCCGCCGGGATCGCGGTGCAGCACGACGGACCCTGCGAGCAGGGGAGCGCGTGCGGCGGGGTCGACGGCGGGACCTGTCCGCAGGGCGAGTTCTGCAAGCCTCCGCTGGGCCACTGCGCCGCCGGCGATGCCGGCGATTGCGCCTCCATCCCGCCGGTCTGTCCAGGACTCGACGCGCCGGTCTGCGGCTGCGACGGGAAGACCTACGCCAATCCCTGCCTGGCCGACGCGGCGGGCGTCGGCGTGGATCACCCGGGCGCCTGCGGCGCCGATCAGCACCTGTGCGGCGGGACCGAGGGCGCGACCTGCGCGACCGGCCAGTTCTGCGATCGTCCGATCGGCGCCTGCGCCCCGGACGCTTCCGGCCTCTGCCGTGAAGCGCCCGCGCACTGCCCCGCCATCGTCGATCCGGCCTGCGGCTGCGACGGCACGACCTACTCCAACGCCTGCGTCGCCGACGCCGCCGGCGTCGCGATCGCGAATCCCGGCCCGTGCGAGCCGCCGCGCGTCTGCGGCGGCGAGTCGGGGGCCGCGTGTCTCGCGAACGAGTTCTGCAAGGCTCCGCCCGGCGTCTGCACGCAGGGAGCGGCGGGTGTCTGCGCCGACATGCCGGAGGCGTGCCCCGTGATCCTGGACGAAGTCTGCGGCTGTGACGGAATGACCTATCGCAACCGCTGCTTCGCCGACGCCGCCGGGGTCACGGTCGACCACGCCGGCGCCTGCGCGCCACCCCAGTAGGGGTTCGATCTCCGGCGCCCCGCGACGGAGCGGGGCGCCGGGGGGGCGCCGGACGGGCGGTCGGTTGCTCCGCGGCTAGCGGGCGCGGGCGATCCGCCGGGCCGCGGCCGCCGGTCGCGGCCCGGCCGCGTGCTTCGACTGCTTGCGGAACCTCGCGGGAGGAACGCCGAAGGCGCGCTTGAAGGCGCGATTGAAGGCGGCCTCCGATTCGTACCCCACCTCGGCCGCAACCTGCGCCACGCTCTGGCTGGTCGCGCCGAGGATGCGCGCGCCGAGCTGCAGGCGCCAGTGGGTCAGATAGGCCATCGGCGGCTGGTTCAGGAAGTGGCGGAAACGCTCGGCCAGAACCGAGCGCGAGATCCCCGACTCCTTCGCGAGATCGACCAGCGTCCAGGGATGCGCCGGGCGCCCGTGCATCAGCGCCAGCGCCTTGCCGACCTCCGGATCGCGGGCGCCCGCGAGCCAGCCGGTCCGTCCTTCGGGCCACTGCGCGACGTAGCGTCGCAGCGTCTCCACGAACAGGACCTCCGACAGCTTGGCCAGGACCGCCTCGCCGCCGGGGGTCGCGCCGTCGGCTCCCGTGACCGAGAACCGGATGGACGATTCGAGCCAGCGGCCGGCGTCGTCGTCCCGGATGTTGACCTTGAAGATCGGCGGCAGCCCCGAGAGCACCAGCCGGCTCAGCCGCGGCTCGCACGCCATGTAGCCGCAGATGAACCGGGTCACCTCGCCGCCGCCGCCCCAGCGCGACAGCTTGAGCCCCTCCGTCATGATGCGGTGCAGCTCCTTCTCGTTGTCCTGCACCGTGCGCGGCGATCCGTTCTCCATGATGTGCGGATCGCCGTGCGGGAAGACGACGATGTCGCCTGCCTCGAGCGGCACCCGCGCGCCGTTCTCGACGCGCGCCGCGCCGCGGCCGTCGATCACGAGATGAAAGATGATGACGTGCCCGCCGTCGGGCGCGACGTGGGGCGCGACCCTGCGCGAGTCCGGGGTGCGAACCCCCCACGGCGCGGAGAACTCGGCGTTGTAGAACACCGCCCCCTGCAGGGTCACGACCTTCAGCACTTCCGAGAGCACGTCCATCGAGGCACTCCGGCTCCTGGGACGGCGCACGGCGACGCGCGGCAAACCGCGCCGGACGCGCGGACAAATGATGCTCATGCTACAGCGTCGCGGACAAGGACGCCAGACGCGCGGGCAAGCAGCGGGCCTTCGTCCTGCGGCACAGTCTCACCCGTGAGGCGCGCCGCCGGAATGGGTCCGGCGGGGGCGTCGCGCGGGACGGCTCGACGAGGAGGTGTCACATGACGAAGTCCACGGGCGCGGCGGCGGTGACCAGCATGGAGGCGGTGACCAGCAGCGAGGCGGTGACCCTCAGGGAGGCGGAGAGCAGCGTGCCGCCGGAGTGCGACGGGGCGTCGGTCGCCGCTCCGGAGATCGTGCGGCTGAAGGCCGACCTGCGGGGCATGTGGATGTCCGGCGACTACGATCGCTTCTCGCGCTACATGGAGCCGGGCGCGCGCGAGTTCTACGAGCGGATCGAGGTGGCCTCGGGTTGCCGGCTCCTCGACGTGGCCTGCGGCGCCGGCCAGCTGGCGCTGATCGCGGCGCGCGAAGGGGTCGACGTCACGGGCGTCGACGTGGCGCCCAACCTCGTCGAGCGCGCCGCCGCGCGCGCCCGCGCCGAGGGGCTGAAGGCCCGGTTCCGGGAGGCGGATGCCGAGGATCTCCCGTTCGAGGACGGCACCTTCGACGTGGTCGTGAGCCTGGTCGGAGCGATGTTCGCGCCGCAGCCGGATCGGGTGGCCGGCGAGCTGCTGCGGGTCTGCGCCCCGGGCGGCACCATCGCGATGGCCAACTGGACGGCGGAGGGGTTCATCGGTCGGATGTTCAGGACCCTCTCCGGGTTCATCGCGCCGAACGGGACGCCGTCGCCGCTCCTGTGGGGCGACGAGACGCGCGTCCGGGAGCGTCTCGGCCGCGGCACCGCCGAGCTGCAGCTCGCGCGGCGACAGTACCTGTTCGACTACCCATTCCCGCCGGAGGACGTGGTCGAGTTCTTCGCGAGGTACTATGGGCCGACCCACAGGGCGTTCGAGACTCTCGACAGGGTCGCCGGGGAACGGCTCCGGCGCGAGCTGGTGGCGTTGTGGTCTTCCGCCAACCAGGCGGACGGCGGTCTGACGATGGTGCAGGCGGAATACCTCGAAGTCATCGCGCAGCGTTCCTGACGCGGGCGCAGGAAGGAATGGAGAGGGTCATGGCGAATCCCCAGGCAGGCCGGATCGGTGACAAGGAAATCGGACAGCTGAAGGCGGGCTTCAAGGGCGAGCTCCTCGCCCCGGGGCACGCCGGGTACGACGACGCGCGCGCCATCTGGAACGCGATGATCGACAAGCGTCCCGCGCTCATCGCGCGCGCCGCCCACGCGTCGGACGTCGTCGCGGCCGTGAACTTCGCGCGCGACCGCTCGCTGCCGCTGGCGATCCGCGCTGGCGGGCACAACATCGCAGGCAACGCCCTGGTCGACGACGGGTTGGTGATCGATCTGTCCCGGATGAAGACGGCGCGCGTCGACGCCGGCGCGCGCCGCGTCGTCATCGAGGCCGGCGCGCTGCTCGCCGATCTCGACGCTGCCACCCAGGCGCACGGGCTGGCCGTGCCGCTCGGGATCAACTCGACCACAGGCGTCGCCGGGCTGACCCTCGGCGGCGGGTTCGGCTGGTTAAGCCGCAAGCACGGCCTGACCATCGACAACCTGGAGTCGGCCGAGGTGGTGACGGCGAAGGGCGAAGTGGTGCGCGCCAGCGCCGGCGAGAACCCCGACCTCTTCTGGGCCCTCCGGGGCGGCGGAGGAAACTTCGGCGTCGTCACGCGGTTCGAATACCGGCTCCACCCGGTCGGACCCGATCTGCTGAGCGGGCTCATCGTCTATCCGATCGCGGAGGCGAAGTCGGTCCTGCGGCAATACCACGAGTTCGCGACCAAGGCGCCGGACGAGCTCACCGTCTGGGCCGTCCTGCGCAAGGCGCCGCCGCTGCCGTTCCTTCCCGCCCAGGTTCACGGGCAGCCGGTCGTCGTGCTGGCGGCGCTCTATGCCGGTGACCCCAAGAAGGGTGAGCCGCTCGTCGCGCCGTTGCGCACCTTCGGCAAGCCCGTCGGCGAGCACGTCGGCGTCGGTCCCTACACCGGCTGGCAGCAGGCGTTCGACCCGCTGCTCACCGCCGGTACCCGCAACTACTGGAAGTCGCACAATTTCGCGACGCTCGCGGACGGGTTGTTCGACGCCACCCTGCACGCCGTCGACACGCTGCCGTCGCCGCACTGCGAGATCTTCATCGGCGCCCTCGGCGGGGCGACGATGCGGCCGGCCGCCGACTCGGCGGCGTACTCCCAGCGTGACGCCCGCTTCGTCATGAACGTGCACGGCCGCTGGGAGACCGCGGCGGAGGACGCGCGCGGCATCGCCTGGGCGCGCGACTTCTTCAAGGCCGCGACGCCGTTCGCCACCGGCGGCGTGTACGTCAACTTCATGACCGCCGACGAGGGCGACCGTGTGAGCGCGGCCTACGGCGCGAACTACGCGCGCCTGGCCAAGGTCAAGCGCCAGTATGACCCGGGCAACCTGTTCAGCGTGAACCAGAACATCAAGCCGGCGTGAGGCAGCTCAGGCGTGAAGCGGCTCAGGCGTGAAGCGGCTCAGCGGATGCGCGCCACCCGTCCCTCGGTCGGGAAGCGCACGAACTGCCGCGGGTCGTGGCCCGGGATGACGCGCTCGGCCGAGCCGGCGAGCGCGATCATCCGGGCCTGCGCCTTGAGGTTGGCCGCGCGGTCGCCGTCGCTGAAGGTGGCCGACGCGACGTGCTCGGCGAGATTGCGATCGAGGTAGCAGTTGTCCGAGGCAAGCACAACCGGCTTCGCGCCGTCGACGCGCAGGTACTGAGACGCGAAGGTGTGGCGCGCGCCCGTGTAAGCGCGGATGCCGGGGAGGATCTCGACGTCGTCGCCGTCGACGAGATGCAGCCGCCCCTCGGTGTTGAGCCGCACCAGCACCGCCACGTCCTCGGGGTCGATGCCGCCGTGCTGGCCGCCCGGCTGCCACGCGTCGCCCGTGTAGTAGGCGTATTCCTGCTTCTGGATCCAGACCTGCGCCTTGGGAAAGAGATCGACGCCGCCCATGTGATCCCAGTGGGCGTGGCTGATGACGACGTCGGTGATCTCGTCCGCCTTGACGCCGGCCTGGGCGACCGCCTCGTCCGGCCGCAGGTAGTCGGTGATGGTGAATTCCTTCAGCCACTTGTCACGATGGAACCCGGTGTCGAACAGGACCGCGTGCCCGCCGCCCCGCACCAGCCAGACGACCATCGCGATGTCGATGACCTCGTCCTTCGGCGCACCCATCATCAGGCCCTCGAGCGGAAAACGGGGCACGGTGGCGTAGCGGATCGCCTGGATGGACCAGGCGGGCGCGGCCGTGGGGGCGGCGCCTGGCGCCGCGCCGGCGACCGCGCCGTCCGCAGGGAGCGGGACCAGACCACAGAGGACGATGGAAGCGATGGCGGACAGTCTCGCGATCCATGCCGCCACCGGGCGCCGGCTCAATCCCGACCTCAGCCCCGGTTCGAGGAGCGTCCGGGCGAATGCCGGCCGAACCCCTGCGGGCGCGAGTGGCGGCCGTTGCCGTGCTGCGGCCGGCCAGCGCCAGGCTGATGCCCGCCGCTTTTCGGCGCGCCCTGTCGGGAGCCGTGGGACTGGGAGTGGCCGTGCGACTGCGAATGACCGTGCGCGCCAGAATGACCGCGGCGCTGGGCGCGGTGCGCGGCGAGCCGATCGCCGAGCGGGATTTCGAGACGCTCCTCGGGCTTGCGGGTGTAGTCGAAGCCCGGCAGGGTGACGCGCGGCAGGGGGCGGCCGATGGCGCGCTCGATGTCGCGCAGGTCGTTCTCCTCGTCGGGCGCGACCAGCGTGAAGGCGTCGCCGGTCTGCTCGGCGCGGGCGGTGCGGCCCACGCGGTGGATGTAAGAGTCGGGGTCGGCGGGGACGTCGAAGTTGATCACGTGGCCGAGCGCCTCGATGTCGATGCCGCGCGCCACGATGTCGGTCGCGACCAGGATCTTGGTCTTGCCGGCCTTGAACTCCGCGAGCGCGGCGGTGCGCTGCCCCTGGCTGCGGTTGCCATGGATGCGGCCGGTGGAGATGCCGCGGCGCTCGAGATAGAGCGCCAGGCGGTTGGCCCGATGCTTGGTCCGCGTGAACACGATGGCGTCGGCGATCAGGTTGCGCGCCACCAGCTCCGCGAGCAGCGCGCTCTTCAATTCGCGCCCGCACGGGTAGACCGCCTGCCGGATGCCGACGGCGGGGGCGGACTTGCGCTCGATGTTGATAGTGACCGCGTCGCGCATCATCTCGCGAGCCAGGGAGGCGATCTCCTTGGGGATCGTGGCGCTGAACAGCATCGTCTGGCGGCGGTGCGGCAGCTGTTTGAGGATCCTGCGGATGTCCGGCAGGAACCCCATGTCGAGCATCCGGTCGGCCTCGTCGAGAACGAGAATCTCGAGGGCCCCGAGACGGGTGTAGGAGCGGGTCATGTGATCGAGAAGCCGCCCGGGCGTCGCGGTGATGACATCGACGCCGCTGCGCAGCGCATGCTCCTGCTGCCCCATGCCGACGCCGCCGAACACGGCCGCACCGGTCACCGGCGAGTGCACCGCCAGCTCCTCGAAGTGCGACTGGATCTGCGCCGCCAGCTCGCGCGTCGGCGTAAGGATCAGCGCGCGGGTCACGCCGCGCGGCTTCGGAGCCAGCCGGTGCAGGATTGGCAGCAGGAACGCGGCCGTCTTGCCGCTGCCGGTCGTGGCGGTGGCCAGCAGGTCGCGCCCTTCGACGGCGGGTGGGATCGCCTGTTCTTGAATCGGTGTCGGCCGCTGGAAACCCAGCTCCTTGACGGCGCGCATGAGAGTCGGGTCGAGCGGTAGACGTGAAAACGGCATAACTTGGTCCATCCCTTCGGAAATAGGGTCAAGCCTGGCTTGGCGTGACGTGGAATCGGCTACAGAGTAGCAGATTCCGGCCTCAATCGTCAGGTTGGCAGGCCGTCAGGCCGGCTACGCGGCCGGTGGCGGGACGGACACGAGACGCCGCTCGCCCAGCCGCTCCGCCTGAAACAGGATCAGAGCCGCGAGCCGGCGCGCCACGGCGGCGGATGTGTGAACAGTGGTGGTCCGTCACGCGATGGTCACGGGAGACTTGGGGCGGGACGCGGTCCCGCCCGGGTATAGAATCTCCGCAATCCAGGTCGCAGGCAGTCCGCCCCGTTGGCCCCGAGGGGTGTGAAGGAGACGACGATGCCGGCCTACAAATACCTGATCGTCGGGGGAGGCATGACCGGCGACGCGGCCGTCCACGGAATCCGCGAGCTCGACGCGAGCGGATCGATCGGCCTGATCGGCGCCGAGCCGCATCCCCCCTACAACCGTCCGCCCCTGTCGAAGGGACTCTGGAAGGGCAAGCCGCTCGAGAGCATCTGGCGCGACATCGAAGACCGGGGCGTGACCTATCACCGGGGGCGGACGGCGCGCGCGCTGGATCCGGGGAACAAGCGGGTCACCGACGATCAGGGGACCGTCCATACGTTCGAACGGCTGCTCCTGGCCACCGGCGCCACGCCGCGCCGGCTGCCATCCGGCGGCGAGCAGGTCATCTACTATCGGACGCTCGACGACTACCGGCGCCTCAAGGCGTTGACGGAACGGGGCAGGCGGTTCGCGGTCATCGGTGGCGGGTTCATCGGCTCCGAGGTGGCCGCGGCTCTCGCGATGAGCGGGCGCGAGGTCATCCTGGTTTTTCCGGACGGCGGGATCAGCGCCCGCCTCTTCCCGCCCGACCTGGCGAAGTCGATGAACGAGTACTACCGGGAGAAGGGGGTCGACGTGCGCCCCGGCTCCTCGGTGGTCGGCATCGATGCGTCCGGTGGCAAGGCGCTCCTGAAGGTTCGTGACGCCGCAGGCGGCCAGGAGACCTCGGTCGAGGTCGACGGCGTCGTGGCGGGGATCGGCGTGCAGCCCAACGTGGAGCTGGCGCAAGCGGCCGGGCTCGAGATCCAGAACGGCATCCGGGTCGATGCCTCGCTGCGCACCCGGCACCGGGACATCTTCGCGGCGGGGGACGTGGCGAGCTTCCACAATCCCGTCCTGGACCAGTGGCTGCGCGTCGAGCACGAGGACAACGCCAACACCATGGGCGGCCTCGCGGGCCGCGCGATGACGGGCGAGGCGGTCTCGTACGACCACCTCTCGTCGTTCTACTCGGACCTGTTCGACCTGGGCTACGAGGCCGTGGGCGAGCTCGACCCGCGCCTGGAGACGGTCGCCGACTGGAAGGAGCCCTATCGCGAAGGCGTCGTCTATTACCTTCGGGGCGGACGCGTGCGAGGCGTTCTGCTGTGGAACGTCTGGGAGCAGGTCGACGCCGCGCGGCGGCTCCTCGCCGAGCCGGGACCGTTCCAGGCCAAAGACCTCAAGGGTCGTCTGCCCGCCTGAGGACTTGACAACCGGCTAAACGGTAACTAGTATTGCGACCGTTATGGCGCCCAACAGCCGTTTCGCCGTCGCCGTCCACGTGATGACGGCCCTCGCCTACAACCGGGGGGAATGGATCAGCTCCCCGGCCCTCGCCGAGAGCGTGCGCACCAATCCGGTCGTCATCCGCCGCCTGCTCGGCCAGCTGCGGCGGGCCGGGCTGGTCCGGGCGCGCACGGGCATGGCCGGGGGAGTGCGGCTGGCCCGGCGGCCCGAGTCGATCACGCTTCTCGACGTCTTCCGCGCCGTCGAGGGGGGAAGTCCCTTCGTGCTCCCGGACAAACCCGAGAACAAGGCGTGCGAGGTGTCCTGCTCCATGAAGCCGCTGCTCGCGTCGGTGCTCGCGGAGACCGACCGGGCGATCTCGCGAAGCCTCGAGAAGACCAGGCTCTCCGACCTGGCGCGCGAGATCACGGCGGCCACGAAGTCGGCGCATGTCCCGAAGACCGCGGCTGTCTCGAAGACCGCGAGGTAGGAGGCTGCTTTTTTTTGTTTGCACGAAACTGTATCTAACACTATTACGATTGGAGGACGCGATGAGCAATCGATTCGAGGGGAAGGTGGCGGTGGTGACCGGCGGGAACAGCGGCATCGGGCTGGCGGCCGCGAAAGCCTTCGCGCGTGAGGGGGCGAAGGTGGCGATCATCGGCCGCAGCGAGGCGACCCTGGCGTCGGCGCAGAAGGAGCTCGGCTCCGATGCCCTGGCGCTCAAGGCGGACACCTCCAAGGTGTCCGAGATCGCGGCGGCCATGGACGCGATCAGGCGCCGGTTCGACCGGATCGACGCCCTGTTCGTGAACGCGGGGGTCGGCCGGTTCGTCCCGCTCGACGAGGTGAGCGAGGAGTTCTTCGACGAGATCGTCGACACCAACGTCAAAGGGGTCTTCTTCACGGTCCAGAAGGCGGCGCCGCTCCTGTCGCACGGGGCAGCGGTGGTGCTGAACGCCTCGATCGCGGCCCACACCGGCCTGCCCGGCGCGACCGTCTACGCCGCGTCGAAGGCGGCCGTCGTCAGCCTGGCCAGGACGCTGTCCGCCGACCTGCTGGCCCGGGGCGTGCGGGTCAACGTCGTCAGCCCGGGTCCGGTCGAGACGCCGATCTTCGGCCGAATGAACATGCCGGAGGATCAGCTGAAGCAGACCAAGGAGTACTTCACGCAGCAGGTGCCGCTGAAGCGGTTCGCCGAGGCCGACGAGATCGCCGAAGCGGTCCTCTACCTGGCGTCGAAGCAGTCGAGCTTCGTCGTGGGGACCGAGCTGGTGGTCGACGGCGGCATGCTCGCGCTGTGAGCCACGCATCCGGCTCGCGCCGGCCAGGGTCCGCGCCGGCCAGGGCGCGCGCCGGGCGGGGCGCGCCGCTCAGCGGGCGTCGGGGCAGGTGAAACGGATGCTGTTGTTGTCGGGATCCCGCACGTACATCTCGCGATTGCCCCAGGTCTGATCGGTCGGGGGCAGATCGATCCGGACGCCGCGGCTCAACAGCTCCTGGTGTAACGCATCGACGTCGTCGACCAGCAGGAAGACGACGCCCCCCGGGACCGCGTCGCCGGAAAACGACGAGACGTGCAGCCACGCATCGTCGCGCGACAGCCCGATGTAGCAGGGGTCGGTCCTGGCGGCGTCGGGCCTGTAGGCGAACTCCCGGCGGAAGCCGAGGCGGTTGCAGTAGAACTCTTCGGCCGCGGCCGAGCTGCTCACGTGCAGGACGGGGATGGCCAGCTTGAGCAACCGCTACCTCCCGATCCCGTACAGCTTTGCGCCGGCCCAGCATTGCGGCAGCGCCAGCACGACCAGCGCGATGGGATACCACCTCGGTCCGAGCCCCAGGTTCCAGGTCGCCACCACGCCCACGAGGCCGAGAGCGACGCCCACGCCTCCGAGGATCAGGGCGTGCTTCATCGGCTTCTGCGGCGCGAGACGCGCCGTGATCCAGGCGCCGGCGAGAGCGTCGACGAGAGTCGTGACCACGACGATGAACAGCACGCCCGCGACCACCGCCCAGATCGATTTCCCGTTCATGAAGCGGGACCCCTCCCGATCGAGATGAGGCGGATTCTACGCCAGACCGATTCGGCCCTGCCGAACGGCTTACAATGGCGCCCGCGCCGCCGGAGCGCCCCGGGAAGGATCGGCGAGACACGGGATGCCACCCGAAGATCCTAAGAACAGACGCGAGCAGCCGCGCATCGCGCGCCGGCTGCCGGTGCGCTTCGGCACCGAGCGCCGGATGTGCGGCGGCGTCGCCGTCGACATCTCGGAGGGCGGACTGCGCATCGTGGCCACCGAGGGCTTCCCGGTCCATTCCCTCGTGGATGTCCTGGTGCAGTTCCCGGGTCACGCCATCCGGCTGCGCGCCAGGGTGATGTGGACCGGCGGCGCGGGCGGCGCCGGCGCCGGTCCGGTCATGGGGCTCGCCTTCACCAGCCCGGAGCCGGCCCTCGCCGGCGCGTACAAGCGGTGGCTGGCCGAGGTGAAGCAGGCGGCGACAACAGCGGAGTCACCGCTGGCGAGCGCCCCGGCGTCCGCTCAGGCGCCGGGCGAGCCGAAGAGCGCGGCGCCCGCTCCTTCGCCGGCCGCACCCGAGCCGAAAGGCCCGGTCAAGCGGCGCCTGGAGAGTCCGCAGGGGCAGGCTTATGACGTCCTGTTGGATCCACAGGCCGGCGGCTGGCGCCTGACGATCGTGCAGCTCCCGCTGCCGCCCGGCGTGCGCGCCCCCGATCACGAGGGGACCTACCCCGACTACGCCTCCGCGGAGGCCGCGATGCGCGCGTTCGTCCGCGCCCACTGAGGCACGAAGCTTCAGACGCCGAGAGCCTTCGCGGCGGCCGCCATCGCTTCCGGCTTGACCCAGAGGATGGCGCCATAGCGGCCGGAGCCGGCGCACACGGCGTCGAGGGCGGTGCCGTTCACCTTCGCGTCGGCGAGGCGCTGCAGCGTGTCGGCGACGGCGCCGGCGCGGTCGGCGCCGCCGATGACGAAACACTGCTTCTTCGCGCTGAGCGTGACGCCGGCGACGCGGCAGACCTTCTCGAACTCGGCGGGGTCTTCCGGGATGAAATCGATCTGGGCCATGCCGTTCTCCGACGGAAAGGCCGAGAACGCGATCAGGCTCACGCCCTTTTCCTTCAGATGGCTGAGGATCCGGTAGGCCTCGCCGGGGACGTCCTTGACGCGGGTGTAGTAGTAGTCCGTGCGACGGATGGTGTCGGCCATGGTGCACCTCCTCCGGGTTGGGAGTCAGCGGGGTTCGATGGAGCGGAGCCTAGATCGGGCCGGCGCGGCCGTCAACCGGCGCGGCGGTCAGGAAGAAGCGCGTCTCCCCCAGAGAACCGCGACGTTCCCGGCCACGCAGAGCAGGATCCCGAGCCCCAGGGCGAGGTGCCAGCGCAATCCCTCGAACGCCGCCGAGAGCAGCAGGGCCACGATCGGGATGGCGACCGTGACGTAGCCGGCGCGATCGGCGCCGATGCGGCCGAGAAGAACGAGAAAGGCGCCGAACGCCAGGATGGAGCCGAACAGGGCGAGGTAGGCGAGGGAGAGAAGATATCGGGCCGACCCGTCGAAGACGAACGGCTGGCGGGTGAGGAGCGCGTAGACGCCCACCAGCAGGGCGCCATAGAACATTCCGAACAGATTCATCTGGACCACCGGCAGCCCGCGCCCGCGATTTCGATACGCCACGAGGTTTCCCAGAGAGGCCGAGACCGCGCCCGCCAGCGCGAACGTGATGCCGAGCGCGGGGTTCCGCCCGGCGGCGCCGCCGCTCAGCTCCGGCAGGAACACCAGAACGATGCCGCCGATCCCCAGAGCCGCGCCGATTGACGTCGTGGACTTCAGGGGCGTGCCGAAAAAGATCCGGCTCCCGACGATGTTCAGGACGACCATGAGCGAGAACGCCACCGCCACGAGCCCGGAGGCGATCTCGGTCTCGGCGAGATAGACGCACAGGTAGTTGACGCCGAAGAGCAGGATTCCCTGAAGCCCCATCCAGAGGTGCTCGCTGCGCGAGAACCGGAGGCGCAGTCCCTTGATGAGGGCCCAGGCGAGGAGGATCAGCCCCGCCAGGGCGAACCGGTAGACCACCGACACGGCGGGAGGGACCGTCCCGAACTGGAAGGTGATGGCCAGCCAGGTGGATCCCCAGATGAAGACCGACGTCAGGTACAGGCCGAGGACGCCCATGGAGGCGTCATCTTATTACTGTCGGGGGAGGTGACGCAGAACCGCGGGACCGGGCCCGCTCTTCAGTGCCGGGCCGCCGGACCGAAGGTCTCGACGCGGCCGTCGAGATGGACCTGCTCGACGAACAGGTTCTGGGCGTTGCGGTGCTTGGTGATGAAGAAGGCGTAGGACGCCCCGAGATCGCTGATGCATTCCTTGCAGGGGATCAGGGCGGAGTTCAACTGCGTCCTGCGTCCACGATTGTCGAGGAGCACGACATTGAATCCCCCGATGTCATGCTCGATCCCCGTCTTCCAGGTGACCAGGGCCGACCCCTGGCGCGCCGGCGGACCGGAATCGACGGCGATGTCGACGGGGGCGCAGATTCCGCACGCGCACGGATTCTGATCCGCGTTCGCGGTCGCCGGACAGTTGTCGCAGGCGTCACCGACCCCGTCGCCGTCGGAGTCGGCCTGGCCCTGGTTGGACGCGGCGGGGCAGTTGTCGACGTCGCCGCAGACGGTGTCGTGGTCGGCGTCGTCGAGCGGGTCGCGCGGGCAGATGTCGCACGCATCGCCCCGGCCATCCCCGTCGGTGTCCGTCTGGCTGGCGTTGGCGACCTCGCAACAATTGTCGACGTCGCAGCAGAGGCCGTCGTGATCGACGTCCCCCTGCGGATCGGCCGGGCAGGGATCGCACGCGTCGCCCAGGCCGTCCCCGTCGCGGTCGGTCTGGGCCGGATCGGGAACGAAGGGGCAGTCGTCGACGCAGTCGGTGACCCCGTCACCGTCGGAGTCGAGAGAAGGATCGCCTTCGTCGATCAGTCCGTCGCAATCGTTGTCCTTGCCGTCGCACACCTCCGGGTGACCGGGCCCGACCGAGGCGTCGGAGTCGTTGCAGTCCCCGCCGGCAGGACCGTCGCCGTCGCCGTCGCAGTCGCTCTCGCGCATGAAGAAGATGATGCTGCCGGCGTCGGCGGCCCCGCCTTCGTCGTCGTCGCCCACCCCGGCGACCAGATCGGGCCAGCCGTCGCCGTTGAGGTCCCCCGCCGGGAAGGCGCCGCCGAGATGCTGGCCGGCCTCGCCGCCCTTGCGATCGGTCAGGCGATCGAAGATCGAGCAGTCGCTCCCCGAGAACAGGACGATCTCGCCGGAGTCGATCCCGACCGCGGTATCGCGGGACCCCGACCCCGTGACGACGTCCGGGATGCCGTCGCCGCTGAGGTCGCCGACGAGACGCGGACCGAACACCCCCTCGTTGAGCTCGGCCTGCGGGTCGGCGCACCGCCGCGCCAGGGCTCCATCGCTGCCCGAATAGATCTCGATCTTTCCGGCCGACGTCCCGTCGGGATTCGGGACGCGCTCCCAGGAGACGATGTCCGGAACGCCGTCGCCGGTCAGATCCGCGCCGCCGTCCAGCGAAAGTCCCAGCCCGGAGAACCCGGAGGCGGGGAAGGTGCTCGTGATGGTCCGGATCACGGCTCCCGTCGACCCGGAATAGACCGTGATGAACCCGCCCCCCGAGCCGTTCTGCGGCGCGCCGATCGCAATGTCCGCGACGCCGTCGCCGGTCACGTCGCCGATCGCCGCCATCGCGGTTCCGAGCTGGGCCCGGTTCCCGGACCCGACGAACCGGAAGAGCGGGGCGCAGTTCGCCCCCGAGAAGAGAACCGCCCTGCCGGAGCCGGTGTACTGAAGGCCGCCGTTGGCGCGGAAGTTCGCGTCGGGATCCCCGACCAGGACGTCGGGGATCGAGTCGTGATTGAGGTCTCCGGCCGCGGCCACGGTCGCGCCGAGATTCTGGTAGAGCTGCACGGCCCCCTGGCCGCCGCCGGACAGGTCGAAAACCGCGAACACGCTGTCGGTGCACGACTTGACGATCGAGCAATCGGCTCCTGAAATGAAGGTCACCTTCATCCGGGCGCCGGCCGCGATGTCGGGGATCCCGTCGCCGGTCAGATCGCCGATCCCGGCGATGGCGCGTCCGAGCTGGTCGTTCTCGTGGCCGCCGGGATCGATCGCCGTGCAGCGGGTCGAGCCGTCAGCGCCGGAGAGGATCTCGACGACTCCGGCGTCAGTCCCGGCGGGCGTGTCGGCCCCCGGCATGCCGCGGGCCAGATCGATGATTCCGTCCCCCGTCACGTCGCCGATCGGAATGACGCCGCTCCCGAAATGCTCGCCGGCGACCGGTACGGGACGGGTCAGCTTTCTCGTGAACCAGGCGGTCGCCGCCCCTTCGTCGACGCGCCCGTCGCAGTTGTCATCCTTGTGGTTGCAGACCTCGGCGGCGCCGCTGTGGACCGAAGCGTCGGAGTCGTTGCAATCCCCGCAGGCGAATTCGACGCCGGTGCATCCGGGAACGGTGCAGTCGGCCTGCCCGTCGGCGTCCGCGTCCCGGCAGGTGCAGGTCGAGACGCCCACGCAGGCGCCGGCCTGGCAGGTGTCGCCGGTGGTGCAGGCCTGGCCGTCGTCGCACGGGGCGGTGTTGTCGACATGGCGGCAGCCGAGCACGGCGTCGCACAGGTCGTCGGTGCAGGGGTTCCCGTCGTCGCAGTTCGCCGCCGCGCCGCCGGAGCAGACGCCCGAGGCGCAGAGATCGGTCCCGGTGCAGGCATTCGCGTCGCTGCAGACGGTGTCGGTGTAGAGCGCACTTCCGCACACGTTGGCGAAGCAGCGGGTACCGAAGGTGCACGGGTTGCCGTCGTCGCAGCTGGCGCCGTTGAACAGGGGAAAGTGAGTGCAGACGGGCTGCCCGCCGGGGTTGCACGAGTCGAGCGTGCAGCCGTTGTGGTCGTCGCAGAGGTCACCGTGCTTGCAGGTGCCCGAGAACGTGTCGCACGTATCGGTGGTGCACAGATTGCCGTCGTCGCAGGGAGGGCAATCGATGGCGCGAACGAGGGTGCCGCCGCCCAGACTGACGGCCAGCACGATGACTCCCAGGGCCAGTTGACGCGGCGAGGACATGACGTCCTCCGGGACGGCGATTTGGACCAGATATACCGTCAGTCCGGGCCGCGATCAAGCAGAATTCCTTTCGACGCGGTCACCAGGCTGGTGCCCGCGAACGGATTGCCGTACCAGAAGCGCCAGCCGAGCCCGCGACGTGCGACGCCGATCGCGCCCAGCTCGCCGAGCTTGCGGGCGTAGCGGGCGGTCACGCGGATGTCGGCGATCGCCAGGCGGCCTCCCGGCTTGAGGACCCGCCACGCTTCGGCGATCGCCTGCGCGCGGGCGGCGTTCGAGCGGATGTTGTGGATGGCGAGACTCGACACCACCACGTCGAAGGAGCCGTCGGGAAAAGGCAGCGCGCGCATGTCTCCGGTCTCGATGTCGACCCGGTCCCGCACCCCTTCGAGCGTGGCGTTGCGCAGCGTCACGTCGCGGGCGTTGCCGGATTGATCGCGGGCGCTCCAGAGATCGATGCCGGTGACCCGCCCGGTCGTCAGCCGCCGGGCGACCGCGGTCAGGACGGCGCCGCGTCCGCACCCCATGTCGAGCACGCGCTCGTCGCCGCGCAGGCGCAACGCGTCGAGGATCTCGTCCCAGACCTGCAGCTTGCCGCGCGTCGTCGTGTGGAAGAAGCAGGCCGCGTTCGCCAGGAAGAAGGCCCCGTAGAAGCCCAGCATCGCCGCCAGGTGGCCGTTTCCCGTCCACCACGAGACGATCCCGGCCAGCACTCCGGCGCCGCCGAGGGCGGCGAAGGTCACCAGGGCGTAGGGCGCGTCGTAGCCATAGTCTGCGTGTCGTTCCATCGCGACGGGATTCTCGTCGGAATGAGGGCGCCGGGCAAGCGGCGCGAAACGCGCGTCTCGCGCCCCCGGACGACGATCTCCTCGTCCAGGGCGCGCTGGTATTCCTCCTCGGTCAGGGCGTCCACCGAGCGCAGCTTCGCGAGGAGCGCGTCGACGAGCCTGCGAAGCCCCGGTCCGGGCGTGCCGTGGGCGAACGAGCTCTGGTACTTCACCGGCGCCGGAATGAGCGACACCAGGAACGCCATCTGGGCCGGTGTCAGATCCTTCGGCTCGCGGTCGAAATAAGCGCGCGCGGCGGGGCGGAGACCGAAGAGATTCGGACCCCATTCGATGACGTTCAGGTAAATCTCGAGGATGCGGTTCTTTCCGAGAGCCGACTCGAGGAGAAGCGCCAGCGACAGCTCCTGAAGTTTCCGCCCGAGACGCTTGTCGCGGGACAGGAACAGGTTCTTGGCGAGCTGCTGCGTGATCGTCGAGGCGCCGCGCGCGGCGCCGCCCCGGGCCCAGTCGGTGAAAAGCGCCGCGGGCATCTCTCTCAGGTCGATGCCGGGGTGGGTGTAGAAACCGGCGTCCTCTCCCAGAAGGAGCGTGCGCACGAAAAGCGGCGGAACGTCGGCGAGGGCGATGAAGTCCGCAGACGCGGGCGAGACGTCGAGGCTCCGGCCGCCGCCCTCGCCCGCGCCGGTGTCGAAGACGAACCCGGCGCGAAGCCCGGCGATGGCCGGTGGCAGGCGCGGCGGCGGCGTGAACTCGAGCTTCTGCGTCACCACGAACGACGCGGGATCCGAGAAGCGGCCCTTTGCGCGGGCGTCGAGGGTCGCCGAGCCGAGATCCTCTCCGTCCGCGGCGCCGAGACTCGCCGCCGTCTGGAGGCCGGACGCGCGCAACAGCCGCGCGAAGTCCATGCGCTCGACATCGAGCGCCAGCTCGAGCTGGGGGTCGGTGTCGAGATCGCGCAGCGCGACCGAGCCCGAGAGCGCGGCCCCGTCCATCGAGGCGCTCCAGCGGGGGATGTCCAGGAGGCCCGCCGCCCGTCCCCACGTGCCGGCGACCTTCACGACCAGGTCCGTGGGCTCGCCGAGCGCCGGCGGCTCCGTCGCATCGTCCACCAGCGCCGGCAGCCGTGCGGCCAGCGCGGTCAGATCGAGGTCGAACGTCGCGTCGGCGTCCGAGGCCGTCAGCGTCAGCGCGCCACGCACCGTCCCTGCGTCGACGAAAGGCCGGTCGCCGCGCCGCACGTCGAGCAGGCGGCCCGCCGGCAGATCGGTCGCCGTGACCGACCAGGTCGTCTTTCGATCACCCCCGGCCCGGGTCAGCACCAGACCCGTCCCGGGCCGGATCAACACGGCGCGGAGCCCGCCGCCGGCGAGGCCGGTGACATCCCACGTCATCGAGGGAGTTGTGACCGTCAGCCCGGCCGGCCCCTGCGCGACCGCATGATGCGCGACGACCCGCACGTGAGCGGGCCACCACACCTCGACGGTGTCGGCGTTCAGGCGCACGCTGCGTGTCGAATCGAGGGCCACGCCGGTCACCCGCACCGGCGGCCAGAGCCCGACGTGCACCGCGTCGATGCGTGCGACGAGCCCGTGCCGCGCCGCCCCCGTCTCGATCCAGGTGCGCAGCCGGCGTTCGAGGAGCGGCCGGGCCGCGAGCGCTCCGGCGCAAAGCGCCAGAGCGCCGACCGCGACGTAGACGAGGGGACGTCCTGCCCGGATGGGAAACAGACTCACGAACGAAGAATGCCACACCCGCGCATGGCATGATCGCCCCCTGAGGGAGGGACGTATCCATGCTCATCGAGAGACGAGGCTCTGCCACCGCCGCCGCGGTTGTCCTGGTCGCCGTCGCGACGCTCGGATCCGGGGCGCCGGCGGTCGCGGCGTCCGGGGCGCCGGAGAAGGGAACGACGTTCGACACGGGTGGCGTGTCGATCTACTACGAGGTCGTCGGGGGCGGGCCGCGCACGCCCCTGGTCCTGGTCAACGGCGGGCCGGGCTTCGATCACGGCTACATGCACTGCTCGGACGTCTGGGATCGCCTGGCCGCGACCCGGAAGGTCGTGTTCTACGACCAGCGCGGCAACGGGCGCTCGAGCCCGATCAAGGACGGGCAGTCGTGCCTGCTCGCCGATCAGATCGCCGACCTCGACGCGCTGCGCGCCCGGCTCGGCCTCGAGAAGATGGATCTCCTCGGCCACTCCTGGGGCGGCTATCTCGTCATGGCGTACGCCGCCCGCCATCCCGATCGGATCGCGCACCTGATGATCGTCGATTCGGCGGCGCCGAAGATCCAGGACACCGTCTTTCTCTTCAAGAACATCTACCCCGAGACGACGGCGAGCGAGGACGGCCTGGCCTTCGCCGTCGAGCTGGGGGACGAGGCGGCGATCTCGGCCGACCTGCGCGAGTACATGTCGATGCTCTTCTACACCGAGGCCGCGCGCCAGGCGATGCTCGCGCGCATGGGCCAATTGACCTATCGCCAGAGCGTCAACAAGTCGGTCTGGAACGACCTGCAGCGCTTCGACCTCAACCCCGAGCTGCCGAAATTCCGCTTCCCGACGCTGGTGGCGACCGGACGCTACGACTTCAACGTCGCGCCCTCGGTGGCGTGGTCGATCCACCGCGCCATCCCCGGCTCGGAGTTCGCCGTCTTCGAGAAGAGCGGCCACCTGCCGTACTGCGACGAGAGCGCCGCCTTCGCGTCCCGGCTGGAGGGATTCCTGGCGAAACCTTGAGCCGAGATGAAACGGACATGCCGAATCGCACCGTGACCGCGCCTGCCAGCGTCAATCCGCCCCACGCGCCGGAACGCGGATGGTCCTGGCGCCTGCTCGGCTCCTTCCATGTCACCGGCATCTTCTGGCATCGGTTCCACGGCTGGATCATCCGGTCGACCCCGGAGCCGCTCCTCGGCGTCGTGGCCGTCTTCTTCGCCCTGTTCTTCACCGTCTGCCTCCGGAAAATCCGTGCCGCCATCACGTCGAACCTCGAGGCGGTTCTCGGCCCCTGCGGATGGTGGGAGCGCCAGCGCCGCATCTACCGGACGATCTGGGCGTTCGGGTGGTGCCTGAACGAGCGGCACGAGCGGCTGACCACGGCTCGGCCGTTTGATGTCGAGGCGGAGGGGATCGAGCTCTGGGACGAGGCCGCGCGGCCTGGGCAGGGACTCGTGCTGGTCACGGCGCACCTGGGGAACTACGAGGTCGGGTCGATGCTTCCGGCCCAGCTGCGGGACCGCCACGTTCACCTCGTCCGCGAGCCCGAAGCCAACGAGCAGGCGCAGGGCTTCCTTCAGGAGGTGCTGTCCGGGTTCACGCAGAGCCGGTACACGATGCACTTCCAGAGCGACGACCCGCTGCAAGGCATGGAGCTGCTCGACGCGCTGCGGCGCGGAGAGATCGTGGCGATGCAGGGGGACCGGCCACGGACAGGCTCGCGGTCGATCGATGCGACGCTGTTCGGAAGGCCGTTCCCGCTGCCACCGGGTCCCGCCGCTCTTGCACGGATCGCCGATGTGCCGCTGTTGCCGGTCTTTGTCTTTCGCGAGGGGCGCCGCCGCTACCGCGTCGTCTTCCGGCCGTCCATGCGGGCGCCCCGGACCGACGATCGCGCAGCGGATCTCGAGGCGACCATGCGGCGGGTGGCGGCCGAGGTCGAGTGGGCCATCCGCCGCGCGCCGCACCAGTGGTTCTGCTTCAGGCGTCTTTGGCCGTGAGCCAGGCGCTCAGGGTTCCCGACGCGACCAGCCCGGTGGCGTCCGAGACTTCGAAGTCGTAGGTCGAGAGCGGCGGGGCGATCGCCGCAAGCCGCACCGCGGAAATGATGGTCACGCCGGCGGGCACGCGGTCGCGGGCGAAGCGCACGTTCCGCGCTCCGACCAGGTAGCCGACCCGGGCGCCGGCGCTTCCCTCCCTGCGAAAGCGGTTCAGCGCCTCGAAGACGGCGGCGGATTGAGCCGCCATTTCCAGCGCGACGAGCGCCGGGGCGGAATCCACTTCGACGAGCGCGCACCGCGTCGGGACGCGCACCGTGCAGACCACCCCGCCGTCCGTCTCCGCTTCAATCGCTTCGACGAACCGCATCGGTGGCCGATGCGGTAGGAGATCGTCGAGATCCGGAACGACGGAGGGCCTCCGCGACTGGGAGCCGGGAGCGACAGTTCCCGCCACGGGAGAAGTCTCGCCGAGCACCACGACCCCGTTGGCGACGACCTCGGCGGCGCGTCGCACCTCGAGCCGGGTGCGGCCGTCGGGGTCGAAGGCCTGCACTTCGATCTCCAGGTGCTCGCCCGGCTCGACGAGTCGTCGCAGCCGCAAGGCCACGATTTCGCGGAGAGTCGGAGGGGCGCCCGCGGCAGCCAGCGTGCGGAGCGCCAGGTCGAGGAGGCCCACGCCGGGCAGGACCGGTCGCCCCGGGAAGTGACCCTCGTAGAGCGGCCCGTGCGACGGAACGGCGACGGGGAGCCGGACTCCAACGCGCAGGGACATCGCCGGCTCACGCACGCGTGGCCGCGATCGCGGCGACGACGAACGACGGGCAGACGTCGCGGATCCGCGCGATGTCCGGATAGACGGTCACGTCGCGGAAGCCGCAGGCTTCGAGGGCCATGGTCCATTGCTCGGGAGTGAGGAATCCGCCGCTGGGTCGCCAGGGCTCGACGAGCCGGGGCGCGCGAAACGCCTCGAGCAGGTTGAACAGGAACTCGACGTAGACCGGCCGGCCGGGGAACGGGCGGACGCATTCGGACAGAACGAGGGCGCCGCCCGGCGCGAGCGCGCGGCGGGCCTCGGCGAGAGTGAACTCGAGGTCGTGGGCGACGTGCAGGGTGTTGACACCGTACACGAGCGCGAAGGCGCCGTCCTCGACCCCGGCCTCCGCGAACGGCCGGTCCATGTCGAGCCGCCCGAAGGAGAGCGGCGCGCCGGGGTACCGGCCGGCGAGTCTCCGCTGGCCCCGGCGCAGGAACGATGGCGCGATCTCGGTGAACCGGTACGACCGGATCGCTGTGAGCCGCCCGGTCTCCGTGAAGCGCTCGAGGAGCGCCACGGTCCCGCTTCCCAGTCCGCCGCCCAGCTCGAGCGCCTGCCCGCCGCCGGCGTGAAGCGCGCGCTCGGCCGCGAGAGCGCCGATCCGGTTGCTGATCGCGTAGATGGGATTGTCGTTGGAGAAATACTCGAACCACGCGCCGATCCGGTCCGGCGCGAACAGCAGCTCCTCGCCGCCGGCGCCCCCGCGCAGCACCGATGGGTACAGCGCGGCCGCGAGGTCCGCCAACCGGTAGGACGCCAGGGAAGCGGGGTCGTGGCGCTCCTGCGCGTCGGCGACCTCGCGCGGGTCGAGGTCCGGCAGCGGGGCCGGGACGGAGTAGCGCCCGTCGTCGCCGTGTACGGCGGCCCCGCCCGGCACGAGCGTGGCGAGGAGCCAGCCCACCGTCACCGGCGCGCGGACCGGATCCAGGCCGGCGCGCGCCGCGATCTCGGAGGGGGTCCCGGGCTCGCGCGCCGCGGAGTCGATCCCGGCGTTGCGGACGACCTGGAGCGACAGCCGCCGAACGTACTCCTCGAACAGCTCGCACGATCGGACGAAGCGATCGTCGAAGAGCGGCAACAGCTCGGCGGGCAGCATTTCGGTGAGGCGCTCGCTCCGTCCGCCACCGCCGGCGAGAGAGAACATCGGTCAAGCTCCTAGGCCAGGATGCCGGCGTCGATCACCAGGGTCTGACCGGTGATGGAGGCCGCGCGGTCCGACAGGAGGAACGCGACGGCGTCGGCAACGGCGGCCGCGGTCACACCAATCGGCAGCGCCTCCGCGGAGCGCAGCGCCTTGACCTGCTCGGGTCCGACGTCCGCGACCATTTCGGTCGGCACGAATCCGGGGATCACGGCGTTCACCCGGATCCCGCGCGAGCCGATCTCCCGCGCCAGGCTGCGCGTCAGGCCGAGGACCCCCGCCTTGGCTGCGCCGTACGCGGTCTGACCGGGGAGGCCGTGCACCGCCGTCAGGGACGACACGTTGACGATCGAGCCCGCCCGCCGGGTCACCATGCGCGGGATGACGGCGCGGCAGCAGCGGAAGACACCACCGAGGTCGGCGTCGATGATCTCGTCCCAGGCGGCATCGGGGAGCGCCGCCAAGAGCCCGTCACGCCGCATCGCGGCGTTGTTCACGAGACCTGCGATCGGCCCGACCTGCTCTTCGACTTCGACGATGAGCTCCCCCGGGCGCGCTCGATCCGCAAGCTCGAACTTGAAGGGGCGGACGGCGTCGCCGAGCTCCCCGGCCAGCTTCCGCGCCTCGTCCTCACGCTCGCGCCAGGTGAACGCCACCCTCCAGCCATCCCGCGCCAGCGCATGCACGATGGAGCGGCCGATGCCGCGGCTCCCGCCCGTCACCAGCGCCACCCGCGCCACCCGCACGGTCTCGCTCACGACGCCTGCTCCAGGACGAGCCATCCGGCCGCCCCGCCGGACGCCAGCCCGGTCAACAGCACGCGCGCCGGGATCGCGAGCGTGCCGCCGGCGTGGGGCGCAACACCCAGCTCGGGGTCGGGCTCCGTGAATCCGGGGGTCGGGCCGAAGGGTGATCCCTGGAGGGCCAGCAGACCCGCAGCGAGAAGGCCGCCTCCGTACTCGCCGACCACGGCTTTGGGCACCAGGACGGGGGGCAGCGGGACCTCGCCCCAGGCGTCGCGCAGGACGCGCGCCTCGAGGCGGTCGCCCCGCCGGGCGCCCGACGCGCCGGAAACGATGGCGGCGACCCCGGCCGCTCCGTCCGGCACCAGGTCGAGGCCCGCGCGCAGGGCCGCGGCGAGCGGCGCCTGGCCGTCGCCCCAGTCGGAAACGCCGGCCGTGGCGTCGAACGCGGCGCCGCTCCACCCCACCCGGGCGAGCGCACGAGCGCCGCGCGCCCGCGCCGCGTCCTCGCGCTCGAGGACGAGAAGCGTCGCCCCTTCTCCCGCGAGGAACCCGTCGCGCCGCCGGTCGAACGGCCGGGGCATCTCCGCGCGCGCGCCATCCGGCCGGGCCAGAGCGCCGAAGCGGTCGAGAAGCGCGTGCACCAGCGGCGTGATCTCCTCGAACGTCCCGGCGAAGGCCCTGTCCACGCGCCGCTCGCGCACCGCCTGGGCCGCGCGCGCGACGGCGAGAAGCGGCCCCGACTCGCGCTGGGTCAGGGTCACGTTCGGGCCGCGCGCGCCGACGGCCAGGGCGAGCTGCGCGGCCGGCGCGTTGGCGACGCTCTCCGAAAAGTAGAACGGCTGCGCGGCCTCGGCACCCTCGAGGAGAATCTGTTTCAAGAGTCTTTCCGTGAAGAGGCTCGTGCCGAACGTGGTGGAAAGATAGACGCCGGTGCGCGGGCCTTGGGCCTCGGTGACGGCGAGACCGGCATCGGCGAGGGCCATGCGCACCGCGGCCACCACGAGCTTCGACGGGAAGCTCATCCGGCGGGCGTCCGCGGGCGGGAGCCAGCGCGACAGGTCGCGCTCTCCGACGAGAGCGGCGAGGCGCGCGCCACCTTCGCGGTGCAGCCCGGCGACGCGGTCCACTGCGGCGGCCACGGGCCGGCCCGCCGCGAGAGCCGCCGCCACCGCCTCGCGCCCGTGTCCGCAGGGACCGATCGTCCCGAGCCCGGTGATCACCGCCTCAGCGTCCAGGGTCCTGATCTCCGTGGCGCGTGAACGCCAGCGCGGCATTGGCGCCGCCGAACGCCAGGCTGGTGGAGAGCGCGTGTCGCGCCCGCGCGAGGCGCAGCGGGCGCCCCAGGACCAGCCGCAGCAGGATCCCCGGATCGGACGCGCCGTCGTCCGGCATCGGGTGGACCTCTCCGTGGCGCAGGCAGAGGATCGTCGCCACGGCCTCCAGCGCGCCGGCCGATCCCAGCAGATGGCCGACGAGAGACTTGGTGGAGGTCACCGGAAGCTCCCTCGCGCGGTCGCCGAACACGGCGACGAGCGCGGCGCACTCCGCCGCGTCGTTCAGCGGCGTGCCGGTGCCGTGCGCGTTGACGAAATCGATCTCGGAGGGATCGAGCTGCGCGTCGGCGAGCGCCCCGCGGATCGCCTCCGCCGCGCCGAGTCCTTCGGGCTGGGGCGACGTCATGTGGTGCGCGTCGCAGGACGCCGCCCCGCCCGCGGCGAGGGCGAGCGGCCGCGCCCCGCGCGCCAGGGCCCGTTCGAGGGGTTCCAGAACGAGCGCGGCCGCGCCCTCGCCGAGCGACAGACCGGCCCGGTTTCCGCGGAACGGCCGGCAGGGCCGCTCGTCCACCGCGCGCAGCGCGTTGAACCCCGCATAGGTCAGCCGGCAGAGCGAGTCGGAGCCTCCGGTGATCGCGACGTCCACCTCCCCGCGACGGATTGCGAGGATGGCGTCGCCGACCGCCATGGCGCCCGACGCACACGCCGTGGAAATGGTCTGCACCGGCCCGCCGACACCGAGGTCGCGGGCCACCGCATCGCCGGGACCGTTGCTCTGCTGCGAAGCGAGGGGACTCAGCGCGGGCAACTTTCCTCGGTCGCCGCCGGCCGAGAGGAGGGTCTTGAAGTAGGTCTCGGTCTCCAGCATTCCACCGGTGCTCGTCCCGAAGTAGACACCGGTGCGCCCCGCGCAGCGGCCGACGTCGATGGCGGCCCGCGCCACGGCCTCGCGGGCCGCGGCGACGGCGAACCGGTCGGCGAGGGACAGCCGTTTTCCGCGGAGCCGTCCGGGCTGCGCGGCCAGGTCGACCTGGGCGGCGATGTGGGTTCGATGGCCGGAGTGGTCGAAGCGGTCGAACGGCCCGATCGCGGTCCCGCCCGAGCGCAGGCCGTCCCACAACGAATCCAGGCCCCAGCCGAGAGGGCTGACGGCGCCCAGACCGGTGACGGCGACGTGCCGGGCCGGGCCGGGACCGGGTTCAGCTCCCGGCATGGGCGTTCCCCGCGGCGACGAGGCGTCCTTCGATGAAGGCCGCCAGGGTGCTGACGGAGACGAACGCCTCTTTGCCGACCTCGTGGCTCTGGATCCGAATCGCGAACTCCTTCTCGAGAGCCACCACGAGCTCGAGGGCGTCGACGGAGTCGAGACCCAGCCCTTCGCCGAACAGCGGAGCGTCATCGGCGATGTCCGAGGGGGCAAGACCCTCGAGGTGCAGCGCATTGACGAGGAGATGCTTGATGCGCGACCGAATCGCCGGAGATTCCGACAGCGGAGATTCCAACATTGATTGATCCCGCCAGGTGGTGCTCGTTGACTTCAGCGTCCGGTTCCGGAGCGAAAAATTATAGTACGAGTCCCGTTCTCGCTGCCTTGAAGCGGCGCAGGCTCCTAGGCCGGCGGCGTCCGGGCTTCCAGCAGGACGTTCGAGAAGGGCGTGCCGCGGCTCATCGGCTGCATCGACACGCGAAGCCCGTGCGATTCGAGCAGTCCGGCCCACTCGGCGGCGGGGCGATAGTGGAACCGCTGCCGCCACCCGCCACGCGTCATCGCCGCCAGCCGCTCGGCACTCCGGGAGACATGAAAGCGGGCGCCGGCCGCCGCGTCGGTCTCGCGGACCAGCACGACACCCCCCGGCCGCAGCTGGCGGGCGACTGTCGCGATCAGGCGCCGCTGGACGGTGTCGTCGAGATAGTGGAGAACGTCCAGGAGCAGCACCACGTCGGCCGGTGGCGGCTCGTACACGGCGAGGTCGGCGACCTCGATGCGGGCCCGAGGGCCGAGCGCCATGCGCGCGGTCGCGGCCGCGGCGGTGCGCGCCTCCACCCCGATCATCTCGGGTCCCGGGTCCATGGCCGGCGCGCGGGCGGCTTCGGCCGTCGCCAAAAGGGCCAGGGCGATGCCGCGGCCGCAGCCGAGATCGACGACGCTGCCGGGGGCGATCGACTCGAGGCGGGCGAACACCGATCGGTAGAGAGGGTCGCGGCGCAGCTTGGCGCGCACGAATTCCCAATCGAAGTGGCTGGAGGCGAGATAACGTTTTGCGGTGGCCTCGGTCAGCCGTTCCCAGATCGGATCGCGGCGGGTGCGGCGCGCCACGATCCAGGTGATACCCCCGGCCACGATCCCGAGCACGACGCCCACGGCGAGGCTGCCGAGAAACAGGTCCCGGCCCAGCGCCCATGGCCCGGCGCGCATCAGCGCCTTGGGATCGAGAGGCGGCCAGCGGCCGTGCACCAGCCGGTGCCCTACCCCGAACGAGAGCGCCAGGAGCGCGGGGGCGGTCAGCGGATTGTTGATGTGCGCCGCGAGGTAGGTGATCAGCCGGTTCAGTCCGAGAAGACCGGCGATTCCGGCGCACAGCGCCAGATGGGCGCCGTACAGCGGCTGGCAGCCGATGAACGTCCCGAGCGCGACCGCGGCGGCGTAACGCGCCGGGCTGTCGCCTTCGGTGCGCAACCGGTAATGCAGCTCGCCCAGGGCGCGCCACAGCCGCCGCCGGCCGCGCTCGCGGGTCGGAGCGTCAGGCAACGGACGATGCCTGTGCAACGGACGATCCCTGCCCGACCGGCGGCGGCAGCGGGATGGCGCACAGACCGGCTGCATCCAGCGCATCGAGAAGTCGGGGGAGCGCCTCGAGCACCACCGGCTCGCCGCGAGCGGTGAGCGCCGAGCCGCAATCGTGCAAGACCAGCACGTCGCGCGCCGCCAGGCCCCGCGTCAGGCGACGAACCACCGCGCCCGGCTCCGACGAGACCGTGTCGAAGGCCCGCCGCGTCCACGACACGAGCTCGAGACCGCGTGGCAGGAGCGCCGCGTCGAGCCACGGATTCCGCAGACCGGCGGGGGCGCGAAACCATCGCGGCGCGCTGCCCGCGTGACGCGTCAGGGACTCCTGGGCGCGGTCCAGCTCACGGCCGATCGCACGAGGGCCCAGAAAGCAGAAGGCCGCGGAATGAAGGTAGGAGTGATTTTACACCCGATGTCCGCGCTGCGCGATCTCGGCCACCAGACCGGGATGCTCCTCCGCCCGCCTGCCGACGCAGAAGAACGTGGCGCGCACGCCGCGCTCCTCGAGTCGCGCGAGCACCCGGGGCGTCACCACGGGATCGGGGCCGTCGTCGAACGTGAGCGCGACTTTGCCGTCGAAGGCCGCTTCCATCGGGAGCCGGCGCAGGTTCGGTCCGACGAGGGTGCTGCGTGGCCAGAGACTGCCCGCGACGAGCAGCGCATGATCGGCCGCCAGGCCGCCCACGACCCAGGGCCAGCTCCGCGGCGACACGACGCACACCAGGGCGCCCGCGAGGTGCAGCCCGGCGGAGCCCCGCACCAGGAGCGTGCCCCTTCGCCTGCGGCCGGCCGGTTCGGGCATGTTGCCGGCCGGTTCAGGCATGCAGCCTGTCGGATCACTCATGGGGCCATGCAGCCGGGGGAGACAGGCGCTCCAGCGCGGCACGATCGATCTTGCCGCGGGGCGTGCGCGGGATGGACGGCACGAGCACGACGCTGCGCGGGACCTTGTAGCCGCTCAGCCGCGCGCGGCACCAGGCGATCACCGCCTCGGAGGTGACCTGGCTGTGCCTCGAGGCGACCACGGCGCGCACGGTCGGCTCTCCCACCGGGGTCCGGTCCACGCCATGCACGACGACTTCATCCACCTTCTCCATCTGGGCGATCGCCCGCTCGACCTCGCGCGGGTTGACCTTGCGGCCACGGACATTGATCAGGTCGTCGAGCCGCGCGGTCAGCCGGATCTCGCCGCCGCTCATCTCGGCCAGATCCTCGGAAGCGAAGCGACCGGAGCCGAGCCGCGGACTCCCCTCGGGGAGAATGGCCAGGCCGACGGCGGCCGACTCGACCACCACCCGGCCGCCGCTCGCGCTCCCTCCTGCGACAGGCTCCAGGGTGACCCTGACACCCGTCAGGGGCTCGCCGACGGTGCCGCGCTCCGCCGCCCCGCCGTCCCGATCGTAGGCGATGCCGCCGCACTCGGTGGCTCCGTAGAACACATGGATCCGGCGGCCGAAACGAAGGCGGAAATCGCCGGCGATTTCCGGCCGCAGGGGAGCGCCGGCGGTCAGGATCAGCCGCAGCGTGTCCGGCAGCGGCGGAGGCTCGGCCAGATTCAGAAGGGCCGCGGCCCAGGCCGGCACGGTAGGGAAGACCGTGACCCCGCACCGCGCCGCGGCGGCCAGGGCCCCGA